>Ga0207702_10001459_pt1 | contig 23510 bp, 16 predicted proteins | sample KBSCornC62_FD_184302 | JGI IMG/M metagenome (GOLD analysis project Ga0207702, IMG submission 184302) | Corn rhizosphere microbial communities from Kellogg Biological Station, Michigan, USA - KBS Corn C6-2 (SPAdes) (version 2) | ecosystem: Host-associated > Plants > Roots > Rhizosphere > Soil ...
ACCGCGTTTAAGTTTCTTGTGCAGGGGTAAAATCCATGCCGAGGATCTCGATAAATTTCTTCATCGCCGGCGTCAGAACGCGGCCTTTGCGATGCAGGATCGCCAGCGGTCGAGTGAAGCCCTTCCCTTGAAAAGGCACAATGGCGAGCGTGCCTTGGCGGCTCTCTTGGACCACGGTCGCTTGGGGAACAATCGCGATCCCGTGGTCGATCTCCACGGCCCGCTTCACCGTCTCGATGTTGTCGAACTCCATGACGGGCTCGATTTCCAATTTGTTGTCGCGGAAGATCTGGTCGACCGCCTTCCGGGTCGGAATATCGGGGTCGAATCCAATGAATTTTTGGCCGATTAAATCGCTCAACTGGACCGCACTGTACTTCGCCAAGGCGTGGTTAGGATGCGTGATCAGAACAAGGCGATCGTTGCGGAACGGCAAAAATTCGATTTGCCGAACTTTGACCGGAAACGCGACCAACCCAAAATCGACGGAATTGTGGAGAATATCCTCGTAGACCAGGTTCGAGCGGCGGTACTCCACCCGCACGTTGACCGAAGGGAAATCGTGCAGGAATTGTTTGATGTACGGAGGCAGTTCGTGCAGCCCGATCGAGTAGATGGTCGAGATCCGGATCGTGCCGGAAATGATTTTTTTCATCTCCTGCAACTCGCTCAATAGCTTGTCGTACTGGTGGAGAATTTCTTTCGAAGCCTCGTATACGCGCTGCCCTTCGCGCGTGAGTTGAAATTGTTTTTGGCTCCGATCGATGAGCAGGGCTTTGAAATGCCTCTCCATGGCGCGAGCCTGCTGGCTCACCGCCGATTGTGTGATGCTGTTAATCTTCGCGGCCTTGGAAAAACTCTTCGTCTCAACCAAGTCTGCGAATATCTTGAAATTCTCGATTTGCATGGAGCGGTCCGAACCAGCCCTACTATAAATATTTCTAATCCCAGAGCAATCTCGGAAAAAGCCTTTCACTCATGATCCCATTCGAGGCCTTTAAGCTGCGCATCGAAAAACTGCGGTCCGAAATGGATACGATCGCCCGCGATTGCGGAAGAGATCCGTCCTCGGTGGTATTGCTGCCAGTCACAAAAACGCATCCGCCCGAAGCGGCTAACTACGTGTTACGCGCAGGCTTAAGGTCGGTGGGCGAGAATCGGGTACAGGAAGCGGTCGAAAAGCAAACGCAGTCCGATCCCGCGCTTCGCTGGGAACTGATCGGGCATCTGCAGTCGAACAAAGCGAAACTAGCCGCGCATCATTTCGCCCGCGTCCAGACCGTCGATCGCGAAAAATTGCTCGTCGCGCTCGATCGTGCCGCTGCTGAAATCGGCAAGCCCCTCGCCGTGCTTCTGCAGATCAACGCCGGACGCGACCCAGCGAAATTTGGCGCGGAGATCGAAGAGGCGCCGCGCTTGCTCGATGCCGCGTTGCAGCAGAAAAATCTTCGCGTGGAAGGTTTCATGACCATCGCGCCGCTCTCGGACGAACCCGCCGTGGCCGAGAAAACGTTCACCGTGCTCCGCGAGTTGCGCGACGACCTGGCCGCACGATTTGCGATCGACCTGCCCGAACTTTCGATGGGCATGAGCGGCGATTTCGCGGCAGCCATTCGCGCAGGCAGCACGCAAATACGGGTCGGTACGCGCTTGTTTGGCGAAAGAGACGCGCAATGATTTTGACGCCGCCACCGCGCGGCAATCAGAGTGCAGGCCGTGGTTGCTCGGTTTCTTTTTTTCTTCGCGGCGTTCGTCTTGCCCGTGACCAACGCGCTCGGTCTCGCGCTGAATGCGACGCGCGACGAAGTTATCCAAGAACTGGGACAACCGCTTGCACACGCCCAGCTCGGATCACGCGAAATTTTAACTTATCCGAAAAAAGTTCGCGTCGAACTCGAGGACGGACACGTCGTTAGCGCGGATCACATTGTCCTAAAAATCGTCGATCCGACCCCCACGCCCGAACCGACCGTCAATCCCGTCGAGACCGAAACGGCGGCCGCAACTCCCACACCGGTCCCACCGATCACCGCCGCAAGCGTCGCGGCTGCGCCCACTCCGAGTGCAAGTCCGGCACCGGCGCCCACCACCACGCCTGAACCGACGCCCTTGCCGACACCGACCCCGGCACCGACGAGCGCGCCGACGACGCCGCCTGCGGCTTTCTCTGTCACCGCCAATGCGACGCCTTCACTGTCGCCGACGCCCGCCGCTCAAGCTCCGGCAACCGCGGTGAAAAAATCGATCGCCCCCACGCCCTCGCCTGTCGCCGAGCCATTCCATCCCGTCAGTTTGTTCGACGCGACCGAGCTGCCGATGGCGGGCAAGATCATGCTGCTCGCGTTTCACTTCGCGGTCACCCTGCTGGTCTTGTATTTTGCCTTCCGTATTTGGAATTTGGATGCGCTCCCGTCCGGAGTGATCATCATCGCCCTGATCGACACGGCGCTTCACGGGATTTTCGAAGCGCTCGGGCCAATGACGAGCGGACTCAGCACGATGTCCGCGGTTGAGAATGGCATTCCTGCCGCCGTGATGATTTTCACCGTGCGGCATTTTTCGTTCAGCAAAAAAATTCCCGAGGCCGTGCGCGTCGCCGCCGCCGTCAAGGCCGTGGTCTTCGCCGTCAAGCTGATCGCGACCGCCGCGCTGTTGGATTTTGTCTTTCCGGTCCATTGATTCCGGTTGCATCGAGGGCGGTTCCGTTTTCTTTGGAAGCGTGGACACGGCCACTCCCGCAGAGAAAGAAGCTTTTTCGGGGCTGATTGACGATTCCAGCCCGGCAGTGCGCAAGGCACTTCTCGCTTACTTTTCCGAGCACAGCGGATTTGCGATGCCGTTTCTCAAAGAACTCGCCACTGGAAAAAATCGGTCCCTGGCCTGGCATGCTCGCTGGTTTTTGGAAGAGTTGAAATTCAGTGATCCGATCGCCGAATTCAAAGGCTTCATTCGGTCGCTCAATTACGAATTGGAAACGGGGGCTCTGTTGATGAGCCGCACCGTTTTTCCGACGATCGACGTCGCGGCCTGCTGTTTGGAACTGGATCGAGTCGCCGCGCGTTGCCGCGAGCTGATGGCGGAGCCGATGACCGCGCGCGAAAAATGCCGCATCATCAATCGTGTATTATTTCACGAATACGGCTTCCGCGGGAATTACGAGCACTTCACCGATCCGCTCAATACGTTTCTCGATCAATCGCTGGCCCGCCGCAAAGGTTCGCCGATTTCGCTTTGCATCGTTTATCTTTTGGTGGCGCAGCGGCTCGGCATGACCCTCGAACCCGTCGGCCTGCCCGGCCATTTTGTCATCGGATGCTACGCGGACGATGCTCCCTTTTTTATCGACGCCTTCGAACAAGGCGTTTTCCGCACACCGGAAGAACTTTTCATGCTGCTGCGTCTGCAGCAGATCGAGCCGAAGGAAACGGATTTGGCGCCGACGCCCATTCGTGAAGTGCTCTGCCGCTGCTGCCGCGACCTGACGAATCATTTTCGCAAGAACGGCGACACCGAACACGCGAACCTGTTTGCCGACTTCGTCGACGAGTTCGACGCCAGTTACGAGCGCAACGCTCAATCCTGAACGTTGCCCTGCGCGCAGATTTCTGCCCAATCGCGGGATGGCGCTGCCCTTGCACTTCGATTCTCCCGAGCGGGTTTTCACGTTGGCCGATTTGGCCAACTGGCCCGCGGATGGGACGTGGCTCGCGGTGTTGGGCCAGCCGATCAAGCACTCGATCAGTCCGGCGATGCACAACGCCGCCCTCGCTCAATTGGCGAAGAGCGATGCGCGTTTCAAATCCTGGCGCTATGTCCGATTCGAAATCGCGCCGGAAGATCTGCCGGCGGCCTTGAAGCAATTTCACGCGAAGCATTTTCTTGGCCTTAACTTAACTGTTCCCCACAAGGTCCTCGCGTACGCGCATGTGCGTCACGTGGACCCGCGCGCGCAACCGATCGGCGCGGTCAACACCCTGCGCTGGCGAGAGAATGGTTGGGAGGGTTTCAACACCGACGGTTATGGTCTCGCGCAAGGCCTTCGCGAAAATCTGCGAGCTGAACTCGTCGGCGCGGACATCATTTTGCTCGGAGCCGGCGGGGCAGCTCGCGGCGCCGCGGTGGAATGCCTCCAGGCGGGCTGCGCCAGCCTCTCGATTGGCAATCGCACGGCTGAAAACCTAAAAACGTTGCTCACGACTTTGGCGCCTTTAGCGGGAAAAGCACGGCTGCGCGGATTCGATCCACAAGATCCACCGAAAGATCTTCCTTCCGGAGCCTGGATGATCAATGCCACCTCCGCGGGGCTAAAATCTGCGGAAGTTGCGCCGATAGACTTGGAACGCCTGCCGCGGCCGGCCGGCGTTTACGACATGATCTACAATCCGCCGCTCACTCCGCTGCTACGCCAAGCGCAGAGGCTTGGCCTGCCATCGGCGAATGGTCTTTCCATGTTGGTTTATCAAGGGGCTCGCGCGTTGGAAATTTGGACCGGCGCCTCGGTTCCGGTGTCGGCGATGGCTGCCGCCGTACAGGCGAGAACGGCGCGTTGACAAGCACAGTCCCTCTCTCGTGACTGACGACCTACCCCCATGGATCTGAACAACTACGTGGAATTCGCCCGGACTTTTCCGTGGTTCTTTCCGACGGTCGCCCTCGTTTTCGGCGCGCTCATCGGCAGTTTTCTCAACGTATGCATTTACCGAATACCGGCGGGAAAGTCGGTCGTCAGGCCCGGTTCGCACTGCGCCTGTGGTCAGCCGATCAAATGGTACGATAACATTCCGATTTTGAGCTGGTTGATCTTGCGCGGTCGTGCGCGCTGCTGCGGACGCCGTTTTTCTTTTCGTTATCCAGCGATCGAGCTGTTGACCGCGCTGATCTTTTTCGCGTGCTGGAAACTGTTGCCGCCAACCCAAGCGGTTTGCGGATGGGTCTTCGCGAGTGCGCTGCTCTGCGCCACATTCATCGATTTGGATTCGTTCGAAATTCCGGATCGTTTCAGTGTCGGGCTTGGGGTGGTGGGTTTTGTTCTATCGATCGCCTTTCCTGCGCTCCACAATCAGCAGCATGAGATTTTTGTCGTCGCCAGTTTGCGGTCGGCCACGATCGCACTCGAAGGCATGTTCATCGGCGCCGGCCTCGTCGTCTGGATCGCCGTGATCGCCTATGCCATCCTGAAAAAGGACAGCATGGGTTTTGGGGACGTGAAACTCGTCGGTGGGATCGGCGCATTCACTGGCTGGCAAGGCACGATCACCGCCGTATTCGGAGGAGCACTACTCGGCACGCTTTGGTTTATCGGCGCGACCCTCTGGCAGAAAATTTCCGGGAAGAAAATCGAGATGAAATCGCCGGAGCCCGGTCAAGAGCCGGTGGATCTCAGTCTCGAAGCCCACATCCCCTTTGGTCCGATGATCGCGGTCGCGGGGTTCTTGCACTACTTGTTCCTCCACCGCTACGTCGCCGCTTATTTCGAGCAACTGTCGAGCTTGCTGTGATGAATTAGTCGGCTGCGCCTCTCATATGGCGAAGGCGCTGACTCGTCACCGCCTTCGAAGGCGAAATTCATTTCGCCTTTGATCAACGCGGCGAGCGACCGGTAGCGCGATCTTACGCTCTCGGTGCGCGCAAATGAATTCGGCCGTCCAAAGCGTTGACGAGTCAACACACCTCTCTCGGAACGGCCCTCTTTGTAATCTCAGATCTTCACCAACATCGCGCCATCGTCCGTCTGGCAATGCAGCACATCCGGCGCGCTGCTGTAGGCTTCGCGATAGACGCGGCCGACGCGTTCCGCGTGCTCTTGATCGAACTTCGCGGTGGTCAACGCCATCACCGCTCCGCCGAAGCCGCCGCCAGTCAGACGCGCGCCGTACACCTCCGGCGTTTCCACCAATGCGTCAACGAGTGTATCCAGTTCCTTCGTACTATTCTCGAATAAGCGCTGGGAACTGCGGTGCGAGGCGGTGAGCAATTCGCCCACTTTGTGCAGATCACCGGCAGCCAGGGCGCGCTTGGTTTCCGCCACGCGTGTGATTTCCCCGATGATGTGTTCGGCGCGACGATAAGCGAACTCCGACAATTTTCCTCGCGCCGCTTCGAGTTGCGTCAAATCCGCATTCACCAATTGAGACACACCGAGACCCTGCGCGGCTTCCATGCATTCGCGGTGCCGGGCGGCATAAAGACCATCGACCAGCGCGTGCTTGGTGTGCGTGTTGAAAATCCAAAAATGGGCGTCGGCCGGCAGCGGAACAGTGGAGAATGACGGGATGCGGCAGTCGATGAAGACGAGCTGGTTTTTCTTGCCGAAGCCCGACACGCCCTGATCGAGAATCCCGCAGGGGACGCCGACGAAATAATTTTCCGCGTGTTTGCCGATCTTGACGACAATCTCGCGGGACGGGTGCTGCGCCGTCGCTTCGAGAAAAGCCAACACGGACGCCAGTTCAAAGGCCGCGCTGCTGCTCAAGCCTGCGCCCGGCGGTAAATTGGAAATGGCCATGAAGTCGAATCCCGCCGGCACTTGGCAGTCGAATTCCGGCAGGGCCGCGAGCACGCCGAGGGGATAGTTTACCCAGCTCGCCGCGCCTTTTTGCTTGAGCAGTTCACCCGCCGAAAGCGTGACCATCTCGCCCGTGAGATCGCTGAAGAAGCGCCGCTGCCCGTCCGTCCGCGGAGACAGCGCCACCCAGACGCCGCGATCGATGGCGGCGCCGAGGACAGGGCCTCCATTATAATCGGTGTGGTTGCCGATGAATTCGATCCGGCCCGGAGCGCGCGCGACAAAGCGCGGAGCGTGACCGAACACTTGCGTGAAACGAGAGACCAACTGTTCCTTCATGTTAAACGGTTGAAGCAAGCGGGGTGCGGCGCATTTGTCTAGCTATAGCGCGGAATTGCAGGCCGCAGCGTAGATAATTATACACTCTCCATGTTCGGTTCCTGGCTGAGCGGCTGTTACAAGGTGAACTCCCGATGATTGATGATGCCGAACTTTTGTGCGCTTTTGCGGAGCAAGCTTCCGAGGAAGCCTTTACTCTGCTCGTGGAGCGCCATCTCGGACTCGTTTATCATTCTGCACTGCGCCGACTCGGCGGCGACGCACATCGCGCCCGGGATGTTGCGCAACAGGTGTTCAGCGACCTCGCACAAAAGGCCGGTCGACTGTCTCGGCACACTGCGTTGCAAGCGTGGTTATACACGAGCACGCGCTACGCTTCAGCGCAAATGATCCGCGATGACCGGAGACGAAATGAGCGAGAACGTATTGCCATGTCGGACGAAAGCTTGAGGCAACCATCGAGCGAAGCGGATTGGAACGCGATTCAACCTTTGCTCGACGAAGCCATGGATCGCCTCGGCGAGAAAGACCGCCAACTGATTTTGAAACGCTTCTTCGAAGGCGCCAGTTTCGCGGAATTAGCGGAGCGTTTTTCGCTTTCTGAAGATGCAGCGCGGATGCGCACAAATCGCGCGTTAGAAAAACTCCGCGCCGATTTCATGCGCAAAGGCGTGGCTTCAAGTGCAGCGGCGCTCGGTACCGCACTCATGTCGCAGAGCGCCCTGAGCGCTCCCGCGGGCATGGCCGCACTTGTTTCTGCGTCCGCCTTGGCCAACGCCTCCAGCGCTGGAGCCCTCTCGGCCGTAATCGTTTTTCTAAGTATGAATAAAGTAAATACGGCGCTGATCTGCGCCCTTGCGATCGGAGGGACCGCGACGGTCGTGTTGCAGTATCGCGAAAACACGGCCCTGCGCAAAACGGTCGCTCAACAATCCGCGCAACTGCGCCGCCTCGAAAAAGCAAACAGTGGCTCACCAGCAGCGGTTAAGGAGACCGCGAGAGACCCCCGGCTGTCGAACCAAGCGCCAACGCCGGCAATCGCTGTATCGAGCCCAAATAAACCGTCGAACGAGACTAGCTCGACTCTCGCTCCGGGCATGATCCCGATCGAGAAACTGGCGGGCGCCGGGTTGTCGACCCCGCGAAACGCCTTTGCAACTCAGCTCTGGGCGGCTCGCGGCGGGGATATCGACCTCGAGGCTTCATCCATCGCCCTCGGTCCGGTTGCTCGCGAACGACTAGCCGCGCTCGCGCTCCAGATGCCCGAGACTATTCGCAATCAATATAACACGCCCGAGCGATTGATGGCTTATCTGCTAGCAGGCAGCCCCCGCCCGGTGAGCGGGATGGAGGTGCTGAACGAAACGGTGGAAGATCCGGAGAACGCGATCTTGCACGTTCAATGGCAACATGAGGGGAGCGATGCGGTTAACACCAACGACGTTCACATGCACAAAAGTGGGGCTAATTGGCAGATGATGATCTCGCCCCGCTTGGTGGAGAGAGCCGCCGCTTATCTGCAAAACAAACAATGACGACGCCTGTTGAAAAAAGCAGCCCCCATGCTGCTACGTCACGGGCGATCGACGGCCTATTTGGTCTCTCCGTTGCGGCCTTTAACTAGGACTTGAAGCAACCCTGTCATGGCTTCGACGCGGCTGATGTTTCTTTCCGCCGCAATTTGATCCGCGCGCTTCGCGAGCTGGGCGGCCATCGTCTCTGCCTGCGCGCGGGGTGCTCCCATGCGTTCGCAGAGCGCGACCAGTTGAGCATGTTCATCCATCGTCGTTATTGGGTGGTATCCAGGATTTGAATGCTTTCGGGACCGCCTTCGGCCAGACCGCAGGTCGTGGCGTCTCCCAGCCCGATCAGCGACAGCATCGCGAGCCCGACGAAGCCTTCTGGGGTTGTCGCCGCACTCCGCAGTTCGCCCACTTTTTTTCCCGCGTGAAAAAGCGGAACGGGAAGCTTTTCCGGCAAAGGTGCTGCGCCGCGCACGCGCAAAAGCTTACGACGGACTTGGCCCATCGATTTAAGCCGCGCCATCACCTCCTGGCCCAGGTAACAACCTTTTGAATACGAAATCGCAGTCTGCTCGAGCCCCGCTTCGTTCGGCAGATCGTGTTCACCCACATCCGCGGGCACGCGCGGGATGCCGGCGTCGATCCGCAAGGCATCGAGCTCGCCAGGCGAAACCAAATTGCTGCCCCGGACCAAGTCTGGCCACGCCTGCCAAATCCGTGGCTGCAGCCATTCCCAACTTTCGCCGGGTACGCGGCGGCCTCGGAAAACCAGCCCTTTGCCAACTTTGGCGAAACTCCCGGGCGGAGGGAGCTTGATGCCTGCGCTATCGAGCCAAGCCGCCGCGGCCGTTCCAAAGAGCGTGTACCCGTTCCAATCAACCGTGACGTCTTCGATGCTCACGTCGTCGGCGATGATGTAGGCCTCCAGCCGCTCGCGAATCGTTGCGGCCGTGGAGCTTTCGCTCACGATCCAGAGGCCGTCCTCGTCTTTCAGCACGAAACTGTCGGCAAGAACCTTTCCTTTCTGGTTCAACCACAAGCCGTAAGCGATCGGGTGAGACTGATCGCTGCGTAGTTCCTGTGTAAATTGGCCTTGTAGAAAGGTTAATGCGTCCTCCCCGGTCACCCGCAGCATCGCCGCGGGCACAAACGGAGAAACACGCATGGAAGGGTCGAAAAACATTTCATCGGTAAGTAGCTCCGGTTGGGCCGATTGGAAACTGATTGTTAAAAAATTTTGAGTTTAAGTTGACGGACCGGCTGCAATGGGTTCTCTTCTCCTCATCAGATTTTTCCACTTCTCCCGCCTAGCGGGAGTTTTGGGGTAACTAAGAAAGCAAATGGCCGGTCGCTTAGGGGTAGGCGACCGGCCAACTTCTTTTCTGAGATCGAAGATTCGATCAAACGGATTCCGCGGCCAACCTGTCGCGTTCTCCCCGACCACGATTACAATGGGGGCGAAGAGTCTTGTTCCGATGCTTGCCAGGCGCGTCCGGATCTTGCGAAGGTGATCCCTTCATGCAAAAGACATCCGATATTAATGTCGTCGAGACGCGGGCTCTCCCCTCGCCGGCTCAACTGTTGAGCGAGTTGCCCAAATCGGATGCTCAGGCCGCGTTTGTGACGCGAGCGCGCGAAGATATTCACCGCCTGATTTTTACGGACGACCAGCGCTTCCTTCTGGTGGTCGGTCCCTGCTCCATTCACGACACCTCCGCTGGCCTCGAATACGCGCAGCGGTTGGCCAAGTTGGCTAAGGAGGTTTCCAACCGCGTCCTGATTGTGATGCGTGTCTATTTCGAAAAACCGCGCACGACAGTCGGTTGGAAGGGTCTCATTATGGATCCGCATCTCGACGGTTCGCATGACATCGCTGCGGGACTTCGCCTCGCACGGACGTTTCTGCGCCAAGTGCTCGACCTCGGTCTCCCCACCGCGACCGAACTGCTCGATCCAATCACCCCCCAATATATCGCCGATTTAATTTGCTGGTCGGCCATCGGCGCACGCACGGCGGAATCGCAGACTCACCGCCAAATGGCCTCCGGGCTTTCGATGCCAATCGGATTTAAAAACGGGACCGACGGCAGCATTCAAACCGCCATCAATGCGATCAAGGCTGCCGCGCAGCCCCACACCTTTCTCGGCATCAATCTCGACGGAGCCGCGTCCGCCATTGTTACGCGTGGTAATCCTGACGGTCACACCGTCCTCCGGGGCGGTTCGACCGGTCCCAATTACAGCGCCGCTCACATCGCGCAAACCGAACAGCTTCTCGCCAAGGCGCAGCTTCCGAAAACCATCATCGTCGACTGCAGCCACGACAACTCCTCCAAAAAGCCCGAACACCAACCGCAGGTGATGCGTGAATTGCTCGAACAAATCGGCAGGGGCAATCAGTCGATCATGGGCGCCATGCTCGAGAGCAATCTCTTCGCGGGCAATCAGCCCTTCCCTCAGCCGAAGGAAAAATTGAAATACGGCGTGTCCATCACCGACGGCTGTATCGACTGGGCCACTACGGAAACGTTGATTCGCGACCTCCACGCGGCGTTGGCGAAACGGTAGTTTTTCGCGGTCGCTAGTGCAGAGTGATGAATGTAGAATGCAGAATGAAAACCATCCGGATTCTCACGCGTATTCGTCTCCCATTCAGTTCCGGCCATAGCCTCGTTCTTTCCCCCTTCCCACTCTCAGGTTCTTAAACAGGATCTCACGTTCTTACCAAGAGCAAAGGATCTCTCCGATTTGATCTCCTCGCCCCTCAAAAGCAAAAGGACGAGTCGCCGCATTACATTCTTCACTCTTCATTCATCACTCATCACTAGTCTTACGCTATGAAGTCTCCCATTCGTGTCGCGGTCACCGGTGCTGCCGGTCAAATCGGTTATTCGCTCCTCTTTCGCATCGCGTCTGGAGCCATGTTTGGCGCGGACCAACCGGTGATTCTGCACCTCATCGAAATCGAGCCCGCACTTCCCGCGCTCCAGGGCGTGGTGATGGAGCTGCAAGATTGCGCCTTTCCGCTGCTCAAAGGCACGGTCGCCACCGCCAGTCTCGAGGAGGGATTTAAGGGGGTCAATTGGGCCCTGCTCGTCGGCTCCGTTCCCCGGAAAGCCGGCATGGAGCGCAAGGATCTGCTCGGCATCAACGGCAAGATCTTCACTAGCCAGGGCAAGGCAATCGCGGCTCATGCAGCGAGCGACGTGCGCATCCTCGTCGTGGGCAACCCTTGCAATACGAACTGTCTCATCGCAATGAACAACGCGAAGAGCATTCCGTCGGATCGCTGGTTCGCGATGACGATGCTGGATCAAAACCGTGCGGTCACGCAGCTTGCAATCAAAGCAGGTGTCGACACCACCGCGGTCACAAATCTCGCGATCTTCGGCAATCACAGCTCGACGATGTATCCCGATTTCACGAACGCGAAGATCAATGGAAAACCGGCGACGGCCGTGATCACCGATGCGGCGTGGTTTAAAGATACGTTTATTCCAACCGTGCAACAGCGCGGCGCGGCGATTATCAAAGCGCGTGGCCTCAGCTCCGCGGCCTCCGCCGCTAACGCGGTCGTGGACACCGTTCGCAATCTCACCACTCCGACTCCAGCGGGCACCTGCTTCAGCGTGGCGGTCTGCTCCGACGGCAGCTACGGCATTGAAAAGGGCCTGATTTATTCTTTCCCGATGCGCAGCGATGGGCAGAAGTGGTCGATCATCCAAGGCGTGCCGATTGACGAATTCAGCCGCTCGAAAATCACCGCCACGGAAAACGAATTGAAGGAAGAAAAGTCGCTCGTCAGCGAACTCCTCGGGTAACCCGAACGAGAAAACCGTTTTCGAAAAACGTGCGGCGGCGCCTTTTGCTGGCGCCGCCTTTTTTGTGTCCGAAAAGCGAATACAGAAGGAAACAAACTTAGACCGCAGCAAAAGACCCTGCGATTTACACCATGGCGCACACCACCGTTTCAAAGAGAAGCAATGCGATCTGAGAGCTTCCGCCCCCTGGGAGCGCGGACATCCTGTCCGCCGTTTTCCAAGACGAGCAAAGCTCGCCGCTGATTAGGTAAAGCGTGAGCTTCGCTCACCGAAGATGGTTGGCGGACAGAATGTCCGCGCTCCCAGGGTCGAGCCCATCGTGCATGTCCGTTTGAAGATTCGTGACACCCCACTCGAATCAAAGTCCGAGACCCAAGCGATTTTTAACCGCCGACCAATCCCGTGATGACCGGGTTTTTCGTCAGGGCAAACGCGCTCCGCAACTCGAGGAAGTTCGCCCACAACTGGCTTGGCGCCGCCGCACCTGCAAAGACCATCGCAAGCTCGCCACCGTCGAAACGGACCTGCGCCGCGACGTCAGGCAGCGAGAGCGTGCAGTTTCGGTAGTCCGATGGATACGTTACCTCCAGCGCGCTTTCTTTTAACCCCTCGACCGCATCGATCACACCCTCCACCGGCGCGCCTTTCGCGAGTGTGAAAACGACTTCGTTGAACAAACGTGGAAACAAGCCGTCGCATTCGGTCGTTCTCAGAAAATCCGCGTTGCGCACGGAATGCAGCGTGCGGGTCACTTGATATTCCGACGGATCTTCGTCGCGCAGCGAATAAGCAATTTCGAAAATAAAATCCTTCGCAGTGAGCACGGCGGTGCCTGCACTGACATCGAGCGAGAGATCTTTGCGTTTGTACTCGAGCATGACGCGAGCCCGTTGAAAAAAACCTTCGCCCTCGGCCGCGAGTTCCTCATGCGCCAGCTTTGCCAAGAATGCCGACGTCGCTTGGTTAACGGCATCGGGTACGGTGTGGTGGCTCTTTTTGAAACCGTGAAGGGACTTGAATGCGCCGGTCGATCCGCCCGCGAACCGAAAGCTTTGCAGGATTTTCGCGTCGTTTGCCGAGGACATCCCGCGCTTTTCGACGATGCCCTGAGCGAGCGCGAGCCGAAAGTCATCGCACTTCGCGACAAGCGGCCTCGAAAGCGCAGCGTTGCTTCGCAGCGGACAAAATGGTGGAGGTGGCGGGAGTTGAACCCGCGTGCCCCTGGCCTTCACGCACCGCGTCTACCGTTATAGTAAGAATTTAATCTCGCTCGAGTTATGCTATCTTACGCGCTTAAGCTCAAGCCAACCCCCAGATGAAGATACAGCGGAGCGTCCGCGGGTCGCGCACTCCACTATTCCTGCTGTCGACGTTTGTTTCAGCTAGCAGGTGTCACTGGACAAACGAGGCCGCACTTAGGCGGCCAATGGCATTTCTTCGTAGTTGCCTGTTATTTTTTTGAAGGAAGATTAACGAGGCCAACCTTCATCCTCGAACGGCGACGGCACGCTCCAACCAAGGGTCGAATCCAGAACACCCCCAAAAGTGATGGGTGAATTCCGTGTAGCGTACACGAATTCAAAGAACATGCGGACGATACGCGACTTCGGCGCAAACACAAGAGCGCGTATTCGCGAGATTCGGCGTTGAGGTTGTAACTTTTCCTCACGCCGCAGTGTTTTCTAGATATGACGACGTTTCTTAAAGTATTTCTCGCGGTGTTCCTCGCGGTCGTGTTCGCGCACTTCTTTCCCGTGTTGTTGGCGCCTTTCGCTGTTCTCGGTGCGATCGCTTGCCTAGTCGGAACCATGCTCGCCGGCGGGGCCGCGATCGCAACCGCCGTGATCAGCGGCGTGGTCGCCTTGCTCGGCATCATCTGCTTCAGTTTAGCCACCGTCTTCGCTCCCGTTGTTGTGCCGATCCTGTTGGTTGTCGGTGTCATCGCGTTGATCCGCGCCCTGAGTCGGCGGACAGTTTGATTCACGCAAAGCCATACTTCTGCGATTTTTTCGGCACGATCACCGATCACAACGATCGTCCTACGGCGTAGTCTATAAACTATCTATAGAGAGCGCGGCCCAACGGCGTTTGGCCAGTTCACCCGCCCTTTATATGGTTTACGAAGAGTTCCCTGCAACCGTTGCAACTCTCGGTTCTTTTTTCAGAAAACGATCTCTGGAATATTTTAAGACAGTGCATGTTTCTGTCTTACTTAGGATACTGTAGCTCGTGTCCCGGTTGGCCTGGGCGTTGGGGAACGCCAGGCCCGCCGCCCACGTTACTCCAGCCGTGCGCGCAAGTCCGGCGACACCAGACTCAGCGCGACGGCGCGCTGCGCACTCGGCATGCTGACGCGCAATCCCCGACACATCACCAGTAGGCGATAAACAGATCCGGGTGAGAGTGAGCGAATTTTTGCATCATCGATATTGCTAATACAGAACTCGAGTTGTTGTTTCGCGAGCCCTTCGAGATTCGCTCGGGCCAACACCACGGCAAGGTCCACACGGCGGTCCCAGGAGATCAGAGGGCGAACTCTGGCCGCTAGCCGTCCCTGGATAACCTTCACCGATTTTGCCAGTTCCGCCTCGTCGTTCGTAGCAGCGGCCACTTGTGCGCGAGCTACCCAGGCTCCGAGATCGATCGGAAAGTGCGTAAGACCCGCCGCAGCCGATCGGGCCTGATCCATGTTTCCCGTTTCAACAAAATACAGCGCAATGTTACTCAGCGCGCTCGCTTCGTCCTGATCTTCGACCACCTCGAAAACGGTCACCGATTGCCCCTCAAAACCCGGAATGGACGGCAATGGATAAGCCAACGGTCGAAGCCAAAGGGGTAGCGTCGTAAAGTTGAGTTGATCGCGAAATGTCCCCTCGACTTGACCTGTAGCGGCACGGGCGCAGTCATCGAAAAAACTGTCCCAGGAGAGCAAAACGATGTGCGTGATTTTGCGGCGGTTCACGACTTCCTTCGTCTCTTGAACACTTCGACTGCTCATGATCCGAACCGTCGCCATCACCCCGTCTTTATTCTCCACGGACAACGAACCAATGCCGCGGAAACTCCCATAATAGCAAAGGGCGGTGGATGCGCTCGGCGGCGAAAGCACGTTCACACTTCCAGGATCGCTATGCTGGCGGATCCAATCCGCAAGATCGCGAAGAATCAGATCCTGAAGCTCTGTCGCGTTGAGTGTATTGCCTCGGCTCGGCCTGTCCCAACCCAAAGTATATATGAGGCCCGGCGCCAATAAACCGAAGCCAATTGCCATCCACCCAAAGCGTGTTCTACCGGCCATTTCTGGGGATGAAAATGCAGGCGTGGATACCACCAGGATGATCAACAGCAACGCATCCAGCGTTTGCCACCAACTGAGTTCGGCACACGCAATGACTAACGCGATCAACACGGGACCCAGCGCAATCGCGAGCGCCGTCCGAGTGGGTCTTGCGGCTTTACTTTTGATCAACACCCACAGCACGGGAAACAATATACCCAACGGCGCGAGGGTCAGAAACAAACTAATCGAGGGTCCTTGAATGCCGATCCATCTCGCCAGATTTTGCGCCACGATCCCGTCGCTCCGACGAGTAAGATGGGAGCCCATCCCGTCGATAATAAATACCTCGGTACCGTGATGGATCAAAAGTGCGATCGGCAACCCCGCGACAGCAGCAAGAGCCAGAAAAATGACGGCAAGGTTCTTAGTGGCCCAAGAGAATTTTCCGTTCTGTTTCCAGGTTTCGACCCGCGTTAACAGCTCGCCTGCACCGAGCCACGCAAGACCGTGGAGAGGGTGAATGAATGATAATTCGCAGCCCCACAATTCAGAGGGTGAGTACTCCACCAGCGACGCGAGCACCGTTGTCGTGGCTCCCGCGTAGGCCCAAACCCGCCAAGGCAGCACGGGAGCAGGAGTCGATTGGCGCGAACGGCAGAAAGAGACAAAGAGACCGCTGCCCACAATGCCGAAAAGCACCGGAAGCTGCACGGGCACTTTAACCCACAAGCCCACCCCTCCCGCAACACCGGCAAGCATGAACCAATAGCGCGTCCATTTAGGATTTTCCGTCGCGGCGATTATAGCGACGGAGAGAAGCATCACACTCGCGATCGCGAGAGCTTCAGCCAAGCCTCTATCGTCCGGCGCGCCCGGTAAAAATCCCGTGGTGAAGGGAAAGAGAGTGACCAAACCGACCGACGCGAACGACGCTGCAAGCGCGCCAAAATACTTCGCGGACAGGATCACCAATCCCAATATAATCAGTCCCAATATAACCGGGTCGGCCCACAGCGCCGCGTTTTCGACTCGCGTAGAGGCAGGCGCGCCCGTCGCTAAATGCTCGCACCACGCCAGAAAACCCAACCACCATCGATAAGGTGATGGCGTGAGCACGGCTCGCCCGAAAGGCGCGTTTTCATAATCGATATGTCGAACCCGGACCTCACCCCGATTAAACATGCGCTGCGTTTGGCCGAGCCAGTGATAACTCGCGGTCAGTTGATCCGGTATCGGCAGAGAATTGTTGGGGGTGAACTCCATGTCGCTTCGGTCTGAAGGCGCCAGGGCCGCGGTGCGATTTTCGCCCTCGGTTCCGATCGCCGAGAGATCATGGAGGCGATCGATCTTTGCCGCGGTGTTCCAAGCGAAAAGGACCCCAGACCCAAGCATGACCACAATCCAGACCCAGGAAGCAGGCCGTAGCCGTTTCATTTCAGTGTTGGGTTGTTTCGTTTCCAAGATCTATTGGGCTGCTTGCGCCTCGGAAAAAACTAATGAAGAGGACTTCGGCGGAAAAGAATGCAGCGTGGTCTTTCCCGAGGGCCAACGAATCCGGATTTGGCGCGGCGGATTGGTATCCTTGTATCCAAAGAAACAGGTCGGACTGGATTGGCTATAGTATCCGGAACCTGCATACACCTCATTGACGAGTGCGGTGCCATCGGTCAGCTCGACGGTGATCTTTGCGCCGACGCAGGTCGGATTGCCGACTTGTCCACGCAGAGCGATCGATACAGATCGGCGGCCGACAACCCCGCGGTTGCGAAACACGAGCATTTCGCCGTTTTTTCTCGACACGACAAAATCCGGCCAGCCGTCGTGGTCGAGATCTAGCATCACCAGTGCTTTTGCGTCGCCGGTCACGACGAGATCGTCATCGGCAGGAGGAACCACGGTGAAATGCCCTCGACCGTCGCCCCGTAGCAGTTGACTGAGACCGCCATCAAAATGGCCCACCGCCGGAATGGGAGCGAACGAGTTTTGCACCGCGTAAATGTCGGCGTAACCATCTCCATCGAAGTCTCCGGCGACAATCCCCTGTAACGGAGCGAGCTGCGCAATCCGCGGCAGCGGTTCAAATCGGTACGTCGCATCGCTCTGGCTGAGAAACACGCCACTGCGTAACTCCGTCGCAGCGAAACGCTGCGCCTTCGCTTGTTTCTCCTCACCGAAAATTTCCCCGACGGTCGCCCGGGCGTACGCATTGTTCAGAGGAAAACGTTTCAAAATAAATGGGAAAACGGCACCTAGGTCACGACGCGCCCTCCAAGGGAACACCTGCTCACCTTCGTAATAGGCTTCAACCAGCTCAGAGGACCCATCGCCGTTCATGTCGAACGCGTAGAGCAAGGCCGGATGCCGCGCATCCGCGTGGTATTGTGTATTCAGTCCGACATTACCGACCACATAGTCAGGCCGACCGTCGCCGTTGAAATCCGCTGCTCCGATTGACGTCCACCACCCCGTGCCAGCGGCGGCAAAGCCCGCCTTCTCGGTCCAGTCTTCGAAACCTTGGCCTTGGTTGTTGTGAAAATATTTCACGCTCCCCCATTCCAGAGTCAGTAATAAATCGACCCACCCGTCGTCGTCTACGTCGCTCCAGAGAGCGGATGTGACCATACCGACTTCACGCAGGCTCGGAGCCACCGTATCTGTCACGTCCTCAAACTTCCCGTCGTGATTTCGAAGCAGAGCGCTTTGTGGAGCAAACGGATACTGGCCGGACATAATTCTGCCGCCGATGAATACATCCAACCATCCGTCGCGGTCGAAGTCAGCGGCTGCGACAGCGCCCGCGTTGATCGGCAACGGTGGCAATGCATTCTCGTCGGCCGGACGCAGACCGCCGCGCCCGTCTCCGTAATAAAGACGCGGTTGATAATCCGGCATCCCTGCGGGCAGACTATTTCCGCCCATCGTGATGAGGACATCCTCATGACCGTCGCCATTCGCGTCGAACACGAGAATCGGTCCATTATCAACCGGACTCGGAGAAATTCCCGAGAGAGGAGAAACCTCGAACTTGGTGTCGACGCCACGATGGGCGACGGCAGGCAGATCCTGCGTTGTTCCTCCGATGACAATGGATTCACTCTCACCTCCAGCCAATTTTCCCACGGCCAAACTTGGGCCGCGACGATTGAAACGAAACGGCACCAAGCGCTGCAACGAGGCCTCGTTGACGGTCTCCTCTTTCATGCGCACGGCCAAACCCAGGTCGTGGCTCACCTCCGTGAATGATACACCCGGCGGAGGAACTTTCGTTGAGCTGGACGCGCCGAGAGGCGCGACAGGTCCGGTCGGTTCAGTAATGAGATAGCGCTGGTCAACCGGCACATTTTCCCACGTCTGCACGCGACCGCTCGGCCACGTTATATTGAGACGCTTTATGATCGTATCTTCTCCCAGTCCGAAATGGAGAATCGGCTCACTGCTCGAAAGGTAACCTCGCGAAAGTCCCAACGTAGAGACTTGAATCCCGAGGGCGCTTTCGATCCGAACCGTCGCCCCGATTCCAAAATGATTTGAGGAGGTCCCGCGCAGTTCGAAAACCACGCGATGGCCGCTTTCGGAGTCGTTTCTCAGGACTGTGACGCCGTCATGGTAATTACTGTAAACAATATCGAGATCTCCATCACCATCAAGATCGCCATAGGCAGCCCCAAAACTCACTCCCACCTGATCGAGTCCCCAGGCCGCGCTAACGTCTTCGAATTGAAGATTTCCTCGATTACGCAGAGCGATGTGTTTTTCCGCGCGCGTCGGGCTCTCCGTCATAATTCGGATCAACTCGGACGTGTTTTCCGCGCCCATCTGACGTTTCACCACGTCAACGTTGGGGTCATACGGAAAACCGTTCGTCACGTGGAGATCGAGACGCCCGTCGTTATCCAAATCCACGAGTCGAATGGACCAAGTCCAATCCGTCGCCGCCACCCCGGCAAGGAACGCTGCTTCTTGAAAATAACCCGTCCCAGTATTGATCAATAAAGCGTTTCGCGGTTGGACCGGCACCGTGGAGGAACCTTCCGGTCGCTCAACTAGGCGCGCTCGCGCGTCGGCCATCATCCGCTGATCTTTCTCGTGATTGGCCGAAGCCATATCCGCGACGATGAAGTCGATCAGTCCGTCGTTGTTCACGTCGCCGTAGTCCGATCCCATTGAGGAAAACGCGGTGTGTGGCAGCGCTTTTCCCGAAACATCGGTAAATGTTCCGTCGCGATTATTATGATAAAGGGAGTCCGGCAAACCGTAATCGTAGGCCACATAAAGGTCAGGCCACCCATCGTTATCATAGTCCCACCAGGTCGCGGAATGGCTGCGCGTGTGCAGAGTGACCCCGGCTCGTTCAGTGACATCGATAAATGTACCATTGCCTTGATTATGGAACATATAGCCTCGCCGGCCGCCGTCATCGCCGGTGGAAGCGAGCATATTAGTCGCAAGGTATAAATCGAGCAATCCGTCGCGGTCGTAATCGCAGAATGCGGCCATCACGGATGAATCCTTTATATCAAGGCCGTAGGCGTGAGCCATTTCCTTGAAGGTGCCATCTCCTTGGTTAATATAGAGAAGATTGGGAGCATTATAGCGGCAAACGTAGATGTCCAACAGTCCGTCGTTGTTTATATCGACAAACGTGGCACCGAATTTCCAGATCTTGGCCGAGTCTCCTTGATCCCCAACTCCTGATTTCTCCGTGACGTCCTCAAACTTGAGGTTGCCGAGATTTCGGAACAGACGGCACGACTCCGTTTTACTGACGACAAAAATGTCCGGCTTACCATCGTTGTCGAAATCTCCAATCGCCACGCCCGTACCGATGGAGCCTCCATTGTACTGTTGAAAAAGGTCTCCCTTCATGTGCGGATCCGCGTACTGATTCTCGGTCCGCACTCCGGTGTAGTCTGGAGTAAGAACAGTGAACATCGTTTTCCCGCTCGGGATTGAACGTGTATTCAATTTCCGTCCTAACAACGGAGTCGTCTCCTGCGAGGCGTGAAGTCCGCCTACGCCCGAAACCAACAGACAGAGCGTGGCCAGTTTCAGGACGGGCCAGAATCGGAACGCTGCGGTCTGACCTCGGCCGAGAAAATCCATTCTCATAAGATTCGCGGGGGACCTTCGTCCGAACAAATAGAAAATCGCCAACCGAGTGATCGGTTGGCGATGCAACGTTCCTCAACAGCTTGCAGTCCGCGCTCAGGACGACCTCAGAGCGCGGATCTGAAAGGGCGAGGTCAGAACTCGAACCGATTGGTGAGGGTGAGAACTTGCGAGGGAGCGATGCGATATGCCGCAGGGCTGGATACACCGTTGATCGGGCCTTGAAGGCTCACCGGAATGAGGTTGTCGCCTTTACCCACGTTTTGCGCATTCAACTGAATGCTCCAATTGATTTTATTCGTCACCTTATGACGATATCCAATCCACAGATCGAGATAGGTCTCGCTCGGTCCGTAATAAGGTTTCGTCAGGTCTGGCGAGTACGGAGGCGGGCCTGCGGGATCGCCACCGGGAGGATAGCCGATGACCGTGGCGCTTTGATAGCGAATGCCACCGCCGACATTGAAGCCTCTCGTCCAACCCTGCGTGAAATCGTAGTTCGTGGTCAGGTTGAAGCGCCACTTCGCGAGTTCGGAAACCGAAACGTTCTCCATGGACTTGAGGCCATAGTAGTACGTACCGACTGCGGGAACACTGCCGCCATATGCGATGAAGTAGGTTTGCTTGATCGTGGGAACATCAGCCGTACCCCAGTACCAGTGTTGTGCACCGCCGGGGCCCGCCACCATGTCCGTCGTATCCTGCATGAACTTGGCCAACGCTGGATCACCGATACTCGTGCGGACCGCGTCCGTGCGGGTTGCGTTCAGTGTGATGCGCCAGTTTCTGACCGGGTTGGCATTGAGTTCGAATTCCCAGCCTTTGGACTTCGCGTTTTCGGTGATGGCGAAGCCACTTTCCGCGGGAGCATTCTGCACCGTACTCCTCAGCAGATTGCCGCTTTGAAGGGCAGCAAGACTGGTATAGCCCCAGTTCTTAAAGAAGTTCGGGAATTCACTGTTAACCTTGGTTTCCCAATCTCGGACAGCCTGGGTGGAAGCGTTCTGCAGCGTATCGATGGCCGCGGAATGGATGCCATTAGCGTCGAAGAAATAGCCGGACGGCGCGTTTCCTGTATTCGCTCCGCCAATACCGGGATTATCCGCGGGCTGGGTCGGATCCGACTGACCGTGCGTGCCGTCCTGATTATTGTGAAAATAGAAGACGTTGTTGTAGTAGGCCGTGTTCCCGACAAAGGCGGCGAGCTGAGCCGCGAAGGCCTGACCGTTCGGATTAGAGCCGTTCGTGATCGTGGTCTCGTAGCGATTGATCTTGAGCGAGTACTTGCCGTCGCGCGTCTCGATGACAATGCCTCGGTCCACCGTCTTACCTTCGGGAGCCCCGATCGGGTCCCCGTTAATATTGACGCGACTCGAGTCCGGCTTGAAGTTCGTCGAGATATTATAGGAGAGGCTGATGTTAAACGGCAGCTTCTTGGCGAAATCTTTCACGCCGGGAAGATCCCCCAAATGTGCCACCACGCTATAGGCGCGAGATTGCACTTCCACCCGACCGGCCGGATCGGTTGGCAGAGTGAGAGTATCAAAGTTGATATTCTGCAGGTCGTTCACATCGCCAAGCGTCTCGTTATCCAACCAGCTCTTATTGAGATCGCGGCGCCAGCCATAGGTGCCGACGAGCGCTCCATCGAGTAACTTACCCTGCCAAACCAAAGCCTGCGAAGTGGTGTCGGTCCGCGTCAGGCCGGCGGAATAGGCCAAGGCCTTACGATTGGCCAGAGAAGCTTCAGAATTCGTGACGTTCACGGTCTGCGACCCGGCCCAACCCACGTAGGCGTTGGGATCAGTCAAAGGCAACGTGTTCCCCGGCTTCGGCGTGAAATCGAAGTAGCTGATCGGATTGCTGCCCACCGTCGGATTGCCGGTGATCCGGGGAATATCCGCACCCGCGAGAGATTTACCAAGCAACGATCCGCCCAGATAAATCAACTGAGTGGGAGCCACCGCCTGAAAATTCCCCGCGTAATTATAGAGAGCTCCGGCGGCAGTGTTTTGCGCGCCGAGATAACCGTAGTGCTGCCAGCTCATGAAGCTGGTGCTTTGACTGTCTTCGCTCAGTAATCCGGTGAGCGTATGCGTGCCGATGATTTGGCCTAAGATTCCGGGAATGTCTTTACGGAAGTCGTGAGTGACAAACCCCGTGACGCGTTTGTTTTCGCGATTACTGCTCCACGAGTTGTTGGAGAAGTTGTTCGAAACGACAAAAGGCGTACCGAAACCCGGATTCTTGCTCGCGGTTGCGGCCGACGCTCCATCGTTGTTCGTCGCCATGACGTCGACATACAGAGGCACGGCGCCGCCAAAGAGGTTAACCTGTCCGTCTTCGAAATGCTCCTTGTAATAATCGAAGGAGAAGCCGACCTGTTCATCGAGAAACGTCTGCGTGAGATTCAACGTGCCCGACCAGAAACGCTGCCATTCTTTCTTGGTGTCTCCATCGATCAGGTTCTTATAAAAATTAAAGACCGAAGGATCTGTGATCGAGGCGTCCTTGAAGGCGCCGCCGTTCGCATAAGGCTGGAGGCCAAACACCGCCGACTGAGCTGCGCCGCCGATCGCGACCCAAGAACCAGGAAAACCGCCATAGGGAAACGTCAGGCCATTTTTCGTCGCGGGTTGAGCGAGATAAGGGAAACGGTAACTACCAGCTGCACCGTTGGTCGTGCCGGACTGGAAAACCGTCAGCGGAAAATTGTCGTTTAAGAACTGACCGTTTGTGAAATACGGCTCGTACGCGGGAAGGTTGGGATTGAAGTTCGGACGCGCCGCGCTGACTCCATTCGTTAAGTCCGTCACCGTTGTGGGATCGGCCGGCACCCATGCAAGCAACCCGTTCAACCCCTGCTGATGGAGCTGGTTGAACCACGGAGTGATGTGGTCTGTCGGAGGAAGCTCACGAGGATTGTTGGAGTC
>Ga0207702_10001469_pt1 | contig 23371 bp, 26 predicted proteins | sample KBSCornC62_FD_184302 | JGI IMG/M metagenome (GOLD analysis project Ga0207702, IMG submission 184302) | Corn rhizosphere microbial communities from Kellogg Biological Station, Michigan, USA - KBS Corn C6-2 (SPAdes) (version 2) | ecosystem: Host-associated > Plants > Roots > Rhizosphere > Soil ...
TACTGCACGCTTCGGCCGACGCGACCGAAGCTGCCAAGGAGATTGCGCATTGGTTCGACGCTGCCGAACTGGTCGATTACGATAACGTACATGCGCACTTTACGCAGCCCAAAACAGCGTAGCTTAACATCTTTCAGACTTCTGCGGCCGCACGCCACACAGCGTCGGCCGCACCTGGCCCCATAGTTCAATGGATAGAATAATTCCGTCCTAAGGAGGAGATCTACGTTCGAATCGTAGTGGGGCCACCAGCAATCAACGAAGATGAGCACCTTGAAAAGTGCTTATTTTTATGCTATTGTATATACAAATGTCAGCTCACGAACTCCCAGCAGATACTCCCGCGCCACATCCGCAAAACCTCAATCCCAACCAGTCGCTGGTGATTGCTGCGGACCCGCTTCTAGAGCAGCTCACGTTGACCCCGGAAGACCTTCAAAAATCTGCCGCCCAGCAGGCAACCAAGATCATACAGACCATTCTGGATTCTGATCCGCGCAGCCAAATATACGACATAACTGGCAACCCAGTTACCGGCGGCGGCATCACCCGCACTATACTGTTTGGCTCCGGCAAGGCTAAGCGTGGAGTTGACGAAGTTGTTGACGGCGGTCGCACAACCTATCATTTTTTTAGCTTAGCTGGTCCGGCAGACGGTAACTTTATGCTGGTCGACCCGGCCAGAAACCAAATACGCTGGGGCCAGGATTACGAACCCACCGGCTTTGACCCTCCAACTGAGCTGGCCACCGAACGGTCGCACAACGCCTTGCTCAACGCGCTCCCCACAATGTTCCTAGATGCTCGCTCCAAAGGTAACGTGCACTTCGGTCCGCAGCACCGCATTTCACGTTTTGTGCGCCACTTGGGCACGCTTATAACGCGCCGAACGGTTTCATAGTAGCCTGCCACCGTTTGTAGGTGCCACTTCTGAAATTCGTTCTGTGCACATTTCTGCTACAATAAACATAGCTATGGCGCAAAAGTACTTTGCCGATCAGTTCGAGGACGAGGAAGTCCTCTTCGTTTTCCGTAAACATCCGATTGTGATGCGCCGCGGCTTGATCTTTGGCATGCTCGCTATTTTGGTGGGGTCGCTGGTGGTGTTTTGGCAGCCGACGTACACTGCATTTTTGCTTGGGGTGCTGGGTGGTATGGTACTCGGTGCGATTGTTATGATGCCGTCGTGGATTACCTGGTACTTCAGCGTGTTTATTGTGACCGACAAACGGCTCATCCAGATTACCCAAAAAGGATTTTTCCACCGCAGCGTCATCGACATGGGCTTAAACCAGATCCAAATGGTCAACTACCAAATTTCCGGATTACAGGAAACGCTGCTAGGATTTGGTACAATTATGATGCAGACGTTTGTGGGTGATTTGGTGATTCACGAAATCGCGCATCCCGCCAAGATTCAAAAAAAGCTGCTTGAGATTTTACGCGAGCAGGGCGTGTCTGCCAGCCCGTACAGTGAACCGCGCGAATTAGAAATCGAAGAACAGGAACATGAAGAAGCCTAAAACTCCCAAGTTTTTGAAAAAACATGCCGCCAAGCCGAAGGGCCAGGGCAAATTAAAATTGCCGCGGCCGCTCAAGAAGCTTCCATTCCGCCGCAAAAAACAACCTGAAACGCTGGACCAAACCGTCCAGGGCCTGCCGCGCATCACCAACGAAACCGTTGCTGAGCACCGCGAGGAAGTGCTGTCCAGTGCACGCAAATATATCTATCCGTTGCAGCATTCGCCACACCGCGTGGTGATTATTTCGATCAGCTTGCTGGTGTTGGTTATCGTGGCGTTTTTTACGTACTGTCTGTTGTCGCTCTATAAGTTTAAATCGACATCGACGTTTATTTACCGCGTTACACAGGTGCTGCCATTCCCAATCGCCAAGGCCGGCCCGCGGTTTGTGGCGTACGAAAACTATCTGTTTGAACTGCGCCACTATGTGCATTATTACCAGACGCAACAGCGAGTGGATTTCAGCAGCGATTCCGGCAAGCAGCAGCTGGCAGAATTCCGCAAACGTGCGCTGGATTTGGTGGTAGATAACGCCTACGTTAAGGATCTGGCTGAGCAGCACAACATTTCCGTGACCGACCAGGAGCTGAACGACGCCATCCGCCTGGTGCGCAGTCAGAACCGTTTGGGTAGCAACGACCAAGTGTTCGAAGATGTGCTGCGCGAGTTTTGGGGCTGGTCAGTAAACGATTTTAAACGTGAACTTAAGCAGCAGATGTTGGCCCAAAAAGTGGTTTCCACGCTGGATACTGGCACGCGTACTCGTGCCGAATCGGCACTGGACAACCTGCAAAAGGGTGGGGACTTTGGCAACGTCGCCAAAGCCGTTTCGGACGATGCAACCAGCCGCGCGAACGGCGGTGATTACGGCTTTACGATCAGCCAAAACGACCGCAACCTGGCACCGCAGGCCATCGATACGCTGTTTAGTTTGAAGGTCGGGCAGACGTCTGGCATCGTAAACACTGGTTCAAGTTTGGAAATCTTTTTGCTCAAAACGCGCGACGGCGACAAAATTACCGCGGCGCACATCGTATTTAACTTCAAGCCGATCGGCGACTACATCAATCCGCTGCGCGCCAAAGAAAAAGCCTACGAGCTTATCACTCCCTGACGACTGAACGGTCGTCGTAGCGCCGCGCTGGTTCCGCTGAGTTTTTGTATAAGGCGTGCTCTCGCTCGAGCGTTACTCCGGTTATCTGCCGCGCAGCCATTGCTTTTTTGCGCAGAGCCTGCTATTATTACCTCTGTTCTCTCACACAAATGCGGTTATTTGCCGCAAGTAACCTTTTGGGCTCGTAGTGAAGAGGCCTATCACGCCTCCCTGTCACGGAGGAGATCGCCGGTTCGAATCCGGTCGGGCCCGCCAAGTAAAAAGCATCTGCCACGGTAGGTGCTTTTTACTTGGACAGACTGCTACGCCGCGCTTATGCCACGCGAAATTTGTCTGCTATAATTTGTATAACAGAACAAAAATGGAGGCGTACGGGGAAGAGTATGACAAAACAGCAGCGTTTGGTCCTGGTAGTAAGCATTCTGGCATCGTTTGTCACCTTTTTGGATGGTTCGGTGGTTAATGTGGCCTTGCCGGCCATCGTGCGCGAATTGCATGGCGGGCTGACGGTACAGCAGTGGGTGGTGGACGCATATCTCGTTACTCTCGGGTCGTTAATGCTGATTGCGGGGTCGTTTTCTGATCTGTTTGGACGCAAACGCGTGCTGTTGGCTGGATTGTGGGGGTTCGGTATCACATCACTGTTGTGCGCGTTGGCGCCAAACGGCGTAATGCTAATTCTGGCGCGCGCATTGCAAGGCGCCGCCGGAGCATTGCTCGTACCGAGTTCGCTGGCGCTGATTATTTCTGCTTTTTCTGGTGCGGCACAGGGTAAGGCCATCGGCAGCTGGACGGCATGGACCGGTATCGCGTTTGTGGTTGGGCCGCTGGTCGGAGGCAGCCTCATCCAGGCCTTTTCGTGGCGATTAATCTTCGCCATTAATGTTGTCCCGGTGCTTTTGACGAGCTGGCTTATGCGCAGCATGGAAAACAAAAAGCCAGCAGGGCAGCGCCCCAAAGTTGATGCTGTTGGCGCGCTAGCCTGCGCAATCGGTCTGGGTGGTTCGGTATACGCGCTCATCGAACAGTCGCATTATGGCTGGTCTAGCCCACTCATTTTCGGGCCTCTGGCAGTGGGGATTGCGGCACTTGGTTACTTTGTTTGGCATGAACGTCGCACCCCACAACCCATGGTTCCGCTCGATTTATTTGCGGTGCGGAATTTTGCGTTCGGCAATATTGCTACGTTTGCTATTTATGCCGGGCTATCCATTGCTAGCTTTTTGATCACAATATTTGTTCAGCAGTTTGGAGGATATTCTGCGCTTAACGCCGGGCTAGCACTGCTGCCCGTGACGCTTATAATGTTTGTGCTTTCGCCGCGTGCCGGAACATTGGCTGGGCGGTATGGGCCGCGCTTATTTATGACCTTTGGACCTCTGTTGGGGGCGGTCGGATTCTTCCTGCTGCTGCGGGTTGACCGATCGGTTAATTACTGGACACAAATTTTACCCGGAATATGTTTTTTTGGTCTCGGCTTGGCTGTGACTGTAGCGCCATTGACGGCGGCCGTGCTTGGTTCAATTGCTTCGGAACATGCTGGCATTGGTTCGGCTATTAACAATGCGGTTGCTCGCATAGCCGGACTGTTAGCCATAGCCGGACTAGGACTCATCGTGGGTCCAACACTCGATATCTCTAGCTTTCACCATGGCGCAGTTGCCATGGCATTGTTGCTTGTACTTGGGGGCATAGTTTCGGCTGTCGGTATCCGCAATAACCAGGTTGTACAGAAAGAGTCGGCAACCCAGCAGTAAGCTATTTGGCCCAGCGCGATTTTTTAATTGTGATTGCTTTGTTCATATTTTGAGCGACAACCAGTAGGTTAGTCGGTAGCCCTCGGTAGTAGATGTAGCGTGGCTCCCAGCTAGGCTCAAACTTGTTTTTGAATTGCTCCAACCCCTCGAACGAATAGTATTTGCCGCCCAGTGTTTTTACCGATTTCAAAAAGCGTTCGGTTAGACCCATATCTGGCCGCTCCTCAATGCCGGATAGCGGAGATAAGCCGAGATTGAATTTTGTCACTCCTTGTTTTTGCAACTGTAGAATCATTTCCATCAATAAATAGTGCATGCCGATGCTTGGCATGTCGGCAGTAAAACGGATGTGATCGACCGAGGCAGCGTGCGGCAGGAAGCTTGGTATAAGATTACTGTATGCCACGATTTCGCCTTTATGCCGTAGTACAAAAATGTCGCACTCGCGCAAATACGACGGGTCAAAGTACCCCATTATAAAGGTATACTCGCGTCGTCCCGGCCGATTAAGCCATGCATCTGACACAGTGCGCAGGCGGCCGATTTGCTCCCAATTGAGCGTCGGCGGCCAGTGCTCAACACTTAATTCCTCGCGGGCGGCTTTGTTTTTGATGTAGCGAAAATGTTTGCTCGACTGCGTTTTTGCGGCGAACGTCGGGCAGTCGACCAGGGCTTCGTTGCCAATGAATACTGACTTGTAGTCGTTGTCGGCCGCTATCTTTTTGATGGCGTCATCGCCATGCAGAATGGCTGGCGTCCAGCCATTGGCCACAGTAAACTCACTAAAGCCTTTTAGCAGACTATCAAATTGTTCAGAGTTACCGGTTGGTCCGTCCAGTACCAGCGCGCTTTCGCCACTGACTTTGTAAGCGACAAACGCACCACCCTGGGCGCTAAAATAATAATGCTTATCAGTCGGCCATAGCTTAAAGAAGTCTTCGGTCGATGTACTAAAGCGTTTAATAAGTTCCCGCGCTTTCTCTCGGTCAGCAAAGCTGCTTTCCAAGGCGAAGCGAATAGGCTTAAACAATGACACGAACGCCAAAATGCCTGCCGTTAGCGCTGCCGCGTCCAGCCCGCGCAAAAAGAGCGTACCTTCGCGTGTTGGGTGTGGCAGGGCAAAATCTTTCGCCGTGAACATCTGTTCCAGTGTGTATTTGGCGGCATCGGGCAAGGTGAGCGGCGGCCCAAAATCCGGCCGGTCCAGCGTAAACAGTCCAACTACGCCATACAAAAACGTGCAGATCAGAATGAACGCCGCCACACGCAATCCTCGTTTGAAGCTGACGTTGTCGTTTTTGGCCACGAACAGGGAGCGGTTCAATAGCAGCACCACCAGTGTCAGCGTATAGACGAGCATTTTGAACAGACTGTGATGCTGCACTAATGCAAAAAAGGTCAAAAGCCCCGAACTTACCAGAGCCAACTGAAACGCGATTGCCTTGCGTTTATACAGCTGAATCGAAAGGTACAATAGGAAAAAACCGAGCGCCACAGGGAATACCCGCGAAACGTGGTATACGCCGCCCGGCGCTAGCGAGTGCACAGCGCGCGGCAAATGCGTGGTAAAGGTACTGACAATGGCAAGTAACCCAGCCAAGGCAGCAATAGCACTGATCAGCTGCGTACTTTTGAGCAAGCGATACATTCCTTCAGTATACAGGCTGCCGCCGGACTTCTAAAATTTTGCAAAAAGCGCTTATATCCCTTTGACTCGCGCCGCAATCTGTTATAATACAACTGATTTGCCACCTTAGCTCAGTTGGCTAGAGCATCGCTTTCGTAAAGCGGGGGTCTGGGGTTCGAATCCCCAAGGTGGCTCCAGATTTGCGCGCCGCGGGTATCGTATAGTGGCTAATATGCAACCTTCCCAAGGTTGAGAGGAGAGTTCGATTCTCTCTACCCGCACCAACCATGTCCGAGCACTCATATAGAGTGTTTTTTGTTTGCCGTACCAGGCCCACGGAAGGTTGGCTCTCGACGAAACCGGCCCAACGACATACAATAGAGGCAACCTATGAACATTCCTAAAAAATATCTGCACGATAAATTCATTCTGCTGCTAGCGAGCACTAATATCTTTTTAGCGTTTTTGTGCGGCGTGCTCATCCCGCTGCGTTCCGGCATTGGCCAGAATGGCGACGGCTACATTACACAGTACCGGGCAAACCTGGGCTTAAGCGCCTACCAAAAGGGAAGTATCGTACCTATTCTGAGCTTCATTGTGTTCGTAGTGGTGATTTTAGTGGTGAATCTCGTCCTGAGCGTACGCGTCTACGAACTCCGCCGTGCGCTGTCGTTGACCATCCTGGGGCTGGGCGTGCTCATTCTGCTGCTCGCCGCAATAGTAAGTAACGCACTCATCTCGCTCTATTAATATGACAGATATCGAAATCCCATATAAAAAAGATCGCGGTGCGCGCTACCGCTTTTTTGAGATTTTGCCCGGCGCGATCAGCTGGACTATGCTGTTTTTGCCGCTGATTTTGAGCTTGATCAATGTGACGGTTGCTGCGCTATTCATCCTTATATATCTGTTGATTAACTTTGCGCGGGCTGGAGCACTGGCGGTACGCTCGCTGCACGGCTACAGTGTGATGCGCCAGCATCTCAAACTGGACTGGCGGCAACTCGTTGCCGAATTACAGGCTGGTGAAGTCACAGACGCCGAAGCGCGTCGCCCTAAATGGCACTACGACAATTTGCTGCGCCTGAGCGTTCAGCCCATGATCGTCAAGCCCGGCGAAGTACTGCATGCTATTATTATTGCCACCTACAACGAAGCGCGCGAAGTGCTGGAGCCCACCATCCAGTCGTTGCTCAAGTCTGAATTCGACATGAAAAAGGTGATCTTCGTTCTGGCGTATGAAGAGCGTGGTGGTGAGCGCGTCGAGCAGCAATCAAAGGAGCTAGTCGAGGCGTATAAATCGCACTTTTTCCACGCCATGGCAGTCAAGCATCCCAAGAACATACCCGGTGAACTGCTGGGTAAGGGTGGTAATGTGACGTACGCTGGGCGCGTGCTGAAGACTTATTTGGAACAGGAGAAAATCGACCCCTTGCGCGTGGTGGTGACCACGCTTGATTCTGACAACAGACCCGATAAGAGTTATTTGTCGGCACTCACCTATGTATATTGTTCGTGCCCAGACCCAGTGCGCGCCTCGTTCCAGCCAGTTTCGGTGTACAACAACAATATTTGGGATGCGCCCGCGCCCATGCGCGTGCTGGCGACAGGCAACTCGTTTTTCCACCTTGTGCAGTCGATGCGCCCGCACATGTTACGCAACTTTTCGTCGCACGCGCAGGGTATGGCGTCACTTATCCAGACCGACTTCTGGAGTGTGCGTACCGTGGTCGAGGACGGTCACCAGTATTGGCGTGCCTATTTTCGGTTTGATGGTGACTACCGTGTGTACCCGCTGTACACGCCCATTTACCAGGACGCTGTGCTGAGCGACACCTATGCACGTACGCTCAAAGCGCAGTTTGTGCAGCTTAGGCGCTGGACATACGGCGCGTCGGACATTGCCTATGTCGTAGACAAGGGTTTCTTCCACAAAAATAAAGTACCGCGTTTTGGGCTGTGGTCGCGCCTATTGCGCGCGATCGAAGGACACGTGACCTGGGCGGCTGGGCCAATCCTGGTGGTATTGGCAGGTTTTGTTCCGTCACTCGTGCAGCCGCAAAACATCGCTGCCAACGAACTGCCGCTGATTGTTAGTCGCGTGCAGACCTTGGCATTGGTATTTGCACTCGCGACGGTGTTTATTTGCCTTAAGACGCTGCCACCTAAACCGGCACGTTATAAGCGGCACCGTTCGTTGTTTATGATTTTGCAGTGGGCGTACTTGCCAGTCACCTCGATCGTGTATAACTCCTTTGCGGCGTTTTATTCTCAGACGCGGCTGATGTTCGGCAAGTATATGGACAAGTTCGACGTTACCGAAAAAGCAGTGATAACAAGCGAAGGCGAAGTCAAAAAATAATTCTGCGATACCGACTGTCCCATGAAAAAGCTGACTGCCGCGTCACTTTTCCGGCTACGCTTTCCCGGCGATGATTCTGATTTCTGTGCCTGTGATCTACGCCGATAGGGGATGGTACGCCTGATACATTGTCGCTGCGGCGGTATCAAAACGTTGCAAGATGGTTTTGGTAGTAGTGACTAGCTCGTCGCGCTGTACGATTCCATCTTGTAGTTTGGGGCGAAGTTCGGCCAGCACCGTCTGCACTAGCGCCGCGGCATCGGACACGGCACTGGGCCGATGCTTGCAGCTTTCGTAAATACTAATAAACAAATGATCCCGGTCAAATGGCCGCAAGGAAGAGGCCCGCTTGGCAGGCTTATTATTTGCAATGCGTAGCGTAGCACCTAGGTCGGTTGCTTCGTGCGTGGTCATAACATTCCCGCAGACAGTGCATTGGCGCCGGCGCCAAACCTGGTTAAGACGCTTCTGCGCCCGAGAATTTACGACTTGAGTAGAGGACCCGCAATATATACATACCATGACAATATATTGTCATAACGCTTATGAAAAAGCTAGTGGAAAACTATGTGGGAAAATGTGTATATGTATAAAGGCACTAAAAAACCGCGCTACACATACATATATGAACGCGGCTTTTAGTGAATTACTATTTTACTGAGGTTACGACGCGAAAGCGACGAATCCGATTGGGCTTGGATGAGAACGTTAGCTCTTCATAGAAAAGCTTGAACCCATCAAGCGTGCTTGCTTTTTTGATACTCACCAAAAAGTCTCTTAACCCGACTATGTTATCAGAGGTTGCCACGCGCGTCAAGTCTCCAGTATCAGACGCATTCGGCTGACAGGCTATGTTTTGTCTCCCCAGGACACTTTTTGTTTGGCAGCCGTAAACTTGTAGATCGGGTAATGCACGGGCAGTCACGAGCCCGCGTCCTTAACAGAGACGAGGGCTTGCTAATTAGAGTAAAATAGACTATATTTAAAGGGTTCTAAACGTGAGGGCTCTTAGCTCAGTTGGCTAGAGCGCATCCTTGACGTGGATGAGGTCAGAGGTTCGAATCCTCTAGGGCCCACCAATTCGTTTAGACGCACCAGGGTAAGCGCCCTGGTTTTTTATATCAGGAAAGGTATTTTAGCAGGATCGTGCGACGAGTGCTAAAACACCATACATGATATAAGAGACATATGTATGAGGGGGAGTTTTCCCCAACGACTATTACAAAAATGACAACACATTAGTACTAGCCGAATCGTACCAGCCTTGCTATAGTAGTACGTGTAAGGCGAAGTTTTGCGATGTGTTACAATGATTATGAATCGCAAGGTTCATAAGTCGTTCGGCGAGAAAGTGTTTCCGCCAACATATCGAGCGGCGAAGCAGCTACCAACTGCAGAGCTCCGTGGGCAATCAGAACGTGCGTTAACGTGCTGGGACAAGTGCCTGAAGCCTGGGAGGGCGGAAGGAAGTCCGGTGGAACCGCCCGAACGGCAGCACCAAAATTGTGCGACATACCGTTTGGGTCCGAGACGCGAATGTTAGGTTAAATACCATGCGAGAGTATTGAACCGAAACATCGCGTCTTTTTCTATTAAGAAAGGAGCCCTAACCATGGCAGAGAATCAACAACCCGACTTACACGCAATGCGCCACAGCCTCGCGCACATCATGGCAACGGCACTCACGCGACTGTATCCGGGCGTAAAACTTGGCGTCGGCCCAGTCGTCGAAAACGGTTTTTATTATGACATTGACTTAGACGGCAAGCAGCTATCCGACGAAGATTTCCCGGCAATAGAAGCCGAAATGAAAAAAGTTATCGCCGAAAATCAGTCATTTGAACAGTTTAACCTACCGATTGATGAGGCAATTGCTTGGGCCAGAGAAAATAACCAGCCATACAAAGAAGAGTTGCTCAACGACCTGAAGCGCGCCGGCACGACTGTGGCTAAAGATTTGGACGCCAGCGAGTTAGGCCTGGCCACTAGCGACGACAGTAAAGTAGAGACAGTGTCGTTCTACCGGAATGGCGACTTTACCGATCTATGCCGCGGTCCGCATTTGCAATCAACCGGACAAGCTGGCGCGTTCAAATTGCTCCGGATTTCTGGCGCGTACTGGCGCGGCAAGGAAAGCAACCCGCAAATGCAGCGTATATATGGCGCAGGCTTTGCAACAGATAAAGAACTCCGCCAACATTTGGCTGCGCTAGAAGAAGCCAAAAAACGCGACCACCGCAAACTCGGCCAAGAACTGGATCTGTTTTTCTTCCATGAGACGGCCCCCGGTATGCCGTATTGGTTACCCAACGGCGTCATTATGTATAACGAGCTAGTTAGCTTTTGGCGCGAGGAGCACGCCAAACGTAACTACCGCGAGATTGTTTCGCCGCTTCTTAACAAGAGTGATTTATACGTGACCTCCGGACATTACGACCACTACTGGGACGATATGTTTACGGCACAGACTGAGGAAGACGAGGAATACGGCATGAAGGCTATGAACTGTCCGAATGCTATGATCGTCTTTAAGCATAAACAGCGCTCATACCGCGAACTTCCGTTGCGTCTGAGCGATACCGATACATTGCATCGATTTGAAAAGTCGGGTACGCTCAACGGGTTGTTGCGGGTGCGCGAATTCCGCCAAGACGATGCTCATATCTTCGTCAGCGAAGACCAGATCAAGGACGAGTACCAGCGAGTGTTTGAAATCACCGAGCTGTTCTATTCTATTTTTGGTATGGAATATTCCTTCCGGCTCGGTACCCGCCCCGATAAGTTTATGGGCGATGTCGCGTTATGGGATCGTGCCGAAGCGACGCTTAAAGGGATTTTGGAAGAAAGTGGCAAGGAGTTTTTGGTAGAAGAGGGCGACGGTGCGTTTTATGGCCCAAAGATCGATATTCTTATGAAAGATGCGCTTGGGCGGCCGTGGCAAATGGGCACTATCCAGTTAGATTTCCAGCAGCCCCTGCGCTTCGGGTTGACATTTACCGACAAAGACGGCGGCGAAAAAACGCCAATAGCAATCCACCGCGTCATTTACGGTTCGCTCGAACGGTTTATCGGTATTCTGATTGAGCATGTTGCTGGTAAGTTTCCGGTTTGGCTGGCACCCGAGCAAATTCGTCTGATTACTGTTAATCAAGAGGAGACAACGGTGGCTTTTGCTGATAAAGTTGCCGAACAAGCCTGTGAGCTTGGTTTGCGTTTGACCGTGGACAACGACAATGAATCAGTTGGTAAAAAAATTCGTAACGCTGAAATCATGAAGGTTCCGTACGCTGTTGTTATTGGCGAAAAGGAAATTGAAACGAGCGAACTGACGCCACGCATCCGTAAGGATCTGGCCGTCGCTGACCAAACGACTTCATACACCGTAGAAGAATTCCTGAAAACCGTGGCCAACGAAGCAAAAACTCGTGTAAATAAAACATCACTATGAGCAAACAAACTATCGCCGTCGATGTAGATGATGTGCTGTCGGCAAGTGTGCCGGGCTTTACGGCATACAGCAATAAACGTTGGAATATGGATCTGACCGTGGACCAATACGACGAAGATTGGGCTAAGTTTTGGGGTATTCCATACGAAGAAGCGTTGGTGCGGGCTGCTGAACTCCACGAATCAGATATGTTTGGCATGTTCGAGCATTTTAAAGAGGCAATTCCGGTTCTACAAAAGCTGAAAGAACAGTATGATCTGATCGTCCTGACGTCGCGTCGCCTGAGCATCAAGCCCCTAACGACCGAATGGCTCGACCGGCATTTTCCAGATATCTTTTCGGCAGTGCACTTTGCCGGTTTTTATGACGACACAAAAAATTTGCGCGAAAGCCTCAAAAAAAGTAAAGGCGACCTATGTCAGCAGCTGGGCGCTGACTATCTGATAGATGACCAGCTCAAGCACTGCATCGCGGCCGCGGATTGTGGCGTGCAGTCGTTGCTATTTGGCAATTATGGCTGGAATAAGCTGCCCGCCAAAGAAGCCAAAGCCAAAAACATAACCGTCGTCCATACCTGGGACGACGTAGCGAGGTACTTCGATGCCAAGGGTTGATGCTGATTTTGCCAAGCGTGTCTACGCTTTGGTGGCGCAAATTCCAGAGGGCAGAGTCATGACCTATGGGCAGCTCGCCGCTTTGTGCGGCGCTGCTTGGGCGGCGTGGGAAGTAGGGCAGATCGCGCACACTGGTCCGACCGATTTGCCATGGCAGCGCGTCGTTAACAAACAGGGCGGTTTGGCGGTAGGCTGGCCCGGTGGTGGCCGCGAGGCGCACCGCAAGGTGCTAGAAGCCGAAGGCGTCAGCGTTTCTGACGATTATAAGGTGGATATTGCGAACCTTCTATGGAACCCCAGCCAAACCAGCCTCCTCTAATCGTCATTGTGGGCGAAACTGCTTCTGGTAAATCGGCCTTAGCCGTTGATCTAGCACGGCACTTTAATGGCGAAATTATTGCGGCGGATTCCCGGACCGTATACCACGGTTTAGACATTGGGACGGCAAAGCCGACGGCCAGGCAACAACAAGCCGTGCCGCACCATCTCCTGGATATCGCGGCGCCAAACGAACAGGTTACGGCAGCGCAGTATAAGGTCTTGGCGCAGAAGACTATTCAGAACATTGCGGCGCGGGGCAAAGTGCCGTTTTTGGTCGGTGGTACGGGGCTGTACATCGACGCCGTGCTGTACGATTTTTCGTTTCCGGCCAAAGGGGACGCGGCCGAGCGCCAACGTTTCCAGCAACTCGGTGTTCCAGAGCTCCAAGAGGAACTCCAAGTCAGGGGCATTCCGCTACCCGCGAACGCTTTAAACCCACGGCATCTAGTGCGCCAACTTGAAACTGGGGGTGTGCCAGCACAGCCTAAAAATCTACGCCCCAACACGCTGGTTCTGGGTTTGGCGACAGATCGCAACATGCTCGAACAGCGCATCACCGACAGGGTAGAGCGGATGTTCGGCAATGGTCTGACGGCCGAAGTTCAGCAATTGGTTGCAACCTACGGTTGGGGAACTCCGGCACTGCAAACCATCGGCTACCAGGAATTCCGTGCATATCTGAAGGGACAGGCTACGCTCGATGAGACTAAAACGCTCATCATAAGGAATACAATTCAGTATGCAAAGCGCCAGCGCACGTGGTTCCGGCGCAACAAAAGTATTCACTGGATCGGCCGTAAGGAAGAATCCGTAGACTTAATCACAACTTTCTTGAACAAATGATCTATAGATCGGTGACAAAGTTTGCTACAATAGGCTCATGATTGAGCAATTGTTTGGGTCAAAGACGAGGGTAAAGCTGCTGCAGTTATTTTATAGCAATCCCAATCGATCGTTCTATGTGCGGGAAATTACCCGCAAGATCGACGAACAGATTAACTCGGTGCGCCGCGAGCTAGCCAATCTGCTTAACGTCGGCATTATTATATCGGATAACACGAATAACCGTTTGTATTATGAGGTGAATCAGCGTTACGAATTCTACGAACCATTGGTGACGATTTTTGGTAAATCGGGTGCGGCTGGTGCTGTAGCCCCAACTGCAGCTAAGGCTAAAAAGGCCACTGTAACTCCTGAAGAAGAAATGCTCAAAGGACTTGGTCACCTAGAAATCGTGCTCTATACTGGCCAATTTACGCGCGACGATTCCAGTGGTATTGACCTGTTGGTGGTCGGTGACGTTAACCAAAATGCGATTCAGCGTTTTGTCTCCGAACTCGAGACACAAGAGAATAAGGAAATTCGCTACACGGTGATGGCGCCGTCCGAATTTGCCTACCGCCGACAGATCAAGGACCGGTTCATCGTGACCGTTCTGGATTCCAAGAAGCAAATATTGCTGGACAAAAACGGCGTACTGGCTGAATAGTTTAAGGAGAACGTATGGACATACAATTTCATGGTGCTAACTGTTTAACACTTGTCACTAAGCAGGCTCGCGTGGTGGTTGACGATAATTTGGCGGATCTAGGCGGCAAATCGGTCGCCAAAGCGGGGGACATCGCGCTCTTTACGGGTGCGCACGCTGACCCAACCCAACCGGCCAAAATTATGATTGACCAGCCGGGCGAATACGAGGTCTCGGAAGTCTCTATTTATGGCATTGCCGCGCGCGCTCACATGGATGAAGATGACAAAAAAACAGCAACCATGTACAAGCTCATGGTTGACGATTTGCGTATTCTGATCACCGGTCATGTGTACCCAGAGCTGAGCGATGCGCAGCTTGAGGCTATTGGTATGGTTGACGTCATGTTTGTGCCGGTCGGCGGGCACGGCTACACGTTGGACGCCGTTGGTGCGCTCAAGCTTATCAAAAAAATTGAGCCGAAGCTGGTCATTCCCACACACTATGATGACAAAGCGCTTACCTTTTCTGTGCCGCAACAGTCGCTCGAAGAAGCCATCAAAGCGCTTGGCATGGAGCCTAAGGAGACGGTTGCCAAACTCAAGCTCAAACAGAGTGAAATGAGCGACGTGACGCAGTTGATTGTGCTGGAGTCGTAGGTATATATATGTGTGTTGGTGCGGCCGCGTGCCGGCCAACACACATTGTAACCTCTTGGCTTATGGTACGTTTCCTAAACCGATCTACATAAAAACACCTCCTACTATGGGAGGTGTTTTTATAAGATAATCCAAACCTTACGCAGCAAGTGCGACGTCTTTTGTGGTGAGCTTTTTATTGGTCGGCTGTTCCAGCAAGCCCTTTTTCTTGAGGGTGCGAATAGCTTGCGTGCTGATCTTGAGCTTTACCTTCTTGCCGTCGACAATAACCGTCTTCTTCTGTAGGTTCGGCTCCCAAACCTTTTTGGTGTGGCGTTGCGAAAAGCTGACGTTGTTGCCAAACTGCTTGCCTTTACCGGTGATTTCACACTTACGCATCAAATTATTCCTTCTTTCAAGGGTTTATTGTATCTGTTTTCACCTCTGAAGTCAATAACCAGCATAACTTTGGACCAAAACGCAAGCAATTACCCTAAATTACGCTATACTAGTGTCATGCTTTCAGGACTATCGTTGGGCGACATTGGCATTTTTATTGTTACACTACTTATTTCGCTGGGGATTCACGAGGCAATGCATGCCTTTGTGGCGCACGAACTCGGTGACGAAACGGCAGCAGAGCAGGGACGATTAACACTGAATCCCCTCAAACACGTAGACTTGTATATGACTATTTTGTTGCCGATCGTGATGGTGTTATTCGGCTTGCCGCCGATTTTGGTAGCAAAGCCAGTGCCATTTGACCCCGACCAGGTGCGCTTCGGCGAATATGGTGCGGCGCTGGTGGCTCTAGCGGGACCACTTACTAACTTGGCGCTAGCAGTCATTGGTGCGCTGGCGTTCCGTTTTGGTGTTATTACGGGAGAGCTCGTCCATCCGCTCGGCATTTTTATTACCCTTAATATCACGCTGTTCGTGTTTAACATGATCCCGCTGCCACCACTCGATGGCTCGCGCTTGCTGTACGCCTTCGCGCCGGAACCGCTCCAGCGCGTTATGCAACAGATAGAAGCCATGGGATTTTTGCCGTTGCTGCTCGTGCTGCTGTTTTTGTCGCACTTCATTAGCCCCATTTTGCTCAATATCCAGCAAGCAATCTTCACGTTTTTGGTTTAACTTGCAGCATTTTGGCGCTACAATGTGAATGGCTCGGCAATCGAGCAAATGATTATCTGAATATTCTTTTGCAATGGGAGCTCAATATTTATAACGGCCGTGGCTGTTATGTGCGAGCACCCACCTGGATTTAACCAGGTATTCATTCGGTTGTCGGGTCATTCTTTTATATTTCTCTTCGTGTTATGTGTCGATGTGGTTTTGTCTAAGACTCGCTGTTTTATTCAACACATATCTGTTAGAATAGGGGAGTCTATTCGGGGTGTAGCGCAGTTGGTAGCGCGTACGGCTGGGGGCCGTGAGGTCGCAGGTTCAAGTCCTGTCACCCCGACCAAAGATTATTCATATTTCCCCTGATCTTGTAACACCTGGAGGTCACCATGTCCGATGAAATTTCTGCTGAAGGCGTAAAGAACATGCTCATAAATCCGTATTATGCTATCAACTTTGAAGATGGCTTATTTGGCGACCATCCGCTTCTTATTGATGAGTCAACTTGGATCGAGGCCAACAAGAAGCTTCTGGAGGAACTCGGCCCAGATGCCTATTTCCAGAGTCTGCTTGCCGTACTGAAAGGCGATGCGCCCGTTCTTGCAGCCCTCCAAGAATAGTTTTTCTAGTGCCGTCAAACTTTTAGCATTTTCTACAACCGACCGGAGTCTGCTATACTCCAAACAGCTATGAAAACACTCAAACTCGACCACGAACTTGCAAACTTAGTGCGCGAAGGCAAAAAGACATCTACCTGGCGCATTTACGACGACAAGGATATCCATGTCAACGATCGCATCGAACTGTTAGACAAGGTCGACCCACACAACCCAGAAACGTGGATTGTCGTTGGCACTGCGCGCGTCGATAGGGTGATTGAAAAGCGGTTGGCCGACATCGCGAAAGACGACTTTGACGGTCATGAGCCATTTGGTTCGCAGGAGGAGATGCTGCGCGCTTACCGGGGCTACTATGGACCACAAGTCACGCTGGAGACGCCAATCAAGATGATCCATTTTACACTGGAAAATACGTCGACAAGCGACAAAAATACTAAAACCGAAAACGGTATGCCCAAACTAACAGAAGCAAAAATGTATGCAGACGGTGGCTCGCGCGGCAATCCTGGTCCATCGGCCAGCGGCTTCGCTATCATGAGTATGGACGGCCAAATCGTTGTAAAAAAGGGAATATATTTGGGCGTTACCACTAATAATCAGGCTGAATATCAGGCGCTGCGCTTCGGGCTCAAGGAGGCGCAGGCCATGGGCATTCGCGATGTGCACGTATACATGGACAGTTTACTGGTCGTCAATCAAATGCTCGGCAGATTCAAGGTCAAAAACCGCGACCTATGGCCAATCCATGAATCAATCAAGCAAATGGTCCCGACGTTCCGGCATGTGTCATTTACGCACGTGCCCAGGGAGTTGAACAAAATTGCAGACAGTGCGGTCAACGAAGCCTTGGACGAAGTCGCTGCTAACCAGTGATGTACTTTTTTGGCATAAGTGGTATAATAGAGTTGCGCCAGATTATCGGCTGATCGCCTGAGGTGCGCCGCAAGGTGCATGCAGGAGGAAAGTCCGGGCAGCGTAGGGAAAGGCAGTTGCTAACAGCAACCAGGGGAAACCCTAGGGAAAGTGCCACAGAAACAATACCGCTCCGCCTAAAAACGGGGCAAGGGTGAAAAGAGCGAGGTAAGAGCTCGCAGTTTGCGATGGTGACATCGCAAAGCGGTAAACCCTGTCTGCTGCAAGGAGGCATATTCAATCGGACAATTTGGTCCGTGGTTTCCCGCCAGAATATGCCACATATCCGCTTGATCCAGGTGGCAACACCAGGACTAGATAGATGGTCGGCTAGAACAGAACCCGGCTTACGGATAATCTGGACAATTAAAAACCACTCGTTTACCGAGTGGTTTTTAATGTAGGCAGTCAGTAGTTAGCTACTTCTTGCTCGCGGCGGTAACAACTGCCGTAAAAGCCTTGGGCTCATTGACGGCCAGTTCGCTCAGTACTTTGCGGTCAAGCGTGATGCCGGCGCCTTTCAGAGCGGCAATTAACTTGCTGTAGGTGGTGCCGTTCAGACGGGCAGCAGCATTAATGCGTGCGTTCCACAGTTCACGGAAGCTGCGCTTGCGGTTGCGGCGGTCACGGTAGGCAAACTGCAGTGCCTTAGTAACGGCTTGCTTGCCGCGCTTGATGCTCGAACGGTTTGATTTGGTCATGCCCTTAGTAGCACGACGAATTTTCTGATGCTTTGCGTGTCCTGCGACACCTCGTTTTACGCGCATTGTTAGGCTCCAATATTCTGTTTAATGGCTTTGGTCTGAGCGCCGGTCAGGGTCTCAAGGCCGGCAAGCTTGCGTTTGCGTGCGCCGGTTTTCTTCTGCAAAAAGTGGTTGCGGTGCGAATGACGAATACGAATCTTGCCGTTTTTAGTGATGCGGACCCGGTCTTTGGTGCCGCTATGCGTTTTTTGCTTTAGCATGACTGCTCCTTATTACGAAGTTAAGCTGTTTTCCGGCGAATTGTGGTGTCTGATCGACAACGATTGTATCGCCAAAATCACTTATGACTTTATCAGCAAGTTTAAATCCTAGATCTTTGTGGGCGAGTTCGCGACCGCGGTAAAAGATGGTGATCTTCACCTTGTGGCCAGCTTCCAGAAAGCCGATGACTTTCTTCATTTTGACTCCAAGGTCGTGCTCGCTAATTTTCAGCCCGAATCGCATTTGTTTCATCTCAGCGGCTTTAGTGCTGCGCTTGTTCTTCTGCAACTGCTTGGTCCGCTGATAATTGTACTTTCCCCAGTCAACGACTTTGACGACGGGTGGGTTGGCATCGGGTGAAATCTCGACGAGATCCAGTCCTTGTTCTTCAGCGATTCGCAAAGCCTCGGCCCTCGATAATACGCCAAGTTGTTTGCCTTCTTGATCGATTACACGGAGTTGAGGTGCCCGAATGTCATTGTTCAGGCGCGTAAACTTGCTGATAATATCTCCTTTATATTGTTAGTGGTGGTATTGTAACAGATTGGACAACAGAGGTCAACAAGCATATTGTATCACTCACTGGAATGGTTTGTCCTGTATTGTAATGCCTCTGAAATATGGACTGGCTGAATAGAGTCGCTTGCCTCAAGGTCGGCTATGGTGCGCGCTACCTTTATGATGCGCATATAACTTCGCGCGGAAATATCCATGCGCGCCGCTGCCGTATTAAGCAGCGTTTCTGCATCATCGCTAAGTTTGCCAGTCAACCGAATATCGCGATTGGTCATGCTGCCATTTGTACGGGCGTCGGAGCCATATCGAACGGCTTGTTTTTGCCGTGCAGCGACAATCCTACTTCTTATATTTGCCACATTTGTTGTATTTTTTGCAGGACGCAAAAGGCGGTCGTGCTCTACCGTGTCGACGGTTACGTGCAGGTCAATGCGGTCCAGAATTGGCCCTGACAGCCGTTGCCGATATTGCACCAATTGACCTGGTCTGCATGTGCATGATTTGTTCGTCCCATAGAAACCGCACGGGCAGGGATTGGCCGTTGCAATCAAGATAAAGTTCGCTGGGTAGTTGACTGACTGACGAGCCCGTGCGACGGTAATGGATCGATCCTCCAGTGGCTGGCGCAATGCCTCCAATGTCAGACGATTGAATTCCGGCATCTCGTCCAAAAATAATACGCCACGATGCGCTAGCGTAATTTCGCCCGGTCGTACCTGTGCACCGCCACCCACGATAGACACATGGCTCGAGCTATGGTGAGGCGAGCGAAACGGCCGCGCAGTTACAAGTTGGTCATAATTATTGCTGGCCAGGCTATGTAAATGAGTCACTTCAAGCATTTCTTGGTGGCTAAATGGCGGCAGCAAGGTCGGCAGTGCCTTTGCAATCATGCTTTTGCCCGTACCAGGTGGTCCGACTAGCAGCAAATTGTGGCCGCCGGCCGCCGCAATCTCCAGTGCCCGTTTGGCTTGTGCCTGGCCAGCTATTTCTAAAAATGTGTCGTTGTCGACTTTTTGGGCGATAGATGGCATTGGACGCTGCATGAGGGAGCCCGAGCGGAGGTCGACTTCGCATAACTCTTTTATATTACTGACAGGCCTAAGTACGACATCAGGCACCAATGCTGCCTGTGCAACATTGGCTGCAGGAATAAAAAATGTTTTGATGCCACGCTGTTTGCCAGCCAAAAGCTTTCCGATGATGCCACGGACCGGCCTAATATCTCCGTCGAGGCCTACTTCACCAATGCAAGCCTGCTCTTTCGTGAAGGTATGTCTAGTCATACCGCCCGCAACCATTACGGCTGCCGCTATGGCGAGGTCCAAGCTCGTGCTTTCTTTGGGTACGTCCGCGGGCGCCAAATTGATGGTGATGCGTTTGCGCGGCAGTGTGATACCGGTGCTGGAAAAAGCGCTCCGGATGCGCTCTTTGGATTCGTCTACGGCTTTATTGCCAAGACCGACAATGACAATGGAGGGCAGGCCATTGGAAAGCTGGCATTCAATTTCGATAACGATGCCACCAGAACCAGCATGTAGGACGCTTTGTATGTATTGCACGACCTATTGTAATAATCTAGGTTGCCTCAAAAGTAAAGACCCGCATGCGAGTTGCGGGCCTTTTGAATTTGATTTTGGCGTTTTGGGATTTGAAGTTTTGAAGTTTTAATGGTTTCTTTTTTATGGAACAACGGCTTGCGAGAAGCCGTTGTTAGAAGTCGTTTTTGTTTTTGAGCACTTTTTTTATTCAAGTGCTACTGCTATCTTATAAATTGCAAACGAGCCTGTCAACAGCAATTCTAAGAAAATTTTTACAAACCTGTGTATAACTTTTTCAACCCAAATAATGCCAAAGCGCTGTGCTTATATTGAATACTTTTTAAGCCTGGTTATGAAGGCTAAAAATGCTTATGGCTATTGACATTTTTAAGCATTTGCGCTACACTAATTTCTAGTAAGTCAAAAACAAAAACTTACATTAACAACCAAAAAATAACGCTCTTCGGGACCCTAAAGGTTTCGGGAGCGGTCAGTCAAGCCAAAGGGTAGTAAGCGCTAAATAGTTATATACATAGGGCGGATTTACTACCCGCGGCTCCAAATATATTAAACGAACAGAAAAATACTGCAGGGTGCAATTACTGCAGTATTTTTCTGTTCAGAAATAACGTAGAATAAAGGCATGAAAAAAGCGCTTATTATTGGATCTACCTGTCTGGCTTTGTTGCTTGCGCTGCTTTTTGGTACTGATCCGAATAGAATACCCTCATTTATGTTGGTTCTGCCGTTTTTGCTGCTGTTTATATGTTTGTTGGTTGCCGCTACCCTATTGCTCGAAAAATGGGGCCTCGGTCGCAGGAAAAGCCTGCAAATCGCGGCGCTTTGTTCGAGCATACCGTTGCTGCTCATAGTACTGCAATCCATCGGGCAGTTAACCGTGCGAGATGTTTTGGTGCTCAGTGTATTGTTTGCGGTGTCGTACTTTTACTTGTCGCGCTCTACGGCATCTTCTTAAAAAACGTTGTAAACTCATAGCCATAACAGGGGATTGCTGGTATAATTAGGCCTAAGTTATGAATCCATCCACAGATAACACACCGAGTCTGGGTCTACCGCAGCCTGGCAGCGACATGAGTCAGTTGCCACCAATCCATGCCGCACAGACATTCCACGCTCCGGAAACGGCTGCGCCCCACTTTGATGCAGCCGTATCACCGATGCCTGGTGCGCCTGGAGCTGCGGTGGTAAGTGCGCCGGTGATGGCAGTGCCTCCAGCGATTTCTGCTGGACCGCAGGCCCCTAGTCCGGGTGCCGCCTCGGACCCCGTGGCTGTGGTCGCGGCGCAGTTTACTACCGATGCCAGTCCCGCTGCACAGGCCGAGGATCAGGATACGTCATTTGATGAGGAGTGGGTGGCTAAGGCACACCAAGTCATTAGCCGTACGCACAACGATCCATACATGCAGAGTAAGGAGCTAAGCAAGCTCAAGGCTCAATATATAAAGGCTCGCTACAATAAGGATATAAAGGTTAGCGAAAACTAGCTATGGGTATCTTTCTATTTATATTGATATTCCTGGTGGTGGCAGCTGCGTCGGTGGCGCCAGTGATTTATTTCCAGATCCGCCGCCAGCGTCGGGAACTCAAGAATTTTGAACGCGGGCTGAAAATGGTCCCACTGCTTATTCACTTACCGCCCGCCAGTGAGGACACAGAAGGCAATGGTCGTGATGTTCGTGATGTTACCGAAGAAAACATTTCGAAAGCACAAATTATCTACGGTATCATTGCTAGCACGCTTCAAAAGGGTTTTAAGGCACGGTTTTACGGCCAACGGCATTTTGCCTTTGAAATCGTCGCGTCGAAAGGGTTTGTGTACTTTTATGCCGCCGTGCCGGTTTCGCTCGTAGAAGTAGTGAAGCAAGCGATCGTGAGTGCCTACCCATCAGCGCGTCTGGAGGAAACAACTGAACACAACATATTTAACGGTGTCGGCAAGCTAAGCGGCACTGTCGGCGGGCAACTTAACCTCAAGGAATCGTACGCCTACCCGATTGCTACATACCAGGACCTGAAGCGCGACGCTATGCAGGCACTCCTTAACTCGCTATCCACGTTGGACCGCGAAGACGGCGCCGGTATTCAGATTTTGATGCGGCCAGCTGACCCCGTCTGGCGTAAGAACGCATTAGAGGCTGCCAGTAAAAAACGCAAAGGCAGTGGCGGTAAAAAGAAGGGTGGCGAACAGTTGCTAAGCCTGAGCAAGGAAATTGCTACGGCTTTCGTGAAGCCGCCAGAATCAAAAGAAGGTGGTGGTGGCGACAAAAAGGATATCTCCGGGCTCGACCAAAATATCATCGATTCGATCGAAGCAAAGACTCAGCAGCCGGGCTATGAAGTACTCGTGCGGGTCGCAGTTTCGTCCAACATTAGCCAGCGAGCACAAGCTATTTTAAACAACATTGTAGCGGCTTTCTCTTTATTTGATGCTCCTGGAAAGAATGGATTTAAGTTCGCGCCGACAAAAGACATTGATGAATTTACAACAGACTATATATTGCGCATATTCCCGCAGGCCGAAACCAAGAACATTTTGAATGCTACTGAACTGGCTACAATCTTCCATTTTCCTGAACAAAAAAGCATTCCTACGTCGCAGCTAGAACGCCAAGGTTCAAAGCAGGTTGATGCTCCACGCAATATGCCAGACAAAGGTCTGCTACTGGGCTACAACGTATTCCGCGGCGTCAAAAAGCCAGTTCGTTTAGACTTGCATGACCGACAGCGGCATATGTATACGGTTGGCCAGACAGGTACCGGTAAATCAACGTACCTCGAGAACTTGGCGCTACAGGA
>Ga0207702_10001470_pt1 | contig 23367 bp, 14 predicted proteins | sample KBSCornC62_FD_184302 | JGI IMG/M metagenome (GOLD analysis project Ga0207702, IMG submission 184302) | Corn rhizosphere microbial communities from Kellogg Biological Station, Michigan, USA - KBS Corn C6-2 (SPAdes) (version 2) | ecosystem: Host-associated > Plants > Roots > Rhizosphere > Soil ...
GTCTTTCAACGCTCACCCCGTCTGGCAAAAGTTGAAAAACGATCCGCAGTACGCCGAAACGGTTTCGAAGGTCACGAGCCGTTTCCTTGTTCCGACAGATTATTCGCCACTCTAAGCGTCGTGGACGGCGCCACCACTGTTGAACCGGCAAGCTGGATTTCCAGCGCCGCGGTGGCGTTTTGGCGCTTTTGGAAACTGAAGTTTTTAGGCTCGGTCATTTTTTCCGGTTTATTTTTCGTCGGATACTTCGCTCTGCTCAAACATCCGGCTCACGCGGTCACGACGATGCCCGTGCTGGCGATCGACCGAGCGATCCCTTTTCACCCCCAAGCGATCTGGATTTATTTTTCGCTCTGGCTCTATCTGGAAATGGTGCCGGCCCTGCTCGTGACCAAACGGGAACTGTGGTCGTACATTCTGGTTTTGATCGTCATGGTATCAGTGGCCTTCGTGATTTTTTTCCTTTGGCCGACACAGGTGCCTGATTTCTCGACCGACTGGACCGACCACACCGGATACACCTGGTTGAAACGGACCGATGCCGCGGGTAACGCCTGCCCCTCGCTTCACGTGGCCTTCGCGGTCTTCACGGCACGTTGGCTTCACGTGCTCCTTCGCCGTTTTCGCGCAGGTCCCTTTTGGCTCTTCTTCAATTGGGCTTGGTCCTTTGCCATTATCTATTCAACGCTCGCGACGCGACAGCATGTTGCAATCGACGTGCTCGCAGGCGGAGCTCTGGGCGCCCTAGCGGCCGCGCTTCATCTCAACTGGATGGCGCCCCGTGATTCGGCGGTTCCATAGCAAAAACCGCTTCGAACCGGCTGCCGCGACCGACTTCACTTTCGGCGCGCACGGTGCCGCCATGGCGTTCGACGATCATGCGCACGATCGCGAGCCCCATTCCGGTGCCATCGTATTTTTTCCCGGCGTGCAAGCGCTCGAAAGGCGCAAAGATTTTTTCAGCGTAACGCGGCTCGAAACCTATCCCGTTGTCTTCGACGACAAGATGGCGCCGACCCTCTTTAGCGAATGCGCTGACGCGGACATTTGGCGGCACCCCGTCGCGACTAAATTTTAGACTGTTTCCGATGAGGTTCAGCAGTAATTGGTGCAACTGGATCGTATCGCCCCAGACTGAACCGAGCGGGGTGGACTCGATCACGCCACCTGTTTCTCGGAGTCGAATTTCCAAATCGTCACGCACCGTCTTGAGAACCGCGTCGAGATCCACGGTTTGCATCGGCGCGGGCAGATTGAGCACTCGGGAATAAGCCAGAATATCGTTGATCAATGCGCGCTGACGCTCGGCCGAAGCCTCGATTCGCTCCAGATACATTCGACCTGTTTCGTCGACTTTTTCACTGTACTCGGCTCGCAACAGACTCGCGTACGCGGTCATCAACCGCAGTGGTTCTTTCAAATCGTGCGAGGCGATTCGAGCAAAGTTTTCCAACTCGCGATTCGCATGCGCGAGCTCCCGCGTGCGCGCCTGCACCCGCGCATCGAGCGTTTCATTCAACTGCTTGAGATCGTTTTCACGCGCTCCGAGCTGCTCGCCGGCTTTTCGTAGTGCTTCTGCCACTACACCGATCTCGTGCAAATCGGTGCGAGCCGCGCTGAGAGGCGTGCCCGCGCCGAGGGCGGCTGCGTCGGTCATCAACGAAGCCACCGCGCGATTGACGCCGCGCGCGACCCATAGGGCCATGGAGGTGAGGAGGATGAACGACGCCGCTGAAACCGCGATCGCGAGCAACAACAGATGGCGGGCCGACGCGTAGAGTTCGCTCTTTGGCGCACCGACGGCCACAGACCAGCCGGAAATCGTGCAGCGGCTGAAGGCGGTCAACACCTCGATGTTCTCGAGCGTCTGCCCGCCCAGCACCATTTCGTCTTCGTTGCTGGCGATCGCCTGTTGGATCTGTTCGCGAGCTTTTTTACCGATGAACTTTTCTTGAGAATGATTGCGAGCGCCGATGCGTCCGTCGCGATCGACCAACGAGATGATCCAATCCGACGGCGCTTCGCCTGACGCCATCCATGGGCTCAGATGTTCAGGAAACATCGCGTAATCTAACGTATACCTAAGCTGACCACCCCGAAAAATGGGCACGGAAACGTAGGTGACGAAACGACGTCGAGCCGTCCCCATGATCAAATTCGAAAAATAGGTTCGGCCTCGTGCCGCGGCTGCATGTCCCTCGGGGGGAATCGGAACGACGGGAAGCGGTGCGCCAAATGGCTGCGAGGTGTTGATAATCTGCTGCCCTTGCGCGTCCAGAAGGACAATCCACTGCCCGTCGTTCAAAGCCAGCGTCTTCGCCTGATCATAGAATTCGCGCCAATTTTCCTGCTCTAAAGCCGGCGAGCCGAGCAGCGCCTTCAATAACGCCTCATCTTCGATGAATTCGCGATCGACTTGGATGGTAAACGACCGGGCTGTTGCGCTAAGACGCCGTTCGATCGCACGATGTTCGTTTCGATAGGCCTGCCAAATCAGCACGCTAGCCAGCGCCGCTGTCGGGGCCATCACGACGGCGACAAGCAGGGTCAGTCGACTCCGAATCGAATCGCTCAAATATCGCGAGAAAAGCACAGGTGAAGCTGAGCTCGCAACTTGGCCGAAATCAAACCTCCCGAGAAGGACGAATTTGTTTTTTCGCTAAATGGACCAAAATAACCTGCCACGCCCTGGATTCCATGACTTCTCGCGAGCGTTGAGCGTAAGTCTTTTCTGATACCGGAGCCGCGTTCACCCGCGGCTCCATTTTTTTGTTCAGCGAGCCCAATCAACTCCGAAACGGATACGCGCTAACCGAACTGTAGATCGACTTCGTTTTCGCCGCCGGCGTAGGGGCCACCGCAAACGGACTCGTTGTCCGGTAAGGAGACTCTTCGGCCTTTGGCAACTGCGCGCGCGCGAAAATAGTGCGCTTCACTTCGCGATGAGCCATGGTGTTGTAACTCGAAGCTAACTTCTGGAAATGAGTCACGAGTTCGGCCTGGCGGAGCTCTTCGGAGATCGTCAACGCCGAGTCGATATCTTCGTCGGTCAGAAATCCATCGAAGGCCTCACAGCCCGGACCAGTCACCCGACGCAACTGAGCGCAAAAGGCGCGGGTGGTTTCCCAGCCTAGTTCCGAGAACAACTGCGTGTCGACCACGGCCAGCTCCGTCGATACCGTGCCGAGGTCGCCGCCGCCGGCCTGCCAAAGTTCCAAGATGACGCCACGCACAAGCTGCGGGAAATCGAGTGGCACATTCTTCAGTGTCCTGCGAATCGCTTGGAACCAGCTCCGCACCGCCGCCGCGTCTTTGCGCTGACAGGCCACCCGCAACGTATCCAAAGCCGCACTACCCACCCGTTCGCGGGTCGCTTCACTGCAGTACGAAAGAAGGTAGCGCAACTGGAACGGATCCATCACGTGAGCGAGAAGATCGACGTCACGACCCGCGTTCGCTTCGCAATAACCGACGAGGGCTTCGATCGAATTCTGGCCCATCAGGGACAACCGTTTGATCGCCGACATGACCATTTCCATTTCGCTGCTCTGCAGCGCACGGCGCAGTTCGACCGGCGTCTGAGAGCGACCGAGCGCGTAGAGGCGGTAGATCAGATCGAGCGACGTCGCGCGGCGATTCAGTTCCGCGGCGCGAACGGCGCCATTCATCAAATCCAAGGCGCCATGGCGCGCATTGAACACGTCGCGGATGACGGCGTCGTCGTGCCGAAGAAGCAACGTCTCGCGAGGCTCGTTGGTCGTTGGGATGTCTTCGTCCGCCGCAATCGTTTCAATTCCGAGATAGGAGAAAAGAGAATGTCTCTTAACGAGGCCCTTTTCGCAAAGGAGCCGGCTGGCAGGTGTGATTTTGGATGCGCTGAACATGGACCGGATAAAAACCCCTAGCCGACGTTATCGCAAACCTTTTTCACTACTTTATAGCAGATTATTTGCATTTTTTTCTTAACGTGACGAAAACTTATAATCGACGGGGTGACTAAGATCGTATCTTCCTTTTCTAAAGATACTTCTGAACGCAAGTGACACCGGCGATTCCACTCCACCGCTGTGCCCAACGCTCCCGCCAGTGGATCGTCCGGTCTGCTCATTCACCGTAAAATCAGACTGCTGCAACCAATTCTCTTTAACTGATTTTCAACACAGATCTATTTGATATAACGACCATTAGGCGGCGTCCTCCAGGATCGCCCATTTTTCTCTAAAAACTCGGGTTAATTAACTTTCCCGGCAAAAATCGAGCGCTTTTACTGCGTCCATGGCCGACCTCCCCTACTGCCGTGCACTGCTGATTGGGGCCGCTGTTTTCAGCGGCTTTTTTGCTCCAGGGAAAACCCTTCATGCGGCGGACGGGGGCGACGGACCCACCCTGGAAGTGGTCGCGAAACTCAATGGACCGCTCGTCACCGGGATCGCCGTCTCTCGCCGTGGGCGAGTTTTCGTGAGCTATCCTCACTGGAACGATCCTATCACTTATTCCGTCGCAGAAATCGTCGACGGAAAACCATCCGCATTCCCCGACGAGGCGTCATTTGCCGAGACGGTTCCCGCGAAAGATCGTCTCATCTCTGTTCAAAGTGTGGTGATCGATTCCCAAGATCGTCTGTGGGCCTTGGATTCAGGCACGGTCGATCAGGGACCGACCGTTGACGGAGGACCGAAACTCCTCGCTTACGACATCACGTCTCGGACCGTCACCGAAAAAATTGAATTTCCCGAACAGGTGGTTCATCGCGACAGTTACTTGAACGACGTGCGCTTCGATTTGCGCCGTGGCAAAGGCGGCTACGCCTTCATCACCGACTCTTCAACCCGCGGGCTCAATGCTATCATTGTGGTCGACCTGTCCACGGGGCAAAGCTGGCGCCGCCTCGATGGCCACCGTTCGGTCCGTCCCCAACCAGGCTATCTGCCTCGGGTCGATGGTCAGCCTCTCATGCTGCGACAACCGGGCCAGCACGCCCGCATGCTAGCCGTTGGTTGCGACGGCATCGCGCTCAGCCCCGACGGCTCGCAGCTCTACTACTCGGCGTTGACGAGCAATCATCTCTTTAGCGTTTCGGTCGACGCCTTGGTGGACCGAAAGAAAAACGACCAACAAGTCGCCCGGACCGTCGTCGATCTCGGCGACAAGACAACCGCGTCGGACGGTCTCGCGATGGACGCGAAAGGCCGCCTCTATCTCACGAGCTACGAGCACAACGCGATTTTGCGCCGGAACAGCGACGGATCCATCGACACACTCGTGCAGGACAAACGTCTCCAGTGGCCGGATACGCTCGCGATCTCCCGCGATCACTATCTTTACGTCACCACCAACCAGCTCAACCTGACGCCGCGCTTTCACGATGGAAAAGATCTTCGCCACGAACCGTGGTCGATTTTCCGCGTGCAGATCGACGCTGGTCCGCCAACCCGTTGAAGCATTTGAAACTGGACGCCTTCGCGCGCTAAATCCCGACGCGGTAACCTCCGAACGTAACTGCGTTCGTCAGAACGCGGGCCCTGCGCGCATCAGGCTAAACACCCGCATTCTTACGAATGCGGCTGCTCTCGTATCCGGAAAAACCTTACGGACGAGGCGAGTCGTCGCGCGGTCCCGATGTTCGTCGTGCCCTGCTTTTTCGCTCCGCAGATCTTCACGGCTTCGCGAGCGCAACCCAAGCGGCTGCTCCGGCACGCGTGCGGCTCCGCATTGCCGCGAGCGGGGCGCGTTCTCACGACACGAGCACGCCTCCGCTCTATCCCGACCGCCCAGGGAACGTGAGCTCGGCAATTCCGCTCTTATCCAGATGGCCGAGTCCGAGACCAACCATCCGATCATACTGCAGCTTTGTCGCCGCCGCTAAAGGCAACTGCAGGTGGTTCTGCACGCCGAGGGTCCAAGCGATCGTGGAATCTTTCGCCGCATGGGCCGCGGAGAAAAAGCAGTCGTGCGAGCGCAGTTCCATGTCTTCCCCATCGGTCCGCAAGACCTGAGAATTCGCACCGGTCAGCGAAAAGATTTCCCGCACCATTGGCAGATCAAGACCCAAGCTTCGAGCGAGGCCCAGGCCTTCCGCCAACCCGGCTGTATTGATATTCATGACCATATTGACTAACGCCTTCACCTGCGCCGCGCGGCCAGTGCCCCCGACATAGCGCAACGCCGACGAGAGTTTTTCGAGGATAGGTTGCACGCGATGAAACGTGGTTTCATCCCCGGCACACATGAGGAAAAGCGTGCCATTGCGCGCCTGCGGGATCGAAGACGCCATGCACGCCTCCAAGGTTTTAGCTCCCACCTTGATCGCGCGCTGCTCGATCTCGGTATGCACGCCCGGGCTCAAGGTGGCGCAGTTGACGAAAATTTTTCCGTGCGCACCGCGTAGCAGCGAATCGCCCGTCTCCAAAAAAACACTACGCTGCGACGCGTCGTCCGTCACAACGGTGAAAATCACGTCAGCCGCGGTCGTCACATCGACAAGCTGCGAACACGCTTGGGCGCCAAGCTCGGCGGCCACATTCACCGCCGCCGCTGAATTGATATCGTAGACCGCCGTGATGGCGTAACCGGTGTCATGCAATCGCCGCGCCATGTTCGCACCCATCCGACCGACTCCCACAAAACCAATTCGTGTGTTCATGCGCCGAGGTTGAGGGATGTCTCTGCCGGGCACGAGCGATTCCGCAGATCTCATGAATGGCCGCGCTTGCGCTCGTAGCCGTCCGATTTATCACGGCTAGGTGCTGGCATCCGTCCCTCAACTCGCCGGAGCTTTCGGCGCCGCGTTTCTCGCCGGCGCGATCAACTCCGTCGCGGGAGGTGGCACCCTGATTTCGTTCCCGATTCTCGTCGCGCTCGGTCTCCCACCGATCGTGGCCAATGCGACCAACACCGTGGGCATCTGGCCCGGCTCGATCGGCAGCATGTGGGGTTTCCGTGAGGAACTCTCGCGCGTGAACCGCCGCATGTTCTGGCTTCTGATCCCAGCACTGGTCGGCGGACTAGGCGGCGCTCGGATGCTTCGCCTCACTCCACCCGGCGTTTTCACCGCGCTGGTGCCATGGTTGATTCTTTTCGCGACAGCATTGTTTATGATCCAAGGAGCGGTGCAGCGACGCTTGAAATCGGTCGAGGCGGCTGAACACGCTGGTGCCAAATGGATGGTGACGGCTCTTCTCGCGGAATTTGCCGTTGCTGTTTACGGAGGGTATTTCGGAGCCGGGATGAGCATCATGTCGCTTTCCGTGCTCGGTCTCATCGGCATGACAGACATTTTGGAAATGTCGGTGATGACGAGCACGCTCGCCTGCGTCATCAACGGCGTCGCCGGCATCCTTTTCGCGCTCGCCGGCCTGATCGACTGGCCGATTGCCCTGGCGATGACCATGGGAGCCCTTATCGGCGGCTACGGTGCCGCGGGGATCGCGAAAAAAATCGGTAAGGTAGCCGTGAGGCGATTTGTGATCATCGTCGGGTTGAGCATCGCCTTGATCATGCTGGTGAAGTTGTCGCGATAAACACAGCTCGTGACTCATGATGGCGGTTAACCCGTCCGTGAACCGCGTGCGGCGTCAGGTGCGGAAACGCGTCATTGCGCTGCGGCGCGAGTGCTTACTCGGCCATGAGCCTGATGGAAGGCGACGTCGCTGGAAGACGAAATGAATTTCGTCTTTGAAAGCGGTGACGAGTCACCGCACTCCAATTCGGAGTGGCCCTTTTATTTTCCCGACTTTTACTTTCCTGATCCGTGAATCGCGTCTGGTCTTGGCCCGGCTGGTCCTTTGCCGGGTTGTCTGTTGTCGGGTTGTTACGTTCCTGGGTCGTCACTTTACCGGTCGGTCACTTGCCTGGTTCGTTCCAGCCTCCGCCGAGGGCTTTGACCAAAAGCACACTGGCAACGAGCCGTTGATTGACGGCTTCTGCTGCCGACAACTGATTGGTCAGGAGGGTCTGGTTCGCATCGATGACCTGAAGATAAGCGGTGATACCTTGGCGATATTGCAGTTCGGTCAACCGCGAATACTCCTTCGCCGATGCGACGGTCGCATCGAGCGTCTCGCTTTTCTGCGCGAGCAAGTGCAGGTCGGAGAGTTCATCTTCAACGTCTTTATACGCGCTGATCACCGCACTTTGGTAATTAGCGAGCAGCTCACGATAGGCTGCTTTGCGCTCGGCGTAGTTTCCGGTCAGCTTCCCACCTTCGAAAAGTGGCAAATTGATCGAGGGCGCAATCGACCACACACGATTGCCCCAACTGATGAGATCGTTGTGCTGCGAACTTTCCCAGCCCGCGGAGCCGGTGAGCGAGAAGGTCGGAAAAAATTCCGCTTTGGCGACGCCGATTTCCGCGTTCGCCGACGCAAGCTTCGCTTCCGCTTCCGCCACATCGGGTCGTTGATTCAACAAAGTCGCGGGCAAGCCCGCCGGAATCTTCGGCACCGCCGTGTGGAGTGACCCAACGGGTGTCGAATATTCTTCCGGCGTTTCGCCGAGCAAAATGGCAATCGCATGCTCTTGCTTTGCACGCGAGCGCTGCACTTCGATCACTTGCGCCTTCGCCGAATTCACCTGCGTCTGCGCCTGCAGCACGTCCGTTTGCAAAGCAAGACCGGCCTTCAACTTGGTCTGTGTCAGATCGAGCAGCTTCTGATAGAGATCGAGCGAGTTCTTATAAATTTCGATCTGCGTATCGTACAACCGGATATTAAAATAGGCCTGCGCGACATCGGTGACGGCGGTCTGCCGCACGAATTCGAGATCGCGCTCCGAGGCGAGCGCCGTGTAACGCGCCGATTCCACTTCGCGGCGGACGTGACCCCACAAATCGAGCTCATAGCTGAGCGTAAACGGCACCGAAAACGTATTCGTCGTCTTCCCGCCGCCAGAAATCGGGACCGCGCCGCCGCCCGGCGTAGTCGTCGTCGTTCCGGTACCCGAGCCTGTCGTCGCAAAGGTCGTCACCGGGGAACGGCCTCGGCGAAAGGACGGTGCAAGCGCAAGGTTGGGATAATAGTCGCCGCGAGTTACTTGGAGCGACGCGCGCGATTCTTCCACTCGAGCGACCGCGGCCTTGATGTCGAAATTGGCTGCGATGGTTTTCTCCGCAAGCGCAGTCAACTCCGGATCGTTGAATAGCAGCCACCATTGCGACGGGATGACAGCCACGGCCTTTTCATCGGTATTGGCGCGTTTGAACGCCGTGGGTGTCGGCACCGCGGGACGATCATAATTCGGTCCCACCGCGCACGAGCAAAGCGCCAGCGCGCAAACGCTGATACCCGCGTTAGCCAAAACTCGTGAAGTGAAAAGTTTCCGTCCGGTCATAGAACAAAAGAGTTAAGCAGAAGTGCGGGCAGGTGCGGCAACTGGAGCGCCCTTGGGGCGACGACGTCGCACCCAGCTCTTTACCCGCGTCGTAATCTCATCAAAATAATAATATACCACCGGTGTCGTATAAAGCGTCAGCACTTGGCTGACCAAGAGGCCGCCAACGATCGAGATACCTAACGGTGTGCGTAGCTCGGAGCCGTCGCCTAAACCGATGGCTAACGGCAGCGCGCCGAGAAGCGCGGCCATCGTGGTCATCATGATGGGACGAAAACGCAAAACAGCCGCCTGAAAAATCGCTTCTTTGGGATGAAGGTTGTCGCGACGCTCCGCTTCGAGCGCGAAATCGATCATCAGGATCGCGTTCTTTTTCACGATGCCGATCAACAACAGTACGCCAATCAGCGCGATGATCGTAAACTCCATTTGAAAGACCTTGAGTGCCAGCAGCGCGCCGACCCCCGCGGATGGCAAAGTCGATAAAATGGTCAGCGGGTGGACCAGGCTTTCATATAAAATACCGAGTACAATATAGACGGCGACCAACGCCGCTAAAATCAACAAAGGCATCGCGCTCATGGCATCTTGGTAGGCCTTGGCCGTTCCTTGAAAGCTTCCGCGGACCGATGAAGGCACGCCGATTTGGCGCATCGACTGATCAATCGCTGCACCGGCTTCACTCAACGAGACCCCTTCGGGTAAATTGAAAGAAATCGTCGACGCGACAAATTGACCCTGATGGTTGACCACCAAGGGGGTGTTGGTCGGCCCAAACTTTGCGACGGCAGTAAGCGGGATCTGCGTTCCGTTTGGTCCGATAAAATAGACGCCTTTTAGATCCTGCGGTCCTTGCTCGAACTGGTTGGCCAGTTCCATGATCACATGGTACTGATTGAGCGATTTATAAAGAGTGGAGACTTCACGCTGCCCGAACGAATCGTACAAAATCGAATTCACGCCTGCGACGGTCAGCCCGAGGCGCGAAAGCATTTCGCGGTCGTAAGTCAGCGTCGTCTGCAGTCCCTTACCCTGCGCGTCCGAATTCACGTCGGTGATCTGCGGGATCTTCATCATCGCATTCCGGATCTTCGGTTCCCACTGCTGAAGGTCTTCGTAATCGTCGGCTTGGAGAGTATACTGATACTGCGCATTTGAGGAGCGCCCGCCAACGTGGATGTCCTGGGCGGGAAACAGAAACAATTGCGCTCCCGGGACGACGGCCGACTTGAGCCGCATGCGGTCGACAAAATCCTCTGCCGATCCCTTCCGTTTAGAACGTGGTTTCAATCCGATGAACATGCTGCCGCTCGCACTGCCGCCACGCGGCCCACCGCCGCCAGTGGACGCGTTAACCGCTTCCACGTCTGGATCCTGCCGCACGATATTCGCGAACTGATCCACTTTTTTACTCATCGCGGCGAACGAAATGCTTTGGTCCGCCTGGATGCCGCCCCACACTTGACCGATGTCCTGTTGAGGAAAAAATCCCTTTTCAATATTAAAGAACAGATAGACGTTGAGCCCGACGGTAGCGATCAGGATCACAATGATGAGCGGACTGAACCGCAGGGCCCAGCGCAGGCTGGTTTCATACTTGCCAACCATCCAATCGACGAAATCGGCGCGGCCCGACGCATTGTGGCTCTTCATATGGCCGCCCTCGAGTCGAGGCCGATCATCTCCAAACTTGTCTTCGCTCTCCTTCGTGCCGCCACCGGGTCGATTTTTCAATAATCGCGCGCACATCATCGGCGTGGTCGTAAGCGAAATGACCATCGAAACCAAAATGGCGACCGCCAATGTCACGGCGAATTCGCGGAAAAGTCGTCCGAGCAAACCGCCCATCAACAGAATCGGAATAAAGACCGCGATCAGCGAAACGCTCACGGAAATGACAGTGAATGCCACTTCCTCCGCGCCTTGAATCGCGGCTTTGAATCGCGGCATGCCCGCCTCCACGTGACGCGCGACGTTCTCAAGCACGACAATCGCGTCGTCGACGACGAAGCCCGTCGCTATAGTTAGCGCCATCAGCGAAAGATTATTCAAGCTGAAGCGCAGCAGGTACATCACCGAGAAGGTGCCGATCAGGGACACGGGCACCGCCACCGCCGGGATCATCGTCGCACGCCAGTCGCGCAGAAATAAATACACCACCAGCGTCACAAGCAAAACCGAGAGAAGCAGCGTCGCTTCCACTTCGTGCAAGGAAGCGCGAATCGTGACGGAACGATCGAGGCCGACTTGCATATCGATCGCCGCAGGAATGGAGGCTTTGAGCGCCGGCAACATCGCTTTAATACGATCGACGGTCTCGATGATATTGGCGTCGGGCTGGCGCGTCACCTGAATGAGGATCGAGGGCTTGCCGTTGAAGTTGGCGGAATTGCGGACGTTTTCGACGGAATCAAAAACCTTGCCGACATCGGAGAGATGAACTGGCGCGAAATTTTGATAACTGATGATCAGTGGAAGATATTCCTTCGCCGTCAGCGCCTGATCGTTCGCGCCGACCTGCCAGCGTAGGTCGCCCTTTTCTACAAAGCCTTTGGCCGCGTTCGCGTTCATTTTCGTCACGGCAGTACGCACCGTGTCGAGCGAAACACCTTCGGCGGCGAGCTTGCCTGGATCGAGCTGGATGCGCACGGCGGGCAGCGAACCGCCACCGACATTGACGTCGCCCACGCCTTGGATCTGCGCGATCTTTTGCGCTAGAATGGTCGAAGCGGCATCATACATCTGGCCGCGCGAAATACTATCCGAGGTCAGCGCCAAAATAATGATCGGGGCATCGGCAGGGTTGATCTTCCGATACGTCGGATTGCTCTTCAAACTCGTCGGGAGCAAACTGCGCGCATTGTTGATCGCTGCTTGGACTTCGCGAGCCGCACCATTGATATCGCGGGAAAGGTCGAACTGTAACACGACGCTCGTCGAGCTATCGGAGCTGCGCGACGTCATTTCGGTGATGCCCGCAATGCGACCGAGCGCGCGCTCAAGCGGCGTGGCTACGGTCGCCGCCATCACTTCCGGGCTTGCTCCGGGCACACCCGCACTGACGAAGATCGTCGGATAATCGACCTGAGGGAGCGGTGAAACGGGCAATTGCTTGAACGCAATCAGCCCGGCCATCGCGATGCCGATGGTCAACAGCGTGGTCGCGACGGGGCGACGAATGAATGTTTCGACCGGGCTCACGTGGTGGCTTGTTCGACGGGACGTTCCTTGAGTGTGGTCTCATCGACCGCGTGCGGCTTGCGGAACCGGCGCGAAAGTTGTTCGAAGGCCAGATAGATAATCGGCGTGGTAAAGAGCGTCAGCACTTGGCTGACCATCAATCCGCCGACCATCGTGATTCCGAGGGGGCGTCTGAGCTCAGCGCCCATGCCGCTGCCAAACATCAGCGGCAGCGCGCCAAGCAACGCAGCCATCGTCGTCATCAAAATCGGACGAAAGCGCAGCAAGCAGGCTTGGTAAATGGCTTCGCGTGGGGACAGCCCCTGCTCGCGCTCCGCATCGAGCGCAAAGTCGATCATCATGATCGCGTTCTTCTTCACGATACCGATCAGCAAGATGATGCCGATGATCCCGATCACGTCTAAATCCATCCGGGCCGCGAACAAAGCGAGCAACGCGCCCACACCCGCCGATGGCAGCGTCGACAAAATCGTGATCGGGTGAATGTAGCTTTCGTAAAGAACGCCGAGCACAATATACATCGTCGCGATCGCGGCTAAAATCAGGAAGAGCTCATTCGAAAGCGCCGCTTGGAAGGCCTGCGCCGCGCCTTCGAAATCGGTTTCGATCGTCAAAGGCAGACCGATTTCCGCTTGCGCTTCCTTGATCGCCGCGACGGCGGCACCGAGCGAGTACCCCGGCCGCACGTTGAAAGAAATGCGGGACGCCGGGAATTGAGAAAGGCGTCCGATGACCAAATTCGCGGGCCGCTGCGAAACCTTCGCGATGCTGGACAACTGCACGGGCGTGCCACCGCTCGAAGGCGTGACGTAAATATCCGCGACCGACTCGGGGCCCGAGCGGAATTGCGGCTGCACTTCCAACACGACGCGGTATTGATTCGACTGCGTGAAGATCGTCGAGATCAGGCGCTGACCAAACGCGCTATAGAGAACGCTGCTGATGTCAGCCGTCGTGATCCCATAGCGCGCCGCCGCCGCCCGATCGATGTCAATATAGGCTTGCCGGCCCTGTGTCGCCAGATCGCTCGCGACATCCATGATCTCCGGCACTCGATTCAATCGTTCCGTGACCTTCGGCACCCACAGCGCCAGGTCGTCGAGGTTTGGCGTCTGGAGAACAAATTGATACTGCGTGCGACTCACGGTCGTATCAATCGTGATATCCTGCACCGGCTGCATATAAAGTGTGATTCCACTGATTGACGCGACACGTTGCTGAATGCGCCGGATAATTTCCGGAGCCCGCGCGGAACGCTCGTCGAGCGGCTTCAAGTTAATATTAATTCGTCCGCTGTTTAGCGTCGTATTGGTTCCGTCGATACCGATGAACGAGGATAGGCTTTCCACGTCCGGGTCTTTCAAAATCTGCTCGGCCAGTTCGACCTGTTTCTTGCCCATCGCCGCAAACGAAATATCCTGCGACGCTTCCGTGATGCCTTGGATGACTCCCGTGTCTTGATTCGGAAAAAAGCCTTTGGGAATCAAAAGGTAGAGCACGACGGTCAAAGCCAATGTGCCGAAAGCAATAATTAAGGTGAGCGCTTCGCGATCGAGGAACCACTTCAGGATGCGTCCGTAACCCGCAATGACGCGGTCGAAGAACTGCGTCGTCTTGCGCGAAAACCAACTCCCCTCGTGCCCATGCACCACCGGCAACAAAAGTCGGCTGCACATCATCGGGGTCAACGTCAGCGAGATGACGCAGGAGATGACAATCGAGACGGCGAGCGTGATGGCGAACTCGCGAAAAAGGCGGCCGACCACGTCGGCCATGAAGAGCAGCGGAATGAGCACCGCGATGAGCGAGATCGTCAGCGAGATGATGGTGAACCCGATTTGCTGTGATCCTTTCAGAGCGGCCTCCATCGGCGCGTCGCCTTCCTCGATAAAACGCGAAATGTTCTCGATCATCACGATCGCATCGTCGACGACGAAGCCGGTCGCGATGGTCAGCGCCATCAGCGTGAGGTTGTTGATCGAAAAGTTCAGCAGGTACATCACGCCAAACGTTCCGATGAGCGACAGCGGCACCGCCACGCTCGGCACAATCGTCGCCCGCACATTGTGCAAGAAAACGAAAATGACCAAGATCACGAGGACGATGGCGAGCAACAGCTCCATCAAGACATCGTGCACCGACGCGCGAATCGTCACGGTGCGGTCGGTCAAAATCGAAAGATGAACCGATTCCGGAAGCGCCGACTGCAGTTGCGGCATGAGCGCTTTGATATGATCGACAACTTGAATCACGTTCGCGCCGGGTTGGCGCTGCACGTTGACGATCACACCCGGCGTGGTATTCGTCCACGCCTCCAGGTACATGTTCTCGGCGCCATCGACGATTTGCGCGACGTCAGTCAACCGAATCGGAGCGCCGTTTTTATAGGCGATGATGACCTTCTTATATTCTTCGGCCGAGCGCAGTTGATCGTTCGCATTGATGGTCGACGCCTGGCGCGGGCCATCGAAATTTCCTTTCGCCGAATTAGAGTTCGCGGCCGCGATCGCCGTGCGGACGGAGTCGAGACCGATGCCATAAGCCGCGAGAGCGTTGGGATTGATCTGCACGCGCACCGCCGGGCGTTGGCCACCCGAGAGGCTGACAAGACCCACGCCGGAAACCTGTGAAATTTTCTGTGAGAGCCGCGTATCGACGAGATCGGCCAGTTTTGGCAACGTCATCGAATCGGACGTGATCGCGAGCGTGATGATCGGTGTGTCGGCCGGATTGACTTTACTATAGATCGGAGGATTGGGCAGGTCCGTGGGCAGAAAGCTACCGGAGGCATTGATCGCGGCCTGCACCTCTTGTTCAGCGACGTCGAGAGACAGGCTGAGCGAAAATTGCAGCGTGATGACCGAAGCTCCGCCGGAGCTGGTCGAGGTCATTTGCGAAAGACCCGACATTTGACCGAGTTGCTTTTCAAGCGGCGCAGTCACAGCGGACATCATCACATCCGGACTCGCTCCTGGATAAAGCGTGGTGACCTGGATCGTCGGATAATCGACTTCCGGCAAAGCGGAAATCGAGAGCAGACGATAAGCGATCAGACCGGACAGCAACAGCGCGATCATCAACAGCGCTGTCGCGACCGGCCTTTGAATAAAGGGCCGGGAAATGTTCATGAGCCGCCCTGGCCTTGGCGTTGACCGCCGTTGCGCTTGTGCCACTTGCCTTTCTGCTGCTGCGGCGCGGGGGCATTAGCCGCAGCTTCATCGGCTGCGGTGCGGACTTGCACCGTCGCGCCATCCTGCAAGCGATCGAGACCTTCACTGACGACCTTTTGGCCAAGCGTTAGACCATGAGAAACGACCGTCAACGTTCCCTCGGTGTTACCCGTTTTGATCGCCGTCCGATGGACCGTATTGTCATCCGAAACGACGAAAACAAAACTGTCCTGGCCGTTCAACTGGATCGCCGAAGTTGGAATCAACAAAACCCCTTTTTCGGTGTTCACCAGTAAACGCACGTTCACAAATTGATTGGAAAACAGTTCATGCTTTTCGTTGGGGACGACCGCTTTTAACCGCAGCGTGCCCGTGGTCGTATCGATCTGGTTATCGGTCGCGACCAGTTCACCATTGGTGATGTGCTTGGACAGAGAGCGATCATAGATCTGCGCCGGTAGCTTTTCTCCCCTTGCGATTGCGGACACGACGGCCGGCACATTGTCTTCGGGAATACTGAAACGAACCGCGATCGGCTGGATCTGCGTGATCACAACGATGCCATTTGTATCCGAAGAATGGATCAAGTTGCCCACGTCGACTTGGCGGAGACCCACCACGCCATTGATCGGCGCGACAACTTGGCAGAAGCTGAGTTGTAGCTCGGCGCTCGCGACCGCTCCTTGATCAGCTTTGACCGCGCCTTCGTTTTGCGCGACGGCGGCTTTGGCCGCGTCGATTTGCTGCTGAGTCACGGCTTCGCGGGCGTCCTGGTAGCGCTGATAATCGAGACGTGAGTTGGCCAACGTCGCCTCATCTCGGGCCAACTGGCCCTGCGCTTGTTCGAGACTCACTTGGAAAGGACGCGCATCCAGTTCGGCAAGGACGTCGCCCTGTTTGACCTCTTGGCCTTCCTCGAAATTGATTTTCACGAGCTGACCATCGACGCGGCTGTGCACGGTCGCGGTATTGAGCGCGGTGACCGTGCCGAGCGCGGTGATAAAGTCAGGAAGATCGCCTTGCGTCACCTCCGCTGCGGTGACCACCACCGTCATCATCCGGTATGCATTGCGGCCGCCGCGTGAAAAGCCTCCGGCGCCCGGTCTACCACCCGCGGCGGGGCCTGCAGCGTCCGCGCCAGCCGCCGATTTGGACTTGCGGAGCGCGTAGTACACGCCCGCGGCGACCACCACCGCGATCACAATCCATATCCAAAGCAGCGAACGGCGCTTCGGCGCAGGCGCCGGAGCGGAAACACGCGGCTTTCGAGGATCAACAGAAACGTTCATAAGCGGGAATTCGTAAGCTAAAAAATCGCGGAAAAAATAGGCAGGTGAGCCGGGCGGCAGGCAAAGGGTTCGACAAAACGCGGTGTAGTATAAAACAAACTACAGTGGCCGCGTGTTCCGAGGACTGGAGCATTTGGCCACCGCGTCTCAGACTTCGATCTGCGCTGGGCAAATCAAGCGCGGCGTGAAATCGATCGTTAGTGCGGTGCAGGCAAGATTCAATTTTTCACCCACGGCGCGTTCACGACCTTGTACCCGTCAGGCGTCTTGCGAAAATAGACCCCGTCGCTTTGGAAGTACTCAATTTCCTGATACCATACGCTCTGCGCATCCGCCGGCAGTGTGGGCGTGATCGCCCCAACGGGCGCGGGCGTCCAAACCATACCTTCCGGTGTGTTCTGGAAGAATTGGCCATCGCGGAAGAAATATTGAGTCGAACCGACATAAATGGATTGGTAATCGCTGGACGGTGCGGGTGCCGCTGCAACGGCCACATCGGGCGCGACTGCTACGCCCGGCGGATCGACCACGACATAGTCATTGCCTACCTCTTGGTAGTAGACGTTGTCGTAGCGCCAATAAAAGCCGCCTCCAATGAACACGCGGGCTGCCCGAGGCGGAAGGTGCGGGATATGGGCCCCGCGCGGTGGACGAACCACGACATACCCGTGCGGCCCCGGGCGATAAAAGGTGCCGCGGTGCTCGAAGTAATGATCGTTGCCCACCCGCACTTCGACTCGGCCCTTGGGTAATTCGGCAACATGGTGTTCTTCGACACGATGCTCCTGTCGCGGCGGAGCCACGTGTTCCGCTCGGTCGTGCCGCTCACCATGATCATCATGCGAAGGTTGCGCATGGGCGACGCCCATTGCGGCGATGAAGGCCGCCGTGGTCAGAAACGTTTGAAAAGAGGAATGTTTCATAGTGTTACGCGATGAAGTTCCGGCTCGCTACGGAAATGACGCAGAAAGCGGAACGAGGTTGCGAAAAGAGAACGATTTCGCGCTCTGTGATTTCCCATGCCCTACTCAAGAATGCGTAAATCGCAGGTTTTTTGGCACCTTCTGCGGCCAAATCGCCAATTTCCGGATGGTCCGGGCAGGGATCGGATGATCGATCAACTCCCATTTGCGCTCCCTTCGCCCCACCCACCGCTGCCCGCTCGGTATAAAATCCAAGAAAATCTCGGAAAATGAGCGTGCTGGGGAATAGATGTGCGGCGAGACTCTCTTACGTCCGTTCCCGCTCGATCCTGTGTCCTGGCGGACACGGCGGAGAACAGATTCGTTACGCTAAATGAAACATTCGAAATCCCTCCTCGCCTGCGCCGCTTTGGCCGGGCTTTACACCGGTGCCGCCACGTCTCGCGTTTATGCCTCCGTCAAATCTCATGACGCCGGCACCAAGATCGTGAAGATCGCCGACAGCGCCAGCAGCGACAAATCGAGCTGCAAGGGCCAACACGATTGCAAAGGCAAGAACGACTGTAAGGGCCAGGGCGGTTGCAAATCGGCTTCGAACGATTGCAAAGGTCAGAACGACTGCAAAGGCAAAGGTGGTTGCTCGACCGCCAAGAAGCCGTCTGACGACAAGGCCAAGGGTTAAGTTTTACTTGTCGACGGGCGCCATTCCAACTGGCGCCCTTTTTTTTATGCCTGCGAACCGCTTCAATAATCAAACCGATCTCGGCATCGGCGTCGGTCTGCGCGTGCCGCATTATCGACATATTCTTTCCGAGAAACCGACGGTGGACTGGTTCGAGATCATCTCGGAAAATTTCATGGTGGACTCAGGGCGTCCCCTCGAAGTGCTCGATAAAATCCTCGAGCAATATCAAGTCGTTCAGCACGGCGTTTCCCTCTATTTCGGCTCGGCCGATAAACCCGATCGGGCGCATCTGCAGCGGTTGAAGAATCTCATCAAGCGCACGAAAACGCCCTGGCTCTCCGACCATCTTTGCTGGGGCAGCGTCGATGGCACTTACACGCACGACTTGCTGCCGATGCCATATACATTTGAGGCCGCCCGGCGCACCGCGCAAAAAATTCGCGAGATTCGTGACTTTCTCGAGGTGCCGATCTGCGTTGAAAACGTCAGCTCCTATATGGAATTTCACGTCTCGGAAATGACCGAGTGGGAATTTCTCACCGAAGTGGTGGAACGGGCCGACTGCGGCATTCTACTCGACGTAAACAACATTTACGTCTCCTCGAAAAATCACGAGTTCAACCCCTACGATTACGTGAACGCGATTCCTCACGAACGGGTTGGCCAAATGCACATCGCGGGACACACGAAGTTCGAGAAATATATCTTAGACACGCACGATCATCCCGTGCTCGATCCGGTTTGGAAACTCTATCGGCACGCCACGGAAAAATGCGGAGTCACCTCTACTCTCCTCGAATGGGACGATCGCATTCCCTCCTTCGACGAAGTGCACAATGAAGCGCTCAAAGCCAACCGGTTCATCGACGAAGCCCGCCTCGAACAAAAGAAGCCGGCTTAAAGCCAAGACCGCCAAGCCGCTTCTCGTCGCTTCGCCCAAGAGCCCCCGTGGGCCAACGCGCAAGCCCGGGCGCGCGCCGGCGCGAAAGGTTATTTCCACGACACCGACCGATTTGCTTTCCTGGCAACGGTTGATGCACGCCGCCATCACGCGCCCACTCGCGGATGGCGACATGATGCAATCGCGCTGGACCGATGGGCGTCCAATCGAATCCGTGGTGAATCCCCTCGTCAAAGGCAACGACCGCCTCGCCGCCGTCGAAAGACTGCAGATCTACAATCGGATGTATTGGTACCGATTGATGGACTGCGTGGCGGACGACTGCCCCGGCCTGCGTGCTTTTCTCGGTGAGGAACGTTTCTGGAAGCTGGTCACCGCTTATCTCAACACGTATCCGTCGCGGTCCTACACACTGCGCAACCTCTGTTCGCGGCTCGCCCAATTTCTCGAAGAACAACCGAGTTGGACGGCGCCGCATACCGACGCTGCGATCGATCTCGCGCGTTTCGAGTGGGCGCAAATCGTCGCCTTCGACGGAGAAACGCTTAGGCCTTTTGATCAGACTTCGCTCGCACAAGCGGATCCGGAAACGCTGCGGGTTTGCCTCCAGCCTTACATGACGCTGCTCCATCTCGAGCATGCGGTCGACGAATATGTATTGGCCGTCAAGCAAGGCGATCACGCATTGCGCGGGACCGCGAGCCAGGCCGTGATCAAACGTCGCAAGACGCGCGCGGCAAAATCCAAAACGGGAAAAGACGGTTCGACGATTTCGGGAGAGGCGATCAACGGCTTGGCCAAAGAGACACTCGACGTCGTCGTTCATCGCGTGGACAACACCCTTTACTACAAACGGCTTGATCCTGTTGCGGCGGTTCTGTTGCGGGCCCTCGAGGCTGGCCAGCCCATCGCCTCCGCCTGCGCGCGCGCGATGCGCGGCAGTAAGTTAGCTCCAGAAAAACAAGCCGAACAAATTCAAGCCTGGTTCGCACTCTGGATGCGGCTCGGCTGGCTCTGCCCGCGACAAAACGCTCGTGTGCCGTCAAGGAAAAGCAGCGGTCGTGAGAACGCGAGGCCTCGCGAATAGGCCTCACATCTCCGCTCTCGCGGCCACGCTGAGCACGGGACCGCAAGGAAAACCAGCAGAGATCGTTTTTCGCTCGGAATAAACCCTCGTCTCCTTAGCTCTTAACACCATGAACTTTCAAAGTCTCTATCAGCGCTTGAGTGCCGCCGCGTCCCTTCTGCAATCGCCGCTGCTTCTGATCATTCGCGCCTACTGGGGCATTCAATTCGTGCTGACTGGCTGGGGAAAGGTCACCCATTTGGATAAAGTAGCCGGCTATTTTGAAAGTCTACATCTGCCGGCGCCGAAGTTGATGGTCGTGATGGCAGGCGGTACCGAGCTGATCGGTGGCGCACTGCTCGCGTTAGGTTTGATTTCACGATTAGCGGCCCTCGCCCTTTCCTTCACCATGTGCGTCGCCTACGCGACCGCGGAGCGCGAGTCGCTCAATGCCATTTTCCACGATCCCGACAAGTTCACTCAGGCGACCCCATTTTTGTTTTTGCTCGCCAGCCTGGTCATCCTCGCGTTCGGGCCCGGAGCGATCTCGGTCGATCGGGCTGTCTTTCCTGAGACAACGAAGTCAGGGAAATAAATTCGAGTTAAGCAGAGGTCATTTCCCGGGAGCGTGGGCGGCCCGCCTGCGGTGCAGCGACCGCGGACGAAGGAACTCCTCGCCAAAGCCCGCACCTGAACAGCTCATCCCCGTGGTCACGCGAGGATGAAGCGTCGCGTGAATCGGAGAACGACCTTCGGCGGTTGATCGCGCAGCCAGCAAGCGAGCCGGCCACACTCCCGGGAAATTTCAGGCGAACCGTCAACTGGGCGGCGCCGTTTCAATGCACACCTGCTTGATCTCTGCTTTTCTGACCTCATCGAGCAACTGAGCAACCGCGCCGAACTTTGCGCCGTCACCGGCATTAAGGGCGACACGAGGCTCCTTCACGCGAGCGGCAAACTCTTTCAGTCGGGGATTCAATTCCTTAAAACCTAACTGCTCTGATGAGCCAAAGCGGCCCTCGCGCCAGAGCAAGGAATCAGGCCCCGTGGCCTGCAAATAGAGTGTATCATCGTCTTTGAGAACAGGACCGGGCACTGATTTGGGAAGAATCCCCTCCATGGCGAGGATACGATCCAGCGAAAGAGTAAACAAAACAAACGTCGCAAGCAGGAAGAATACGACATCGATGAGTGGGATAATCTCGACCCGTGCCTTCCGCGAAACCGAAGTAACGACCAGAGTCTGCGTCATCATAGATGATGGGGGTTATCTATATAACGCAGCCGCACGGAGTTTCTTAAAACGCCTGATATGGATGATTACGCCGCTGACTTTGATGGAGCCGCGTGCGTGAGCACACGGGAGCTGCGCATCATATGCGTAACACTCGCGTTCGCATGAACACGGTTCGGTTAGATACCAAATCCGCTCTCCGCAAAATCGAGCGGCGCCGGAGTGACCCGGCGCCGCTGATTCCTAGACTAGTGCAACCTACCTAACAGACCTTCCAATGACTCAGAAGGTAAACGTATTGGTGAGGGTCCAGGTCTGACCTTCCACAATGCGCATCGCTGCCGGAGTGCCGTCTGGCTCGACGCTAATCGCCTCGAGATGGACCTTTTCTCCGACGTTGCGGATGTTGGCCTGAATGCGCCAATTGATCTTTTTGGTGAACTTGTGTTCATAGCCCAGCCACAGATCGAAGTGCGACTGCCGCGGACCATACAACGGGTCGTTGACATTCAACTTCACGTTGTTCGCATCCGTCGGCGTCGGAGCTGCGATCAAGCCGTAGCCAAGAATCGAGCGATCCTGCCAACGAAAGCCGCCACCGATGTTGAAGCCCTTCGACCAACCGCGGTCGAACGAGTAGTTCGTTACCGTGTTGAAAGCCCACGGATGGACTTCCGGCGCGGACTGCCCGTTCTGCTCGAGTTGGAACAGGTACGCGGAGTAGATATTGCCGTCGAAGTTCACCCGGAACGTGCCCGTATCGCCAGCCCACCACGTGCGCAGATCGCCCGCTGGACCGTCAAAAATCTGGTGCTCAGATTCGATGAAGGCCGAAAGCGTTGCACTGAGATTAGTGCGGCTCGCCGTCGTCTTGGACGCGTTGAACGTGATGTCCCAGTTTTTCAGCGGCTTGGCTGTCAACTCGAACTCATACCCCTTCGACTCGTTATCGATCGTGCCGACCGGGCTGAGTCCGTTGATCTTGCCGGCGCCAGCCGGCTGAATGGCGCCGATGCTGCCGGCCTGCCAACCGCCACCAATCGCATTGGCATAATCACCGGCTTTGATTTTCGCGACGTTGATCGGAAGACCATACGCATCGAAAAACGACTGGCCCGGCATGGTCGCGATCCAGGCATCGGCCGCAGCCTGTTCACGCGCGTCGATTGCCGCTGCTGCGGCAGGACGTGGGAACGTGCCTGCTGGGACGATCTGTTGACCAGCGGAATTGTAACCGAGGTCATTGCTGGCCCAGTCCCAATACCAAGACGCGCCCGGAGCCTTGTTCTGCAACCCAAGTTCATCCGTTAACGCCGACGCTGTTCCCCATGCTTGCGAAGCCCAGAGCCAATACGTGTTTGAACCGAGCGTCGAAGACGACGGATCACCGGAGAGATCGGCGTTGTATACTTTCGTTTTATATTTGGTGACTTTGAAGGTCAGGCGCTCGTCGAGCGTGCTCACCACCAGACCAAACTCGCGCGTCTTACCTTGAGCGTTCGGCACAGGATGGCCTTGGAAATCAACGCGATTCTCCGCACGGAAGTTTGAAGACTGATCGTAGGTCAGAC
>Ga0207702_10001471_pt1 | contig 23360 bp, 29 predicted proteins | sample KBSCornC62_FD_184302 | JGI IMG/M metagenome (GOLD analysis project Ga0207702, IMG submission 184302) | Corn rhizosphere microbial communities from Kellogg Biological Station, Michigan, USA - KBS Corn C6-2 (SPAdes) (version 2) | ecosystem: Host-associated > Plants > Roots > Rhizosphere > Soil ...
CAACTACAAAAACACGCTCACCGATCTCGACAAAATGGTGAAACAAGACGTCGCCGATCTCGAAGGACATTTGAAACTTCCTTCGCTCGACGTGAAAACGCTGAGCCGCCAAGTCTTCGGCCCGCTCTTTCTCACGAAAGTAAAACAGGCGGAGTTCTACTACTCAAAAGCCCGCGAATACATGCCGACAAAAAAGACGGCCGACAAAAAATCTGAAAACGAGCCACCAAAACCGCATGAGCGCGAAAAAGGCCGCAACTACGCGTTCGGAAAGCCGCACGCGTATCCGCTCTTCTGGCTCAAGCACGCCGAGATCTCTTCGAAATCAAACGCGAAGGCCGATTACTCCGGCGATCTCTCGGGCACATTGAAAAACGTCACGAACGATCAACCAACTCTAGGCCTTCCGCTCACCGCTGAGTTCAAAGGAGACTTCCCTCAACAACAACTCCACGGCATCGACGGCAAACTCACGATCGATCACGTCCACGAAGACTCCGACGATAAACTCGAAGTCAAAATCGCAAGCTTCCCGGTGCTCGGCCAAAAGCTCGTCGACTCACCCGACGTTCAACTCGGATTCGACAAAGCCGTCTCCAGCTCAAGCTTCATCGCCGAACTCCGCGATAAAGAAATCAAAATCGCCGCCTACTCCGTCTTCCAACGCGCAAAGCCCGAAGACATCCCGCAAGACCCCGCAGCCCAACCCGCCCCCGTCCCTCTCGCAACCGGCCCGACCGACGTCGCTAACATCAAATCCGCGAACGATCTCTTCGGCGACACGGCCGCGATGGCCAACCGCAAATCAACCGGCTTCCTCGCAGCGCAAGCGAAGTCTCCAGCCCTCAACGACATCTTGAACGGAGCCTTAAGCGACATCCCAAAGGTCACGCTCAACGCAAGCGTGCAAGGCCCTTGGACAGCCCTCGACTTCAACATCAACTCATCTCTCGGCCAAGACTTAGCCGCTGCCTTCGATAAGCAAATCAAAGCAAAAGTCGACGAAGCGAAAGCCCGAGTACAAGCGCTCGTGAATTCTCAAATCAACGAGCAAAAGGCGAAATTAGAGGCGGAGTTCAACAAACAAAAAGCCCAGATCGACTCCATCTTGAAAGACAAGCAAGCCGAGCTCGACAAATACACAAAGCAACTTGATCAGGCGAAAAACAACGCCGTAAACGGCCAAAAGAGCCAAGTCGAAGACGCCGCCAAAAAAGGCCTCGAAGACCTCAAAAAGAAGTTCCACTTCTAAAATTGCCGTGCGGATTAGTGAACGATTCGCACGCTCGAATAATCATCCGAAATAAAGATTCCGGTCGGTGTCCACAGAACACTCCACACCGAAGCAAGAATGGTCGCACCCGACAGTGGGCCGTCTTGGTATCCCGAAACGCCAGGAGTTCCGGCCATCGTGGTGACGGCATACGTCTTCAAATCGATTTTTCTCAAAAGGTTGTTTGCATCGCCGAGATAAAGCGCTCCGTCACCTATGCTCAAGCCCCGCGGATTCTTTAATCGAGCGGCCGCACCCACTCCATCCGTCGAACCAGAAACTCCCGCAGAACCGACCACAGTCGTCACCGCGCCAGTGGCAATGACAATTTTCCGAATCGTGTGATTACCGTTATCTGATACGTACAAATTCGTGCCGTCAGTCGCGACGTGACCTGCATAATTGAAATTGAATTGCGCCGCCGCGCCCACTCCGTCTGCTGAACCGGTCACGCCCGCGGTTCCAGCCAGCGTCGTTACGGCCCCACTCGAGATCACGACTTTTCGAATCGTATTGTTGCCAGAGTCGACCACATACAGATTTGTACCGTCGGTCGCGATGTCACCGCTGTAGCTAAAATTGAATTTCGCCGCTGACCCCGTTCCGTCAGCCGAACCTGAACCACCACTCAAGCTTCCCGCAATCGTCGTCACGGCCGCAGTTGCAAGATTGATTTTGCGAATCGCATTCGAGCTGTCGCAGGTATAAAGATTTGCACCGTCATAAGCCAAGCCTGCCAACCCTCCGAAAGCCGCGCTCGAACCGGTACCATCGGCCGCCGTCCAACCAAACGAACCCGCAAATACCCGCGAGCGCCCCGTCGCCAAATCCAGCGCGCGAATGTTCGGCGTCCAATTGTCAGCGCAGTAAAGCGTCGTTCCGTCCGAAGCCAATCCGTAACAACCCTCCGACGAAATCCCTTTCGCGCCCTCAAACTCTTGCGTCGCAAGCTGCGGAGCCTGACCCGCTAAAACCGTCGACGCTTTCGTCGACAGCGAGTATTTCACGAGATAGTTATCCATTCCGAGCGCGTAGTAGAGGTTCGAGCCGTCTGAAGCAAGACCGCTTCCGTGCCAGCCGAGCTCGTCGTATCCGAAATAAGTGACCGACGACACGGTCTGCGCCGCAAGATCAACCTTTCTCACCGTCGCATTCCAGTAATCGAGGACGTAAAGATTGCCGGCGGAGTAAGTCACCGTATAGGGCCCGTAGAATCCCGCACTCAGCGCCGCACCGTCATTCGAACCATTTGATCCGCCCGCAACGGTCGTCACCACTCCGCTCGAAATCACGACTTTTCGAATCGCATTGTTGTTGGTGTCCGCCACATAGAGCGAAGTTCCGTCAGTCGTGATGCTCGTTGGCCAATTGAATTGCGCAGAAGTGCCCGTCGCGTTTACGAACCCCGCGCTACCGCTCCCCGCAAGGGTCGTTACCACTCCGCTCGAAATCACGACTTGCTTAACTGTGTTATTGATCGTGACGAACAAATTCGCGCCAACGGTAGCAAGTCCTTGCCCCGTGAGACCCGACGTTCCTGCGACTGTGCTCACGACACCAGTCGCGAGAGTGATTTTACGAATGACACTATTGCCGGCATCCACCACATATAAATCAGTTCCATCGGACGCAAGCGGAGCCGGGCCGTAAGCAAAATTAAAACGAGCAAGTGTGCCAGTCGCGTTCACTAACCCTGACGTGCCCGGAGTGCCCGCAATCGTCGTCACCACTCCGGTCGAAGCATCCACAGCACGAATCGTATTGCTACCCGCATCGCTGACATAAAGCGTGGACCCAACTAGCACCACACCAGACGGCAAATAGAAGCTCGCACTCGAGCCCGCTCCGTCGGCCACGCCGTCGCTTGAAATCGTCGGTTCCAAGCCCGCGTAAAGGGAAACCGATCCATCACTTTGCAAAATTTTTCGAATCACGTTGTTCGAGGCGTCGGCCAAATAAATCGCGCCATTCCAAAAGACCATGCCATGCGGATTATTGAACCGCGCCACGGTGCTACTTCCGTTTGTGTAGCCACCGGTGTGCCGCTGCCCCGCAAAGATCGTCATCGATTGATCCGAAATTTTAACTCTGAAAATCACCGCATCGTAATCGACGTTGATGTTCCCGGCTTGCCCAACATAGAGATAAGTCCCGTCACATGAAAGGCCCGTCAAGAAGTTGAATCCGGATTTCACGACCGAATCCAGTGACGATGAAAGATTCAACGAACGAACGTTTCCGGCGCCGTCAGTGAAATAAAGAAGTCCCGCCTGGTAAACGAGCCCGACTCCGCGTGAATTAAAATAATAACTGACCGGATTGCCCGAGCCATTAACCGGCGCCAGAGTCGTCACCGTATTTGAAGACAAAGTCAGCTTACGTATTTTCGAATTTCCAAGATCAACAACATAGAGATCAGTTCCATCAGTGGTCAGCGCTCCCGAATAAGAAAACGAGAAGCGCGCGTTCGAACCCACACCGTCGGTTGAACCGCTGCTGTCTGCCAACCCCGCAACCGTCGTCACTTGACCGGTCGCGATTACAATTTTGCGAATCGTGTTAGCTCCGCCGTCGAGCACGTAAAGGTTCGTCCCCACAATCGCCAAACCGGTTGGAAACTCAAACGTGGCGTCACCTGCAACACCGTCCGCAGAGCCCCACACACCAGAAGAACCCGCTAGTGTCGATACTTCTCCCGTTGAAATCGAAATTTGTCTGATCGAACGGTTGCTTCCATCAGCGACGTAAAAATTTGTTCCGTCAGTCGCGATCGCGTACGGATAATAGAATGACGACTTCAGTACGGGCCCGTTGATCGATCCCGAATTCGGATAAAGACCCGTGAAAAGCTCAAGGGTTAGGTTTTCAAATTTTACTGATGATTGATCGATTGAAAGCTTCGCACACCCCGCTACACAGAGCGCGATCAACGCGATAGCGATGATACTGATTGAAACCCGGAAGCGGCGCATACCTACTTTTCGGGCTACTTTGAACAGCCCTTTAGCCAGGCCTTAACAATTTAGCGTCTCAAATCAAGGCGAACCGCTCAGTACAACCTGGTTCGTAGTACCTTCAATGATGCTTCTTCTTTTTCGACTTCTTCTTGGAGGATTTCTTTACTGACTTAACCGGCTTCGCTTTAGTTGCGCCATCTTGTACCGCGTCCGGCACAGGCGTCCCCGCTGGTCCCGGAGCAGGCGTGATCGCTTCTGGCGCAGTCGGCTTCCCATCAGTTTGCGAAGCGAGCATCTTGAAGTACCCGACCGCATCGTCGTTTGCCCAGTTCTCGATTCCGAGCACTTTGCGAATCAACTTTCCGTCGCGGCCAACCAAAAACGTCTCGGGAACCTTCTCAACTCCCCACGCTTTCATGTTCTCTTTCTTCTCATCCCAAACGATTTCAAAGCCCGGCTTCGGAAGTCCCATGGCCTTCATGAACGCCTGCATGTCCTCGCGCGCTTCATCCTCGCTCACCGCGAACACGACGACGTCTTTATTGAACTGAGACATGAGCTTAATCATCGAAGGAAACTCTTCGACGCACGGATTGCACCACGACGCCCAGAAGTTCACGATCACGATCTTGCCGCGATAATCCGAGAGCTTCACCGGCGTTCCGTCAACTTTCGTTAACGCGATCTCGGGCACGCCTTGAGTTTCCATTTGCTTGATTAATTGAAATCCGGCCGGAGTTTGATTCACCGGAAGCGACGGCTCTTTCCACTGATACCAAGCCACCAACCCTACAGCGACCGCTACAGCCGCAAGTGCACCCTTTAAATATACGTTCATGCCCTCGTTATCTCCCCACGCGCCAAAATCTGTCCAGCGAATCACGCGGTCCGCGCACGTGCAGTCTCAGAAAAACAAAAAGCCGAAGCATCTCTGCTTCGGCTTTCGTTCGAGCCGTTATTAACGGTCGAATCTTGATCAATCGCTTTCGCACGTCGATCAACTAGCGCACAAGGCGCAAGTCTTACGCGTGTTTTGCGCGACGAACGCGACGGTCAGCACCTTGCTTCTTCAAGATGCCTTTTTTCTTCTGAGCCGCTTTCGCGCCTGCAGCTTTTTTCGCCTTCGCTGCCGCTTTCACGTCAGCTTCAGTCGCTGCTGCCTTCGGAGCGTAATCAACGAACTCGATGAACGCCATATCAGCGTTGTCGCCAGGGCGCTTACCAAGCTTCAAGATACGAGTGTAACCGCCTGGACGCTTCTTCATGCGAGGAGCGATATCCTGCATGATCGATGCAACGGTTTTCTCGTTAGGGTAACGAGCCAAGAGCAAACGACGTGCGTGCAAAGTATTATCTTTGCCAGTCGTGATCGCGCGCTCAACGTGACGGCGCAATTCTTTTGCCTTCGCCACAGTTGTTTTAATACGGCCGTGCTCGACGAGCGAGTTTACGAGTCCGCGGATCAGGGCCTTGCGTGGACCTGTTGCCAATCCGAACGTTTGTACTTTTGCATTATGTCTCATAACCCTAACCTACCGCCCGCTTCCGCGGGCTAACTTGCAGCCCTTACGGGGCGATTAAACCATTGTATCTTTACGTGGAGGGACCGCCGTGTTCGGATCCCATCCTACCGGTGGCCAGCCGTCGATTTTCATACCGAGACCGAGGCCCATTTCCGAGAGGATTTCTTTAATTTCATTCAACGACTTGCGACCGAAGTTTTTCGTCTTCAGCATTTCAGCTTCCGACTTCGCAACGAGCTCGCCGATGTAACGGATGTTCGCGTTCTTCAAGCAGTTCGCCGAACGAACTGAAAGCTCGAGATCGTCAACCGAACGGAACAAGTTCTCGTTCAACGTCGGCGACTTCACTTCTTCAGTTGCAACGTCTGGCTCCATCGTCTCATCGAAAGTAAGGAAGATCTGGAGTTGTTCTTTCAAGATCTTCGAACCAAGAGAGATCGACTCTTCTGGCTTCAACGAACCGTCAGTCCAAACTTCGATAGTCAAAGCATCGTAATCTGTCTTCTGACCAACACGCGCGTTCGAAACTTGGTAGTTTACGCGACGGATTGGCGAGTAGAGAGCGTCAACGCCGATCGTTCCAACCGGAAGATCTTGGTTCGCTTCGTCAGCAGCAACGAATCCACGACCGTAAGTCACAGTGAGTTCAGCGTTGAACTTACCGTTGTTACCGAGAGTCGCGATGTGCTGATCTGGATTCAAAACTTCGATCTTGTCGTTAGTTTGAATGTCGCGCGCTGTAACAACGCCCGGACCGTTCTTCGTGATGCGAAGAGTTTGTGTGTCAGGCGAGAATTGTTTAAAGCGAACTTGTTTGAGGTTGAGGATGATGTCAGTGACATCTTCCATCACGTCAGGGATCGTCGAGAACTCGTGAAGAACGCCGTCGAACTTAACGGCTGAAACAGCCGAACCCATCATCGACGACAACAAAATACGACGAAGAGAGTTTCCAAGGGTAACGCCGTAACCACGCTCGAGCGGGCGGATCATGAAGCGGCCGTAGTCTTCGCGAAGAACATCGCGGTCAACTTCGAAAGCTTTAGGTTTAATAAGATCGCGCCAGAATTTGTAATAGTGCTCTTGCATGTTTCGTTTCCCCTTGTGACCGTTCTTGGTCAATCCTTCGTTCGTTTTTGTTTAGGCCACGAATCGAGATAGTATGATCTCGGTCCGCCCTGGTTTCTCCGAGCGTTTAGGTCGCAAAACCCAAACGGAAAATGGGACCGCCGGAAGAGCCGACCGTCCCGGGTCTATTAACGAGAGTAATATTCTACGATCATGTTTTCTTCGACCGGCAAAGTCACGTTTTCACGTGAAGGCATGTCTTTTACAGTGCCTTTGAACGCGCCGTGGTCAGCTTCAAGCCAAGCCGGGATTTCGCGTTTCTTAACCGATTCGATAGAAGCGAGGATCTTCGTGATTTCACGCGAACCCTGCTTCACTTCTACTACGTCACCTTTAGAGACGTTGTAGCTAGGGATGTTGCACTTCTCACCGTTAACTGTGAAGTGGTTGTGCTTCACGAGGTGGCGAGCTTCGCGACGCGAAGATGCGTAACCGAGGTTGTAAACAACGTTGTCGAGACGTGTTTCGAGAAGACGGAGGAGCTCCGTTCCTGTGACACCTTTCGAGCGGTCAGCTTTTTCGAAATAAAGCGCGAATTGCTTCTCGTAAACGCCGTAGTAGCGCTTAGTTTTTTGCTTTTCACGAAGCTGGAGCGCGAACTCCGAGAACTTCAAACGTTGTTGGCCGTGTTGTCCTGGAGGGTACGGACGACGCTCGAACGAGCATTTATCCGTAAAGCAGCGGTCCCCTTTAAGGAACAGCTTCATGTTTTCACGACGACACATTTTGCAGACGCTATTTGGGATGCAGCTCACTTAACAATTCTCCGATTCAGTTAAGCCTCGTTTACGACCCCCAAGAATGGGTGGCCTTCATCCGAGTCTTTTGCATTAATTCAAAATTTAGATACGACGACGTTTTGGAGGACGGCAGCCGTTGTGTGGCATCGGAGTCGTATCGCGCATAGTTGCTACGCGGATACCGGCCAAAGCCAACGAACGGATGGCTGGTTCACGACCAGCTCCCGGTCCTTTAAGGAAAACATCAACGGAACGAAGTCCTTGTTCCATGGCTTTCTTAGCCGCATCTTCCGCCGCAACCTGAGCTGCGAATGGAGTTCCTTTGCGGCTTCCTTTGAAGCCCAAGTGGCCAGCAGACGACCACGCGATAACTTCACCCGAAGGATCTGTGAGCGTGACGATCGTGTTGCCGAAACCGGCTTGGACGAAGCACTTCCCGTGAGGGACGCTTTTTCTAACTTTCTTCTTTGCACCAGGTTTTTTACCAGCCATGTGACTACGACTTCCTTAAACTGCTTTTTTCTTGTTCGCGACCGTTTTACGAGGACCTTTACGTGTACGAGCATTCTGACGAGTGCTCTGGCCACGAACAGGCAAGCCTTTGCGATGGCGGAGACCACGGTAGCAACCGAGATCCATCAAACGTTTAATCGAGAGACCGATCTCACGACGGAGGTCACCCTCAGTCTTCAAGTGCGCTTCCATGTACTCACGGATTTTAGCGACCTGTGGGTCAGTCAAATCATCGGTGCGGAGATCCGAAGGGAGATTCGCGAACTCGACGATGTTTTTAGCTTGGGTTTTACCAATGCCGTAGATGTATTGAAGAGCGACTTCAACACGCTTATTTCTTGGAAGGTCGACGCCGGCGATACGTGCCATGGATTATCCCTGCCTTTGCTTGTGCTTAGACGTTTCGCAAATAACGCGGATAACGCCTTTGCGCTTGATGACTTTGCATTTGTTGCAGATGCGCTTCACAGAAGCTCGCACTTTCATTTTACTTCTCCCGATCTTTCGATCGCTCAGATCGAACCAATTCGATCTTCGAAATCGACTCGGTCCTTCCAAAAAGAATTAAGCGGTCGGATTTTTTAGCACCCGCGCATGACCAAGTCTAGCTTTTTAAAACATTCCTTTTGCCCGCCCGAAGCGCTTTTTAAGGCGCCCTGGAAGTCCCTCAACCGTCTGATTACGCCATTTGCGTTGTCAAACGACCGTAAACTTCCTCGGTCGAACCGACGCCATTGATTTCGGCCAAAGCACCCCGCTTAGCGAAGTAGTCTTTTACTGGAGCCGTACTCTTATCGTACGCCTCTAGCCGAGTTCCAATGACGCTCTCATGGTCGTCCTTCCTTTGAACGACCGCCCCGCCACAGACGTCGCAGATGCCTTCCTGCTTCGTCGGTTTGGTATCCACGTGGTAGGTCGCGCCGCATGACTGGCAAACCCGGCGTCCCGTAAGACGACGGAGAAGGTCATGGCGCGGAACCTCGAGGAAGAGGGCCTTACCGATTTTCAGACCGAAATCCTTAAGCGCGAGCTCAAGTGCGTCAGCCTGGGGAACCGTTCTCGGGAATCCATCTAGAATGAAGTTTTGACCCTTCAATCCCTTCAAGACCTCTTGAACGATACCAATCATGATCTCGTCAGGAACCAACTTACCGGCATCCACAATCGACTTCGCTTGAAGACCAAGCGGAGTCTGATTTTTGATGGCCTCACGAAGGAGGTCACCGGTGCTGATATGTCTCATCTGTTTTCTCTCTACGAGAAGCGCAGACTGAGTTCCTTTGCCGGCTCCCGGAGGGCCGAACAAGACGATATTCATTAGTATGTCACCCGACGGCTTCTGATTCTCGCCCCGCGCATGAATGCATCGTACTTCTGAGTAAGAAGGTGCGACTGCAACTGCTGAGTCGTGTCGAGAGCGACACCGACGAGGATCAAGAGGCTCGTTCCACCGAAGTAGAACGGGGTGTTTAACTTATCAATCAACAATCCCGGAAGAACGCAGATCGCGCAGAGATAAGCCGCGCCGCCGACGTTCAAACGGTCCATCACACGCTGGATGTACTGAGACGTGCTCGTACCCGCGCGGATGCCTGGAATAAATTTGCCGCCCTTTTTGAGGTTGTCGGCAATTTCGACCGGGTTCATCACGATCTCCGTATAGAAGAAACAGAAGAACACGATCAGGCCAATGAACAAGATGTTGTAAACCGAACCTGTCGGCGACAACGAATCTTTCATCTGAGTGATCCAAGAAGCCTTAACGAACTGAGCGAGAGTCGCCGGGAAGAGAAGCAACGAACTTGCGAAGATCGGCGGGATAACTCCCGACAAGTTAATCTTCAAAGGCAAGTGCGAAGCCTGAGCTGCGCCCGGAAGACGTCCACCCTTATTCGAGAAGTGAATCGGAATACGACGCTGACCAACTTCGAGGAAGATGATTGCCGCAATTACGAGAACCATCATCGCCAAGAGGCCAATCGCTACGAGCGGAGCCATCTCACCGTTGTGAACAAGCGTCCACATGCTAGTTGCGCCACGCGGGATGCCCGCTGCGATACCAGCAAAGATGATCAACGATGAACCGTTACCGATTCCACGATCCGTAATTTGCTCACCCAACCACATGATGAACGTCGTACCCGCCATGAGCGTGAGGACCGTCATCCACTGGAATGGAATGTAACCAACGTACGCCGATGTCACGAGCGGATGGCCTTGATAACCTTCACGCATGAGCCACGAACTGATCGCTACGCCTTGTACGAACGCAAGAGCGATCGTTCCGTAACGAGTGTACTGGTTGATTTTCTTTTGCCCCGTTTGGCCCTCTTTTTTCAACTCTTCGAAGTACGGTACGACCGCAGTGAGGAGCTGGAAAATGATCGACGACGAGATGTAAGGCATGATGCCCAACGCGAAGACGGAGAACTGGTTAAGTGCTCCGCCTGTGAACGTGTTAAACAAGCCGAAAACGCCGCCCTGGTTCTGGAAGAACTTAAGGACAGTGTTGCCATCCACGCCCGGCGTTGGAATGTGAACGCCGAAACGGAAAATAGCGAGCATCGTTATCGTGAAAAGGACACGTTTGCGCAAATCATTGTTGTTGGCGAGTCCGTCCACCGTGTTGGCCATTACGCGATAACCTCAGCTTTGCCGCCGGCTTTTTCGATCGCTTCTTTCGCTTTCGCGCTGAATTTGTGAGCCTTTACAGTCACTGCGCCTTTAAGTTCGCCGTTGCCGAGAACTTTGATCAAGCCGTGACGGAGGAGGCCCGCTTTTTCAAGCGTCTCAGGTGAAACTTCTTTTCCACCGAGAGCCGCGATTTGCGAGAGATTCAAGATGTCGTAACGAGTTTCGAAAGCGACGTTATTGAAACCGAATTTAGGAAGACGACGCATGAGCGGAGTCTGACCACCTTCGAAGCCCCAACGAACGCGGCCGCCGGCACGAGCTTTTTGACCTTTGTGGCCTTTACCCGATGTTCCGCCGAGACCTGAACCTGTTCCACGACCGACGCGCTTACGGTAGCCCGTCGCGCCCCATTTTGGACGGAGAGTAGACAAGATGCTCATTATTTCGTGCCTTTCGTATCAAGAGAAACTTCAACAAGGTGTTGGAGCTTCATGATTTGACCACGCATCGCCGGAGAGTCGTTAACGACAACCGACGAACCTGTCTTGCGAAGACCGATACAGCGTGCAGTTTCGCGTTGCGATTCTGTGCAGCTGATCAAGCTTCTCTTCAATGTGATTTTAAATTGCTTAGCCATGTTCTAATCCGCCTTATTGCTTCTGCGTGAGAGCTTTAAGTTGGTTAAGACCGTCGAGCGTCGCACGAACCGCATTGTTCGCATTACGTGTTCCGACGCACTTCGTGAGAATGTCTTTTACGCCAACCGATTCGAGAACCGCACGAACCGCACCACCTGCAATAACGCCAGTACCAGGAGCTGCCGGACGCATCACAACTTTCGCTGCGCCGAATGTTCCAACGACTTCATGAGCGATCGTACGACCGTCAACGAGAGGAACGCCGCGGAACGACTTCTTGGCTGCGCGCGATGCTTTACCGATCGCTTCTGGAACTTCGCCAGCTTTGCCGGTACCGAAACCGACATCGCCTGCTTGGTTGCCGACAACGACGAGGGCTGCGAATGACATGCGACGACCACCTTTTACGGTTTTCGCAACACGCTTAATCGCGACGACTCTTTCTTCGAACTCTTGAGCGCCTTGTGCGCCTTGACCTGCTTGGCCTTGATCTCTTTTTTCCATCGTCATTTCCCCTTAGAACTGCAATCCAGCTTCACGTGCGCCTTCAGCCAATGCTTTTACGCGTCCGTGATAGAGGTAGCCGTTACGGTCGAAGACCACTGCTTTGATGTTTTTTGCTTGTGCGCGCTTTGCGATCTCTTTACCGATCGCAGTCGCTGTATCTTTGTTTGCGTTCTTAACGCCGTCTACGTCGAGAGTCGAAGCCGCACAGAGCGTTTTGCCTGTAACGTCATCGATGACCTGAGCATAGATGTGCTTTGTCGAACGGAAGATGCAAAGACGAGGACGCTCAGTTGCGCCTGTCACTTTCTTGCGAATGCGCATCTTCTTTTTCTGTCTAGCTACGTCTTTTACCGAGCTATGTTTACGTGTCGCGAGTCTCATTGATTATTCCTTTAAAGTTTAAGTTATGCCGCCTGATTATTTACCAGCCGACTTACCCTCTTTGCGCTTCAGCTTCTCATCTGTGTACTTCACGCCTTTGCCCAAGTAAGGCTCTGGCGGACGGAAGCCACGGATTTTTGCTGCAACTTGACCCACGAGTTCTTTGCTAGCGCCGGTGATTGAAATGTTCGTTTGCTTATCAACTTTGATCTCGATGCCTTCAGGAATCGGGAACTTAATCGGGTGCGAGTAACCGAGCGAGAGCTCGAGAGTCTTACCCGAAACCGCTGCACGGTAACCGACACCGACTAAGTCGAGTGAGCGCGTGAAGCCTGTTCCTACGCCTGTGACAGCGTTTTGTACGAGCGCACGGTACAAACCGTGAAGCGCACGAGTTTTTTGTGTTTCATCTTTGCGAGTCAAAACGATTTGGCCGTTTTCGAATTTCGCCGTAATGACAGGAAGCATTGGAACTTTTTGAGTCCACTTCGCGCCTTTAACAACGACTTCGTTCGCTGGAGTAACGTTAACTGTTACGCCGTTTCCTACTGTGACTGGTGCTCTACCGATACGTGACATGACTTATTCCACCGTTCTTTCTTAGTAGAGTGTGCAGAGGACTTCGCCGCCGAGACCGTTCTCAGTGGCTTGTTTGCTGCTCATGATGCCGCCGCTCGTGCTCAAGATGGCCATACCGTAGCCAGAGCGAACGACTGGGATTTTTTCGCAAGGAACGTAGTAACGACGGCCCGGACGGCTGGCGCGACGAACGCTCGTGATAGCTGGAGTGCCATCGTTTTTGTAATTCATGTAAATACGCATGACGCCTTGCTTGCCGTCTTTTACGACTTTGAAATTCTTGATGTATCCGCTGTCACGAAGAACAGTCGCGATACCTTCGCGAAGTTTCGAAGCTGGCACGTCTACTTTGTCGTGCTTCGCCATGCCCGCGTTTCTGATACGCGTGAGGAACTCTGCTACCTTATCCATTCTCTTTACCTTCCGCCCACCGGGCGTTCGCTGGGTCCCTCACACCGAGGGTCCCGCGGTTAGTTCAATTCTCTAAATTACTTACGGAACGGCATTCCCAAAGCTTCGAGGAGAGCTTTACCTTCTGCATCGTTTTTACCCGAAGTGCAGATTGTAATGTTCATGCCGCGAACTTTGTCGACGCGATCGTAGTTGATCTCTGGGAACACGATTTGTTCTTTGAGACCGAGGTTGTAGTTACCACGACCGTCGAAACCTTTGTTCGGAAGACCACGGAAGTCACGAACGCGCGGGAGCGCAAGGTTTACGAGACGATCAAGGAATGACCACATTTTCTCACGGCGGAGAGTGACCGCTGTACCGATTGGCATGTTCTCACGAAGCTTGAAGTTCGAAATCGCCTTCTTCGCTTTTGTGATAACTGCTTTTTGGCCCGTGATAACTGTGAGCTCGTCAGCCGCGATCTGAACCAACTTCGGGTTCTGAGTCGCATCGCCAAGCGAAACGTTGATGACGATCTTCTCGAGACGAGGGATCTGCATCGCCGATTTCGCGCCAAGCGACTTTTTGAGAGCGCCGACAGTTTCTTCGTTATACTTCTTCTGGAGACGGTTCACGTGACCTTTGGGAATCGGTTTCGATTCACCAACTGTCTTCGGAGCTGCGTCGCCTTTCGCTTTTTTATCTTTTTTTTCTGCCATGGTCTTGTTCCTTACAAAACTTCTGGAGCGAGCGAGACGATCTTAGTGAACGCCTTCGCGCGAAGTTCACGCGCGACTGGTCCGAAGATACGTGTGCCGATCGGTTCTTTGTTTGCGTTGATCAAAACGGCCGAGTTGTCGTCGAAGCGGATGTATGATCCGTCTGGACGGCGAACTTTATGAACCGTGCGAACGATAACCGCTTTTGCGACATCGCCCTTTTTCACTTTCGCTGTTGGCAACGCCTCTTTGATTGAAACGACGATAATGTCGCCAACCGAAGCGTAACGGCGCTGTGAGCCGCCCAAAACTTTTACGCACATAACTTCGCGAGCGCCTGTGTTGTCAGCGACGCGAAGGCGAGATTGCATCTGGATCATTCTTTTACTCCCGCAGTCACCGTCGCCGCTTTCACGACTTTTGTGAGTGCCCAGCGTTTAGTTTTGCTGAGTGGACGAGTTTGGTGAATAATAACGGTGTCACCAATCTTCGCTGTGTTGTTTTCGTCGTGCGCTTTGAAGACCGAGCTACGGCGCATGAATTTGCCGTATTTCTTGTGACGAACGAGACGGTAAATCAAAACCGAGATCGTCTTGTTCATTTTGTCGGAGATGACTTCACCTTCGACTTCAATGCGTCCGCCGCGAGCTTCTACTGACGCGTTCGCGCCGGCTGCATTCGCTGCTTTTTTAGCAGGGGCCGCAGTTTTTGTAGCAGTAGCCTTTGCCATCGCTATTAACCTTTCACGGCTTTAGATTTAGCCGCTGTTTTCAATTGTGCTTTCGTCGCAGTCAATTGACGGTCTGCACGTGATGCTTTTGACAAAGGTGCTTTAGCCGTTTTTGCTGCCATCGCTGTTTTAAGACGAGCGACGTCGCGGCGGTTGTTGCGAATTTCCATTGGGTTCGCAAGCTGACCGAGCGAGTTCTTCATTTTAGCTTCAAACACGTCGGTTTGAAGCTGAGTGACTTTCTTTTGGATCTCTTTATCCGCCAAGCCGGAAATATCTGCGTATTTCATCTCTGACTACTCCCGTGCCAAGAACTTAGTTGCGAATGGCAACTTGTGCGAAGCCAAACGGAAAGCTTCCGCGGCCTGTTCTCTAGTTACGCCATTGATTTCGAAGAGGATCGTACCTGGCTTGATAACCGCAACCCACAATTCAGGGTTACCTTTACCCGAACCCATACGTACTTCGGCCGGCTTCTTCGTTACAGGTTTGTGCGGGAACGCGCGAACCCAAACTTTACCGCCACGTTTTACCGAACGGCTGATTGCGATACGCGAAGCTTCGATTTGGCGAGCTGTGAGCCATCCGTCGACCATCGACATCAAGCCGAAGTCACCGAACGCAACTGTGTTGCCGCGAGCCGCGAAGCCAGCACGTTTTCCTTTGTGCTGTTTGCGGTGTTTTACACGCTTAGGACTTAACACGACCAGCCTCCTCAACTTCTTTCTGAGAAAGAACGTCGCCTTTGTAGATCCAAACTTTAACGCCGATGATGCCGTAAGCAGTCAACGAACGCGAAACACCGTAGTCGATGTCAGCGCGGAGAGTGTGGAGAGGGACGGACTTTTCTGTGTACCACTCGGTGCGCGCGATTTCCGCGCCATCAAGACGGCCTGCAACTTGAACTTTAATACCGCGAACGCCACCGCGAATCGCAGCTGCCATCGCCTTCTTCAAGGCGCGGCGCCAAGAGATACGCTTTTCGAGCTGGATCGCGATGTTTTCAGCAACGAGCTGAGCATCGACGTCCGGCTTACGTACTTCTTGAATGTTGATGAACACTTCGTTCGGCGTGAGGCGCTGAACGTCAGCTTTCAACTGATCGATGCCCGCACCTTTTTTACCGATAACAACGCCTGGGCGTGCTGTCGAAATGATGACTTTAACTTTCTTTGCAGCGCGCTCCATTTCAACGCGAGCAACGCCAGCGTGACGGAGTTTTTCCTGCAAATACTTACGGAGTTTGAAGTCTTCGTGGAGGTTCTCTTGGTACAAAGGACCTTTCGCGTACCAACGCGAGTCCCACGTACGAATCACACCTGTTCTAAGACCAATCGGATTAACCTTCTGTCCCACGGATTACCTCTCGTCCAAAACTAAGTTGAAGTGGCATGACTTCTTTTTAACCGGCGTCGCACGGCCTTGAGCGCGTGGACGGAACCGGCCGAGAGAAGGCCCCATGTCGACGTACAACGTCTTTACGAAGAGGTTGTCGATGTCGATGACTTTCTTTTGTTCTGCGTTCGCCACTGCCGACTGAATGAGTTTCTTCAGGTGGAGAGCTGGCTTCTGCGGCATGAACGAAAGGATCTTCATCGCTTCATTCACGTCTTTGCCGCGAACCATGTCAGCTACGATGCGGGCTTTTTGCGCGCTCAAGCGGACGTTTCTGAGTTTCGCTTTAACTTCCATTGCCATTAACCTTTCGCCGGAGCTGGTTTAGCAGCTTTTTTCTCAGCGTGACCGTGGAACGTACGCGTTGGAGCAAATTCACCGTATTTATGACCGATCATTTGATCAGTAACGTAAACAGGGACGAATTTCTTCCCGTTGTGAACCGCGAACGTCAAACCGACTGCTTCAGGGAGAACCATCGAGCGGCGCGACCAAGTCTTGATGACTTTCTTGTCGCCCTTTTCAACAGCTGTGAGGATCTTCTTGAGAAGGTGATCATCAACAAACGGACCTTTTTTAATTGAACGTGCCATTGATCTATCCTCTTACTTCCGGCGCTTAACGATCTGAGCGTCAGTGCGTTTGTTGTTACGAGTCTTGTAACCCTTCGAAGGTTGACCCCACGGAGTTACAGGATGGTGACCTTTACCCACGCCTTCACCACCACCGAGCGGGTGATCAACTGGGTTCATCGCCATACCGCGAACCGCAGGACGCTTACCGCGCCAACGGTTACGACCAGCTTTACCGAGATTGATGTTCTCGTTGTCGGTGTTACCAACTTGACCAATTGAAGCCATGCACGTCGACAAGATCTGGCGAACTTCGCCCGATGGAAGACGAACTTGGCAGTACTGACCGAGCTTCGCTGCGAGCGTTGCACCCGTGCCGGCGCCGCGTGCGATTTGCGCACCCTTGCCTGGACGGAATTCAACGTTGTGAATCGTCGTACCGACCGGGATCGCGCTCAACGGAAGAGCGTTACCTGGTTTAATATCGGCTTTTGCCGAAGCGATGACTTGGTCGCCAACGTTCAAACCGATCGGTGCGATGATGTACGCGCGAGCGCCATCAACGTACTGAATGAGAGCGATACGAGCCGTACGGTTCGGATCGTACTCAATCGCCGTCACCTTCGCTGGAACATCAAGCTTTTGGCGCTTGAAATCGATCGTGCGGTAACGACGCTTGTGACCGCCACCTTGGTGACGAATCGTGATCTGGCCGTGGTTGTTACGAGCCGCTTTCTTCGACATTGGCTCTGTCAAAGACTTCTCTGGCTTTTTCTTTGTGAGCTCGGCGAAGTCGAAGCCTGTTGCTCCACGACGTCCCGGGCTGCGAGGGTTATAAACTTTGATACCCATGTCTTACGCTCCCTCGAAGAGGCCGATTTTTTCGCCCTCTTTCAATTTCACGAGCGCTTTCTTCCAGTGCTTAGGTGCGCCGAGACGCATCTGTTTACGGAAGTAGCGGCCGCGGCAGATCATAGTGCGAACGCCCGCGACTTTTACGCGGAAGTTCTTTTCGATCGCTGCTTTGATTTCTTCTTTAGACGCTGCCAATTCAACTTCGAATGCGTATGTGTTCGCATCTTCGGCGTGGCCGGCGTTCTTTTCGCTGATGAGTGGTTTCTTGATGATCGATTTCATTTTACTTCTCCACTCCGCAACGGCCGAGAATCTTCTCCATCGACGCCTTCGTAACAACCGCCGCATCGTACTTGAGCAAATCAAATACGTTGAGACCGTCGACCGAGTAGTAACGGAATGATTCGAGGTTGCGTGATGCGCGATCGAACGTAGCGTCTGCCGCTGTGTCGATCAAAACGGCCTTCTCGAGACCAAACGCCTTCAAGCGCTTAGCGAGTTCGCCAGTTTTACCTTGTGACTTCATATCTTCGACGACGAAGAACTTGCCTGTGCTCTGCAAGTAAGAGAGCGCCGTGCGGAGACCCGCCTGCTTCACTTTGCGTGGAAGCGTGTAGCTAAAGTCGCGCGGTGCTGGACCGAACATAGTACCACCGCCTGGGTTGAGCGGAGAACGGCTCGAACCTTGACGTGCGTTACCTGTGCCCTTTTGTTTGAACGGCTTCTTACCACCACCCGAAACAAGGCCTTTTGTTTTTGTCATCACTGTTCCCTGGCGACGGCATGCGAGCTGCCAGCGAACAACTGTGTGAAGAAGATCTTTGCGGAGCGGCTGTTCGAAAACAGCGGCTGGCAATTCGATCTCGCCCACGGATTTTTTATCCCAATTGAGAACTGATGCTTTTGCCATGGATTATTCCTTCACCAGCTTAACGAGTGTGTTGCGGGCGCCTGGAACTGGTCCCTTGACGAGAACGATACCTTCGCTCGCGAGAACATCGACGATGCGAACGTTACGAACCGTGACTGTGTCGTCGCCGACGTGGCCCGGAAATTTCTTGCCCGGCATAACACGGCCTGGCCATGTACGGTTACCAGACGAGCCCGGTTGACGGTGGAATTTCGAACCGTGCGATGCAGGACCGCCAGCGAAACCCCAACGGCGAACGGAACCGTGGAAGCCTTTACCTTTTGAGCGAGATGTAATGCGAACGATATCGCCTTTAGCGAGCGACTCGATCGATACGCGAGAACCTACCGTTGCATCAGATGCAGCGTCCAAGCGGAACTCAGCGATGTGGTGTGCGCCGTTTTCAAAACCGGCTTTTTTGAGATGGCCTTTTTCGGCCTTCGATGTGTTGACGGCCTTCTTAGGATGGCCCGCAACTTGGACAGCATGGTAGCCGTCTTTTTCTTGCGTCTTCACTTGGGAAACGACCCATGTGTCCATCTTAAGAACGGTCACTGGGATTTGTTCCCCGTTTTCGCCGTAAACCTGAGACATCCCAAGTTTATGAGCGAAAATTCCGTTCAACTTAACGCCTGCGGCGCCAGCGGTTGTCTTTGTCTCTCCGTCAGCACCCGCCGTGCTGCCGGATTGTTCTGTGTCAGCCATTCATTACTCCTAAAGTGGCTTTAATCCGAATCGAGGCTTACGCCTGCGAAAGCTTAATTTCAACGTCAACGCCGGCCGAAAGATCGAGTTTCATCAACTGATCTACGGTCTGCTGTGTGGGTTCCAAAATATCGAGCATGCGCTTGTGAGTGCGAATCTCGAACTGTTCGCGCGACTTCTTATCGACGTGTGGCGAACGAAGAACTGTGTATTTATTGATGCGTGTAGGGAGCGGAATCGGTCCCGCAACACGCGCGCCAGTGCGACGAGCTGTATCGACGATTTCACGAGTCGATTGATCGAGAAGCTTGTGATCGAACGCCTTCAAGCGGATGCGAATCTTTTGGCTTTGCATGCAGTACACTTTCTATTTCAGCAACCGATGGGCGTGGACCTTCGGAAGCTGGCTAAGTTCTCATTCCAAATACGCGTGTTGCCAGAAACCGAGGATCCTTCGATTTTCAAAGACGAATCGCGATCGTTGCGCCTTTGGAAAGAAGGCGCGGAAAATCGCATTTTGGCGTCACGAGTCGGCCAATATGCCGATCGGGTTGCAAGGTTGTCAAAACTTTTTAATTTCGACGACAAGAATTTTTTAGGTTGGGTGAAAACCGTTTTTCCCTCGGGAATCTAGAAGCGCAGCAAAGAGATTAAAAGCTCGCGATCCAGAGTCGCCCTCGATCTAGAAAGTGAACCTTAATTATGTTTCGACCGCGCCAGATCGAATGTATTTGATTCAGCCCGTTCTCGCGATGCCGACCTGTGCCTCCGGGGCCAATCGAACCTCGGCCCCCAAAGCACGAGGGTCGAATTTCTTGCGAGATTGATGGGATCTTAGCGTCGACCCGGCTTCAGTCGTTCGGATTGGTCAAATAGGAGCTGACAAGCCCTAGCGCGGGCAGGTCAACACAAACAGGTAAGAAATACGCTATGGGTGGATACCGGGTCGCGGGTGCTGGCCCTTGAAAAGTTATTTGATGGCGTTGGCAATCGCCTGGATTTCAGCCGGAGTTAGTGCCATGAGCGCCTTAGTCTTCATCTGATTCACAGTGCTGATGGCGCTTGTGATTGTCGCAGCCGAAGCCCCTTTATGCTGTGTGTTCGGGTATGCACCATGGCAACCAGCGCAGTACGTCGAATGAAGCGTAAATCCGTTCAGTGGCGTTGGGGTCGGCGTAGGCGTCGCCGTTGGGGTTGGCGTTGGTGTCGGAGAGGCCTTCGGAGTTGCCGTTGGAGTTGGCGTTGGAGTTGGAGACGCAGAAGGCTTTGGCGTAGCTGTTGGAACAGGAGTTGGTGTGGGAGCCGGCGTTGAGGCCGGCACAGGGCCAAGCGCAACTTTCAGGGCGTGAATATCAAGTGCCGTTAGAGCCACCAACGAGCTGATCGAAGCCATAGCGGATTGAAGCTGGATTGAATCGGAAATTTGGGCCACCGTACGATTTAGTTTATCAGTCGTTTTCAGTGAACCATGGCACGACGCGCACTGAGCCGCCCAAAGCGCCGCACCTTGATTGTACAGCGTTGATTCGTCGACCACGCTAAAAAGACTCGCCATTAACGTTGTCGCTCCTCCCGCAGAACCTGGCTGGACAACGGAAACCGTAACTTGTGCGCTTTGATTACAAACGAATCCAGTAGTGCCCGAGACCACGCACGCGGCGGCAGGACTTGATGAGACCTCGAGGTGTGCATCAGCTGGTATCGTTGCGGTGTACGTATCCCCGACCACGATTGTATTGGAACCACTTGCGGGCAGCTGTCGGGAACCCAATTGCGAATCCAGGTTAATAAGTGGGGCGGATGCGTTGGAAGAGCCAAGCGTGGAGTTATCACTGATCGCGGAAAAGTCGCTGCAGTTCTGAAACAGCGGAATCAAAACTAAAGCAGCAAAGAACGCAGAGCGCTTGAAAATTTGCTTGGTTCTTGCATTCACTGCGCTCCCCCTTCTTGTACGGTTCATCTATCTTCGCCGCGAATTTGCTCCGGATGAATAGCCAGTCTGAGCCACGGACCGATTCGTGCGCTTAAGATGGAGCTGAGAGAAATGATCGACAACATCTCACAGTTATCCTGCGAGACGTGCGCCACCCTGAGACAGTGACGCACGAATAAACTGATTTAATTGCGACCCTTAGAATCGGCCCATACGGGTTAGAATCTCCTGGGAGATTTTCGGCGGAACTGGAGAGTATTGTTTAAACTCCATCGTGAACGTGCCCCGGCCTTGCGTGAGCGAGCGGAGATCCGTCGCGTAGCCGAACATGCTCGCGAGAGGGGCTTCCGCGTCAACCACTTGACCGCCGCGTTTTGCCGACATGCTATGGACTTTCCCGCGCCTCGAATTGAGATCGCCGATCACTCCGCCCATAAACTCATCCGGTGTTACGACTTCAACCTTAAAGACTGGCTCAAGTAGAACAGGATCTGCGTTTCGAGCAGCTTCTCGGAAGGCGTTTGCAGCCGCGATTTTATAAGCCATCTCATTCGACGTTTCGACGTTGTACTCGGCATTCAAGAGAGTCGCGGTGAAATCCATCATCTGGTAGCCAGCAAGAACACCGTTCTCCATTGATTCGCGAATACCTTGTTCGATCGGCGAAAGGAATTCTTTCGGGAGTTTACCTTCCGGCAACTTATTAACGAACTTAAAGCCTGAACCGCGCTCGCCCGGTTCAAGTTCGATGCTGGCATGACCGAATTGGTTTTCGCCCGCGACTTGACGCTCAATTCGGCCGTCTGCTTTTGCTTTCTTGCCGATGGTTTCACGGTAAGTGACTTGGGGTTTACCGACATTCGCCTGAACTTTGTGTTCACGCATAAGGCGATCGACCAGAATTTCGAGGTGAAGCTCTCCCATGCCGGCGAGAAGCGTTTGTCCCGTTTCAGGATCGACGCGCAACCGTGTCGACGGATCTTCGCGGAGGAGCTTCTCTAAGCCCTGCATCATCTTGTCTTGCTCGGCCGAAGATTTGGCCTCGATTGCAACCGCGATGACGGGTTCCGGCGGATGAATGGACTCGAGAACGACGGGATGACTTGTCGGACACAGAGTATCGCCTGTTGCCGTGAACTTTAAGCCGACGACCGCGCCGATATCACCCGCCTTGAGTTCTTGAATTTCCTCACGTGAGTTCGCGTGCATTTTTACGAGGCGGGCGATGCGCTCTTTCTTGTCTTCGCGAGGGTTGTAAACTTGCTCGCCGACTTTCAAGACGCCTGAGTAAACACGAACGTAAGTGAGCGTTCCGGCAAACGGATCATTTGCGATTTTAAACGCGAGGCTGACGAGGTTTGCGTCCCACTCGGTCTTGCAGATGATTTCCTTTTCCGGCCGTTTTGGATCGTGCCCAATAACCGGCGGAACTTCGAGAGGACTTGGGAGGTAGTCAATAACGCCATCAAGAAGAGGCTGAACGCCTTTGTTCTTAAATGCGGCTCCGCAGAAGACCGGGAAAGTCTTAAGAGCGATCGTTGATTTGCGAAGCGACGTCTTCAGCTCTTGTTCGGTGATGTCTTCACCCATCAAGAATTTTTCGGTGAGCGCCTCGTCCAGCTCCGCGATTTTCTCGATCATTTGCTCGCGGTACTTGGTCGCCTCAACCTTCATGTCTTCAGGCACTTCACGAACGTCGAATTGAGCTCCCTTCGCATCGCCTTGCCAGACGAGCGCTTTGAACTTCAGGAGATCGATAACTCCTTGAAGCTGATCTTCAAGCCCGATCGGAAGCTGCATGATGACGGGGTTTGCACCGAGCTTTTCGACAATTGTTTCAACTGAGCCAAAAAAGTTCGCACCGATACGATCCAGTTTGTTGATAAAGCAAATGCGAGGAACCTGGTGCTTGTCGGCCTGGCGCCAGACGGTTTCTGATTGCGGCTCAACTCCGTTAACTCCATCGAAGACCGCGACCGCGCCATCGAGGACACGAAGGCTCCGCTCAACTTCAATCGTGAAATCCACGTGTCCCGGAGTATCAATGATGTTGATGCGGTGATCGGCCCACGATGTTGTTGTAGCCGCAGACGTAATCGTGATGCCGCGTTCTTGCTCTTGCTCCATCCAATCCATGACGGTGTCACCATCATGAACTTCTCCGATTTTATGGGATTTACCGGTGTAATAAAGAATGCGCTCGGTCGTCGTCGTCTTGCCCGCGTCGATATGGGCCATGATGCCGATGTTGCGAGTGAACTTCAGATCTTCAAGT
>Ga0207702_10001477_pt1 | contig 23298 bp, 16 predicted proteins | sample KBSCornC62_FD_184302 | JGI IMG/M metagenome (GOLD analysis project Ga0207702, IMG submission 184302) | Corn rhizosphere microbial communities from Kellogg Biological Station, Michigan, USA - KBS Corn C6-2 (SPAdes) (version 2) | ecosystem: Host-associated > Plants > Roots > Rhizosphere > Soil ...
GCGGCCCGATGCAGGGGAGAAAAGCGGAGTAAACGAAAACTCAATCAATCCAGCTCGTTAGGGCAAATAGCACATAGCGCGCTGGATTCGTAGACTGACGAAACTGCAAACTTCTGCACACTTTCTGCATGATCTCTTCATTAAGAGTAGCCCGCCACTGCTTTCACTCCTTTTTGCTGTCCATATAAATGGGAACCAAATGGGCATTGGGCGATTTAAGTGTGCCATAAACCTCGACGAGGATGAGATCACGCTTTTGATCCAGCTCTTGAACGAACGTCTGGTCGAATTGGAGCGCGAGCACCGTAGTAGCCCAGACGCTCCGGTGCGTCCCCACGCCACCCTACTTCAGAAACTTCTTTCTGTTCGGCGGCATGTGCTAGTGGCATCCAGGGCGGCGGGAAAATTGCAATGAATGGGTCCACGGCGTCTTGCGTTGGAGACCGGGTGCGGGTTCGCAAGTGCGAACGAGGAGAAGCGTTTGCCTAGTCTAGGCTCAAATCGAGCGAAGGACATTCACTCGACGGCTTATATCTTTTTACCGCACTCAAACAGTTGATTCGCCAAAGATAGAAAGCAGATCCGGTACGCGCCCGCGAATGCGGTTCTGCCGCTTGTCCGACAAAAATAGTTGCGAATAATTGAGGAGCGCCTATGCTGATGGCGGTGAATCCGGTCACGACCTGACGCGTTCTCATCAAACACTGCGATAGGATGATAGGAATGAAATTCCTTTCCAAAGGAAAGATATTTTGTGCCGTCGCCCTGCTGTTCTTTTTCCCGGGGTGGCTTCGGTCACAAGTGCTCGATCCCGCCACCATTGCGAAACCGCCGGTCGACTCCTGGCCGAGCTACCACGGCGACTATTCCGGCAGACGACACAGTCAACTAACCCGGATTACTCCCCAGAACGTTGGGTCTCTCGCACTGGCGTGGGCATTTCAAACCAGCCAGTCTGCAACCATCAAATCGTCCCCACTGCTGGTCGACGGCGTGCTGTACTTTACCGTGCCGGACAATGTCTGGGCTGTCGACGCCCGTACTGGCCACCAGATCTGGCGCTACACATACAAGCCAAACGAAGGTATGCACCTTGGTCATCGCGGGGTCGCGATGTACAAACGGTGGCTCTACTTCTCCACTCCCGATGCACACCTGATTTCGTTGGAAGCAAAGAGCGGGAAGGTCCGCTGGGATGTGGAAGTAGGCGACATCAAGAAAGGATATTGGACAACAATGGCGCCGCTGGTAGTGCGAGATCACGTGATCCTGGGTGTGGGCGGCGACTTGGACAATATCGGCGCCTACATGCGCTCGATTGATCCCGAGACTGGCAAGACACAATGGCAATGGAACACGACGCCTCCTGAGGGCACGCCGAATGCGACCACGGGTGGAACCATCTGGTTGACCGGGACCTATGATCCCGATCTGAATCTTCTCTACACCGGCACGGGCAATCCGACGCCAGTGTTGAACGGCAAGGTGCGCCCCGGGGACAACCTCTATACATGCACCATCGCGGCCCTCAACCCGGATACCGGAAATCTTGTCTGGGCTTTCCAGCCCTCTCCGCATGATACCCACGATTGGGATGCCATTGAAGTTCCGGTGATGGTCGACGCCGACTTTCGCGGAGAGCCACGTAAGCTGCTGATGCAGGCCTCGCGCAACGGCTACTTCTTCGTGCTCGATCGCACCAATGGCAAAAGCCTTCTTACTTCGCCGTTTGGCCCGGTGAACTGGACGTTGGGCGTGGATAAAGAGGGGCGCCCGATTCCGAATCCCGACAAAGAACCGGCGCCTGACGGACGTCTGATCGCACCCGATGAAGGCGGCCTGACCAACTACCGCTCCCCAAGTTTCGACCCCAAGAATGGACTGTTTATAGTTTCCGCGCGCGACAGTTACTCCCTCTATTTTGCCAAGCCCGCCGACGGCGCTTATGGCTGGGCCGGCGCGGACTATGGACTGTGGGGCAAGGGCATCATCAAAGCGATTGACTACCAGACAGGGAAAATTCGCTGGAGCCATGAGATTGGGGAAGGCGCATCCGCCGGCGTTTTGACAACGGATTCAGGCGTCACGTTCACCGGCGACTCCAATGGCAACGTTCTTGCGCTCGATACCAGCGACGGCAAAACGCTCTGGCACGCAGGCAGCGGCGGCGAGATCGCGAGTTCTCCGATCACCTACGAACTCGATCACCGGCAATACGTTCTAACCAGCAGCGGCGGTGTGTTGTTTGCCTGGAGTCTGCCAGAGAGTACTTAAAAACTATCTTGGCTCCTTTGCGTCAGTCGGAAGGCTAAAGGCGCACCGGTATTGCTCGTACCTATTTGAATTGTGATCACTGCAACGAACTGCGAAGCCTGAGAATACGTTGTTCGAAGTTTGAGCAATAAGCCGAGTGGTACCGACAACGATAACAAGGATGACGGCTAACATCACTGCATATTCACCACTGTCGGCATCGGAAGCCAAGTCGATCTAGTGCCTCGAGGCTGCAGGTGTCGCCACCAGAGAGTCGTCGCGTCACATCACCTTTCTAAAGCCCCCGGCTTCGATGCAGTAGGGACAACGTATCTCTTTCATTCAGAGCTTCCGAACACCAATAATGAAGCCGCGATTTCGGATCGGGGCCGGGCCAGAGATGCGAAACGAATGTACGAAATGCGTAGCTGAAGTGTAGCAGGGCCACGTGATGGCATGAGATGGCACGGACGTGGCAATAGTGTGAGGTCAAGAACGCGAGCAGTGTGTGATGAATCGACTGAAAGCTCTGTATCATAGTTGGGCGAGCTCCAGGGCCGGCCGGGATGTTTACTACACTTGCCTCGGAGCCAAAGAAAGTATCTTCTCGTTCGGTCGGGGGGAGAAAGACGCCCTTGAGTTCTCCTCTTTGTCCTTGACTTCGCCTCTTATAGACAGATCGAGATTGTTCACCAATGACGTCAGCGTCATTGGCATGAGAATCACAGCTTCCCACGGTTGTCCAAGAAGAGCACCATCGTCTTGCAACTGCTTCAACACTGGACGCAAGGTTCTCGTTCATCGCCTTAGCAATCGCTTGATGCCAGCCAACGACGCCCAGAGGGGCCACTAACTTCAAAGAAGAAGATGCTGTGTCTTGAACAGATAGATCAAAAACACAAAAGGCGCGAGCAACAACAGCAACATGATCAGGCATACCCCAATGACGAACAGCCAGTCCTGCCATGTGTGCTGCCGCAGATGCTGGTGATCGCGGATGAGTAGGTTGTAGTTACGGCGGTTCGCTTTCCAGGCCACGTGCGCTACATCCCCGACGATTGGTAGGGCACCGAGGGTATCCTCGATCGCCAAGTTGAGCATCATGCGAAGTACTGTGATGCGCGCGGCCCCACGTTTCCACGCGGCAAATACGAGGAACAGGGACGCTAAAGCTGCGAGGGCATCGCCAATCCCGGGAATCCAGCCGATGAGCGCATCTAACCCAAATCGAATGCTGGTCCCAGGAATTTCGAATCGGTCATCCAACCAGGTTGCGATTAAGTTTAGATGCTCGTTTGAAATGCTGTCAGGAGTTTTCGGAGCTTCCTGGACGGCAGACGGCGACAGTGGAGGAAGGATTTCACCGTGAATGTAAGTAGGTTTAACCATGGAGATGATTAGACGAGTTCCAAAAACTTCAGGTTGGTCATCAATGCTGGAGCGGATGCGGTTTTTGGCGCCTTCCTGTACCCCCACTTACTGCCACGGCCAAGTCGTGCATTCTCTGCTCTCAACTATTGGGCCTGTGTGTTCATTCGCATTTTTGTTGCCCAATTCACATACTCACAGGAGTTGTCATCGCTGACTCTTTCTGACCCGGAACAGGAAAGAAAAAGATTGCATAAGGCGGACGTCAGGAAGTAGGCCCTGCTAGCCGCGAGACGAGTGGTCGGAAGGAAAGAGTCGAGAGAGTCGATCAAACAATTTCGGTTGCTAGTCTGCCGCGAGCAGCCTTACTGTTCACGTGTGCGGCAGGAGCTTGTGTGACACGAGTGGCCACAATTTCACGGAAACTTGGTCATCTTGTTCACGATGAAGGGTTCAGGCCTGGAGGCTTCGGGCGGTTTCCGCGCCGAGACGGGTTCGCCCCCAGCCAAGAGAATCTTGGCCTTTTCGTGTGCCAAGTCCATGAGAGTGCGAACTTGCTGTTCGTCGGAATCAAGAGTTCTGCGGATTTGATCGCTCGCTGCCTTAAGTTTCTCGTACGTCTGCGTGGCCTCGGATAGCAGCGAGGCGCAGCGTATAAACTCAGTAACGCTTTTTGTGCACTTGTCGACTGCCTCTGCGTATTGCACAAACATTGGCTCACAGGAATGGCGCTCCTCTCCAGCTATCTTCGGCTCATGCTTTTCCGGTATCTGCTCTTTTGCGTAGCTGGATTCGCGAATTGCGTCCATCAACATTTCAGTAACCGATTCACTCTCAGCCTGACTCGTGGATCCACCCGCTGGAATTTGCTTGGCATCAGTTTTTGACCACATCATAAAACCTCACCGCATTGCGCAGTTGTGAAATTGAAAGGCGACTGGCTATCGACCGATAGTTTCGGCGTCAAAGGATTGTCTCATTGTTTCAGAAGCGATTAGATGGGCAAGCGCCAAATTACGCCAAGCGTTTTCTGAATCCTTCGAAACCGTTCAACGCCTCTGCAGGTTCTTCGACGCCGAACGATTCTTCTCATCGTCACAGCGACAGCCGCTGCGCACTGAGGAATGAGTTGCTTGTGGTCCTTACACATTTACGTGCTGCTCATGCCGAGGGCTGTGAATCATCTTCCTGGTCGAACTCTCGCAGAGTTTTGCCGGTCACGTGGCTCGCCACCTGAGAAAGAAGGAGGAAGTCCGTGCTGTAAGGCCTGGAAACGTGCGCCGCCGCCGCCCCAGCTTGCTGAAAGGGAGGATTGCCGAATTCGCAGCCTGTGAATGGATCGAAAGGCGAGGACCTGCGCTGAGGCTTTGCACCACGGACTATGCCGGCCCGGAACGTACTTCGGGAAATTCAAGGGTGCGCTCCAACCGAGGGCTAAAAATACAGCGGATCGTGGTACGAGCCAACCGTGCTGAGCTCGGTCGAATCGAAGCTATGAGGCTATAGCGAAGACGTTTGTTTAGTTATTGTGCAGTATTGTTCTTATTTCTGGTTGGCCCTTTTGCGTCGGCTCAGGCCACGCAGAGCGCCGACGCGGTAGCATTGCTGAAGCGTACAACCCAAATACTTACCGAGCTTTCCCATGGATCAGCAACTGCCGTCCCTGATGCGGTGCTGAACCGTACCCAATGCGTAATCGTCATCCAAGCCGCAAGAACACGCCTCCGCTCTGGTACGACTGCCTGCCGTGAGACGTCTGATCATTGGAACAATCCTGTCCTCGTCACCTTCGAACGAAAGACCCACGCACCGCGTGCCGCTACTCTCTTAATCTTTGTTTGCAGCGATGCAGCAGTAAGGGCGTTAAACTCGGGCTCACTGGAGATTCAAACGTACAAGTACCCAGTTGCGCCTCTCGCGCCCAAAAACGCAATTCTCCACGAGCATGAACTGAGTGCTGAGGTGTTCACGTATGAATACATGGGTGGGCGGCTGTCCGGTGCGCGACTTCAAGGGATAGTTCGGCCGGCAAGAGGGAATGAGCAGCAGGGTGCGGATGAGGGAGAGCCTCATGCCTCAAAAAAAATCATCAAACGGTATGTGTCATCTCTCACCTCTTTTTTTAACACCATAGTCCCCGGTGGAATCGTGATTCACCACACTGCGGTGCTTCCCGATGAAGAGGCACCGCCACGCAATGAACGCCAGATCGACAAGTATCACGCTACGAAAGGTTTCGAAATCACTTGTTTCGGTCACGTCTACCACGTTGCTTACCATTATCTAATCCTGGCGAATGGCCGAATTCAAACCGGCAGACCGGATCGATGCGAGGGAGCACACGCGAAGGGTTACAACTCTTACCTGGGGATTTCAGTTATTGGGGACTTCGATAGCCGGGATAATCCCAAAGGCGAAAAGGGTCCCGCGCAACCGAACGAAAAGCAGATCGCTTCCTTAATTCGACTCTGCCAGCGCCTAATGCTGCGGTACCACATCCGCGCCAACCACATCGTGCGCCATAGTGATATTTCGGCGACAAGATGTCCGGGTAATCGGTTCCCGTTTTCGGCATTTCTAAAGAAACTCCAACGCACTACCTTCAAAACCTCGAATCGACCATCTGAGTAGCAAAATTGTGATCGGCATTCTGGTCATCGTGGGAATGTCATACGTAGCACCCTAGTACCTGTCCCATTCTATATTTTCCGCTTTGTAATTCAGATTACAGCCGGGAGAATCCCTTCTGTGCTGCTGGATGTGCGTACCGAGAATTGGGGCGTGCACCGGCTTCCTGTGGATCGCGAATTATCGTAAAGTAGGTTTTAAAGCCGGGTACGTGCTTAATTGAAGACCACCTCGGATTTGGTGTTTTAAGATCGCAGAATCAGGCATAGGCGAGATCTGCCCAATCCAAAGCAGCTGAAGAAGAAACAAATCGCACCAGTCGTTAATTTTTCTGGCATAAAATAGGTCCAAGCACATGGGTCTCAGATGTTCATGCTAGGACCTGGCAGCCGGCATAAATGGCGGTGGCGTGTATGAAAATCTAATGTTTACGATGGCGAGACCAATTCTGATCATCCCCCTACGCCGAGCGAATCGACGATGAAGTACGGATATAGAGATTACGACTCGAACCTGAGCGAAATAATCGACCTACCGAAGATAACTGGGACTGCTGTTGTGGTTGCCTTCGGAAATGAGATGGAGTGCATACGAGCATTCGGCGATGCTCCGCCGATTGGATCCCGGAGCTATGCCGGCGCAGGTCTGACGGGGATTTGTTTTTCAAGCGGCAAAGTTGAGCTATGTAATGACGTCGAGAACGATCCCAGAGCCGATCTGCAAGCGTGCGCCGATCTGGGTGTTAAGTCAGTGTTGGTCGTGCCAATTCGGCACAGTTCCAGGGTGGCCGGTGTTCTTGAAGCCTTATCATCAGAGCCGAACGCGTTCGATTGGCGGACAATTAGGTACATAAAGCGCGTTGCGCAAGCGTTTGACCCAGTCACACTAGAAGCATGGGTACACTCGGCGGAACGGCAAGACGGATTCGCGCAAGCAGCGAGTCTTCCAGTCCGGCGGCTAACCAGTGAGTCTGATCTGGAGAAAGTCTTATATTCTGCTTGGATGGTCCAGAACCGCTCTGGTGCACTAGTTACCCGCTCTGCCCGTGAAGGTCGAGGCAAGAAGTTTGGTGAAACCCAACCAGACTTCCAAAACCCGCAGCGCGCTTTTGCACTGCCACAGCCAATCGAGCAACTACCGTCTCAAAGATGCATCGATCCACCTGCTTTTGGGACGAGACAAGATGGGGTGCCAAGTTTTCTGACGTTAGAAGAGGAGTTATCAGGCAAAGGTCCGCCCCGGCGTCTTGTAGGTTTGAGTATTGTCTTCGTTATTCTGTTCGTTTGTTTTTTCGCGCTTCGCACGCATCTAACATCCTTGAGCGTGCTTCTCGACTTCGCACCGCGACTTTCAAGAGCCGGCTCGCAGTCCTCTGCGGCGGCCTCGCGCAGAGGTCTGCCCAACAGCCTTCAATCAGCACCTACGCCTGGAACTGACCTCAGTGTGAACAAACCTGCTCCGAGCCCCGCGACGGCAATGTTGCAATCCTCGGGGGGGCCCATCGCCAAGTTTAAGACGCCAGAACAAAAGCAAGATGCCGACGCGAGTTGGCAACTCGCATTGGCCTATCTGAAAGGAATTGGAGTGCAGCACGATGAACGTCAGGCGGCGAAATGGCTCAAGAGAGCCGCCAATTTGGGCGATCCAAGAGCGCAGGCTGCACTAAGTGATTTGTACGTAAGAGGCATTGGAGTACAACGTGATTATGTGAGAGCGTACACGTGGGCAAGCATCGCAGCAGGTCAACTCGGAGCAGAATACGAGCGCTTGGCCTCCCTACGGCAACGGATGAACAGATCTGAATTGGAAGATGCCAATCGCCGTGTACAGACGTGGTTCCGCGAACAAGGAGTATCAAGGTAATCAAATCAGCCGCATATGTATATTCATTGCCGTAGTGCCGAGGTGACTCCACGCCGCGCCGAAAATCGACGTCCGTCCAGATGCTGCCTGGTTGCCAATACTGTAGATTGACACTGAGATAGAATTCGACAAAAATCAGCATTCGACGCTTCCTGGCACGGCCCTCTGCTGCTTCAGATCCGACCTGATATTGTGGGTTGACTTATGTCTGCCATATTTCGATTGGATACAACGATGCATCCTCATCATAGCGGCATCACACGTGGTCGCTCCGTTACACGCAACGGCCCAGGTCATCGACTATCACTGGCATGTATACAGCCTTGGCTAAAGCTTCTCCTCCGGCACCGAAAGTCCGGTATTTACTATCCTTACCGGTTGCAGCGCACTGAAGGGACAGATAGCGTTAGTCGGCGGAACCGCTGATTTAGCGGCCTGCAGAGACACCGCGGCAAACACCTCTGGACCCCAGGAGTTGGCCACGGCGAATAAGACTGCCCCACTTTCTCCAGACGTTCGCGCGCTTGATTAACGAAGGCGCTCGCGGCAATGTCGCTTCATTAGTATGTCGCCGCAGCATTAGGGGCAGGAAAATGCGGGAAAGGTGTTGAAAATCACGGCAAATCCTTTCCTACGCACTTTTGCTCAAAATCAGACAATTGCTGTACGGATAGGCAACTCAGTCTGAGCGCAATACGATCTAAAGAGCTGAATCGAAAACGCTGTAGCAGGTCACTGCTGCACGAAGTCCACGTAACCGTGGCGCTGCAGGAATTTGAAATAACCCACCCAGTCAAAATTATCTTGGGGGCCCAGTTCCATTTCCGTGTTTTGGATGACCTCGGCCAGATTGCGTTTGCCATCGCACCAGTAAAGTGCCGCGGTAGTTGGCGCCCAGAAGCCGCTGTCAGGAAATCCTTCCCGCTGACTGGGCGGGATCTCATCCAGTGTGAGAGCGCCCATTCGCTTGCGGCGAACGACGATCTTTTTGGCTTCGGGACCGAAGTTGGAGGCCATCGGCTGTATCGTTCCCAAATGCAGACCCGTTGCACGCTCCTTGACAGCGTCTTCGATCCGCACTTTCTGCGCAGCGGCAAAGGAGGCAAGCGCGGCTAGCTCCTGCTGGAGATCGGCAGCCTGTTTGACCGCCTTGGTTTCGCGCGCCAGGTTGTAATCGACGCGAGCTGTCTCCCAGTAGAGCAGATGGCCCAGGCCGTCGGCGTCCTTTGCAGCAGCCACCAGGTCCAGGCTATTTGCCGTGGCCGAATTGATCTGATCGTATCCGCGCTCCACAGCCAACTCAGCCATCCAGTGCATCTGCTCCGGTCCCGCGGATGCCAGAAAGTACGCGTACGCCGCATTCATGACGGCGAGGTCGCGCAGGGATTTGGGGTCGACCTGGGCTGGGGTATCGAAGCTGGTGTGGTGGGCAGGGATTCCGTGGCCGCTATTCGGCGAGGTCGTGGGAATGCCAATCATCGACTCTCCGAGGTCATCATCCGTTCCACCGTAGTACGCGCCCCTGTTGTACTCGCTCCATGAATAGGGACGGCGCACCATGGGGAAATATTCCGCGGCAAGGCGCACAGTGAATGCATCCACAAAAGAACTAGCCGATTGCGGATTCATGGACCAGATGAACTGCGTTCCTGCCAGGTACTGCCATCCGGCGGGTGTGTCGATGCACATGGCGGCAATGGTTCGCTTGGTTCGATCCTTGTGGGCATCGAGATACGCGAGCGTGCCATAGCGCTCGCCCATGGCCAGGAGGCGAATGGTCCGCACTGGCCTAGGTAATTTGCCGTTCTTAATCAGCCGGTGGAGGGTGGCAGTGGCTTCCAGAATGGATGCGACGCCGCTGGAGTTATCGTTGGCGCCCTCTTCATATAGATGTCCGAGTGAGAGCACCTCCTCCGCGCCAAGACCGTCGGTGCCGAGAATGGCGCCGCTCACATACGGATACTTCCCGACGTAGTAACGTGTGTCAACGTTGGCGCGGACCTTCACTGGCCCTTTCTTGAGCAACTCATAAAGGAATTGCTGCGATCGCGGGGTAATGGAGAAACACACCGTAGGCGTGTCATTTTTATTGAAGGCCCAGCCGTTATCTCCGAAATCATTCTCCCAGTCGCGCTCGTCCAACAGCGTCGGGTTCACCTCGCTCTCGCGAACCATGCCCAGCGCTCCAGCCTGCTTCAAATCGGTCTTGGACATGCGGCGGCCAAGCACCCACTTGCCTTTCAGGTCCGCATTGCGAAGGTCCTTGGGCCGTAGCACGAGCTCACCTTCTACTCCTCCGGGTGGAGTGGGACCGCTCCACTGGCACAGCGAGGTAGGAATTTTCTGATAGTCGGCAAGAACGCGCATGTCCTCTGGGACGTGAGGCGAGACGATCTCCAACGTGGCAGAATGTGCGTCCCACGCGATCGGCTGCGTCCAAAAGCCGTTCTGCGTCACACCGTCGGCGGGCCCCTGGCCTATCTGGACGTCGTCCAGTCCTGCCTGCCGCATCATCTCCGCAACATTCTTTGCGGTCTGCTGAAATCTGGCAAAGTCAAAATAGCGGTCGGTTGCCCAGATTGCTTCCATGTTCGTAAAGGCTTCCGTCGAGTTGACGTTGGCCAGCAGCAGCTTCAGCAGGTCAGTGACAGGACTTGGGCCCGAGGGGCTGGGGTCGTGTCCCGAGATCGAGTGTTCGGCGGTGGCGAGGGCGGCTGGCGTTGGCGCAGGAAAGGAAGTAGGAGGCGCGTACGAATCGGCGGCATGCCGGCTGGTGCCGGTCTGTCCCCAAACCAGGCTGACACTTATTAGCAGGAACAGAGCGAGTCGCTTTTCAGGCTGGATCTTCATGAGCCGCATTATCGGGATGATCTCCCTTCAATGCAACTTCATCTTTAAATTCCATATTTAAAATCACGCCGCGAGCAACACAACTGCAAACACAGACATCGAGGATGATGCCAACAATCGCGAGAGAACGCATTACACCCGAATGTCGCCGGATCGAAGCTCGAAACTCCGTAAAGCATTTCTGAGAGTACATGCACCGATGCCGCTGCGAGTCCCAAACCGGTACGCAGCCCATAGCGCAGATGCGGAGTTCCTGAAGCAGGAAGCGCAATGCGATGTTTGGCCGCTAGCTCCCATGATGGACGCCCCCCGTTGCGCTCCGCCGGATGCGCCGCTTATATGGAAACGTGTTTCCTAGATGTAGGATTTGCGGTATTGATTAGCAGACCGCGTAAGGACATGCTTCGACACAGCCAAGGGATTCGTCTCCTATGGCCCAAGGCGCGGGCTGACTACTCTGCCCAGTCGGCCCGCTCCGCAATCCCGCCACATAGTGACCGCCAGCGCTCCGGTTTTTGATAAAGCTCAGCGTGGCTTGATCACGGAGAACCCTAGAGCGAAGGTATGTTAACTCGCACTACGGTGCATAAATGTCCGCTGCGCCAGATAAAAGCAATGTCGTGGCTGAAATGCATCGCATCCATGAGGCCATAGTTAGGTTTAGAGAAGAACAGCGGGACGCTATGGCCGTACGTGGGCATGAGCAAAGAAACACCAAAGCCTACGATGCGAGAGCGAAGAAGATCGCAGCACTGATTGATTAAAAGTGTGGAAAATCGCAACAAGTGCTTAATTTCTCAACAAAATTTCCAAAATCAAATATTTTTAGTGCGCGTAAAGTTACCAACTGCGTGGCCTTACGACCCATTTGTCTTAAAGATTTGACCCGCCCCCCACCCTCAATTAACCTTCTGTGGCGGGTTGAGTGCGCGGCATAACAACTCCACGTAGCCGCGTAGTTCGCGCGTGACCTCACTCAACTCCTCGGCTAATGCCCGGTACTCTGTTAAACATTGTGCCAAGTCTGCAGGGGTGGAGGCGGTGCGCTCCTGTGTTTTGGGGTGTTTTCATAATTTTCGTCGTAACGTGCTAGTTATAACTCTGAATAAGCAATCAGGATTTTCCTGTAGTCGCACACCAAGCGAGGAAAATTGCCTGAACGTTTGGCACCCTACGCGCATCTACCCTTCGGAAGCGAGGGGGTATGCTCAACTTTCCAGTCAGCCCGGATCTCATCCACCGCCTCACCTCCGAGATTGACCAATTAAGCGGACAGCAAATCGAAGCTTTGCGCATGGCCACGTTCGGCGGGATGACTGATGACGAGGCATCGGAGTTCCAATCACGGCGAAAGAGGATCGGGGAATTGATACAGGAGCTTGAGGCGCTTACCTCGCAAAAGAAGGCCGCATGACCAAGAAAAAGAAACTCCGGGGCACTGTCGAAAAGATCATTACACCCCTGAACCCGAACGAACCAGACAAAGCGCAAATCAACATCAAAGAAGCCGATCATCTTTATCAGGAAATTCGAATCGAAAACGCTTTACAGGACGAAACGGGCGAGAAGGTGTCATTAAAACCCGGAGCGGAGATTGACGTTGTGTTAGAAGCGGACTCCAGCGCCACCATGACGAAACCAGATGTGACCGGCGTCACTGACAACAAGTCCAAAGCCCGCCCATAATGGCCTTCCTTAGTTCTCCCCCACTTGCAATAAAAAGGCCCCGACGCACGTTTCGGGGCTTTCTCCTTGCAGGGCTTACCGATTTAGGTAGAAACATGCAGCCCATCCGAGCCCGGTTACGCCACTATCGTGCGATTTATAATCCTTGCGTTATAAGATAGAGTTCTTGTCAGGTCGTTCTGAAAGTCGAGCGGCATTGGAAGCGGGACCTCTTCGGGGGAGGAGGGGCCCGCTTCTTCTCAGCCCAAGTGTCCACATCGTCCAGTGTGTCCACCCAGTTTCCGTACTATCCACTCTATTAAATATAAGTCCCCACGTAAACCCAAGCGCGGCCCGGCTACGACTGAGTGGGTGTTTTAGGTGTGGTGCTGCCGAATTGAGTGAGCCGGTACGCTCGACGTTCGAGGAAGACATTCAAGTCTTCGAGTAGTTTTATGAGTCTCGCGGGGTCATGCTCTTGCTGCACTGCGAGACACAGACGCTCTAACTCTGCGCGGTCTTCGGGTGTCATCGAGTTCGCCCCTGGGATGGCGAAGCCTGAGAATACGCCTTCACAAACCCGTTTTGTCAACCCCGACTAGAATGTGTTTTGATCGCGGTAACGACTGACTGTCGTAAGCCATTACCTGCTGCAACATTCCTAGAGGCTGACTTCGGGCCCGTCCGGCTCTCGGTGGTTCAACTTCCGGTTTGCCTGTTATCCGGGAGTAACCCACTACTCTCCTTGTGAATGAATCCAGGTTGGGATAACAAGCGCACACGATTCGCAATATAATGTGCTGCCGCGCAAACCGTATGATCAGTCGATTCAGAGGGGCCGCTTCAAAATCTGCCCGCATCGGGATGCTCGGGCTGTTCTTCTTGTGTGTACTGCTTGTTTCCGCATTCATTCATCACCATTCCGATCGCGAAGTGCACTTCGCCCGCGATATCCGACCCATCCTGAATCAAAACTGCATGCCGTGCCACGGAGGCGTGCGCCAAAAAAATGGCGTCTCATTCCTGTTTCGCGAAGAGGCACTGGGTACGGGGAAGTCGGGTAAAAGAACGATCGTTCCGGGAAAGCCGGACGAGTCGGAATTGATTGCGCGCATTACCTCGCCGGACCTCGAAGTCCGAATGCCGTACCACGCGGCCCCTTTGCCGCAGCAACAGGTTGACCTTCTGCGTCGGTGGATTAAGCAAGGGGCGAAATGGGAGGACCATTGGGCATTTGTTCCTCCGAAGCCTCAAGCTCTGCCTGCGATTAGGCACAGCGAATGGCCCCGTCAGCCGCTTGATCGATTTGTGCTCGTGCGTCTCGACAAAGAAGGGCTGTCGCCATCTGCTGAGGCCGACAAGGCTGCCTTGTTGCGCCGCGTTTCGCTCGACCTCGCTGGCCTTCCACCCACGCCAGAAGAGCAGGCCTCCTTCCTGGCCGACGCGTCTCCTAAAGCTTACGAAAAGCAGGTGGACCGTTTATTGAGCTCGCCGCGCTATGGCGAGCGTTGGGCTTCGATGTGGCTCGACTTAGCTCGCTACGCTGACACCAAAGGTTATGAGAAGGATGAGGAGCGCCCCGGAGTCTGGCCTTACCGAGACTGGGTGATTGATGCCTTCAACCGGAATGTACCCTATGACCGATTCGTCATCACTCAACTGGCCGGCGATTTACTTCCGAACGCTACCTTTGAAGATCGAATTGCAACGTCCTTTCATCGCCAAACACCCGTTAACGATGAAGGGGGAACCGATGACGAAGAATTCCGCACGGTGGCGGTCATGGATCGGTCGGCGACGACCTGGTCGGTGTTGAACGGCCTCACCATGAACTGCGTGCAATGTCATTCGCATCCGTATGACCCCATTCGCCACGTGGAATATTACAAATCGCTTGCTTTCTTCAACACCACGCAAGATGCCGATCTTGCCGAAGACATACCCGTCTTGCGAGTCCCGAAAGACAAGGCTCGATACCCCGAAGCTGCACGGTTACAGGAAGAACTCGCGAACTTGGAATCCGCACTTCTATCTCGGGGCAGATCGCTGGAACAGCAGTCGCAATGGTCGCCCGCTCACATAACGTCTGCGACGGCGAGTGCTTCGTTGGCATTGCGATGGGAGGCTTCGCAGTTCGAACGCCAGTTGACTGACGTGAACCGAAAACATCTTACTGCGAAAAAGGAGAAAGATCTCCGCAAGTACCTGCAAGATTCCGCTGCTGAGGACCGGAAGAGAGCTCAGGCCGAAGCCGGCAAGATTACGCACCTGCCGGTCTCGGATGGAGATCTGAAGGCCAACACCGACGTCTCGGGAAAGCAAGCTTTCGAGTTGACCGCAACGGCGGATTCGCCGCTAGTGTCTGCGTTGCGCATTGAGGTGAATCCGGCAAATAGGGAGACTGCGCGGCATACTCCGGAACTCGGATTCATTGTGGATCGAATCGACGCTTGGGTTGCGGAAAACGGAAGGGAAGAGAAAATCGCATTCCGATTCCTTATTCCAGATTCTGAATCGAGTCTGGAAAACTCGGTAAGCGCCGCAATCGAATCGCAGCGAGAACTGACCGAGGATCCCGGAGCCAACGGGTTCCAGACAGTACCAAACCTGTTCCACAACCGATGGATCGTGGGCGTGCTCGCCCAACCGATCAAACTCAGTCGTGGGAGTCAAATCAAAGTACGGCTGACTCAGACCCAACCAATCGACGACAAGCCTGCTTTGGTGCGACACGCACATCTCTCCATCAGTGGAGATGAATCCTGGCAAAAGCTCGTCAATGACGATGATTGGAGCAAGAAACTCGCACAACTCACAAAGTTAACGCACCAGTTGAAAAAGATTCCCACAGTTCCACTTCCGATCATGGCGGAGGAGCCCGATTACGATCAGAGAGCCACTCTGGAATTCGAGCGCGGCAACTTTCTCACGAAGATCGGCCTTCCACTCGTTCCCGACGTGCCGGGAATTTTCCCGCACTTGCCCGAAGGGGCGCCGCGGAATCGCCTGACCCTTGCGAAATGGTTCTTTGCTCCGGCACAACCGTTGACCGCGCGTACGGCGGTAAATCGCTACTGGGAACAGTTATTTGGCACTGGACTTGTCGAAACGCTCGAAAATTTCGGCAGTGTTGGCGAGGAGCCCAGCCATCCAGAACTGCTCGATTGGCTTGCGCTCCATTTCGAGAACGATCTGCACTGGGACATGAAGGCACTGTTGCGCGAACTAGTGACCAGTGCTACCTATCGCCAGAGTGCAAAGGCAAGCCCAATTCTGGTTGAAAGGGATCCTCGAAATCGTCTGTTGGCTCGAGGTCCGCAGCAGAGGCTCACCGCCGAGATGGTCCGGGATCAGGCGTTATTGGCGAGCGGTTTGTTGTCGGAAAAAATGGGTGGCCCGCCTGTAATGCCGCCACAACCAGAAGGCGTTTGGAATAGCGTCTACAACGACACCAAATGGAAAGATGGAACCGGCCCTGACCGTTACCGGCGCGCCATTTACACCTACATAAAAAGAACGAGTGGCTATCCCAGCTTTCTCATTTTCGATGCGTCGGATCATGATACGAGCTTGGCCAGGCGCATTCCGACCAACACGCCCTTGCAGGCGCTGGTGACGCTCAACGATCCGGTGTATCAGGAGGCTGCTGAAGCTATGGCACAACGCATGATGGCTGAGCAGCGAAGCATTGATGCCCAAATCCGGTACGGAGCGCGGTTGGTCCTGTCGCGTGATCCGACTAATCCGGAGCTGACGGCACTGCGCGCACTGTATCAAAAGGCTGCTGCAATCCCGAGTTTGCAACCGGTCTCCGCGAACGTAAACGGCAGCTCCCGGGAATTAACCGCCATGACTGCTGTGGCGAGCGTTCTCATCAATCTTGACGAATCTTTGACTAGGTAATTCCTTATGTCTCACTCCAAAGCGCGTTCGCGAACTCTGACGGAACTGGAAATCAGATCAGGATCGGCGGGCGAAGTTGCGTTCGAATTCCTGCAAGCGCGAACCCGGCGGCATTTCCTGCGCAGCCTGGGCGGAGGTCTGGGGACTCTCTTCCTTGGAACGATGGCGTCAAAGTTTGCGCCCTCTGTGAAGGCAGCGGGCGCGGACACCACCGCGCTCGACTTCAGTCGGGATGCCAGCACTCCGCTTTCCGAGCTCCCACCGCAATTTCCAGCGAAGGTGCGTCGCGTCATTTATCTGCACATGGCGGGCGCCCCCAGCCAGTTGGAACTGTTTGAGCATAAGCCAGAATTGAAGAAACTCGATGGGCAGGACTGTCCGGCTTCGTTCCTTGCCGGAAAAAGATTCGCGTTCATCAGCGGCGTGCCGAAACTGCTTGCATCGCAGTATGCATTTCATCAGGCTGGACAAAGTGGACAATGGATCTCGGACCGTCTGCCGCATCTTGATAAATGTGTGGACGATATCTGTTTCATCAAATCCATGCGGACAGACCAGTTCAATCATGCTCCGGCGCAGTTACTCGTACAGACAGGGAATCCGCGTCTCGGATATCCATCGTTCGGATCTTGGGTGGTTTATGGTCTCGGCACGGAGAATCAGAATTTACCCGGCTTCATTGTGCTGCTTTCTGGCGGCAAGACGCCCGATGGCGGGAAACAACTGTGGAGTTCGGGATTTCTTCCCAGCGTTTATCAGGGAGTGCAATGCCGGTCCCACGGCGAACCCGTGCTCTATCTCGACAATCCACCCGGGGTAAGCCGCTCTCTGCGCCGCAGTATGCTCGACACTATCGGTGAGATCGATCAACAAACTTATGCGACCTTCGGTAATCCCGAGACGGTGACGCGAATCGCCCAATACGAGATGGCGTTTCGCATGCAAATGGACGCAACCGATGCGATGGACATTCGCAAAGAGCCTGCCTCTGTCCATGCAAGATATGGGTCGAAACCGGGCGAGGCCACTTTCGCCAACAACTGCCTAGTAGCTCGGCGTCTGGCAGAGCGAGGAGTTCGCTTTATTCAGCTTTATCACTGGGGATGGGACTCGCACGGCGCCGATGCTAAAGAAGCTCTCAACCTGGGCTTCAACGATCGTTGCCGTGAAGTCGATCAGCCCACTGCTGCGTTACTTTCCGACCTCAAGTCGCGCGGTTTGCTGGAAGACACGCTGGTGGTGTGGGGTGGAGAATTCGGCCGCACTCCGATGCGAGAGAATCGAGGCGGGCAAGAAATGAAGTATGTGGGTCGCGATCATAATCCCGGCGCGTTCACAATATGGCTGGCTGGCGGCGGAGTAAAAGCCGGCATCAGCCATGGGGAGACCGATGAGATGGGATACGAGATCGTTAAGGATCCGGTTGAGATTCGTGATCTGCACGCGACGATGCTCTATCTGCTCGGATTCGATCATCACAAGCTGAACTTCAGGTTTCAGGGCTTGGAACAAAAATTGACGAGCGTGAAGCCGGCGCGAGTTGTAGCCGAGATTCTGGCATGAATCTTCCGAACCAAGCTTCCCGCCAAGGTAGTGACGTTTCCGCGACAGCACCGAACCGCGAGGGGATGCTGAACCAATTTCGTTCCGCGTTCGTAATGCTGGGTTGCATGCTGGTGGTGATTTTGTTGGTCGTACTTCTTCCTCCCGACGGAAATGAGCGCGCGGATTGGCTGCAATTCATCGGACGATTTCATCCCCTAGTAGTTCACTTTCCGATCGCGCTGTTTTTGCTCGTCCCTATCCTGGAACTCGTCGGCCGCCGCGATCGATTTGCCTATTTGCGGCTTTCGGTAAATTTCGTTCTTGGGCTTGCAACGCTCGGAGCAACCGCAGCCCTTATCTTGGGATGGTGCCTAGCACGCAGTGGAGGCTATTCCGGCAGGCTCATCACCCAACACATGTGGGGCGGTGTTGTACTTTCGATCATCTGTTGGGTCTGTTGGCTTATGCGAACGCGGCAGCGCGAACTCGGCACGGCCTACGCAGTCGTGCTGGCACTGGGAGTGGCACTCGTCACTTGGACCGGCTACCGGGGCGCTCAACTGTCGCTCGGGCCGAATCACCTTACCGAGCACATGCCACCCGTGCTGCGTACTTTGCTGAGAGTGGAGCCGGGCCGCGCGACAGCAGTGACTGCTGATCCGAACACGTTTTACGGAGCGCGAATTCAACCCATTCTCAGTGCACGCTGCATCACCTGCCACGGAGAAGACAAGCACAAGGGGAGTCTTCGTCTCGACAGTTACCGAGCTCTCATGCGGGGCGGAAAAGATGGACCGATCATTCAGGCCGAGAACACGCAAGCGAGCGAACTGTTTCGTCGTATAACTTTGCCTGCCAGTCACGACGACTTCATGCCCAAAGGCAAGCAGCCCTTATCCGCGGAGCAAATGAAGTTGATTGAGTTGTGGATCGCCGCCGGTGCGTCGGAAACGCTTGCCGTGAACGCCGTCAAGAATGCGCCATCGGGTTCCGCTATGGCAGCCGAGATGACATTTCACGAGGTCGATCCCACCACGGTTACCAAGTTGCGGTCCCCAATTGCGGCGCTGGTCTCACAGCTGCAAGAGCAATTCCCCAATATTTTGGATTATGACTCCCGAAGTTCGGCTGACTTGCGACTGAATGGATCGATTCTCGGAAGCAGGTTTCGTGATGGTGACCTCGAAGCCTTCGCGCCGATCGCCGAACAGATCGTTGTTGCCGATCTCTCCCGCACGGCCATTACCGACCATTCTGCGGCAATCATGGCCAGGATGAAACGGTTGCGCGTCCTGCGACTCATGGACACGCACCTTACTGACGCCACGCTCTTGCGTCTGGACAGCCTGAATCAACTAGAGTCGCTGGATGTATATGGCACCCCGATTACACCAACCGTGTTGCCGGCAATCGCAAAACTGCCGAGGCTGTCACACTTTTACGCGGGTCAGACAGGCATCCAACCGGGCAAGTCCGTGCCTGAGGACCTCGTCGGCAAACTTGTTTTCTGATGATTGACGCCCACGCGGCGCCCCTCACCGCCACCGGCATACGGCCGGTCCTTAAGTCTTCCGCAAAAGCGTCAGTCGACCGATCGGCAGCCACTCAGCGACCAGAATGTCGCCATTGTGCAGAAAAATGGCATCATGCGGCGTAATAAATTTTCCCGGCGTGAATTGTGTTCGCGACTGGCTCCGTCGAGATCCGACATCGCCATTTTCCGTCTTGCCGTCTCCCAGTTGCACCACTACCTTGTGCTCACGATCAAGTATGCACACTTGGCTATCCAGATCGGGACACACCATCCACTCGCCCCGTGTATGGAAGTTGCAGGGCATGCGCATGTGTTCCTCATCTTTGATCGTCTTCAGGTGGGTGCCATCAAGTGTGAAGGTTTGGATTCGCCTGTTTCCGCGGTCAGCAACGGTTAAAACAGGCGTTTCTCCGCGGGGATCGACCCAGAGACCGTGAGGAGTCTGAAACTGTCCGTCTTCTTCGCCCGGCTTACCGAGTTCGCCAAGGAATTTTCCGTCGAGAGAATAACGCATTATGTGGCTCGAGCCGTAACCGTCGCCCACGTAGAAATCACCGTTTGGAGCGAACGCAACATTGGTCGGCACGAAGTCAATCGGGCGCTCGCCATAGCTTGAGTTCTCGCGTGGGTACCCGTGGACCCAGATTTCCTCTCCGGTAAGCATCGTCTTTACCACCCGGCAGCGATTGATGTCGCAATGGTAGAGGAACTCTGCGTTGTCCTCGCGCCGCATCTTCAGTCCGTGTGCCCCTCCACGAAAACCCTCACCGAATGCGCGAATGAACCGGCTTTTCTGATCAAAAACAACGATCGCCTCGCCGCGCATGCTGGACTTGTGGACGGTATGCCCGACGTAGATGTTCCCTTGTTCATCCTGGCAAAGCCCGTGTGTATCGCCCCATACGAGCCCATCCGGTGGAACCAGCCAGTCATGAATGCATTCGTACGTATGCGCTCCCGAACCTAATACTGGAAGTCGGGCGCCCGATTTGTCAGAAGTGTGAAGAGAGAACCTTGACGGAAAGGCTGTTCCGAAGGCGGCGGCTGAGCACGTTGTCAGGAAGGTTCTGCGAGTTTGTTTGTTCACGGCCGGACCCAATGGCAAATTCAGCCCGCCACGAAGATACCACCGCCCAAACTCGGATGCCACGGAATAGGGTTTCCAGACTACGTCATGTCCGCGAGGAGCCAATTCGCTGATGGCCGGCAATTAGGAAGTTGACTTTCTGGTCGCGCGTGATCCAGGAGTTTCTTAGACCATTCACCACAAGCCAATGCTCGGATTCCTCACGGATGGACGCGGATGATCGTTTTTCCCTTGATCCGTTCAGTCCGGTTGAAGGCGGCAACCGCATCATCGAGGGCAGCCATGTTGCCGATGTTTGTCCGCAGCCGACCAACCCGGACCCGCTGGACGACCTCACTCAATTGGGCGCGATCAGGCACGACGACGAAGTCGATAGTCAGGCCGCCAGAGGGCCGCGCTTCGGTCGGGCCGGTGACGGTCACCAGCGTTCCTCCGGCGCGAATCAGGCCCGCAGACCGCTTCCCGATGTCGCCGCCAATGACATCGAAAACCACATCCACCCCGCCGACATCTTCCAGGGCATCATTATCGAGGTCGACGAACTCCTGTGCGCCGAAGTCGAGTGCTGTCTGACGGCCGTCAGCGCGACCGGTGCCGATGACGTACGCGCCGGCTTCACGTGCGAGCTGGCTCGCCATCGAACCGACTACGCCGGTCGCACCGTGCACGAGGACGCTCTGCCCCGCACGAAGGCGGCCGTGCTCGAAGAGCCCCTGCCACGCGGTCAGGCCCGGCATCACGAGGGCCGCGCCGACCGTGAAGTCAACGTCGCCCGGCAGCGGTGTGAGGTTGCGTGCCTCGACGGCCACATACTCCGCCAGCGTGCCGTCGCGATACCAGTCGGTGAGGCCGAACACCCGCTGTCCAATCGACAACCCCGTCGTGCCGTAGCCGAGAGCGGTGACCACACCGGCCAGTTCGTGTCCGGGGATTGAAGGCGTCCGGTCACGGCCGACGCGATCGGTCCAGGTCGAGGGCCACGTCAGCTCGTCCCCGGTGAATCCCGACGCATGAATCTGAACGACCACGTCGTTTATCGCCGCCTGCGGCTCCGGCCGCTCCACCAGCTTTACCCCGGCCGTTCCCGCAGCCTGCTCCGTCACCACGATCGCCTTCATCGGTCACCTTCCTCTGTCGAGTACTTGCCTGCAAGTAGCCGCTCCATCCTTTGTGCCGAGCCATGTCAGTTCATAGGAACTTTCTCGTCGGTAATTGTCTCTTTACTGGAAAGTGTAGGCTATATTCTCAACTGCTTACCTGCACTTTTCTTCAGCTAGAACTCAATCGGCTGACCGGGGCTGGCCCCGTCGCAGATTCCACAATCCGCGCACCGCGAGGATGAAGGTGACGCCCCCAAGCCCGCCGAGCGCCCAGAGTGTCCATACGAAGAAGAAGCCGCCGCTGGACTTGGCGATCTCGCCGTAATGAACCCCCCTCATGTGGATCACGGGCATGGCCGCCGCGAACAACCCGACGAGCAGCATGACGACGTGCCCCGATCGCCGTTCGGCGAGCACGAGTGTCCCGTATAGAAAGAGCGTGAGAACGAGCAGCGCGATGTTCGAGGGTTGGGCCTTCGATATCCCACGGACGATATCGTCCGTCACGTGAAGTGTCAGCAAGAGGATCGAGAGCAGAGACGTGACGACCAACATAACGTTTGGCTTCATTGGATATTCTCCTCGTGAGATTTGTGCTTGTGCCTTTCCAGTGATGAACTCGGCCAACTCTGTGAGGCTCGCAGCATAACGCACAGCCCGTCAGCTGCAACGTTGCGCCGCCCCAGCACCTGGGGGGGATGGAGGATCCAGCAAACGCTGATTCGATCGTCAGTTTACGCGTAGCGAGGCGGGACTTCTCCGCACGATCGTCAAGGCCTGACTTATGGCCGCTGTCGCTCGAGGAAGGGCCCCAGCGAACGCAAACGTTCGCCGGTACTTGTGTTCGGAAGCCATTTCAAGCCATTCCTCTATTCTGCTGAAGATCGCTTCCAAGATCGTTGTCGGCGATTCGAAAGTTGGCAAAAACGGGGCTGTGGGTAGTGCAAGCCAGCCGTCCGATCCGGCTAGGAGACTTTCCCATGCACTTCCTAGCGTGCCAGTTGCGTGCAGGATTCTACTCGGCGAACTGGGCAAAGTCAGGCGGTCAGTAAAAAGCGATTCTCAGAAATGGGGCGTTCTCCTGCGGCGTGTGCGCCACCTTTGTGCTGAACGCAGGAGATCATCAGCGATGAGGACCAGCGTGAACCGGGGTAGAGGCTCATAGCAAGTGAACGGCGCCATCTTCCTGGCTACGATTTCGTGGCGGCGTTTTGCGATTTCCACGAAGCAATTACCAAAGCATCGAGCCGGTCCTGACGGCCTTTGATCCAGGGGCTGTAGCTTCGCTCCGTCGTTTTGACCGATTCATGTCCTAAAAGCTTGCTCACTTCCTCCAGCGGAATGCCAGATTTCAGCCATTCCACGGCCGCTGTGTCTCGCAGTTGATGCGGGTGACCAGTGAGGAAGCCAGCCGCCCGGAACAGTGTACGGAGCTCATGCTGCCAATTTGTGACAGCGCTTTGCTCTTTGCCGTTTCCAGTGGACCAAAAGAAAAATTGCGG
>Ga0207702_10001478_pt1 | contig 23283 bp, 22 predicted proteins | sample KBSCornC62_FD_184302 | JGI IMG/M metagenome (GOLD analysis project Ga0207702, IMG submission 184302) | Corn rhizosphere microbial communities from Kellogg Biological Station, Michigan, USA - KBS Corn C6-2 (SPAdes) (version 2) | ecosystem: Host-associated > Plants > Roots > Rhizosphere > Soil ...
ACATAAATGAGGACGGACCACCATCAAATCTCATCCATGTTGATCTGTGGTTAAAAGTCTTCCTGCTTTCCTAATCCGATTTTTTTCTTAAACTTCGGGCATGGAACGACTGCCCGGATTCAGAGATTTCTATCCCGAACCGCTCCCGCACACCGACGTGTGGAGCGCCGACGCGCGCCAGTATATTTTCGATAAATGGCGCACCACCGCCAAGCGCTACGGCTTCCGCGAATACGACGGCCCGCCGCTCGAACCGCTGGAACTCTTCACCACCAAGTCCGGCGAGGAGATCGTCGGCCAGCTTTACAACTTCAAGGACAAGGGCGACCGCGAAATCTCCCTGCGTCCGGAGATGACGCCCACGCTGGCCCGCATGGTGGCGGCGCATGAACGGAATTACAAAAAGCCCATCAAGTGGTTCGCCATCCCGCAATTGTTCCGCTACGAACGCCAGCAGAAAGGCCGTCTGCGCGAGCACTTTCAGTTCAACGCGGACATCATCGGTGAGACCGATCCGGCGGCGGATGCGGAATTGATTGCGCTGCTGATCGCCACGTTGCGTTCCTTCGGCTTGACCGCGGATGATTTTGTCATCCGCCTGAGCAGCCGCAATGCGTGGCAGGATTTCTTCAAGCACGGCGGCGGCGGTCACGCGCACGAATACGAGTTTTTCCAGATCATTGACAAGCTGGAGCGCACCCCGCCCGAAGAGACGGAAAAGAAGCTGGCCGTGATGGGCTTCACGCTGGCGCAGGTGACCGCCTTCATCGAAGCCGGCCAGCCGACGGCGGAATTGGACAGCATCCTCCAAAACCTCGCCGCGCGCGGGCTGAAGGATTTTGTGAAGATTGACTACAAGGTCATCCGCGGCCTGGCGTATTACACCGGCGTGGTGTTCGAGGCGTTTGATCGCAAGGGCGAATTCCGCGCCATCGCGGGCGGCGGTCGTTACAACAACCTCGTGAAACTCATCAGCGGCGGCAAGGTGGACCTCCCGGCGCTCGGCTTCGGCATGGGCGACGTGGTGCTGCTGGAATTGCTCAAGGCGCGCGCGCTGCTGCCCAAGTTCGACTCGCCGATGGATGTCTATGTGCTGGTGGAGGACGAAGCGCTCCGGGCCGTTTCACTCAAGCTCATCCACGACCTCCGGGCCGCCGGCTACGCGGTGGAATATCCGCTGACGCCGTCCAAGCTGGACAAGCAATTGAAGCGGGCGCAGGAACTCAAGGTGGGCTTCACCGTGCGCGCGGAAAGCGATGCCTACGTCCGCATCCGCAATGCGAAAACGCGGGACGAGGTCGTCGCTGGCATCGCCGACGCGGCGAATCATCTCGGAAAATTGTAAGGGACGATCTGAAAATGGAGCGCGGCTGTGTCGCAGACCAGCCGCAGCACGAGGCAAACTGTTCAACGCGCCGAAAATCCGCTGCTGGCTGCGGGCTGGTCGAGGCCGACACAACCACGCCGGGGAGTTTCGGACCGGCTCTAGGCCATTGACAGAAATGATGTAGCGAGGTGGAGCGAGGATTTTTGGTTTTTGGCGAGGCTTTGGGGAAGGCGCAGGTTTGAAAACCCTGTAACTGAGCCGAAACGAAGCCAAAAACCAAAAAGACCGCTGCTCTCAAATCGGATTCCGCATCGCTACAGGATTTATGGAAATGCTCTAAGCGAATTGGAATTATCCAGATGACAAAACAAACGGGCTAAAGCGGGTAGGGCGGGCAGTCCAACTGCCCGTCGAACGCGGTGGTTGGCAGAGGACGGCACACAGAAAATGACGTGCCCTGCCCGGAAGGATTGTCATCGGGATAATCCCTGGTCATAAAAAGTCATAAATGGTAATCACAGGTAACTTGTCCGGTTGCTGACTGGATCAAAATCATGAAACTAAACTTACTGAAAATGGCGGGGTTGGCCTTGGTGCCCGTCGCTTGGCTCATTGTTGCCGGGTGTGCCTCGACGGGCAAAACCACCACGGTCGCCTTCAAAACCGGCGTGCCTGGCGGAACCATCGTGCAAACCTATCAGACCACCGCCACGGTGGCGGCGATTGATCCGGCTACGCGGCAGGTGACCTTCGTTGCGCCCGACGGCAGCCGCAACACCTTCACCGCCGGACCCAAGATGATGCTCGACCAGATCAAATCCGGCGACACGGTCAAAGTCACCGTGGCGCGGGAATTGGTGGTGTTTATGAACGAGAACGACATGCCGCCTGCGCCGCCGGTCACCGAGACCGTTCGTTCCGCGCCGGGCGTGGAGCCGGGCGTGCTGACCTCGGCCCCCGTGAAGCTTACTGGCACCGTTACCGCCGTGGATTTGCCGAAGCGCGAGGTGACGCTGAAAATTTCCGACGGCCGCACCGGGACGTTCAAGATTCGCAAGGATGTGGAGCTTGCCCCGGTGAAGTTGGGCACGGAAGTCTTCATCCGCACCACCACGGCGGCGGCCATCTTGCTGGAAAAGCCCTAGAGCCTGTTTGTGAAAATGGAGCGCGGCTGTGTCGCCGACCAGCCGCAGCCCGGCGAGATCACCCCAAACGGATCCCGCACCTTTCCTTTGGAAATACCCGCGACTGGGTTTACCACGTTGGTATTCGAACCGAGTGAAAACGTCATTGCAGAACTCCTCTCCTGGGGGAGAGGACACAGGTGAGGGCGGACAATGCTCCATTTTTTGCATCTCACCTTGGCTGATACCTGCCCGATAAGTCCAGAACCGGGAAGTTAGATGGACGCCCATCCTCACCCCGGCCCTCTCCTCCGAGGAGAGGGGGAAATTGTTCCAGCGCCTTTGCAAACACCCGCGACTGGGTTTACCACGTTGGTATTCGAACCGAGTGAAAACGTCATTGCAGAACTCCTCTCCTGGGGGAGAGGATACAGGTGAGGGCGGACGTCAAAACTAACTTTGCAGCCTCCCCACCATTCCTTAGATTCCCGTCATGGCTGACACCGGACTCGCCCGGCGACTGCGCAAGGTGGAAACTTGGGCGGAAAAACTCATGTGGCGCTGGCTGCGGGACCGCCGCTTTTCCGGCTGCAAATTTCGCCGCCAGCATCCGATTGGGATTTACTCTCTGGATTTCTTTTGTGAAGAGGCGGCATTGAATGTGGAATTGGACGGTAGCCAGCACGGTTTTCCCGACCAACGCAAACATGACCAAGAACGGGAAAAGTTTCTGGCCTCGCGTGGCATCAAGACGCTGCGATTTTGGAATTCACAGCTGCGTCGTAATGCGCCATCGGTGCGCGACACGATCTTCAACGAGTTGCAAGCCCGTGCACCGCATCCGCTGCCGGAATATACCAAGCCGATGAAAACAAAAGCGGAAAGCTAGATCAAAGACCGTCCTCACCCCGGCCCTCTCCTCCAAGGAGAGGGGGCAATTGTTCCTGCGTCCTTGGAAATACCGGCGGCTAGATTTACCACGTTCGCATTCAATCCGGCTAATGCGTGATTACGGAGCTCCTCTCCCGGGGAGGAGCCACAGGTAAGGACGGACAACCCCTGCTAACCGCTTGCTCACGCGTGCCCGAAATACTTCAGCGTCTGATACACCAGCAGTGCCGCGATGTAGGCCATGCCCGTCATGTAGGCGATCTGGAACAACGGCCATTTCCAACTGTTCGTTTCGCGCTTCACCACCGCCGTGGTGGAGAGGCATTGCGCGGCGAGGATGTAAAACACCAGCAGGCTGGCGCACGTCGCCGTGTTGAAGATCGCCGTGCCATCCGTGCGCTTCGCCCGGCGCAGGGAATCGTAGAGTGAATTGTTGTCCTTCTCCGCCACGTCGTCCCCCACGCCATAGACAATCGCCAGCGTGGAAACGATCACCTCGCGCGCCGCGAACGAACTGATGATGCCGATGCCGATCTGCCAGTCGTAACCGAGCGGGGCGATGACCGGTTCAATGAAATGGCCGAGCTGGCCGGCAAAGGAGTTTTGCAGCGCGGACTGCGCGGTCAGGCGGTCGGCGGCGGCCTGCATTTCGCCGGATTGCTTGGCGTCACCGGCCTTCTCTAGTTGCGCAGCCTGTTCGCTCATGCTCACGGCGGCGGCGGGCGGTGACGATTTGGGATAATGCGCCAGCGCCCACAGGATCAAGGAGATCGCGAGGATGATGGTGCCGGCTTGCTTGACGAAAATTTTCGCGCGGTCGTAGGTGTGCAGGAACGCCGTCCGCAGAATCGGCCAGCGATACGGCGGCAGTTCGATCATCAGCGGCTTGCTGGCGCCGGGCAGGATCGTCCGCCGGAACACGAACGCCGCCCCGAGCGCCGACAGCACCCCCACGCCATAGGCGGCGGTGAATACAATGGCCGCCTTTAACGGCGATTTGGGGAACAGGAGCGCCGTGACCATCGCATAAACCGGAATGCGCGCCGAGCAGGTCATCAGCGGCGTGATGAGAATGGTGATCAGCCGGTCGCGCGGATTTTCGATGACGCGAGCCGACATGATGGCGGGAATCGCGCAGGCGTGCGCCGAAAGCAGCGGCACGAAAGCTTTGCCCGGCAGGCCGAGCTTGCGCATGATTTTGTCCATCACGAACGCCGCGCGCGATAGATAGCCGGTGTCTTCCAGCAGCGAGAGCGCAAAAAACAGGATGCAGATCTGGGGCAGGAACACGAGGATGCCGCCGACGCCGCCGATGACGCCGTTCACCAGCAGGCTTTGCAGATCGCCTTCCGCCATGTGGGCGCCGACCCATTTGCCGACCGTGGTGAAGCCGTGGTCAATCAGTTCCATCGGGATCTTGGCCGCCCAGAAGATGAGCGCAAATACCGCGATCATCACGATGTGGAAAACCACCACGCCAAAAAACGGGTGCGTGAAAACATCGTCCAGCTTTTCCGTCCAGACCGAGCGCTGCACCAGCTTGGAATCCATGACCTTGGTCGAAATCTGTTCCGTCCACTCGTAGCGCGCCTGGAACGAACAACCGGTGCAGCTGCCGCAATTCGGGTTGCTGTGACTGACGGCCTCGGGCATCGCGCCGGTGACGAGGCGGTTTAATTCCTTTTTGAGGTCGTCAATGCCGCTGCCATTGCGCGCCGAGACGGGCACGACCGCGCAGCCGAGTTCCGCCCGCAGCTTGGCCACGTCAATGCGGATGCCGTCGCGATGCGCCATGTCCATCATGTTCAACGCCACGATGACGGGGACTTTCAATTCCAGGATCTGGCTGACGAGAAAAAGATTTCGTTCGAGGTTCGTCGCGTCCACGACCACCAGCGCGGCGTCGGGGGCCGTGTGGTGCAATTTTCCCTGCAACGCATCGGCGGCGAGTTTTTCGTCGGGCGATTTGCTGTCGAGGCTGTAAAGGCCGGGCAAGTCCACCACGACGATCTGCTTGGGCAGATACATCCGGCCGACCTTGCGTTCGACGGTGGTGCCGGGGAAGTTGGCCGTCTTGGCGCGCAAACCGGTGAGCGCGTTGAAGAGGGTGGTTTTGCCGGCGTTCGGATTGCCCACCAGCGCGAGGGTGAAGGCGTGGTGATGCGTCGGTGGCGGCGTGGTGTCGTGACAGGCGCTCATGCGCAATTGTCTTCCCGCATCGCGCAATGGCCGGGTTGGCAGACTTCGACCTGCACCCGCTGGGCGAGTTCAGCGGAAAGCCCGAGGCGGGAGCCGAAGATCTTCAAAATCAGCGGATCGCCGCTGCGGACGATCTCCAGCCGGCGGCCGAGGCAGACGCCCAATGTCTTGAGACGCTGCGTCTCCTCGTCATCCGTGCTGACACTTCGCACCACGGCGCAGACGCGTGGGGGCAGTGCGTCCAGGCGAATCAACGAAACCGGCTGTCCAAAGGTTGTCACGATAAAAACAAAATAGGCTTTCCCGCCGCTAAGTCAATCACGCCACGGTCCCGGCGCGTTTGCCGGAGTCGGGCGGTTTCAAACACCAAAGCCTAGGCCATTTGCGTGGACGCAACTTTCGCCGGCTTGCGATTTGTTGTCGGTGAATTGCGCTGGCCCCCATCTGCCTGAAATATGGCGACACCCCGGCAGGGAGGCGCACCGGGTAAATTCAAGGAAACGACACCTGCCGTAGGGGCTGATACGCCGAAACCCTCCATGGAGTGCTTGGCACCTGAAATGAAAATATAGTTCCTGGTCGTGCTGCTGACTGGGCGCGCTGCTTTGATATAAAATTCGCGCGTTCCCGGCGTTGTCCGCTGGTTAAACTAAACCGCGCCCCAGTCAATTAGCCCTTAATTCCCGGCAGGCCTGCAGGCCGCGGAAGAAGCAATACAGAACGAACGCGTGAAAGGCCACACCGATCCAGTCTTGCGCCAGGATGAAAATCACCCCGTCCAGGGCGAACAGCACCATGCCGGCGATGAACGCCCAGAGATGGCCTTTGTTGCCGAACACGCCGAACGTGATGAACATGCCCGCCACCAGCAGATCCAGCAGCAGCACCACGAACTTTCCCGCGCCGCCGAATTCAATGCCCACCGCGTCGAAGACCTGCGTGATGCCCAAACCGACAATGAAGCGCCAGTCCGAGCCGGTGAACGCGACGATGGAATTGATCAGGGAAAGTCCCGCGATCCAGTAAAACCACGAGGCGCCGGATTTTAAACGGGAGGCCGTGGCATAGTCGCTGGCCGGGGCGGTGGGCGCAATAACCCCGGGCGTGCTGGTGATCGGTGCGGCGGCGGCGTTGACGGCGGCGGGTGCCGGTTGAAAGGTGGTTTTGAGTTCGCTGAAATCGCCGGCGCTGGCCCAATGCTCCATGTCGCTGCGCCGGATTTCGCTGTGCGCCAAAATGCGCCCTTCGCGGACCCAGTCAGAAAGTTGTCCGAAGTTCACCGGGCCGTAATCCGACCCGTCCGCGCCCCGCACCGTGTAAGTGAGTTCCATAAGATTTGCCTCGCGATTTGATAGCAGCCCGCCCTGCCGCCGACAAATGAAAAATCTTACAAAGTCGCCGCCTCTAAAACCGCGCTCCGTTCAGGGCCGTTTGCCGGATCCACCCTCGCCGATCCGATGTGCAAATTTCCGACAATGACCGCGCCGGCTTCGATCACGAGGTGGGTCGCCGCCACATCGCCGAAGCAGCGCGCGGTGGCTTTCAGCGTGACCGTGCCCGTGGCCCGCATATTGGCGACCAGTTCGCCGGCGATTTCCGCCGAGCCGATCGCGAGGTCGTTCGCCCAGCGGAAATGATTCTCGGCGGGAATGATCAGATGCGCGGCGTGCAGGCTGCCTTTGATTTCCGCGCTGGAATAAATCGTCAGCGATTGTTCCGCCGTGAGTTTGCCGTGAAATTTCCCCTTGATGACCACGTCGCCGGCGATGGTGTCGGTGTTGAAGACGTAGCCTTTCGGCTCAATGACGAACCGGCCCTTGGTCTTGAAGTTCTTTGCCATGGCCGTCGTGATCCGGTAATCGTGCAGATCCAGATAACGGCTGCACCATTTGCACATGCTGGACTCGGCACTGGCGGGCACGTCCAGCTCGGCCCCGCACTCGAAACACGTGATGCGCCGTTGCTTGGGGGCGCGCTCCGGCGCCTTGCGCACCGGATTGAGCACCTCCTGAACGCGGAAATGCTGCCCGCACTTCTTGCAGATGGTGGAGAAGGCAGCATTGGATTCTGGCTGCTGGTGCCCGCAATGCGGGCAGGCCAGCAGGACGCGATCCTGTTTGTTGACCGGCATTCAAGGAGATGGGCCGCGGCGGCCGCGGTTCAACGGACGAGCGCTTTGCCGGCTGGTTCGGGCGTTTTGGGCGGCTCGGTGGTCGAGGTCCGGGGCGGGGCGGTGGGCGTCACCTTGTTCGGGTTGACCTCCGTCTTGCCGACGTAGGTGACGCCTTCCTCGATGACCAGCTTGGTGGAACGGATGTCCCCAAACAGTTCCGCCTTGGCCTTGATCTCGATCTTCTCCTTGGCATTGACATTGCCGGTGATCTTGCCGCGCACGATGACGGACTGCGCGTTGATATTCCCATTGATGACCGCGGTGTCGCCGAGCGACAGCACGCCGTCCGTCTGGATTTCGCCGTCCAGCTTGCCTTCAAAGGTCAGTTCACCGGAAAACTTGAGGTTGCCCTTGATTTCAACATCCGGGCCGAGGACGTTTTTTCCTGAATTGCTCATGATTGGATCCATATTTTTTGTGTTTAAGATGCCGCCTGAAAGGCGAAGCTCTCCCAATGCAACTAGCCTGCCAACTCGGCCATCGCTGAAATGTTTTCCGGGAAATTTATCAAACGATCTCATCGTCTGACGGCAGGAAAATCTGGCCGAGGAAAACCACCTTTGTTTTCAGGGTTTATCCGCTGGCGCAAATTTCAAAAAGGAAATGACAACGTTCCGCGTCCCTTGCCCATCGGGTGAAGGCGATGCCGTCCGCGAGCCGCCGCGAACTCAAGAGGAAGCTTTGTTGCCTTGGCTGGTCAGCGACTTACCTGTTCCGGTATAGATGATGATGGCGTTTGGCTTCCCGGGGTTTGATGTGAATGACGCCGGTCGCCCTATCCTTTGTGAGGGTTAGATCGAATCCTTCACAAAGCGCGGCGATCGCCTGCGCGGCGGTGACATCTTCCCAGTGGATCGAAATGACGGGCATCGGATCAAACCATCGCTTGTAGGTTACGGTCGGTTGCTTGAATTTTGGATCAACAAAGGTCACGCCATTCTCATCAACGAATTTCCCTGGAGGATGCTCCATCAATCTGGGATCCAGTTCGATGGAGACACCGCAGAGCTTGATGAGATTTTCCAGCCCGATGTCCAGCGGCACATCGCTGAATTTGATTTCGGGGATAATGGCGTTGGTGTTTGGCACCGGGGCATTGGTTCCCAAGCCGAGTAGATTCATATCCACTGTGTTCATCGGCCGGTCGCCCTGCATGATGCGGGCGATGCCGGTGACCGGGTTTTCCACCAGGTTGAAACCATGCTGATCAAGAATGCGTTTGAGCGCCGTGCTGCCCCGGACATTCTTCAGGCGCAAGTTGATGATCGGCTCGGGGATGTCGCTATCCGCCGAACCGGTCAAGGCTTTGCCGGCATAGGGATCTATCAAGTAGTTGATCCCGGCAATCCGGGCGAGATTTTCAATGGCAGTGGTGATAGGGACGTCTTCAAAGACGATCGAGGGAAGGACTGGATCCTTATTCGTATTCAGGGTGACCGGGGCAGGGAGGGAAGCGGGTGGCAGGTTTGTGCCGGTCGAAAGCAGCGGGAACGTTCCATTCGTTAACATCTGTCCGTGACTGGTGCCAGCGAGCGTCAGCACCAAAATGCCGATGATTGCCTGAAGCGTTTTCTTCATAATTCTTCCCCGATTCACGTGCTCAACCAAAAATATTCTTAACATCCACCTTCGACAAAAGCACTCTGCCGGATGCCTCCGTTTTGTCGAGGGCGAAAATCTCATCGGTCGATGAAGGAAGCAGATTGCTTGGTTTCAGGTTCTCCTGGTGACGGGGTTGGGTTTTAACTAAGGTTTTTTCAACCGCAGCGTATCGCCCAGATCCTCCATCTCAAACAGCCGGGCGCGTTCATTCGGCGGATGGTTCGGAGTGTGGAGCATCATCATCAATTGTCCGTCCAACCGACGGAACAGCATCGGATGCCCGCCGTCCTTGGCAAAGATAGGTTCGGCTTCCTGCACCCACGGCCCGGCCAGTTTCCCTGACTTGGAAGCAGCGACGCCGACCAAATAACCGCCGGTGCCGAAGCTCGACCAGACCATCAACAGTCTGCCGCTTTTCGAGCGATACATATAAGGCCCGTCTGTGACGTGGTTGCCGATCTCCGACTTCTTGCTCCACGGCGCGTCGCTGGCCTGAAACATCCAATGCGGTTCGCCCACCGTGTCGGACAAATCGTCCTTGAGCTGGATGTATTCCATCCGGCCATCGGTGATCTGCACCCATTCGTGGGAAAACACCATGAACGGCACGCCGTCTTCCACCCAAAGCGTCCCGTCCAGCGTCATCATGTCCACGGGCAGCGTGGAATGATTGGCGAAAGGCTGGAACGGTCCGGCGGGCGAATCGCTCACGAGGATTTGCGAGCCGCGTTTCACGCGCGGATACCAGCCGGGCCATTGCTCAGGAAACTTGTCGTCGGTATTGAAGGTGAGAAAGAGATAAAACTTTCCCTTGTATTCATGGAGTTCCGGCGCCCAGATGCCGCGTTGCGCCCAAAAGTCTTGAGGCACTTCAAAGATCACGCGTGGCCCTTCCCACGTCTCCAGGTTCCTGCTGGTGTATTCAATCACCGCCGCGCGACCGTTGGTTCCGTGTCGTCCGGTGGAACTGACGAGGTAATACGTCTGCGAGTTCGTGTCCACCCACACGCAGCAGTCCCGCAGCCGCACGTCCGGTAGATGAACCGTGCCTGGCGCTTCGACGGCATGGGGGTCATTGGTCTGCGCGTGGAGCAGTCCTGCCGGACTCATCAACGCAAACAAGAACACGGAACGCAGGAGGTTGTTCATGGCGTTCCGCATAAGGTTATCCCTTCTGTGCTTCCTTCGCCCACGCGTCTTTTAACATGGTCGTGCGCCGTAAAACAACCTTCCTACTTCTGATGTTGGCGAAGCCATAGTATTCATAACAAGCGCGTCCGTTTCTTCCCACGACGAGCGGTCTTCCTGTCATTGCGCTTTCCAAACGCAGATTTTTGGCAACACGGCGAAAGGCTCGTTCAGCGCTTCGGATAAAGTCGGGCACTTTTGCCGTTTTTGCTTTGGAGAGTGCGCGTGTCTTCATGTGGCGCTTACCCTTTCTGTGCTTCCTTCGCCCACGCATCTTTCAACGTAATGGTGCGGTTGAAGACCAGTTTGGCGTCTGGCGTCTGGGGTTTGGCGTCCAGGTCCAACGCGAAGTAGGCGAGGCGCTCGAATTGGTAGCGTTCCTCAAATTTCGCGTCCTTCAAGCTCGGTTCGCACTTGGCGGTGATGACTTCGAGCGAATGCGGGTTGAGATGTTTCTTGAAATCGCCGTCGGCATCCGGCTCGGCCACGGTGAAGAGGCGGTCGTAAAGGCGCACCTCGGCGTCCACGGCGTGCGCGGCGCTCACCCAATGGATGGTGCCCTTCACTTTGCGCGCGGCGGTCGCGCCGCCCATCTTGCTGTCGAGGTCGGCGGTGCAGCGCAGCTCGGTGAGGTTGCCGGCGGCATCCTTGATGACTTCGTCGCACTTGATGATGAAAGCGTATTTCAGGCGCACTTCGCCGCCAGGTTTCAGGCGGAAGAATTTCGGCGGCGGCACTTCGGCGAAGTCGTCGCGCTCGATGTAGAGTTCGCGGCTGAAAGGAACCTTCCGTTTGCCGGCGGTTTCGTCCTCGGGATTGTTCGTAGCGTCGAGTTCCTCGACCTTGCCTTCGGGATAATTCGTGATAACGACCTTGATGGGGCGCAGCACGGCGAGGCGACGCAGCGAGCGCTTGTTCAAATCCTCGCGGATGGCGAATTCCAGAACGGAAACGTCCGTGATGCCGTTGTATTTCGTGATGCCGATGTTGTAGGCGAAGTTGCGCAACGCTTCCGGCGTGACGCCACGACGGCGGATGCCGCAGATCGTGGGCATGCGCGGATCGTCCCAGCCGGTGACGAGGTGTTCGTCCACGAGTTGCATGAGCTTGCGCTTGCTCATCACGGTGTAGCCGAGCGCAAGCCGGGCGAACTCGTATTGATGCGGCAGCGGACGCGGCAAGTTGAGGCTTTCCAGAATCCAATCGTAAAGCGGACGGTGCACCTCGAATTCCAGCGTGCAGATGGAATGCGTGATGCCTTCGATGTAATCGCTCAGGCAATGCGCGAAGTCATACATCGGATAGATGCACCATTTGCTCCCGGTTTGGTGATGCTCGACGTGTTTGATGCGGTAGAGCAGGGGGTCGCGCAGCCAGATGTTCGGTGCGGAGGCGTCAATCTTGGCGCGGAGCGTGCGGACGCCGTCGGCAAATTCGCCGGCTTTCATGCGCTGGAAAAGGTCGAGGTTTTCCTCAACGCTGCGATTGCGGAACGGACTTTCCAAACCGTTCCGGCGATATTCGTCAGTCTGTTCCGGCGTCAAATCACAGACAAAGGCTTTGCCCTTTTCGATCAGCTCTTCGGCGTAATCGTAAATCTGGTCGAAATAATCTGAGGCGTAAAAGGGTTCTAGGGCCTGGGTTCTGGGTTCTGGGTTGCCGACAACGGCGGGTTGATAGAAATCCCGTTTGCCTTCCTCGGCAATCACTTCAGGCATCTTGCCCTTGGGCTTGAGGCCGAGCTTGTCGTCAGCCCACGCGCTGATGAGCCAGTTCACATCCGCCTGGATGGACTCGACATATTCGAGGTCTTCCTTGGCGGGATTCGTGTCGTCCATGCGCAGGTTGCAGACGCCGTCGAACTCGCGCGCGATGCCGAAATTCAGGCAGATGCTCTTGGCGTGGCCGATATGGAGGTAGCCGTTCGGCTCCGGCGGAAAGCGCGTGTGGATGCGCGGATATTTCTTCTCGGCGACATGGCCGGCGACGATGTCGCGGATGAAATCCGAAGGCGCGGCGGGCGCAGCGGGGGCTTTGTTTTCCAAGCTCATAAAATCGCGCGCAGGCTAACAGACCCCGGCGCGATTGTCCAAACGAAGCCGTTATTCCTTATCCGAGACCAGCGGAGCAAATTGCAGCCGTTCCGGGTCGTAGGCGAACAGCTCGGCGGTGGCAATCTGAAAAAACCAGCCGTGCAGTCGCAGCGTGCCATCCATCAGCCGTTCCTGCACGCAATGGTAGCTGTGCAGGTTTTCCAACGCGTAGAGGACATTCTCCGCGGCGGCGGCGTCCATGCGTTCCGCTTGATTCGTGAGGTGGGTGTATTGCTCCCGCATCGTGCCCAGCACCGGTTCGGCGAGTTTCAGCCATTCCCGCAAGTGCGGTGTTGAGTCGCTCACCGGACTCGCGCCCAGCAACGCGGACATGGCGCCGCACTGCGAATGGCCACAGATGACAATGTCGCTGACGCGCAGTGATTCGACGGCGAATTCGATGGCGGCAGCGGTGGAATTTGTGCTGCCGGTCACGTTCGCCGGCGGGACGATGTTGCCGACGTTCTTGACGACGAATAGATCGCCCGGCTTGCTCTGCGTGATCAGTTCGGCGAGGACGCGCGAATCCGAGCAGGTGATGAACAAGGTGTGCGGATTCTGCCCCTCTTGCGACAGCTTGCGAAACAGCTTCCGGTAATTCCCGAACTCGTCGTGTCGGAATTTGTGGACGCCTTCGATGAGCCGTTCCATGAGGTCTTAGGCCGCGAGGGTTTTGTTTTTCGCGCGGGATTCTTCCATCAGGCGCACTTTGAACTTCTTCAATTCCTCGCCCAGCTTCGCGTCGCCGGTGGCGATGATCTGCGCGGCGAGAATACCCGCGTTGCGGCCGCCGTTGATGGCCACCGTCGCGACCGGCACGCCGGGCGGCATCTGGACCATCGAGAGCAACGAATCAAGGCCATCGGTGGACTTGCCCAAAATGGGCACCCCAATGATCGGCAGCGTGGTGAACGCCGCCGTGACGCCCGCGAGATGCGCCGCGCCGCCCGCGCCGCAGATGATGACTTTCAAGCCGCGGCCAATGGCGCCGGAAACATATTCTTCCAAGCCATGCGGATCGCGGTGGGCGGAGATGACTTTCGCTTCGGAGGCAATGCCGAATTCCTTCAGCGCTTCGGCAGCGGCTTTCATGGTCGGCCAGTCCGAGTCGCTGCCCATCAAAATTCCAACGAGGGGTGAATTGGTATTGCTCATGTTTAAAATAAAATTTTGTGGGCGGGAAAATAACAATGTCCCGTTGGTTGCGCAATGCTTACCCGCCAGGTTGATCGGATAAATCTTTGACGCTTTGCCAGTCGTCCAGGCCCTCGCTCCAGTATTCCGTCTCGCGCCCGATGGCACCCGTGCGCAGCATCGCCTGCACCTGCGCGAGCGTGAACGGCCCCGTCTGCGTAGCGCCGTCATGCAGAAAAATCGTGGGCGTTTCGGTGCTGGTCACGATGCGGGGAACGGTGGCCGCGGCGACCAAGGGCGCCGGATCGAGGATGAGATGAGGATTTTCTTCGGCGATACCAGGTTTATGATGCTTCATGACCAGCTGGTAAATGCCGATGGCCGCGAAGCCCGCCAGAAATCCGCCCACGTGCGCGCCGAAAGCCGTCCCGCCACCGCTGTGCTTGTTGGCCATCCCGATCACGGCCCAAAACAGATCCTTCAAAAACCAGAACGGAATCACCATCCACGCCGGCACGGAATAATCCCCGCTCCAAAACCGGAAAAAGAAGATGAAGACGTATTTGAACTCGATATCCGCATCCGCCCGCAGCAGCAGATACATGCCCATGCACGTGCTGATCGCGCCCGATGCACCGCCCATTGGATTGGGCGTCAGGAAATGTTTCGGCGACATGGCGATGAAAACCATTTCCGCGACCAATCCGCCGAGCAGATAAAACCCGGCGAACCGCGCTCGTCCAATCATGTCTTCCACGCAACTACCAAACAGGAACAGGAAAACCATGTTGAAGAACAGATGGAAGAAACCCGCGTGGACGAACATCGAGGTGAACGAGGAATACCAGTGCCAGTCCGCCGGGATCAGCCAGAGGTGTTCGTAAATCCAGAGTTGTGATTCGCCGTGCGTGCTGAAGAAAAAGATCAGCGAAATGAGATAGATGAGCGTGTTGAGGCCAATGAGCGACAGGGTGACCAGCGGAAGCCTTTCGGTCCGGTAATTCATTCCCACAGGCAGAAAGAAGAAAAACATGGGACGCCACGAGTTCAATTCAAAACCCTGGACGAGTCAAGCCGCCGTTCTGTGGCGCCGGCATCTTGTCGGCGTGGTTTCGGGGCCGACACCCACTGCCGGCAAGATGCCGGCGTTCCAGCCAAAGGCCGCTTGATAAATTCACCGCTTGCGGCAAAGTTCAGCCCCGGTGGCTGTGCTCTCCAGAATTTCCGAATTTCTCGCGCTGCGACGCAATACGTCGCTGCTCCTTGTCGCGCTCGTGCTGGCGGGCACCGGCGAAAAGCTCTGGCTCGGCTTCGCTCCCAAATACATCGAGACACTGGGCGGTAGCCTCCTCATCATCGGTCTGTTCGATGCGCTCCAAACGTTGCTCGGCGCCCTCTACGCGTATCCCGGCGGCTGGTTGACGGATCATTGGGGACAGCGCAAATCGCTGCTGCTGTTCAGCGTCATTTCCGTGGCCGGCTACGTCCTGGTCTTGCTCTGGCAACATTGGCTGGCGTTGCTGCTTGGCTCGTTTCTGTTTCTTGCGTGGAGTGCCTTGTCGTTGCCGGCGACATTTTCAGTCATCGCGACGTCGTTGCAAAGCAGCCGCCACACGATGGGCGTCGGCGTGCAATCCATGATCCGGCGCGTCCCGATGATGCTCGGCCCGCTGCTCGGCGGCTGGCTGCTCACGCGCTATGGCTGGACGGATGGTGTGCGTTACGCGCTTGCGCTCTGCATCGCGATGAGCCTGCTAACGCTGGCGTTTCAATGGTTCATGTTTGAGCCCGATAATCCGGGTAGGAGACGAGGTGATGAGTCTCAAATTAAAAACGGGGATTTAGTTAAAGACTCTTCACGTCGTCTCTTACAAGCTGATAAAACTGTTCCCACCATTTCCTTTCTCGGCGTCGTCAAATCCTTTACGCCAGCGCTGCGCGAACTGCTCGTGAGCGACATCCTAATCCGCTTTTGCGAACGGATTCCCTATGCGTTTGTCATCTTGTGGGCGATGGATGCCGGCCACGTCACGGCGCAACAATTCGGCTATCTCGTCACGTTTGAGATGGTCACGGCGATGCTCTGCTACATTCCCGTCGCGCATCTGGCGGACAAATACGGCCGCCGACCGTTCGTGCTGATCACGTTCGTTTTCTTCACGCTGTTCCCGCTGACGCTGCTGTGGGCGCATGATTTCAAATGGCTGGCGCTGGCGTTCGTCGTGCGCGGGCTGAAGGAATTCGGCGAGCCGGCGCGCAAGGCGCTCATCATCGGCGAGGCGAAGCCGGAACTGCGCGCGCGGACTTACGGCGCGTATTATCTCATCCGCGACTGCACCGTGACGAGCGGTTCGTTCCTCGGTGCGTGGCTGTGGAGCGTGAGTCCATCAGCCAATTTTATCGGTGCAGCCATCTGCGGCGCGCTGGGGACGATCTGGTTCTGGTGGTTTATTTATCGGAAGAAAAATTTTGACGCGAATTCCACGAATTGACACGAATTCGGTTTCATTTCTGAAATCCGTGCAAATCCATGAAATTCGTGTCAATATTTCTTCGCCATGACGACGGCTAACAAAATCACCATCCTGCGAATCCTCCTGATTCCCGTGTTTGTCGTGGAGGTGCTTTATTACGTCGAGACCGGCAACGAAGTTCACCGGTTGGTGGGATTGCTGTGCTTCGCCGTGGCGGCGATTCTCGATGGCGTGGACGGCTACGTTGCGCGGCATTACCACCAATGGAGCGAACTCGGCACGGTGCTGGATCCGCTCGCGGACAAACTGCTGCTCGTGTCGGCCATCGTGGTGTTGAGCTTCCCGCATCCGGGCCGCTTCGGACAAATTCCGTTATGGCTGACGGGTATCATTATCGGTCGCGATCTGTTGCTCGGCATCGGCGCGCTGGTGGTGCGATCGGTGGTCGGGGCCATCACGGTGCGGCCGCGACTGACGGGCAAGCTGGCCACGGTTTTTCAGATGATTGTCGTGAGTTGGATTTTATTGCGCTGGGATTTGCTGTTCCACGGGTATTTGCTGAACGTCTGGATCATCGGCGCCGGTTTGTTCACGGCGATGTCGGGCGGGTTTTACGTCTGGGACGGGATGCATCAATTGGGCAAACATCCGTCCAGTTCGCCTACGGATAAAACTTCCAGTTGATATTTTTTGAACTTGGTGTTCATTCAAAGACTTTTATGGCCAAAGAAATCGAATTGAAACTCAAGGAGGGCGACAAGGCCCCAACCTTCACGGTGGCAACGAGCGGTGGCGGGAAAATCTCCCTTGCCGACTACAAAGGACAGAACGTCATTCTCTATTTTTATCCCAAGGACGATACACCCGGCTGCACGAAGGAGGCCTGCGCGTTCCGCGATCATTTCTCTGACTTCAAGAAAAAGGGCGCGGTGGTCTTCGGCGTCAGCCCTGACCCGGTCAAGTCGCACGATAAGTTCGTGGAAAAATTCAAACTTCCATTCACCTTGTTGGCGGACGAGGACAAGAAAATCGTCAACGACTACGGCGTCTGGGGCGAGAAAAGTTTCATGGGCCGCAAATATCTCGGCGTCTATCGCGTGACATTCCTCATCGGGCCGGACGGCAAGATCAAGAAGATCTGGCCGACGGTGAAACCGGAGGAACACGCGGCGGAAGTGCTGGCGGCGTTGTGACCTTTAGCCACAGATGGACACAGATTTTCACAGATGCCCAAGGACACAGCTTTGGCAATTGTCCTAATCTGTGTTTCATCTGTGTAAATCTGTGGCTGAACAAGTTTGACAGCAGCGGCTTGAATTTCCAGTATTTGCGCCAGTTCGTTTTAACAATCCAACCAACAATTAAACAAAATAATTATGCCTATTCCTGTCGGCTCCAAAGCTCCTGATTTTGCCCTCAAATCCAAGACTGCGTCCGGCCTCGTGGATGTCAAACTCAGCGACAACCTCGGCAAGACGAACACCGTCCTGCTGTTTTTCCCGCTCGCCTACACCAGCGTCTGCACGGCGGAACTGTGCGATGTGTCCAACGGCCTGAGTTCCTTCGCCGGTGCGAGCGTCATCGCCATCAGCGTGGACAGCCCGTTCGCGCAGGAAGCGTGGGCCAAGACGAATAACATCCAGGCCACGCTCGCCAGCGACTTGAACAAGACCGTGATCAAGGCCTACGACGTGGTGTTCCCGATGCTCGCCGGTGTGGGCGACACGGCGGCGCGCGCGGCGTTCGTCATTGATAAGGCCGGTGTCATCCAATACAGCGAGCAGACCCCGACGCCGAAAGACCTGCCGAACTTCGACGCGATCAAGGCGACGCTCGCGAAGTTGCAGTAAGGAAATCTCCGCAGCTTTCAAACGCCGTCACCCAGCGCAAGTTCGGTGGCGGCGTTTTTTTTGGCCACGCACAGCAAGTCATCTCTGCGGAACGCAGCAGTTCTTTAAAGCCGACTTCGCCAGACCAAAATTGTAGCCGCCAACTCGGGCGGTTCACTTTGAAATTGGACCAGACTGCCGTCCGCTTTACAGTTTCGCCAGCTCGGTTCCCGCCAGTTGAATCAACGGCTTGATCGTTGCTGCGTCGAACTGAAATTTGCAGCCCGCCGCCGCGAACAATTCCGGCAACGGCCGCGAGCCGCCGAGCGCGAGGGATTTTTTGTAATCGCCCAACGCCTTCGCCTTGTCCGCCTTGGAATTCGCCCACACCTGTAACGCGCCGAGCTGCGCGATGCCGTATTCCACGTAGTAAAACGGATGGATGAAAATGTGCAGCTGCCGATGCCACGAATATGCCCGCGATTCCTCGTAGCCGCTCCAATCCGTGTCGCCGCCGAAGCGGTTCATGAGTTGCAGATACGCCGCCTTGCGTTCGGCGCGCGTGTGGCCGGCATGTGTGTAAATCCAATGCTGAAACGCATCCACTGTCGCCATCCACGAGAAGAAGCCGATGATGCCTTCGAGATGCGTCTTGCGCGCGCGGTTCGCCTCGGCGGTTGGATAAAATTCCTCAAGGAATTCGTTGCCGAGCAGTTCCATCGCCATCGAGGCGACCTCGCAAAATTCAATCGGCGCGCTGCGATACGGATACAAATCCTCGGCGCGCGTGGCCTGCGCATGGAACGCGTGTCCGGCCTCGTGCAAAATGGTTTCCACATCGCGCTGCAGGCCGATGGCGTTCATGAAAATGAACGGCACGCGCGCCTCAGCCAGCGTGGACTGGTAACCGCCTGGCGCCTTGCCCTTGCGATTGTCGAGGTCGAGCAGTTTTAGATCCTGCATTTCCTGAAAATTGGCCGCGAGTTCTGTGTCGAGGTGATTGAAAATCTTCTGTGTGCGCGAAACCATTTCGCCGACTTCGCCAAACGGTTTCAATGGCGCGCGATTCTGCGGGTCCACGGCCAGATCCCACGGACGCAGCTTCTCCAGTTTCAACTGGCGCTTGCGGTCGTTCTGGATTTCACGGACGGCGGGCATGATCTCCTTTTCCACGGCGTCGTGGAATTGCAGGCAGTTCTCCGGCGTGTAATCGAAGCGACCTTTCTGGCGGAAGGCGTAATCCCGATAATTGTCGAAGCCCGCGTTCTTCGCGATCTGCGTGCGGAGCTTGATCAGTTCGTCAAAGATCTCCTCGCACTTGTCCACGTCCTGCAGGCGGCGCTGGGCGACGAGTTCCCACGCTTCCTGTCGCAGCGCGCGGTCCGGTTCTTCGAGATAACGGCCCATCTGGACGAGCGTCTTTTCTTCGCCGCGAAAATTCACCGTCTGCGCGCCGATGAGCTTTTGATACTGCTGCGAGAGCTTGGCCTCTTCGGTTTCCAGAGCCACGTTTTCGGGCCGGAACAATTCGACGTGATTTTTCACGTCGCGATCAAAGACTTCAAAACGCGCTTTCGACAAAAACTCCCGCTGCGGATGCGCGACGTAAAGTTTCTCCAGCGCGAACTGGCGCGGCTTGAGCTGCGGCTCGACGTGTTCGACGAAGTGCAGATAGGCCTTCTCCGCGTCGGCGTTGTCCGTGTGGCACGTCATGGCGATGTAGCGGCGTGAGGCCTCCTCGTCGAGCGTGGCGCAAAGCTCGCTCCAGTCCAGCAGCCAGCGTTCAAGGTCGGCGGCAGACTTGGCCTGCGCGGCCCGCGCTTCCAACTGGTCGAATAGCGGCGCGATCTGCGGCCAGTCGCCGAGATCGAGGTCTTGCGGGACGAAGGTGCGGGGCTTGGCGGGTGACAGTTTTCCGAACGGCAACAAATTCATGCGCGCAGTCTAGCGAAAGCGGACGCGGTGAAAATGAATTTTGCAGCCGTCGCCGGAAAATTATTTCCGGGCGGTTTCTAATTGCGGCGAAACGCCGTTGACGAGGACATTGCTGAATTTCACGCCGGAAACACCTTTGCCGGTTTTGAACAGGGGTTGTTCGGCCTGGATGTCCACATCCTCCAGGCGGATATTTTCGATGACGCTGGTCGCGTGGTTCGTGAGCGCGCCAAATTCCTTCGCCCGGCCCTGCACATGGCGGATGGTGACGTTGCGGACGAGCGACGGCGGCTGCGGCTGGCCTTGCAGGTCGGCATATTGCAGCCACGGCGTGGCGCTGATGAGCCGGCCGCTTGGATTTACGGTCAGGTCTTCAATCAGCACGTTTTCATAAGTCTGGCCCGTATCGGGCCGCAGTTTCAGCCGCAGCACTGTGTGTCCGCCCAATATCTGGCAGTGACGCATAATGACGTTGCGAATGACAGTGGCTTCGCTGCCAAAGGTCAACGCGCCGTGGCCATAGCGGAAAATACAGTTTTCAATCAGCACATCGTCCACCGGCGCACTGGCTTTGTCGGCTTGAGCGAACGGACCTTTCGATCCTTTCAGCGCAATGTTGTCATCGTCCACGCCGATGGAACAGTTGCGGATGATCACATGCTGGCAACTGTCCACGTCAATGCCGTCCGAACTCGGCGCACGCACCGGGCCGAGATCCTGCCAGCGTTTGCCGGCAATTTCCGCGCCGCTGCGCAAACCCTGGTTCGGGGCGGTGATATCGAGGCCGTCAATGACCAGTTGGTTGCAGTCATAGACATGCACGTTCCAAAAACCGGCGTTGATCAACTTCAAGCCTTCGAGGTGTGCGCCGGCGCAATGTTCCAGAAAGATCAGGCGCGGGCGTTTGACCCCGACATTCGTCGTTTTGGGATCGCGGGTGATCGCCTGCCAGAACGAGACCCAGAACGGCTTGCCGTTGCCATCAATCGTGCCGCTGCCGGTGATGCGGAGATTGGGGCAGTTGCTGGCGTTGATGAGCGCGGCGACCAGCGGCTGTTTCAAGCCCTCAATCCGCGTCATCACTTCGGGATAGTCTTTCAGTTCGGGCGAGCCTTTCAATACCGCGCCGGCTTCGAGATGCAAATTCACGCCAGGCTTGAGAAAAATCGCGCCGGTCAGAAATGTGCCAGGCGTGATATTTAAGGTTCCGCCGCCCTGCGCCGCAATCGTATCAATGCCGTTTTGGATGGCGGTGGTGCCCAGCGTCTGGCCATCACCGATGGCGCCGAAGCTGGTCACGGGAAATTCCCGCGATTTTGTGCCGGCAACCGAATTGGTGGTGGCTGACGGCTGCATGTCCGCCCGTGCGGTTAACGCGAGCCCGAAACTGAAGATCAAGCTGAACGCGATCACCCGTTTCCAGTCGGTGAAGACAGGATTTCGGGCAAAGATGCTTATCAACAGCAGCCGGGTCATGCTCCAAGCTTAACCCAACGGCCGCCGCTGAAAATGTTTTCCGCCTCGGATAAACGACTGACCCCAGATCACTCCTTCGCCAGCACTTTTTCGAGCAACTGGTTCAGTCGGGTGAGCATCGCGCGCGGATCTTCGAGCAGGCCGGCGGCCACGCGGGCGTTGTCGAGGATCTGCTCGGCCACGCTGCCGGCGAGCGCGGCGTCCTTTTGGCGGATAGCTTCGAGCCGCGTGATGAGCGGATGCGCCGGATTGATCTCGAAATCGTGCTTCGCGGCGGGGATTTCCGGGCCGTCCTGCTTCATCGCCTTCATGATGCGGCGCATGCTGGCGGTCATGAACTTGTCGGAATCCACCACCACGGCGGGGCTGTCCACGAGGCGTTGCGAAACGCGCACCTCATTGATCTTGTCGCCGAGCGTTTCCTTGAGCCACTTGGCAAGCTCCTTGGCGGCGTCTTCGGAAAGTGCGCCGTCTTTCTTCGCGCTCAAGTTCAAATCCGCTTTCTCCGCGAGCTTGAGCGGTTTGCCGTCGAAGGTGTGGAGATGTTCCATCACGAACTCATCCCACGCGTCGAAGAGGAACAGCACTTCCCATTTGCGCTCCTTGAATACCTCGAAATACGGGCTGGCCTCCGCCGCCTCGCGATTCGCCGCGAGCAGGCAGTAAATCTCCTTCTGGTCGGACGGCATCCGCTTCACGTAATCCGCCAGCGACGTGAGCTTGCCCTTGTCCATCGTGGATGATTCAAAGCGCAGCAGTTTGCCGAGTGCTTCCTTGTGCGTGAAATCCGTGACCACGCCTTCTTTCAGAAACCGCTGATATTCCGTGTAAAACTTCGAGTAAGCATCGGCTTCTTTCTCAGATTGCTCGTCGAGGAATTTCAGGAAACGGCTCGTCAGCACCTTGTTCAACTTTTGCATGAGCGACGTGTCCTGCATCGTCTCGCGGGAGATGTTGAGCGGCAGATCCTCGCTGTCCACGACGCCTTTCAGGAAGCGCAGCCATTCGGGGAAAAGCCCTTTCGCCTTCGCCTGGATCAGGACTTTGCGGCAATACAGGTTCACCTCGGAATCCATCCGGCCCATGCCCATCGTCTCGAAATTCCGGCCGGGCACGAACAGCAGTGCCTGGATCGCCAGCGGTGCGTCCGCCGAGAAATGCAGGCGGAACAACGGCTTGTCGTGGTCGTGGCCGACGAACGTGTAAAACTCGTTGTATTCTTCCTCCTTGATCTCGTTCTTGTTCCGCGCCCAGATGGCCTGCACGGTGTTCAGCCGCTTGGTGTTCAGTTCGATGGGGAAGGGGACAAAGCTCGAATAGCGATGAATAATGCGCTCCACGGTGCTTTCCTGCGCGAAATCCTTGGCGTCGTCCTTGAGCTCCAGCGTGATCTTGGTGCCGCGCGGCAGATCGGCGGCGGGCGCGAGGTCGTAACCGCCCATGCCTTCGCTCGTCCATTGCCAGCCTTGTTCATCCGGCGCGAAGGAACGGCTCCAGACCGTGACTTTTTTCGCCACCATGAACGCCGAATAAAAGCCCACGCCGAACTGGCCGATCAAGCCGACATCCGGCTTCTTGTCCTCGGCGAGCTGTTTCAGAAACGCCTTGGTGCCGGAATGCGCGATGGTGCCGAGGTTTTCGACAAGTTCGCCGTGCGTCATGCCGAGGCCGGTGTCGGTGATGGTGACGGTTCCGGCCTTGTCATCGGTCACAATGCTGATGCCGGGCGCAATTTCGGTTTGCAGCACCGCTTTGCCGGAGGATTGGGTGAACCGCAGCTTTTCGCATGCGTCGGCGGCGTTGGAGATGAGTTCGCGGACGCATGCGAAAAGCTGCGG
>Ga0207702_10001486_pt1 | contig 23204 bp, 22 predicted proteins | sample KBSCornC62_FD_184302 | JGI IMG/M metagenome (GOLD analysis project Ga0207702, IMG submission 184302) | Corn rhizosphere microbial communities from Kellogg Biological Station, Michigan, USA - KBS Corn C6-2 (SPAdes) (version 2) | ecosystem: Host-associated > Plants > Roots > Rhizosphere > Soil ...
TCGTTTCGGTCGGCTCGCGCAGTTTCCAGTCGTACTTGGTTTCGGTCACCCGCTGGTCGGCGTCGATTCCTTCGCCTGGAATGCTCGCGCCGGTCGTCACGCGGGTCGGCAGGTGGGGATCGGGAACCGGTTTTTCCGCCCCTTCTGGCATCCCTCCGTCATATTGGATCGTCGTGTGCAGACGGGCTTTCGGGACGACTGTTCCCGATTCGAGGCGGATGGCGTGCATCGGCCCCCATTCCTCTTCCATTTGGGTGCCGTCTTTTGAGAACTGGCGTTTGACTTCCAACTCTTCGTAGCGTTTTTTGCGTTCCGCTTCTGGGGTTGCCAGGACCCGCAGGCGGTTCTGGGCGCCCAGTTCGCGCACGGCGTTGCCGAATTCGTCGGTTTCCGTGGTCGAGATCGATGGCGCGGAGGTACCGGCGCCCGCAGGGGTGGCGACGTTGACCGCTTCCCCATTGGCGTCCATGTAGTAAACGGTGGCGTGCGAGTAGGCGCTCGGCGGGCTCTGCGGCACTTCATCTGGCGGGAAGATCGCCGTGGCATCGACGGGGAGATCCTGCTGGCCCCATTTGGCGACTTCTGAGGCGCCCATTTCATACGGCGCCCCGCTGCCGCTGACCGGCACCCCGTAGGCGATCGTGGTCTGGGCAACGGTCGGACTGGCCACGAGGCTCGGGCGTTTTACCGAGACGAGGCGACCGTTGGCGAGCTCTTCGTCCATCGAGCCGTATTCGAGCGTCCAAGGTTCCTGGCCGGGGGGCGTGATCGTGCGGATCTGGCCCCCGGCTTCGTAGGTGTAGGTCTCTTTCAAGCAGCCTTTTTCTTCTGAGGCGCAAGACGATGCGATGCGCGGGTCCCACTCCTCGATCAGCCTGCCTGAGGAGTCGTATTTGTACTTGGCGACTTCCCAAGGCCCGCCGTTGCCCGGAGCGTAGTATGTGATCTTGGAGAGGCGTTCGCCGTAGCCGGCGGGTGCCCCCCAGGTGCTGGCGGGGGCGTATGTGAAGCCCAGTGCATGACAGCCGACCGTAAACGTGCCTTCGGCTTCTGTGGTGCAGCCGACGTTCGGAGCCGCCGCGATGATCATGGTGAGACGGCGAACACCGCCAGCGATCGCATAGATCATGCGGCTGCTGTTGCCGGCCGTTCCGACCTGCGACACCAACACGGGCAGGTATTCTGAGCCTCCCGATGCGTTTTCGAAGGTGGTGCGGTTACCAGCGGGATCGGCCAGGACGAAACGCGTGGTTCCTTCGGGGGTGAGCGTCCAGCCAGTCAGCGCATCGGGCGCCAGGTACCTTTCGCCTTCCTTTTCGAACGAGACTTCGGTGCCATCGGGCTTGGTGAGGGTTGCGTAGGCGAAGGAAAAGGATTCGCCTTCGATCGTTTCGGTGGTGTTGACGAGCTTCAGGCTTTTCCAGTCCGACTCGGCAGCTTCGACCGGAACGCCTGGTTTCCAGCCTTGGCCCAAGACGCCGGTGTCGCCGGTTTTGCCGGCTTCGCGCGAGTTGAAGGTGCGCGAGAAATCAAGCGAGGAGTTAAAGCCAGGCGCCGAGGCATCGTCGCGGTCCACCGAGAGGTTGCCGGTAAGCAGGTCGACCGTTCCCGGCCCCACCTCGGCAGTTTCATCGCTGGTGCCGCCGAGAAAACGGTTGATGGTTGCTTCCACCGGGGCGCTGAAACCGGCGACGCCAGTCGTCCCTTCGAAGAGGGCGCGGACCTGAACGGTCCCCCCTTTGCTGCGGAGAGTCGGCGTCGCGTGCGCGGCGTCGAAGTAAAGCGGTTCAGTTTCTTGAACGCCCGAGAGGGCCAGCGGCCATTTTTTGACCGTTTCCTGCGCGCCGTTCTTCACCAGTTCGAGGGGGATTTCTTGAAAGACGCCGCTTTTGCCTTCGCGGTACTGGTAGGTGATCCCTGTCACGCCTTTGACTTCCCAGGCTGCCTTCAGCTTCAGCCGCCTGGCTGTCGCGGTGCCTTCAGTGGGCGAGGTGATCTTGCTTGTGCTTGGTGCGGGTGGGAAATAGGCGGCTGAGAGGGAAGGCTTGTTTTCAACAGCGGCGCTGGAATTGAATTGGATCAGGCGTTCGATGCAGCTCGGGCTGCATTGATGGGTGGTCTCGTCGCTCAGCTTGGCGAGCACGCCCTGATTCGGGGTGGCTCCCGATGCCCAACGCTCGACCAAGGAAGTGAGTTCGGGCGACGAGAAGTTCCACCAGCCGGCTTCGCTCCCCCGCGCGCTGGTGCTGATCGAGGCGCCGGCCGATCCGTAGTCGCCGCCTTCGGTGGCCCACGGGGACCCACTCTTCCAGTTCTTCCAGCTGACGTTGTTTTCCCACTTCTTGTCGGCAACTTCACGTAGTTCCGCTCCGGCGGTGTTTTTGGCCACCGAAGGCGAGTAGAGGCTGATCGTCGCCGAGGCGACGTAGGCGTTTTTGGGGATGGCGCTCGTGTTGAAGCGCATGATCGACCTGGCGTATTCGTCGGCGCTGCTGGAGTGATAGGCGGCCTTTACCCCCAGGACTTTCCAGCCGCTTACCGCGCACATGTTCGTTTCGTTCAGCGCGCCGCTGAAGATCTCGCAGTTTTCAAGCGCTTGGCCCGTGACGAGGATCGATGGATCGATGACGACCGGCCAGGACCGCTCGGGGCTGGAGAGCCATTCACGGTCTGCTTCGACCGCCAGGTCCCAAGTGCCTTCGCCGCTGCGACTTAGCTGGTAGTGAACATCGCGCGAGACCGCGCCATCCGGTGCGCCGTCGCTCATAAGCGGAGGCGGCAGGGTTGCGATCGCCTGGCCGGCTTCATCCTGAAACTCGATCGACCCATCGTCGCCTTTGACCGGCGAGAGGCCCGACGAGGCGCTCAGCTCGAAGTGAAGTGTCGTGGGCTGGGAGGCATCCCTCAGCTCGATGTCCTCCTTGAGGCCCGTGGGGAGACTGGTGAGGTTGAAGGTCGTGCCGGGATCTGCTGCGGCATAGCTCGCGCTGTCGCCTTCGATCTGGCCGGCCTCGGTATCGCCTCCAAGAAGACGCTCGGAGATCCATTCATCGCCCAGCGAGACCCGCACCGGGCCGGCGCCCAGTCGGGCGGGAAGGCTCAGGTCGAAACGGTTCTGGCCATCGGTGAGTGTGCCGTTTTCGGTCCGCTCGAGCCCAGCATCGATCGGCTTCCAATTCCCTTCGCTGTCGCGGTAGTTGACCGGATTCTCGAAGATCCTGGTTTCCAGGGCGCCGTTTGGAAGACGGAACGTCTGGGAGGTCGCGGTGCGGTCTGCAACGACTTCGACGCCAGGGTCGGCTTGGGGAGGAGCGGACAGGGCGGGGTTTGTATTGCCTGCTTCATCTTGCCCTGCAAACGCGATGCCCGAGCCGATGGCGAGCAGCAGCAAGACAGCAGCGACTACCCCGATTAGCCTGATCCCCTTCACTGAGTTCCTCCCCTTCGTGTTTGTACTTAGTCCCTGCCGGAGCCCGAATGGAGCCCCGTGCGCTTTGAGTCCCGCAAGCGCTAGCGGCGTCGCTCCCTGATAGATCCTTTGGTCCCCTCGGTGAGCCTGAAGCGAAGTTCGGGACCGAAGGCGATTTCGACGACCTTTGTCTTCACAAGGGTCGAAAGGTGGTACTCGATAGCTTTGAGCGACCAGGCCCTCCCCAATCTCGCGTAAAGCTCTTGCGAGGTCACAGGGCGATCCAGCGCTTCCATCTCCGCGACGATCGCCGCCTTTGCCTCACTGGCGACGATGGAAGCGGACGCATTGCGATCAATGCGCCCGCTCCCATCCACCGCCGTCCTCCGCCCCTCAAGTTGCGGAGGTGAACTTGCAGGCATACGCCAACGCCCTGTTGGGGACGGAGCGCCGCCGCGTCGCTGCTGGGATGAAGTGAGGTGTAAGTGCATGTGACTGGTTCGTGCGCTCCGGACGACCGCAGATTCGCAAGTCGTAAGTCGCCCGGAGCATCTAGCACCGGTCACTCTTTGATTTCTGACGACCAAAGGAGTGTGAGTGCTAATTGCTTGACAGTTTCAAATTCGAACGCACGAGTCCATACCAAGTTCTCGAACGAGGATTACCGGTCGATCAGTCTGCCTCTAAGACAAGCGGAGGTGGTGCTGCACTTCGGCTTCGCTCGTAGCCGAAAATTTGGACGACATAAGTGACGCCCTTCTCCCCCGACTTCGCCATTCGGTTGGCAGCGTCCCCTGCTATCCCCTTCACACGTCCCCAGGATTCAGCCTGCTCGTCTGCAAGTTCGTCGCGGGCTTGTTGGTCGAGGTTGAACCGATCCCAGATGAGCTTGACTCGGGGATCGGTATGCAGCTTCCCTGCCCATAGTGACGCCAGTGCCTCAACCGTTGTTGCCTGCAAGATCAAGGCGGCGAGCGCGTGGCGCTCCTCCGGAGTCATTGCCGCTATTTCCTCCTCGGAGTATTCCGGCAACTCAACCACTCTGTAGAAGTACTGACTCATGTTGGTGCGGATCGGCCTTGAGTAGGCGACTTCGATGGAGCCGTCTTTGAGCAGTTCTTCGATGTGGTAGGTGACAATGCTGAGTTGTCTCCCGATGATCTTGGCGAGGCCGTCCGCGCTCTCCGGGCCTTCATGCAGCGCGGCAAGGATTTCGATGCGGATGCGGTGCCCGACGGCATAGCTGACCGAGTCCTCGACACCCCGCGCGCCTTTGCCCATACGCCGAAGCGCCGCAACTGTCTTCGTCCCCATGCTCGTTTCCTCCGCTTTATCGATTTCGACTTTTAGTCAGCAAGTGCGGAGCATATGGAAGTTTCCTCAGAACTTTCCCGGTCGATCGGATAAATAGCGGTCGATCGGGATTTCTCTACCGTCTACCTCCCGCCTCGGCGGAACCCCGCCGGGGGCTGACGACAGAGGGAGGTGAAGGCGATGAAGGTCGCGCCAATCGCGCACGTCATGCCGAGCGTGCAGATCATGAAGCACTCCTAACCGAGTGTCGGAGGGGTCGGTCTGTCTTGCGATTTGGAGGTGGGCCGGCCCCTTCTTTCCCCGACCTACCCGCCAAATCAGCGCCGCGAGAGCGCTTGTCAAGGGCGCAAAGCGCCCGACCCCCGCAGGGGGTTGACCAGCGCGAGCGCGGTGCTTCAATCGAGCGGGTCGGAGGGCCTAGAGACCGATCCCCAAGTCTCGCCCGACGCTTCTGGTCTGCTCCCTGGTCCTGGTGAGCTGGTGCTCAACGCCAAGCCTGCGCTGAGCCTCGGCAAGCCTTCGCTGTGCTGCCTCCCGAGACGCGCGCGCTAGGGCGTCTTGTGGCTCGCGGCCGAAGGCGCTTCCCTTGTCGCTCACGCCGTGTTCGAGTCGGTAGCGCTCGACTCCCTGTACGCCGTGATCCCAAGCGCGGGCCTTGGTCGGATCGATGGGCCTTTCCCCCAACTCCTTGACGATGTAGGAGGGCGGTTCGATCCGAGCGGCCGTGAGCGCTTGCGCTGAGCGGGCGTCAAGAAGCTGGGCGGCGATCTCGCGCTCGCGCCGGACCTCCGTGCCCGGCGGCTCCATCTGCTCCAATTTCGCTCTCACCTCGGCCAGCCGTTCTGAAAGCAGCCGCTCGCTTTCCGTGGCGTAGGGCAACTTGCGGCGGCGCTCGCGCCAGCCGAGCGCTTCGACTGCTTCGCGGCTGGCGCTGGCCTGCTCGACCTGGCCGCGCCGCTCCTCGACCGCCTGGATCTGGTCCGCGTATTCCTCCTGGTGGCGAGCCTCAAAGCGGGCCGGGGTATCCAGCTTGCTCCGCCTCGCCGCCAGCTCGGGCGTCGGCAGCTTCGCCAGCTCGGCGCGCAACGCCTCATCGTGGGCGGCAGTCTGGGCGCGGTCGCGCTCTGCCGCTTCGCCAACATGGGCGATTGGGTCGCGCTCGGGTCCGGTCGGCGCGTACTCCGAACGCTCGCTCTGAATCTCCGGCGTCGCATAGAGATAGGTCTGCTCGCGGGTGCGCGATGTGGTGACGTACATCTCCTGCTTGTCCATGCTCGGGTCGAGCATCACGTAGGCCCGATCGACGGTCGTGCCCTGGGCGCAGTAGGTGGTCACCGCGTAGGCGTGCTGGAGTGCCGGAGCCTCGCCGCCCAAGGTGGTGCGGTCCAGATAGTCGCGGTCAACCTCTACCCGCCGGATGTGGTCGATGCCGTCAAGGACGATGCGCCCTCGCTCGGCGTCCACCCGGGCGACCTGCCAGCGCTCGCGGTTGTAGATGGCGGCGGAGCGGTCGTTGACGCGGGTGATGACCTGATCGCCGGCAGCGAAGGAGGCGCCGCCGACTTCGATCTCCTCTGCGCCCAGCCTGCCTTCTGACTTGACCAACTCGCGGGCGGTTCCGTTCAAGCGCGCGACCTCGACGTTTCGCTTCGCCACCATCAGCGCGTCCTCGCCTTTGGCGTAAGAGCGCCACCAGTCCTCGACCATCGCCACGCGGCGCTCCTCGGCGTTCCCGGCGATCGTGATCCGCTCCTCTGATCGGTAAAGGCTCAGGGCCTCCCGGCCCTGACCCTCGCGGATCAGCTTCGCCGCGTCGCGGTCAAGCTCGTGGTTGTGGCGGATCACTTCGTGCAGGTGGACGGGATCGGTCCTCTCCGCGATCGCAGAGAACAAGCCGCCCGCCTCGATCGCGCCAAGCTGCTCGGGGTCTCCAACCAGGACCAGCTCGGCTCCGGCCTCATCGGCGTGGCCGATCAGGCGAGCCAGATGCTCCGAGCCGACCATCCCGGCCTCATCGATCAGCAGGACCGAGCGCGAGGACAGGGAAAGCTCGCAATGGTCGAGGTCCCGAAGAAGACCGGCGATGCTGGTCGCCTCCAGTCCCTCGGCCCTGAGGACGTTCGCCGCTCTCCATGTCGGCGCTGCCGCCCGTAGCTCGAAGCCTGCCTGTGCCCAGCCCTCGGCGGCGGCGACCGTGGCGAAGCTCTTGCCGGTCCCGGCCTCCCCGATCACGACGACGATGCCCTCGCGGCCCGCGAGCAGGCGCTGCACCATCTCGCGCTGGTCGGCCTTCAGGGTCGGTCGGGCCGCGATCACCCTGGCGGCGATCAGCTCGCCGGCCTCGCCGCGCGGCTCGGCCGCCATCCGCTCGGCCGCCTCAAGCGCCTTGCGCTCAAGCTCCCAGATGCGCTTGGTCGTGTAGCGGATGCCTTTGGCGCTCGCGGCCACGGTGACCACCGACTCGGCAGCGAGGAAGGCGTCGGCGGCTGCCTCGACCTCATGCCCTGGCGCGCCGTTGGGGAGCTGGTTGGCGACCGCCTGGATCGCGTTGCGGCGGTCGAAGTGGGAGGCGTGGGCCGTCACCTCGCGGTCGAGCTGCTTGAGCGTCAGCTTGGCAAGCTCAACCTCCCTGCCCATCGTCGCCGCGATGGCCTCGCGGTCCAAGCCGATCTCCTCGGCTTTGGATTGCCAGCGCTGGCGCAGGTCGCCAAGCTCAAGCGCCTCCTTCGTCTTGCGGGTGGCGAGCGTGGCGACCTGGCGGGCGCGGGCTGAGGCACCCTCCCCGGCCGCCTCGAGTATTTCCGCGCGCCGGGTCGAGAACGCCTTCAGCCACTCGTCCTTAAAGCCCTCGATCTCAGCGATCCCCTTGCGAACCGGCTGCCACTCGACTCCGAGCGTCCGGGTCAGCTCGTGGCGCAAGTGGGCCTCATAGATGTAGCTGGCGGTCTTGGCGTGTTCGTAGATTGCCGGGTGGTAGAGCCGGGTCCATTTGCCGTCCGGGCCCTGGGTCGCGTTGGCGATCAGCACATGCGTATGCAGCTGCGGATCGCCGTTGCGCGATGAGCGGTGAAGGAAGCCGGCGGCGATGAAGCCGCTGCCCTTGACGAAGGTGGCACCGCCTTTGCCCCGGCGGGTAAGGCAGGCGTTGGCCTCCATGTATTTGATGGCTGCTTCAACCGAGCGCTGGTGGGCGGCCTTGACCTCGGCGGCGACCTCCTTGCCGCCGAGCGCTCGCAGGAGCGAAACCGACTTGGGAGCGGAGAAGGTGAGATCGAAGCCGGGGACCGAGCCACGGCCGGCGACGGAGATCAGGCCGAGCGGCTCCCCGGTGGCCGGGTTCATCCCGGTCAGCATCGCCACGAGCTGGTCTGGCTCGATCTCGCCCGACAGACCCAGCTCGCGCGCGGCGTCGCCCATCCACTGACCCGGCTCCTCGCCCTCGCCGGAGTAGTAGTCCTCCGCGCCTTCGGCGACCTTCTCCAGGTAGTAGCGCTCCTGGCCTTTTCCGAGCTTGCCAATGCTGAGCATCAGAAGCTATGTCCAAACAGCCGGCCGAATGCGTCGGTTTTTTTGTTAAGAAGCGCCATCACCCTCGTACTCCAGGGAGGGTGGGCAGGTGCGTCACCGATTCGCTCACACCCTGTAGGTACATCGAGGGGGTCTTTTTGATCCACTTCTTTGGTAGTCGCGCTCGGCGGCTCTGCGCCCCGGCGAATCTGGAGTGGGCGGGAAGGGCTCGCCTGGCGGTCACGCGGTGCCGGGGATCACCGGGGGTGATAGGGCGTGAGGGTGGTGGCTGTTGTAGTTGTGGTCTGTCTACGTGGCTATCTCTGTCTTGCCTTTCTGACTTGCTGACTGGCTCTCTATTGCTGTCTGTGTTGTGGTCTCTTCTGGCTGTCTATCTGGCTATGTATTGCTGGTGATTGCCTGGCTGTGATTGCTGTGGCTGTCGTCTGTTGATGGTTCTGCGGGGGCGCGCCAGCGCCGCCGATCATCTTTGAAAACCCCGGCTCGACCCGCCTGAAGCCGGGCAATTTCAGGCTTAGATGCCGGGGCAGTAGGGACGTTGCCTCGGCTAGCTGGATGAGCTGAGATGGTCCGCGAGCTTCCTCACCGCCCCCGACAACCCCTCAGCCCTGTACCGGGGGGCGCAGGAGGGTCCACCCCCCCGACCCCCTTCCCGGACGCGCCTGGCGCTTCTAGCGTTTGCCGGCGCGATGACTGGCTGCGAATCGAAATGCCGGACAGGCCAAGAAAGTGGATCAAGAGGCGGCTCGGCGGCACCTAAAGGCCATGAAACGAAGACATAGACCAGCTAGGCGGCGCCGGCAACGAGGGTCGCTGCGCTGGTTGTGTGAGGGCTGTGTGACCAATCCGAGCCGAAAAAGTGGCGCAAAAGGACGCTCCGAATGGACTACGTAGGTGTGAGAAAGAACCGCGATGCAACGGCTCCCGGCCCTGGACAGCAGGAGCGTGAGGGAAAGAAGTGGATCAAACCCCGGTCCTCGATTGACCTACAGAGCATGAGGAAAGACCCGACTCGCCAACTCGCGGGGGCGATTGAGGCTCGCGGCGGACTTAGAGAAAACCGACGGATGCGCCGCTCACTTTTGACATAGGGGTAGAGATGAGGGCCAAGCGAAAACCATCTGCCCCAGCCAGCGAGGCGATTTACCTAGACAGCGCCGCGCGAAGCCTCCAGGGCATCCTCAGTCGGCGGGATAGCCAATACGCCTACATCGTCCACGTCAGGAAAGATCGGAACGATGCCGCTCGGAAGGTGGCCCCGATTCGACGGAAGCTCCAGCGGCGTTCCGAAGGCGACTATTCGGGTTCGACTCTCAAGGGGAACCCTCTTGCCCTTGCCAGCCGGGCGGACGATCACCGCAGCCAACAGGCTCCGTAGGAGGGTGTTGCGCTCATGGACGCTCAAGCCCTCCCATGCGTCAGCACCGCTCCCGAGCGAGGGGTCCGCTGGGCGGCGCGCAAGCTCTGCATAGAGAGCATCCTTTGCCGCCTCGACCTCCTGGCTTCGCTTCTTCGCGCCCGCTGCAAACGCCTCCGCGCCAACATCAGCCGCACTCACAGCATCCAGGTAGGCATCAAGCTCAAGCTCCGCTGCGGCGACTGCTGCTTGCGCCTGCTCAATGCCATCAGCCTCCGCAATCTCAACCTGCAGGCGCTGAAGCTCGGCCAGAGCCACGCGCTCCACGTACTCCTCCAGACGTCGAGCAACAACACCCGCCTGAGCGGGGCAACGTTCCCCCGAATGCGCTCCCACGCAGACGTAGTTGTGGTCGTGCTTCCTGACATTTTTGCCCCGGCCGGTGCGGGTCATGACGTGACCGCACGACGCGCAACGAACAAGACCCGCGAGCAAGGCAGGACCCTGGGAGGAGCGAGCCGGCTTCGTGTTGCTGGCGAGCTTGCGCTGAACTTCGTCAAACGTGCGCACGTCGATCAAGGACTCATGCGCTTCGGGGTTGATGTACTTACCGACCCGCAGCTCCCCCAGATAGACCCGATTCCGGAGAAGCGCTCGAACGCCTCCTGGCGTCATACGGAGTCGTCGCGCAAGCTCGCTGATGGTTGCGCCTCCGAGGAAATCACCGAAGGTCGCAGCGACCTCTTTTCGCTTCGCGGGATCAACGTTGAGCCTCCGATCCTCTCCCTTCAAATAGCCACGCGGAAGCTGGCGGCGCTGCCAGATTCCGGCCTCCGTCGCAAATCGCCTCCGTTCGTCAAAACGCTCGGCGTGCTGCTCGCGCTCATGCGCGTCGATGCTGATGAGGAGATTGCGATGAAGGCGACCGCTCGCCGTGCTGGTGTCGATGCCCTCTTTGATCGAAACGACCTCGCCGCCAGCCGCTTCCACCCGACTCCAAGTTCGCAGCTGCTCGGCAACGTTCCGGCCCAGGCGGGAGAGGTACGCGACGACGATACCGGCATAGATCCCCCGCTCGACCCCTTCAACCGCGGCGAGCAACGAAGGGCGCTGCTCAATCGGCAAACCACCGGAGACATTCAGCTCCGCAGGCAAGACCTCCACTCGAACGCCGTTCGCCCTTCCCCACGCTTCAACCGCAGCAATCTGGTCCTCGTCGGCATGGAAGCTGTCAGACCCCTGCTTTCTCTTGCCTAGATGGCTAACCCGTACAACCGCCGCGTAGACCTTCATGGCAGTATTATAGCGCTAACAATACTCGTAATGCCATGGCTCCCAGCTGTAGCGCTGCACGAAGCCGAAGCGACCAGCGTTGGCGGCAAGCCAGCCGTAAGCCGATTCGGGGCCGAGGTCCAGCTCGGTGGCGCAGCGGTGCAGCGAGTGGCCCGGCGGCGCCACCCAGGTGGGATCGGGGTGGGCGGCGAACAACGCCGCCTGTTCGGCGTCGGAGCGGAATGCCGAGTTGACGATCAGGGCGAAGCCTGCCCGCCCGGCGGACGCCGCCATGCGATCGAAGGCAGCGCCGACGTCCGGTCTCATCCCGTGGCCCTGGCGATAGACGAGCGGCCCGCTGTAGCCCCCTCCGCTCGCCATCGCGGCCGTCGATGTTCCAGTGGAGCTCGATGGACTCGATGGCGCGCCGGCTTCGGCCACTGCCGACGCTTCCGTGCGCGATCCTCTCCCGCTGACCCCGACCTCGCCGATGACCACGACCTCGGCCTTCACCGGTGCGAACGAGTCGGCATCGGGAAAGGAGAGGCGGAGGTTCGCCGCCGACACCCCGTTGGCTTTCGCCGCTGCGATTGCAGCCACCCGCGCCCGGGAGAGATAGGCGGTCTTCTCGAGGTGGCGCGGGTTCGGCGAGCCATTGGGGAGGCGCGACGGAGAGAGCAGAAGCGAGAGGTCGTCGCGCATCGAGCGCGCCGCCGAGATCGCCGCCAGATCCGCCGCGCGCTGGACCCGGCCCTTGCCGGTGATCGCACCGGCGATTGCGACCAGCGCCAGGGCCGCGGCGATCAGCGCAAAGGCGCCGCCAAGCGCGAGCGGCAGAGCCTGGCCATCCTGTTCCTTCGCGTCCATGCAGCCAGGCTGGAGATTCCCGACGCGCGCGTGGTGCGCTCAGACACACGAATTCGAGCCGCCTCACAACCGAACCATCTGATGCCTTGGACCGTAGTCCGGACGAACAGCAACGACCGAGGAGAACCGATGCAACGCTCACGCAAGCTTTCCCGCCCATCGCTTCGAGCCATCGGGGTGCTGGCAGCCCTATCCCTGTTGATCGCCCTCGGGGTGACGCAGGTTCTCGCTGCCAAATCGAGCAAGCGCGTGGTCGCCCAGGCGGAGAACGCGACGCTCGGCAAGACCGTGTTGACCACGACCAAGGACCGCACCCTCTACAGCCTCAGCGTCGAGAAGAACGGCAAGTTCATCTGCACCGCCTCCTGCCTGTCGGTCTGGCATCCATTGACGGTCCCGATGGGCGTGCGCCCAACCGGCCCGGTAAAGCTCGGCACCATCGAGAGGCCGGAAGGCGGGACCCAGGTCACATACAAAGGGCGCCCGCTCTACCGCTTCGGCGGCGACACCAGGGCCGGTCAGGCAAACGGCGAGGGGATCAAAGACGTTGGCACCTGGCATGCCGCGACCGTCCCGCGGACGGCGACCGAACCCACTCCGCAGCCTCAGCCGCAGCCCGAAAACCCATACCCCTACGGCGGCGGTTACTAGCGCTGGCGAACGGCCGCGATCGTCTGCTTCAGGGTCTCGCGGGCGTCGTGGTGCGGCATCCAGTGCAGCTTGCGGCGGGCGCGGGTCGTGTCCATCAGCACCGGCCGCCGCACAGCCTCGATCCAGGCCGCCTCATCCGGAAGAAAGGGCATCAGCGAAACCGCCTCGGCGGCGACCCCAACCGCGAGGTGAGGGGCAGGCACGGCGTGCCAGCCGAGGGCATGGGCGAGGTCGCTGATAGTAAGCTGGCCCGGGCCCGCGAGGTTGTAGACGCCGGGCGGTCCGTGTCCGAGAACCGCGGCGGTGAGCGCGGCGGCGACGTCGTCGTGGTGGACGAGCTGGAAGGGCACGCCAGGGTCGGGAAGCACCGGCCGCAGCTCGGGCACCTTGCCCAGCGCCCAGCGCAATGGCCCCGGGATTCGCTGCCCCATCGCCAGCAACGGAATCAGGTCGAGCAACAGCGTCGCTTGCGGTCCGGCGACGATGCAGGGGCGAAAGACGAAGGCCTCGGTGTGCGAATCGAGCAATGCCTCCTCCAGCTCGGCCTCGACCGCCGCCTTGTGCGCCGAGTAGGGGTGGCGGGAGGTGCCGCGCACCGGCTCTTCCTCGTCGAGCAGGTCCGGCATGCCGCGATGGAAGCCGTAGGCCGCAACCGAGGAGGTGTAGACGAGCCGCTTGGCGCCGGCCGCCGCGGCCGCCTCGAAGACGTTGCGCGAGCCGTTGAGGTTGACCTCGCGGCTCTCGCGGCCGCCGGCGACGATCGCGAAGGCGAGGTGGACGACGACATCGGCGTCCTCGACCAGCGAGTCGACCGCGGCGCGGTCGAGCACGTCGCCGCGGCGGTATTCGGTCTTCTCCCAGCCGTGCCCCGCGAGGTCAAAGGGCCGCCGCGCCATGCCGATCACCCGATCGACCTCGGGCACCCGCTCGAGTGAGGAGATGAAGGCTCTGCCGATCTCCCCGGTCGGACCAGTGACTGCGACGGTCAGCATGCGGCGATTCTGGCGAAATGCTGACGCGGGCGGCGCCAAGCGCGGTCCGCTGCAGTCAGGCGCTCACGTCGACGATCTCGAGTAGGCCCTCGAGGCCTCGAAGATCGCTTGCGTTCAGGGTGTAGAGCGGGAGGCCATGAGCCAGCGCCGTTGCCGCGATCATCAGATCGACCGCGCGCGCACCGCGTGGCTTGCGGCCGAGGTTGACGACTCCGACGTAAACAGGACCGTAAGCGCGAGCGCAGGCCGCATCGAAGGCGATCGCATCAATGCCCGCCTCGAAGCGCTGGAGCCGACGCTGGCGCCTGGCTCGCTCCATCTCGTCGGCAACGGCATGCGGACCAGAGGTCAACTCGGCCAGCGTCAGCGTGGAGATCGAGACCTTCGCCGGCAGCCGATCTGTGTCGACTTCGTCGATCCCAATGACCACCGATGTGTCGATCAGCCCCCGCCCTTGGGAGGATTCATCCACGCGGCGTAGGATCCTGATCGGCGTAGGCGTCGATGTCTTCGATGAACTTCTTGTAATCGATGTGCGGCGCGCCCTCGAATGCCGCAAGGAAGACATCCCGGGGAATGAACTGCCGGGGCTTGTAGGGGCGCAGCTCACCGACCGGCTTGCCGTTCCGCGTGACGATGAAGTCCTCTCCTTCGTCCAGCGCCCGCATCACCTCGCCGCTGTTGTTGCGCAACTCCCTTTGGGTGAGCTTCCGTGTCATCCCCATCAGTGTAGCACCTGTGCGCCGGCAGAATTCCGCTTTCCAAAAGGCTTTCGCGTAGGCGTGGAGGCAAGCTTCCCGGTGCGTCCGGGGGCAGGACACCGAACAGCGCGCGCCTGGCGGGCACCCACGCGAGCGACCTCTTCAGCACGCGGACGAGCAACTTGCCCTGATGAAGCTCCCTCACGACGAGCGCCGTGAGCGCCCGGTCGGACTCGAGCTCGGCGCGGAGCAGGACGGCGCTGGGTTCGACTCCTCCGAGGTGCAGAACGTCCTGGAAGAGCCCGGGGGGCAGGTGCAGCACGGCGACTGCCTCACGCACCAGCGGCAGCACCGCGGGCAGGCGCTCGAGCCCTTCGACATCGCCCGACACCGCCAGGTGGCAGGTCAGTCCCCGCGAGGCCGCCCGAAGCTCGGGCAGGTGCGCCGTCAGCCGCTCCTCCAACCCGCGCGCCCCGCTTGAAGCCACCAGGGTCGGTCGCGGTGGGCGTCCGCCGATGTCGATGAGGAGGCCGGGACGATCTGGCTCCGAGCTCGCACAAGCCAGCGCTGCGGCAGCGGCACGTGAGCCGCTCGCAGTGCCGACGGCGGCAACGACGATGACCCGTCCGTTCATCGGCCGGCGGGCCTCGCGAAGCTGCGGCTGGTCATGACCAAACCATCGGCAACAGCCGTGAGCAGCGACGGGGGCGCCAGGCGAACCGTCACCTCTCCCCCACGCACGGCGATCCCAACCTGGTCTTTGGCCCATGACGGCAGCGAACCTTCAGCCGCGCTTTTTGCCGGCCGGCCGGCTGCCAGTGCCAGGGCGCCGGCCTCTGCCGCACCGTCAGCCAGAGTCAGGGCGTAACCGGCAAGCAGCAGCTGCAGGGCGATCGCTCCGGCGACCAGCAGCAGGGGAATCGCGGCCAACAGCTCGACCGTGGCCTGGCCTTGTTCGCTAGCCATCGCCCAGACCGCTCTCCGAGCCGACCATCAGCCGGGGCAGCGCCGGCAGCAGACGCGGAATCATCACCCGCACGCTGGTGACCGCGCCGGTAGCGCTCACCTGCGCGCCCGTCCGCAGAGAGGACGGCAGCGTCCGACGCGCCGCCGCTGCCGCGTCTCCACCCACCAGCGCCGCCCGGGCGCCCGCCCGCGCCGCCACCCCGGCCGACCAGAGCGCCTGGCCGGCGAGTGCCAGCTGTGCCGCCACCAGGACCGCCAGCAGCAGGAAGGGAACCGCCGCGATCAACTCGACCGAGGCGGTTCCTTCCTCCCTGTGCCCTGCGCTGCTGGCGATCCGTGGCGGCACGCCGCGACGGTCGCAGGGACGGACGCGCGCGTGGCGCGCTCACTCACACAAATCGGCGCCGCAAAGGGGCACGGTGGCGCCTCAGTAGGTGTTGGCGTCGATCCAGATCCGCCAGATAGCCGCCACCGAGGCGCCGAGCAGGATGATCCAGAGCAGCGTGCCGCCGCCGCTGGAGAAGAGCTCGTCGCTGCCGGCGATCAGCAGCGCGAGCACTCCCAGCGCCGCGTAGAGGATCGCCCGCCGCTTGTCGGTCAGCGTCGCCAAGGTGAGCTGGTTCTGGCGGCCGAGGACGAAGACCATCCAGGCCAGGGCGGCGAGAAAGCCCATCGTGATCGCGGTCAGGATCGCGTCGGCGACGTTGCCCCCGTGGGGCGCGAAGGCGACGGGCAGTGCCAGGACCATGACGATCGCGGCATTTCGCAGGGTGCGCACGAAGAAAGTGTAGTCCCGACATCGCCGGCCAGGACGGGTTACTTGCTCGACATGACCACGATGCCGAAGGCGACCGCGGCCAGGGTGCCCAGGCCGGCGAGAGCGGCCAACGTCGCCGCCGCCCCCGCGGCAAGGGGGCGCTCGTTGCGGCTGAGGTCGGCAAAGCGGGCAACGCCCCAGATTGCGATCGAGAAGACGACCGTTATGCCTACGCCCGCGACCGTGGACGCGACGACCGTCTCCAGCAGGTTCTTGGTCTCGACCACGACCGCCATCGCTCAGCTCACCGGGACCGGGCCCCCCTCGCGCGAACGCCGGGCGAAGACCGCGACGATCAGCGAGAGCGACATCAGGGTGACCAGGACCGGACCCAGGGCACCGCTGCCGAAGATCGCCGTAAGCCCGTAGGCGAGGGCGCCGATCGCCGCCGCCGCCGGCAGGGTCAAGAGCCAGGCGGTGACGATGTTGCCGGCAACCCCCCAGCGCACCGCCGAGACCCGCTTGCCCGCCCCCGCCCCCATCACGCCGCCGTTGATCACGTGGGTGGTCGAGAGCGGGAAGCCGAAGTGGGTCGAGGCGAGGATCACCGCGGCGCCAGCGCCCTGCGCGGAGAAGCCCTGGGCGGCGTCCATCTTGATGATCCGCGTTCCGGTCGTGCGGATGATCCGCCAGCCACCGCTGTAGGTGCCGAGCGCGATCGCCGTCGCCGAGGTGACGATCACCCAGAGCGGTGGATCGGCGTCGGCGCCGAGCGTGCCGTTGGCGACGAGTGCCAGCGTGATGATGCCCATCGTCTTCTGCGCATCGTTGGTTCCGTGCGCCAGCGCCAACATGCTGCTGGAAATGATCTGGCCGTAGCGGAAACCACGGGTCACGGTGCCGGGACGCTGCTTGCCAACGATCCGGTAGACGAGCCCGATCGCGACCCCGGCGACGAGGAAGGCCAGGACCGGCGCGATCACGGCCGGGATCAACACCTTGCCCACGAGGCCGTCGGCGAGCACCGCATCGAAGCCGGCGGCGGCAACGGCGGAGCCGACCACACCCCCGATCAGCGCGTGCGAGGAACTGGACGGCAGGCCGAACGACCAGGTGATCAGGTTCCAGGCGATCGCCCCGATCAGACCGGCGAAGACCACCGTGGGCGTGACCACGGCCGAGTTGACGACGTCGTTGGCGACCGTCGCCGCGACCGAGATCGAGATGAAGGCGCCGACGAAGTTGAGCAGCGAGGCGACCCCGATCGCGACCTGTGGGCGTGCCGCCCCGGTAGAGATCGAGGTGGCGACCACGTTGGCCGTGTCATGGAAGCCATTGGTGAAATCAAACGCGAGCGCGGTGCCGACGACGATGACGAGAATGACGTCGGAGCTCACGAGTTCTTGATGACGATGCCCTCGAGTATCTGGGCAGCGGTCTCGGTCGCGTCGATCGCGTTCTCGAGCACGGCGAACATGTCCTTCCAGCGGATCACGACCATCGGGTCGATCCCGTTGGAGAAGAGCGAGGCAACCGCGTTGCGGGAGATCCTGTCGCCATCGTTCTCGAGCCGGTGGATCTCGATCCAGTACCTGTCGAGGTCCTTGAAGTCGCGTAGGTGCTCGAGCCCGGCGGCAAGCTGCTCGCAGGCGGCGACCAGCACTTTGGTCAGCTCCTGGGCCTGCGACATCGGCGCCTCGATCTTGTAGAGGCCGAGGAAGTCGGCGGCCTCCTCGGTGTAGTCGACGATGTCGTCCATCTGGGTCGCGAGGCCGTAGATGTCCTCGCGGTCGATTGGCGTGACGAAGGTGGAGTTGAGTCGCTTGACGATCGCGTGGGTGATCCGATCGCCCTCGTGCTCCGCATCGAGGATCTGCTGGGAGAGATCGCCGGAGTCGGGCCAGGTGGCCATCATCTGGTCGAGCAGCCGCGACGCTTTGACGGTGTTCTGACCGGCCTCGATGAACAGATCGAAGAAGGTCCGATCGCGGGGCAGGAGGGAGAGGCGCGCCACTGGGCCAATCCTATTGATCGGGACGGGCAGTGATCGGAGCGGTGGAACCGCTCAGCTGGAGACCGCGGCCAGTTGCTCGGCGGCGCGGGCGGCATGACGCTCCCGCATCTCCTCCTGGACGCTGCGGCGCTGGCCGTTGGCCGGCGTCAACCGCGTCCACTCCCCCTCGGAGTCCAGCTCCCAAGCGTTGGCGTTGTCGGCGAAGCAGCGCTCGAGCACGTCGAGCAGCTCGGCCCGCAGGGCCCCGTCTTCAACCGGAGTGACGAGCTCAACCCGACTGTCGAGGTTGCGCGGCATCAGGTCGGCCGAGCCGATCAGCACCCGCGTCTGCTCGCCGCGGCGGAAGGCGTAGATACGCGAGTGCTCGAGGAAGCGACCGACGATCGAGACCACCTTGATGTTCTCCGAGACCCCCGCCACGCCGGGCCGCAAACAGCAGATCCCACGTACGTTGAGATCGACGGGCACGCCTGCCCGGGAAGCCTCGTAAAGGGCCTGGATGCAACCTGCGTCGACCAGTGAGTTCATCTTCAGCGTGATCCGTGCCTCTTCGCCGGCCTCGTGGGCGGCGATCGTGAGGGCGATCTCCTCGACGATGCGGTCGCGCATCGTCGTCGGCGAGACCAGCACCTTGCGGTACTCGGCCGGGCGACCGTAGCCGGTGAGGAAGTTGAACATCTCAGCGACGTCGGCGCCGATCTCCGGGTCGGCGGTGAAGAGGCCGAAGTCGGTGTAGAGACGGGCCGTCTTGGGGTGGTAGTTGCCGGTGCCGATGTGGACGTACTCGCGCACCCTGTCGCCCTCGCGACGGGCGACCAAGATCGCCTTCACGTGCGTCTTCAGGCCGGGGATGCCGTAGACGACGTGGACGCCGGACTCCTCCAGCGACTTGGCCCAGTGGATGTTGGCCTCCTCGTCGAAGCGGGCCTTCAGCTCGACCATGCAAACCGCCTGCTTACCCCGTTCGGAGGCGCGGATCAGCGAGGGCACGAGCGGCGAGTCGTCGCTGGTCCGGTAGACCGTCTGCTTGATCGCCAGCACGTCGGGGTCGGCGACCGCCTGCTCGACGAAGCGCTCGACCGAGCTGCCAAACGAGTCGTAGGGATGGTGGACGAGCAGGTCCTCCTGGCGGATCGTCGCGAACATGTCGCAGGGCTCGTCGTCCTCGCCCAACAGGCGCGGTTGGGTCACCGGAGTCCAGGGGGCGTAGCGCAGCTCGGCATGGCCGGGGACGTCGGCGACAGCGGTCAGGTCGGCGAGGTCGAGCAGGCCGTTGATGTCGTAGACCTCGCGGTCCTCGAGCCGCAACGCGTCGATCAGCTGCTGGCGCAGCTTGCGGTTCATCCCGGCGGCGATCTCCAGCCGCACCACCTCGCCGAAGCGGCGGCGGCGGATCTCGTCCTGGACCGCCTGCAGCAGGTCATCGGCCTCATCGGAGACGGTGAAGTCGGCGTCGCGGGTTACGCGGAAGTAGCCGTGGTCGACGACCTCGGTCCCGGGAAACAGTGCATCGAGGTTGGCCGCGATCACCTCCTCCAACGGCACGAAGGTTTGGCCGCCCTCCCCGACCGGAAGGAAGCGGCCGAGCAGCTCCTTCGGCACCTTTACCCGGGCGATGATCTCGCTGCCGCTCTCCGGGTCGCGCAGCAGCACGCCGAGGCTGAGCGAGAGATTGGAGATGTAGGGAAACGGCCGGCCCATCCCGATCACCAGAGGGGTCAGCGCCGGGAACACCTGCTCGTGGAAGCGGGCATCGATCTCGCTGCGCTCCTCCGCGCTGGCCGAATCGAGCGAGACGATGCGGATCCCCTCCTCCTCCAGGGCTGGCCGCAGCTTGCCTTCGAAGCAGGCGTGCAACCGCTTGTCCAGTTCCAGCACCCGCGCCTGGATCGCGTCGATCTGCTCGCCGGGCCTCAGCCCGTCCGGGCCGCGGGCGTCGATCCCGGCGTCGAGCTGCTCGAAAAGCCCAGCGACGCGCACCATGTAGAACTCGTCGAGATTGGAGGCGTAGATCGCGCAAAAGCGGATCTGCTCGAGCAGCGGCACTGCGGGATCCTCGGCGAGTTCCAGCACCCGCTGATTGAAGTCGAGCCAGGAGAGCTCGCGATTGAAGTACAGAGCGGGATCGTCGATGCGTTCATCGTACTGCCGGGCCGAGGCCATCCCGACCTGGCTCAGACAGGCACTTGCCCGACGATAACGGGGCACCGAATGCGCGGCCGTAACCGGCGGCGAGCTGCTCCATCTCCTGGGCAAGGTATGCGGCGCAGGCCTCGACTGCCGGCAACCACTCGTGGTTTCTGTCACTCCCGCCGCTCGCAGTGCCCCCGCTTGCGAATGATCGCGATTTGCAGGGGGAAGTTGTGAACGGCCCGGAAACGCAGTGTGAACGTTCAGTTATCGCCACCCGTGCCTCAGACCACAATGGTTTTGAGCGCGGCCCAGGTGCCCTTGCTCGCCTCCGCCTGCCAAAGCTCGACGAAGTCCCGGTGCAGGCGCCGGCGGCGGGCGCGCAGGGCCGTCGCGACCGAGCCGATGTGCTCGACCTTGGCAAGCATCAGGTCGCAGTCGTGCAGATCGCCGAGCACAGACTGCAATCGCTTGGCGGCGGCTCGGGCAGCCGTCGCCTCCTCGTCGAGGCAGGGCTCGAAGATCTCGAGCGCGTAGCGCAAGCGCTTGGCGGCGATCCGCATGTCGTGCTGGGCGTCGCTCGCGTCGGGCGCGAGAGCGTGGTCGGCGAATTCACGCAGCTCATCGAGCCGGATTGAGACGATCCGGGCGACGGTGGGGCGCAACGCCCCGTTCGGATCCAGCCCCTTTATTGCTCGCGCCTTCACGCTCGGCCCCCCTTGCCCCCAGCCGGCATCACTGGCCCTCCTCGCCCGGGCGTCATCCTGAGACCGCCTTCTTGACCAGCTTCTTCAGCCGCCGCCGCAGCCTCTTCAGCCGCTTCGGCGCCACGTAGGTCGCCAGCGCCTCATTGGCCTCGGCTTGGCGCAGGCGCAGCTCGTCGGTCAGTGTGTGGAGCGCTGCCCGATCCGCTCCGGCCGCTTCGTCGGCGAGGCTTTCGAGCAGGGCTATTTCCACATCGGCGTCGCGGCGCATGCCGAGCGCGTCGGCCAACCTCTTCACCTTCTTCAGGGCCTTGCGGTGGCGCTTGCGCGGAAAGCACGGCTCGAAGACCTCGAGCGCCGCGCGGAGACGGCGCGTGGCCACCCGCATGTCGTGCACACGCTCGATATCGCCGAGATCGAGGACGCCCTCGGAGTGGGCAAAGACCTCTGCCGCGCGAACCTTCACTGTCTGCTTCGCGGCCTTTGAGAACGAGGCGTCGCAGTCGAGCCTGACCTTACGGGCACCCGCCACACTACGAGGCTAGAGGACCGGCCCCCGCGGCAGCCGAATTCCCTGCCGGCTAGGCAACCAGGCGGAGGGACGGACCCTTGATACTGCCGTTGAGCATGTCCAGCACCACTCCCTCGCGCAGGCCACCCTTGCCGATCTGCAGCGGCTGGCCAAGCAGCTCGGAGACCTTCTCCAGCAGCAGCACGCCGGTGGCGAGGATGCGCACCCGTTCTGGGTCGAGCTCAAAGCGGCGCGCCACGTCAGCGGCCGGATCGCTGCAGAGGACCCGAATCCCCCGCTCCAGCGTCTCGTACTCGAGCACGGCGCCGACCAGGCGACGCAGCGAGGTGGCGCTGCCGCCGACGGCGACGGCCTGCGCCGGGTGCTCGATCTCGACCCCGGCGAAGATGTCATCGATGCGGTCGCGGACCTTGCGGATCTCGGCCGCGGAAGGAGGGTCGGAGGAGATCAGCTCGTTGGCGAGCACGCCCGAGCCGACCGGCCAGGAACGGACCTCATCGGCGCCGCCGGGCACCGTCCCAAGGATCACCTCGGTCGAGCCGCCGCCGACATCGACGACGCCGACCCTGCCCTCGACCGGGTGGCCGAGCGTCTTGGTCGCGCCGATGAAGGAGAGCCTGCCCTCCTCCTCGTCGCTCAGCACCTCGACCCGAACGCCGGCGGCGTCGCCAATCGCCGCCGCCACCTCGTCGCCGTTGGATGCCTCGCGCACGGCCGCCGTCGCTACCGCGCGGATCTCTTCGGCCCCGAGCTCTTTCGCCAGGCGCACCTGGGTCGCAACCACCTCGCAGACTTCATCGGCCTTGGAAGCGAGGATCGCGCCGTCGCCATCGAGCGCCTTGTTGATCCGCGTATACGCCCGCTGCTCCATCACCTTCTTCAACTGCCCGTCGATCGGCTCCGCAACGAGCACACGGGTCGTGTTCGACCCAATATCTATGGCGGCACAGAGCGTCACGGGGCTTAGCCTCATGTTCCCAGACTCATCGGATCTCACACTGCCGGTGAGAGGGCCGGTCATGCCTTGCCGGACGCTCAACCCGGCCGCAGGCCGGGTGTCCGGAAAGGCATGACCGGCCCTCTTTCAGCCACTTGGATGCGACGCATCCTCGAACTCACGAAAGAGCCCGGTGACGACGAAGGCGACCTGCTCGCCGATGTCGACTGCGTTGTCGCCAATCCGCTCGATCGCCCTCGCGCCCAGCAGCATCGTCATCGCCCACTCGCGCCGGTCGGCATCGTCGCCGATCTCCAGGGCGAGGCGGAAGCATTCGCGATTGAGGTTGTCGACGACATCGTCCTGGCGGACCAGGTCCTGGGCGAGTTCGATGTCGCGGTCGGCAAAGGCCCGCTTGGCCTGGCTGAGCAGGGTCTTGGTCTGCCCGCCCATGGAGAGGATCAGCTTCACCATCTCCCGATCGGAGGGCGGCTCGTTGCCGGTCAGCGGGATCAGCTTGCAGATGTTCACGCACTGGTCGCCCATCCGCTCGATGTTCTTCAGCACGTGCAGGAGGGCCGAGATCAGCCGCAGGTCAGTAGCCACCGGCGACTGCGTGGCGAGCAGCGTGATCAGCGCCTGGTGCACCTCGAGATAGCGGCCGTCGATGCGGTCGTCGTCGGCAACGACGATCTGGGCCAGCTCGACGTCCTGGTGCTCGATCGCCTCCAGGGTGCGGCTGAGCGCCGCGCTGGCGAGATCGATGCCGCCGAGCGCACTCGCCTCGAGGCGTTCCAGCTCCTCTTGATATTCGACCCTGATACCGACTGGCACTACCCGAACCGCCCGCTGACGTAGTCCTCGGTCGCCTGCTGGGCGGGGCTGGTGAAGATCTTCTCGGTCGGGCCGGTCTCGACCAGGCGACCAGGCTTGCCGGTCTGCTCGAGGTTGAAGAAAGCGGTGATGTCGCTGGCCCGCGAGGCCTGCTGCATGTTGTGGGTGACGATCGCGATCGTGAACTTGCTCTTCAGCTCGCCGATCAGGTCCTCGATCGCCAGCGTGGCAACCGGGTC
>Ga0207702_10001489_pt1 | contig 23183 bp, 18 predicted proteins | sample KBSCornC62_FD_184302 | JGI IMG/M metagenome (GOLD analysis project Ga0207702, IMG submission 184302) | Corn rhizosphere microbial communities from Kellogg Biological Station, Michigan, USA - KBS Corn C6-2 (SPAdes) (version 2) | ecosystem: Host-associated > Plants > Roots > Rhizosphere > Soil ...
GACCGACGTCAGCTTGGTGCATGCTTATTATATCGTCGAAGATAGTGTCGATATGTCGGCGACGATCTCGGCGGACTACACCGCGGATGCGTGGAAAATCCAGTGCGCGCCGATCACGGTCTCACGCGGCGGAAAAACCTTGGCGACGCTCACGATGAATCGGGAAAAGACCGCTGCGGATAAACCCGTGAAGCTTGATTTGAATTGGAAAGCGGATCTCACCGCGGTCGAGAAATCATCCGCTGGCGCCGCTGACCCGATGCCGGTCCGCAGCATGGAAGGAAATTTTTCCGGTCGCATTGATCCGACGCTTCGAGGAGACGGCGCGGTTAACTTTGTCGGCGTGGCTCCAGATCAGACGTTAGACGTTCAGTTTGGAATCAGCCTAGGGGACAAAGATACGATTTCGCTCCGTGCACCCGTCACACTCAAATGGGGCGACCGAAAATCAGAAATCGTGGTCGAAGGGAACTACGCTTATACGCACGAGGGCCACGGTTTGGACGCGACGGTTTCTGGATCGACCGTTCACCTTGATCAACTCGAGTGGCTCGCGAGCCATGTGTCCAATCTCTCACAGTTCGATGAAACGCCGCTGAGCGACACCGGCCTAGCTACTCCTGTTTGGGGAGATTGGTTCGGCAATTTTACGGTGAACGTCAACGAACTCGAGGCTGGTGGTCATACTTTTAAGGAAGCGGGTGGCACCCTCACGTTGACTCGCGATGGTTTGAAATTGTCGTACGGGCGCTATGTTGGGGCCGACCTGCTGAACATTCCAGTGACCGGCGCGATCTCATTTCAGCCGGACCGAAAACAGCGCTACAGCGCTCTGGGTTCGATCGGTGCGCGAAAGATCGATGCGAAGCCCTTTTTCCCGCCGCCAAAGAAAGACGATGATCCCGTTTTTGAAGGGAAATTTTCCGTCGAGACCTCTTTGAGCGCGAAGGGCAAAGACTGGCCGGATCTGCTGGCGCACGTTGAGAAGGAATATCATCTCACGAGCGTCGGCGGCCTTTTGCGTCTGCTGAAGGTGGACGTTGCGGATGCGATTCCTCAACCGACGTCCGTGGTGGCAGATTCCGCCAGCACCGTGGGCACGGCGGTGGGAAAGGTTTTCGGCCACCACAACATGGGTAGCGGTGAGATTCGTTTGCCGAAGCACACGCAGGCTGTGATCGATTTCACCCTCGATACCCGCGAAATTCTATACAAGGAAATCGACATCACAGCGACCCAGGGGCCCGATCAAGACATCCACGTCAGTCGCATCGAAATGCAGGCGGACGACGAGCACCTCGTTGGCAGTGGGGATCTCACTTACGTTCCTGGGCAACCGCTTTCGACGTGGCCGCTACACTTTGATTTTAAGTTCGGAGTGCGCGGTGACTTGATTCGCTCACTTCGGACCGCGCATTTGTTATCCGGCGAAAAAGATCCGGCCGGGTATGCGTTGATCAACGGTGACGCCCGCTTTGTCGGCACGCTCCAGAAATTCGATCCGACGCCGTGGCACGATTTTCTCGCGGCCGCCGCGACGGCGAAGATGCCTGATGAGAAAGGGGCGACAGCGAAAACCGATTCCTTAACGGCGCCGAAAAAATAGTCGGGGGCTCGGATTCGTTGTGACATGGGGACGTCGACCTACATCGTGGCGGAATGAAGATCTACTTCATGGGCATCTGTGGAACGGCCATGGGCAACGCGGCGCTGCTTGCGCGCGCGGCCGGGCACGAGGTGCTGGGTGCTGACACGGGCGTTTATCCGCCCATGAGCACCGTGCTCGCGCAGCAGGGAATCACGCTGCACGAGGGCTATGATCCGGCAAGGTTGGCGGCGCTCGCACCGGACCTGGTCGTGATTGGCAACGCGATGTCGCGCGGTAATCCCGAGGTGGAATGGTTGCTCGACACACGGGCGATTCGTTACACCTCGTTGCCCGCGATGCTCCATGAGTCGGTTCTGCGGCAGCGCACCAATATCGTTGTTGCCGGTACGCATGGCAAAACCACGACTACGGCGTTGACGGCATTCCTGCTGCGTGAAAACGGCCGCGATCCCGGTTTCTTGATCGGCGGTGTTCCACAAGATCCGCCCACCGGCAATCACCTCGGCACGCAGTCCGATCCCTTCGTGATCGAAGGCGACGAGTACGACAGCGCATTTTTCGACAAGCGCAGCAAGTTCATCCATTACGCGCCGACCATCGCGGTGTTGAACAATTTGGAATTCGATCACGCCGATATTTTCCGCGATCTGGCGGACGTCCAACGCACCTTTACGCATTTCACGCGTATTGTGCCGCGGGCCGGGTGGGTCGTGATGAACGGCGACGACGAAAATTTGGGCGCGCTCGGCTCGTTACCGTGGACGCGAGTGATTCGAGTTGGCACCGGGGAGAAGAATGAAGTGCGGATTGTGGATTTCCGCGAAGATGCCGCCGGAGCCGTTTTCAAACTTCACTGGCTCGGCGGGTTGTGGACAGAAGTGCGGTGGCAACTCCCGGGAATTTATAACGCGCGCAACGCTGCGATGGCAGCGACCGCAGCCGGACTTTCTTTGGCGGAGGGGAGCAAAGCCGTTTCGGCGACGCTGCATCAACTCGCACTGCCGAGCGACATCAACCTCGAGCCGCTCGCTCGTTTTCGTGGAGTCAAACGCCGGCAAGAGCGCCTTTTGAACAAGCCGACGTTGACGGTGATCGAGGATTTCGGGCACCACCCGACAGCGCTCGCGGAAACGCTGGTTTCATTTCGGTCGCGTTTTCCTGGCACGATTTTAACCGCTGTATTTGAGCCACGCAGCAACACGGCTCGCACAAAAACACTACAAGCCGGCTTCACCCGTGCGCTCGCGCACGCGGATGAGGTTTTTCTCGGCGCAGTTAACCGCAGCGAAAAGCTGAGCCCAGAAGAACGTTTCGATGCCGAAAGTGTGGCTCAACACCTGGAAGAGCAGGGCGTACACACGATCTCCGCGCTGACCAACGCGGAGTTATTGGAGAAATTGATCGCGGGAACGCGGGAGACGAAAAACGGCGCCCTCAAACCACGTCTCGTTGTGTTTTTCACCAACGGCTCGTTCGACGGCATTATTCCCAAGTACGTTGCCGCCCAGTAGGACATCCCCTGGGAGCGCGGACATTCTTGTCCGCTCAAAACGGCACGGCCGAAGGCCGTGGAACTGTCTGAGCCTTTGGCTCGTTGATAGATGGGCGGACAAGAATGTCCGCGCTCCCAGGGCGGGGAGGGCTCTCAGCGCAAGGTTGCTCTTTTTTTCTCGAACGCTTCGTCGCTCAATACTGCTGTGCTTGCGTCGGCCTCGAAATCGAACGGCACTTCGATCCACGATTTGCACCCGAGCATCGCCGGCGTGGGGGTGACGACATGCGGTTGCGCAGTCGCATAAACGCGTACGACGATCAGGTGCAAGCCCGGTGGTTTGCTCCAATCGAATCGCTCGCGCACGAGGTTTTCTTTCCAAAGATGTTGCGCATCCAAAGCGTGAATACGCGACCAATCGTCGACGAAAACAGTCTCCACCACCTCGGCGAAATAACGCAGCGTCACGGGCGTGGTTGCATCGCGCGATCCGCCCGCGGGCGCATCGAGGCGATCGGCCAAGGCGAAGAACCTGGCCGCCCCCGGTTTGCTCTCTTCCAACTGCGCATGGAAGAATGTCGGATAGAGCCAGAAACGCGCGTTCTTTACCTGGAAACCGCCGCGGCCCTCGGCGATTCCTCCTTTGCGCAAAAGAAGGATTTGTTCACCAGCCCCCAGCGCTTCCACGATCGCGGCCCACTCTTTAAACGCAGGGGACAGATGCGTGGTGAGATGGGTTTCCATAAAAAGAACCTAGATGGAGTCGGCGGAGACGCCAACGCAAAGGTACTTTTGCGGACGCGTTTCGCAGGAGCGATCCGCGCCGAGAACTTCACTGCGCTTGCTTCGCTACTTTATAGGCCAGCGGTTTTTCACCAACGGGCAGCGCGAGCAAATCATAGTCTTGATAACCGGTGATTTTGACTTCGGCGAACTCGCCGACCGGCAATTCTCGTGGGACGTAGACGCGACCGTCGATATCGGGGGCGTCGACTTCGCCGCGAGCGACACCGGGCTCTTCGACTAAAACTTTAAGTGTGCGACCGACGGAACTCTTGCTGACCTCGGTGGCGATTTCCTTTTGCAGAGCCATCGTGCGATGCCAGCGAGCTTCTTTTACTTTCAGCGGAAGTTGTTCGTCCATCTTCGCCGCGCGTGTGCCTTCCTCCTGCGAGTAACGGAAAACACCGAGGCGCTCGAATTTCGTTTCGCGAATGAATTCACAGAGTTCGTCCACGTCGGCTTCTGTTTCGCCAGGGAAACCGACAATGAAGGTCGTGCGAACCGCGATACCGGGAATGCCCGCGCGAATTCGCTTCACTAAATCGCGAATGTACGCCGAAGAGGTTTCACGCTGCATCGTACCGAGCATGTGGTCGCTGATGTGCTGCAGCGGCATGTCGATGTAGCGAGCAACTTTGGGGCATTCGGCGATCGTGCGAATCAGTTCGTCGCTCCAGTGCGCCGGATGCGTGTAGAGCAGGCGTATCCAGAAATCCCCTTCAATCGCGTTTAACTCGCGGAGGAGGGTGGTGAGTGCGGTCCCTCGGCTTGAATCGACCGGCGTGCGCGGATTCGGACGCTGTTCCCAGGTGTCCATTCCGAAGAAGGTCGTGTCTTGAGAGATGAGATTGATTTCCTTTACGCCTTCCGCGATGAGCTGCCGCGCTTCATTGACCACGCTGTCGACCGTGCGGCTGCGATGGCGTCCGCGGATTTGCGGGATGATGCAGAAGGTGCACGGATGATTGCAGCCCTCGGCGATCTTGATGTACGCGGTGTGCTTCGGCGTGAGACGGAAGCGCAGCGTATCGTAGTCGGGAATATAGGTGGAACGGGGCGTAACGAAGCTTTCGGGCGGCGCATTCTTCGCGCGCTCCTTGGCAAAAATCCCTTCGATGATCGGAGCGACTTTGGTCACTTGATCGAGCCCAATGAACGCATCCACTTCCGGAATCGCGTTCGGCAAATCTTTGGAAAAGCGCTGCGACATGCAGCCGGCCACGATCAGTTTTTGCTCTTTGCGGCGTTTACGCATGCCGCGATTCTGATTGGCCTCGAGAATGGCGTTGATCGATTCTTCCTTCGACGAATCGATGAAAGAGCAGGTGTTGACGATCACAACATCGGCCTGGTCGGCCTGCGGGATGACGACCATCCCGGCTTTGTGCAGATGGCCAACCATGATCTCGCTATCGACGAGATTCTTGGCGCAGCCGAGAGAAATGAGACTAACCTTGATCATAGCGGCGAGGCGGTAGGAGCCGAAACAGTCGACTCAAGCGATTCAAAACTCACAATCCGCAACTCCGGCTTACATCGGCACGCAGGCGGAAAATACTGACTAAAAAACCGCGGTTGGTACACCGCGGTCTGCGTGTGGAACAAACTGCGCAACAATTACTTCTTGGCGGATTTGCCCGCGGCCGGTTTTTTGGCGGCAGTTTCCGCGGCACGACGGCGCTTGAGGTAAGCGTGCCGACGTTTCCGTTTGATGACTTTGTTGTATTGTTTGCTCATGGGTTTGGTGACGAAAAAGAAAATCTTCAGCGTCTGGCCTCGCTGAGTCAAGCGCGGGGGAGTCGGGGGAGAGGATTTGCCGGATTCGATGCGCGACGCCCTCCCGCGCGGCGTAGCCTTCCAAGCCGAAATTTATTTCGGCTTCGGAAACGTCGATTCCACCTAAAGTTGAACTTCGCGGGCGAATAAATTCGCCCGTCCAAGGCGGCGATGAATCGCCGCACTCCACCTCGGGCCGTCACTCGCCCCGATACAACGGCTCGGCGTCGTGAATTCGGCCGCTTTCGAGCCGCCATCGGTAAATGGGCGTGCCCAGATCGCGCTTAAGCTGCTTGAACAACTCCGGCGCGTCGCGCTTTTGCAGCATCAGTTCCCGCACTCCGACTGCGGCGCAACTCAACACGTTGGCGTGCCCCTTGAACTGCCGGGGTTGGTCGATGATGCGCTCGGCCGCCGCTTCGCTCGCGGGTTCGCGCGGGATCGGATCGCTACCATCTGCCGGCACCGTCACCGGCTCCCGCAGTCTTTCCATAACCAAAAAACTGTACGGCAAACTGCGCAGATCGATGCCGGCGCGCTGGCCGAATTTCACCCAATCCGAGTCCGCGTAAATCCCCTGTGGCGGCGCGGCGTGGGCGTGGCACCAATGTTGCGCATTCCGCGGCGCAAGCAAACCGCAGATCGCGTTGTGCGTGCAGGGTGCAACCTGACGAAATTCGCCGCGCACTTTTTCGCGGAGAGCAATCAAATCGCGGCTCATCGCATGGGTGCCCGGTTCAACCCACAGCACGTAACGCGCGGCGCGCACCAGCGAAAGGAGGGTCTCGCGGCCGGCGGCGTCGAGCTCGTTGAGCACATGGCTTACGACCAGAACATCGACTCTCGCTGAAAGGGGAACGAAGGGCGTGCCTCGGTGAGCGCCGCCCGACTCGTGTCTCGCCTTTCCAGCATAAGCAGTTTCAGGCAGTTCGTTCACGGCAAGGTTTGGAAAACGCTCACGCGCGCGCTCGATCGCGAAAGCGCGCGCGAGGGGCGAATGATCCCACACCAGAAGGCGACCAAAGTGTTGCTCCCCGAAATGCGCCACGACACGACGTCCGGCAACGCCGCTACCGCACCCCCAGTCCAGAATGGTCAGGGCTTCACCGGCTGGCCGCCATCGGCGCGCGGAAATTTCCGCGAGAACCGCGTCCCATTTCCATCCGATACGCTCGCCGAACGTCTGATCGTATTGGTCCAAGTCGTCATGACTTTTCCAATACACCCCCTCTGCTGCTGTGCCGCTGAGAAAGCCGGTGCGCAGGCGATCGAGGATGGTCCAATTGAGTCGCTCGAACTTCATTGCCTCAGGCCGTCGATGGTTCGGTCAAACTCAAGCCCAGACGATCGGCCAAGTGTTGGTGACGAATGCCGTAGAACTGCGCGAACTCGCGAAGATGCGTGAGCGCCGCCGTTTGACCCCGTGGTTTTTCGCGAATAGCTGCGATCATCAGATTTTTTGCCGTATGCTCGGTCGAGATAAACTCAAAGACCTTTGTGCGATAGCCCGCCCATTCGAGCAGTTGCGCGCGCAATGCATCGGTCACGAACTCCGCTTGGCGTTCTTGAAAGATGCCGTGACTCAGCGCACGCGTTAAAATCTTCGGAGCCGTCAGTTGCGGCCGTAGCTCTTTCTGGCAGCAGGGTGAAACGACGATCAGCGCCGCGTCCGCCGCAATCCCGGCCGCGAGCGCATCGTCCGTCGCTGTGTCACAGGCATGGAGCGCGACAAGTACATCCATTGGCCCAGGTGGTTGATCCGCAATCGAGCCGGCCACGAAGCGCAAATTTTCGAACGACTCTGCTTTCGCGATTCGGTTAACCGAATCGACGAGCTCGGGGCGCAACTCGACGCCGGTCGCGCGCACGCGGGGACCGAAGAATGCGGCCACGGCAAAGGTAAGATAACCTTTGCCGCAACCCATGTCGACCAGCTCGAAAGGGCGATCGGTCGGCAGATTTGCCTCATCGCTGAGATGGCTCATCAATTCGACGAAGCGGTTAATCTGGCGAAATTTCCCGGTCATCCCACCGCGCGGGCGACCCTGCTCATCCGTCACGCCGAGCGCTCGCAGCCAGGAAGAGTCGGAAGTGATAGCGTGTTGCTTCGGACGATCATGGGCCGCCGTTGGCGGCTGCGGTGCGGCCGATGCCATTTTCACGTGCAAGCGCGCGGTGCCCGAATCGTCGACCGCGAGCTGCGCGGTTTGTGCGGGCGTAAAAAGATGGGCATCCAGAAAGTCTTGGCCCAAACGCGTCTCAAGCTGAACCAGCGCTTCGTCTGGCGCGAAATTCTTCGTCACGTCGCGCGTGGCGTAGCGAAAAACGAACGACAACTGCGGACCGGCTTTGAGCAGAACAGGGCGGACAAAAAGGTTTTTCAACCCGGCCTCATTGCCGCGATATTTTCCGAGCGTGACTTTGACCAGCGTTCCGTCTTTCACGCTTCCCCTCAGCAGCGAAACAAAACGGTCGAGCGGGGATTCCGAAGGCGGATGACTCATCTGAGGACGTTAAGTGAGGCGCGAGATCGGACCCCTGCCTAGCGATTCGATTGGGGGTCGGCCACGCCGCCGCTCCATTTGAGCTTCGTGCGGACGACGGCGAAATGCGAGTAATCGCAGCGTTGGATCAGCGAGAGACGCGTGTCCGACAGCGAGATTTCGACGGGAGCATAGTCCGGCACAGTGTGCTGACGCTGGCCGTCCATCGCCACCACGATACGCGATTGGTGGTAACGTGAAAAGACGCGGATGCAGACATTGTGGCGGAAAATAATCGAGCGATTGCTCAGCGTGTGTGGGCAGATCGGAGTCATCGCGATGACTTCGGCGCCCGGGTGAATGAGCGGTCCGCCCGCGGACAGATTGTAAGCAGTGGACCCGGTTGGCGTGGAGAAAATCAGACCATCGCAGTAATACTCGGTGACCAACTCGTCGTCGGCCAATACTTCGAGCCGGACGAGGTTGGAACTGAATTCGCTTTTCACCAGCACATCATTCAGGGCCAGGAAAGGCTTCGAGTTTTCCCCAGCGCGGCATTCGAGCAGCGAGCGTTGGGCGATACAGTATTCGCCAGCGAGGAGAGTTGGGAAATAGGAACGCGCTTCGTCGGCCGAGAAGGTGGTGAGAAAGCCGAGGCTGCCCCGGTTCACACCGATGAGGGGGACGCTGGCGCGTGCGGCTTCGTCGGCGACGCCGAGCAGGGTGCCATCGCCACCGATCACGCAGCAAGCGTCTTGGCCCTTGAGACATCCCGGTTTGATGGGATAGACGCCGGAGTAGCTCACGTTAACGCCAAGCTGCTCGGCAATACCGCGGAGAGAGTCGCCCAGTTCGGGTGCGCCAGCCTTGGTTTCATTGACGATAATCGCTAGGTTGCGGATCGGTTTCTCCATGGGTGTGGTTAGCAATGCACACGACTCGCGGGATTTGGCAAAGTCTGATTGTGGGGCGGAGGGGATTTTTAGACCGCGAGTTTCTTGGGTAGCCGCGTTCGTGAGAACGCGGGCCCTGCGCGCCGCTATGTCGACCGCCCGCGTTCTCACGAACGCGGCACTACGCCTTTACCGGGACCCCGGTGTTACGACCCAATGGGCGGAATCACTGTCCCTGTCAGCCCGAAAACGATCGTCTGGATTGCGATGATGTGAGCAGCGACCCGTTGTTTAAAATCAAATGCCGAGGGAGATTCGAGGGTGTAGCCGAGTTGGTTATATTGAGTGCGAAGATAAATCGCTTCGGCCCATAGCTCGCGCTCTTCCGGGGGTTTGATCGAGCGAACAATCCCTCCCACGCACACGCTTCCGTCCACGACTTCCGAGCGATCGATCGGACAGATCTTTTCTACTTCCTTGATTACCGCTTCGGCGAAGCTGGGCTTATTGGAAGGGTTCAACTCGTAAAGATAGTAACCGACACTTTCCCAGTCTTCGTGGACACAAATGAACAGGTCGAACGGGGGTTGATGCCGAAGCCAGTTGGTATGAGCGATGATTTCTACGGATCTCGGTACACCCCGGTAGTCGCGGTTGAGATCGATGCCGCCGGCGTTTTCCCGGGTGCCGCGCGCGAGGCCGGTCGGATTCAAGACGGGGCAAAGAAACCAGTTGGCGCGATCGTTGAACCAGCCGAGCTTGAGCATCTCGAGCAGGGCGGCCGGCGCTGCGGGCTCGTCTCCGTGAATACCGGATGAAAGATAAATCCGGGGGCGAACGCCGGGGGTGCGCTTACTCATCGCAAGCAGAGGATAGCCGCCCACGTCCCCCATCGTTTCGATTCGAAATCCTTTGGCCCGCGCGGTAGCGTCAAACGTTGCGATTAACTCGTGTGAGTCGAAATGTGGGGAGGCTTTGACACCGTTCATTCGTTCTTACTTGCTGACCATTCAGCCCTCGGCAATCCCGCTGATGCGGGAGCGTGTTGGGGGCAGTCACGCTGAAGCTCATTGAGCGGAGGCAGACTTCTCAGTCAAAGCCGTCTATTTCATGTCTCAAGTACGCGTTCGTTTCGCTCCCAGCCCAACCGGTTTCTTCCACATCGGAAGTGCCCGTACGGCCCTGTTCAACTGGCTCTACGCTCGCCACGCCGGCGGCGTCTTTGTCCTTCGCATTGAGGACACCGACAAGGAACGGAACAGTGAAACGTTTCTCAACGTCATCTACGACAGCCTGCGCTGGCTTGGCCTGAATTGGGACGAGGGTCCGCACGTCGGCGGCTCGTTCGGTCCGTATCGCCAGAGTGAGCGCTCGGACATTTACCGGGCCTATTTGCAAAAGTTGCTCGACGCCGGTCGCGCCTACGAAAAAGACGGCGCGATTTGGTTCAAGCTCCTTGGCGATCGCACGGAAGTTTATGACGAGCACCGCAAGAAAACGGTGACGAAAGTCGCGAACACGCCAGCCGTGATCGAAGACAAAATTCGCGGCCGGGTTGAGCGCACCGAAGACGAGGATTTTGTGATTTTTCGCTCGGACGGAAATCCCGTGTTTCACTTCGTCAACGTGGTGGACGACATTGCCATGCAGATCACGCATGTCATTCGCGGCGAGGATCACCTTTCGAACACGAGCAAGCACGTCGAACTTTTCAAAGCTTTCGGCGCGCCCGTGCCAACCTACGCGCACATTCCTCTGATCCTAAAACAAAACGGACCGGGCAAGATGTCGAAACGGGACCAAGGCGCTTTGGTCGAAGAGTATCAGCGGCGCGGATACTTGCCGGAAGCGTTGGTTAACTTTCTCTCGCTACTCGGCTGGAATCCGGGAGATGACCGCGAGAAAATGGCGATCAGCGAAATCATTCGCCTGTTCGAGTTGAGCGGCGTGAATCAGAGTAATGCGCGCTTTGACGACAAGAAACTCGCGCACATGAACATGGCCTACCTGCTGGAGCAGCCGGCGGACCGTTTCGTGGAACTGGCGCATCACTATTTCGCCCAGCAAAACGTTTTTGCCGCGCAGTGGCCGGATGAAGCCTATTTCCGGGCGGTCGTTTTGCTCAGCCAGCCGAAGATCAAAGGGCTGGAAGAATTGCCTGCGTACGCCCGCTATTTTTTTACGGACGATTTTCCGATCGATGCGAAGGCCCGCGAAAAGATCATGGGCAAGGGCGATCCGAAGACACGCGTGCGCGAACTGCGCGAGGCTTATGCGGCGATCGATTTTTCATCGGAAGCCGAGTTGGAAAAAACGCTCACGACCCTGGCTGCAGCGCATGGTCTCGGGGTAGGAGATTATATTCACCCCGGCCGGTTGGCTGTCTCCGGCACAAACGTGGGCCCGAGCTTCTACGGTCTGTTCCGCGTGCTCGGTCGCGAGCGGGTGCTAGCGCGGTTGGATAAGTTTCTGGCGGCTCTGTAGCCCGGAACTTCGGATTTGGAGTGCGGTGACTTGTCACCGCCTTCAAAGGCGAAATTCATTTCGCCTTGTGTGAACTCGGCCCCGTGAAAGGCATTTCCGGCATTGCGGGCGAATGAATTCGCCCGTCTAAGGCGGCGACGAGTCGCCGCACTCCATGTTGGGCAACGTCCCCAGTCATCCTCGGAGGATCCCCGTCCCCGCCAACCAGCCGCAAAACTTACAAAAGTGTAAGCATTTGGAAAGGAAATCGAAACGAATCTGTGCGATAGTCTTCGGCACATGAACGAAGTTGAACCCATTTCCAAACCCATGAAGACATCTTCACGCTCGGGCCGCAGCTTAGTCGCGGCTTCACTCCTTGTCCTCGCAACCGGCGGTCTCACCTGGTCCGTGTCGAACGCGGTCGCCGATAACACGGCCCACCCGAAAGTCACAGTGAAGGTCGACGATCAGTCGATCGCTCGCGACAACCCGGAGTCGGGTAGCTACGCGCCGATCATCAAGAAGGTTGCGCCCAGTGTGGTGAAGGTCGAAGTGACCGAACGCGGGAAGGAAATCCCTATGTCGGATCTCCCTCCCTTTTTGCAGGACCCAGCGTTCCGGCAATTTTTCGGCGACCAATTCGGCGGTGGTGGTGAAGGAGACAACGAGCGCAATCCCGGCAATCGTCTTCATCGCCGTGGAAATACGATGCGTCAGCCGACTCAGATGGGTCTCGGCAGTGGCGTGATCGTGAGTGCCGACGGTTATATTTTGACCAACAATCACGTCGTTCACGATGCCGACACGATCAAAGTAACACTCGCCGATGCGCGTGAGCTCCCGGCCAAAGTGGTTGGAACTGATCCGCTCTCCGACCTCGCCGTGATCAAAGTTGAAGCGAAAGATTTACCCGCAATCACCTTTGCCGACAGCTCGAAACTCGAGGTCGGCGACCATGTGCTCGCCATCGGAAATCCGTTCGGCATCGGTCAGACGGTGACTGGCGGGATGGTTAGCGGGTTGGGTCGTCGCTCGCCGGAAACGGGCGTCGAATACGAAGATTTCATTCAGACCGACGCGGCAATCAACCCTGGTAACTCCGGGGGCGCGCTCATCGATGTGCGCGGCCGTCTTGTTGGTATTAACACAGCTATTTACACGCGTTCCGGTGGATTCCAGGGCATCGGCTTCGCCATCCCGAGTGCGCTCGCGCAAAACGTAATGCAGCAGCTCGTGGAAACCGGCAAAGTCGTGCGTGGGTTCCTCGGTGTTTCGATCCAGAGCCTGACCACTGATCTCTCGGACGCGTTCAAATTGAAAGATCACTCCGGCGCCCTCGTCGGCGATGTCACGCCAAACAGCCCTGCGGCTAAAGGCGGCGTGAAGACCGGGGACATTATCACTGAATTCAATGGGCAAAAAGTCACCGATGCGACACGGCTTCAGCTTGAGGTGGCCGATGTTCGTCCCGGCAAGGAAGTCACGCTTGGCATTCTTCGCGAAGGCAAGCCGATGGAGTTGAAGGTCACGGTGGCCGAACGCACGAAAAAGGGTTTGGCGAATGACGACCGTTCCGGCAGTCAAAGCGGCGACGACCAGGGCACACTCAATGGTGTGGGCGTTGCGGATCTCGATGCGCAGACCCGTCGTGAAAACGATATCCCATCCCGCGTCCAAGGTGTGATCGTCACCCAGGTCGAGCCGAACTCGAAGTCCGCCGAGGCTGGATTGCAGCAAGGTGACGTGATTGAAGAAATCAATCGCACACCGGTGCACACCGCGGAGGAAGCCGTAAAGATGACGGAAAATCCGGAATCAAAACGCACGCTCTTGCGAGTCTGGACCGCTCATCGCGGCACGCACTTTATCGTGGTCGACGAAACGGAGGCTCCGACTCCCACGCCGAGCCAATAATTTTAGGGGTTGAGGTTGATGTGGTGTGCTCACGGCAATGGCGTTGTGAACCATTGATGGGGTAGAACGTGAGCAAAGGGTGTTGTGAACGCTCCGGCGAAGGTGGCTTCCCGGAGCGTTTTACTTGAGGGATGTCGCAATGTCGCTTGAGATGGATGATGTGAGAATTCTTGTTGTGGAAGACGACGCCAAGATCGCCTCGTTTGTGGTCAAAGGCCTCAAACAAGAAGGCTACGCCGTGGACCACGCGCCAGACGGTGACACGGGCTTGTCGCTCGCGACGACCACGCCCTATGACGCGGCGGTGGTGGACATCATGCTGCCAGGGCTCGATGGACTGAGCTTGGTCAAACGCCTGCGCGTAAAAAACGCGGACCTGCCAGTCGTATTTCTCAGTGCGCGTTCGAGCGTGGAAGATCGCGTCAAAGGCCTGCAGGCCGGTGGCGACGACTATATGACGAAGCCGTTCGCGTTTGCCGAATTGTCGGCGCGGTTGCAGGCGCTGATTCGCCGGGCGACCCGCACGCCCGAGGCAACGAAACTATCGGTGGGCGACGTCGAGCTGGATTTGATTGCGCGTAGCGCGACGGTGTCCGGGCAATCGATGGAACTGCAACCCCGTGAATTCGCGCTCTTGGAATATTTACTGCGCCATCCGAAGCGTCCGGTGACGAAGACGATGATTTTGGAACACGTGTGGGACTACAGCTTCGATCCGCAGACCAACGTGGTCGATGTATTGATGCACCGGTTACGGGCAAAAATTGATCCAGATCGCCGGCGAATTGAAACCATTCGCGGCGTCGGTTATGTATTTAACGGCACGTCTTGATCGTTGGCGCCGCTCGGTCGCGGTTCGCCTGAGCCTTTGGTTCGCCCTCCTTTTCGCGGTCGGCTTTTCGACTATCTTCGTCGTGATGTACGTGTTGCTCGGGCGGCAACTCGAGTCGCGCGACGTAGAGACTTTGCGGATACGTTTGCAGCAGTATGCCGAGATCTACGAGAACGCCGGGTTGCCCGCGATGCGCGACCGCGTGATCGAGGACAGCGCCGCCCCGCATATTCGCTCCCTTTTCGTGCGCATGCTCAATCCGCATGGGGATTTGATTTGGACGCGCGTCCCGCCGGACTGGATCGAGCAAGATCCACGGCGAATCGCCGCGCCGGACGGGTGGGGCGGATGGACGGTCCATCGCGTTTACACCGTGCGCGTGCCGAGCGATCAGCAGCGCGATTTGATTGTGGTTTCGACGGTTCTGCCCGACGGCGATTTGCTTCAAGTCGGACGTGGCACCGATAGCCGTTCGTCGCTACTCGAGCCTTTGCGCGCTGTGTTTATTTGGATCGGTGGCGCCGTGGTGCTGGTTGGTTTTGCAGTTGGTGTGATCGCCGCGCGGCGTGCGACCCGACCCCTGCAAGCAGTGGTGGAGACGGCGCGGCGCATTATTTCGACGGGCGCGCTCGACGCGCGGGTTCCGATCCCCTCGCGCAACGACGACGTCGCCGAACTCGTGCAGTATTTCAATACCGTGCTCGACAAGAACGCATCGCTGTTGCGTTCGATGCGCGAAGCGTTGGACAACGTCGCGCATGATCTGCGTACACCGCTGACCAGCATGCGCGGCACAGCCGAGCTGGCACTAAGCCGACTCGGCAACGAGACGGTGACGCGCGATGCCTTGGTCGAATGCGTTGAGCAGTCGGATAACGTGCTCCGCTTGCTCCGTGCGTTGATGGAAATTTCCGAAGCGGAAGCCGGGGTTTTGAAATTGGAAAAACACGACTGCGATCTGAGCGATCTGACCGAATCCGCCGTCGATTTGTATTCAGACGTTGCGGACATGAAGCACATCAAGCTCCGCTTCGTCAAAGAAGGCGCCGCACCGGTGTTCGCCGATCCGACTCGCATGCGGCAGGCGATTGCGAACCTGATCGACAACGCCGTGAAGTACACACCGGACGGTGGTTCCGTTGACGTGTTAACGGGCGAGCGGGAGGGCAAGGCCTTATTCCAGGTCTCCGACACCGGCCCCGGCGTGCCGACGGCGGAGCAGCCGCGGATTTGGGAAAGACTTTATCGCGGCGACCAGAGCCGTTCACAAAGCGGCTTGGGACTCGGCCTCAGTGTGGTGCGCGCGATCGTGCAGTCGCACGGCGGAGATGTGACCGTACACAACGGCGTCGCGGGTGGGGCTGTATTTGAACTGACACTACCGCTTCGCCCGGTCGCAGCGAAGTCTCCCGCCGCCGTCGTCGTGTGAGTTCTGCGAGGTCACGGCGAGTTTGCTTCTGTGACTTGCTGACCCGACGGAATCCGGTTGCGGAGAACCTCTGAGATGGAGTGCGGTGACTTGTCACCGCTTTGGACGGGCAAATTCATTTGCCCGCAGAAACGACCTTCGCGATATCGATTTCGGAAGCCGAAATGAATTTCGGCTTTGAAGGCGGTGACGAGTCGACGCACTCCGATTGTCGGAAGGCTGAAAGCCTAGGCGCTGTGAACAGCGCGCGAGGCGTTCACGGCGTCGGCACGACATCCACGTCTTTCCAAGGGAAGTCGTCCATCGGCGCGATTTTGAACGTGAGCACACGATTACTTACCAATCGCGCCTCGGTGTAGAAAAAAATCGGAATGATCGGCATCTCGGTCAGAAGAATCTTTTCCATCTTCTGGTAGACGACGTAGCGCTCTGCCGTGGTTTTCGCATCGAGCGAACTCGCCAAAAGCCGATCGTATTCAGGACTGCCCCAATTGGTGAAATTGTTTCCGCTTCCCGTTCTAAAAACTTCGACGAAGCAATTGGGATCAAAGTAGTCGGCGATCCACCCGGCGCGCTCCATGTCGAAATTGATTTGTTTTTGGTCGTCGAGATAGACCTTCCATTCTTCGTTCGTGAGCGTGATATCGATGCCGAGGTTGCGCCGCCACATCTCCTGAATCGCTTCCGCGATGGGCCCGTGCCGCTTGCTCGTGTTGTACAGCAGTTGAAGATGAGGGAAACCTTTGCCGTCCGGGAAGCCGGCCTCGGCCAAGAGCCGTTTCGCTTCTGCAATGTCTTCGTGGATTTTGTAGTCCGGAACGTACCCGTTCGTGTCGGGCGGAACGTAGCTGAGCGCGGGCGATTCGCCGGCAAGCGTGATGTTTTTCACGATCCGATCGCGATTGATCGCGAGCGAAAGGGCGCGACGGACACGCACGTCGTTGAGCGGTTTTCGGGCAGTGTTTAGACGATAGAAATAGACTCCGCACCAAGGAGCGATCTCGATGTTTTTCGGAAGTTCTCGCTGGTACGTCGCCACCTTGTCAGCCGGCACTTCATACGTGATATCGAGCTGCCCGGTGCGAAACATGTGCTCTTCTGTGTCCGATTGCTCGATCGGCAAAAAATCGATCTCGTCCAACTTTACATTTTCGCGGTCCCAGTAGTTCGGTGATTTCTCGGCCACGATCTTTTGGTGCTGTATCCATTGCCGCATGACGAAGGCGCCGTTCGTGACCAGGTTTTCGGGACGCGTCCAGGTCGTGTCGCGGCGATCCAAATCGTGAAACTTCTCTAGCACATGAATTGGCAACGGGTACCAGGGAGGCCGCGCGAGCACGTTCAACAGGAAGGGAGCTGGTCGAGATAAAGTCAGGACCAGAGTGTGTTCATCCGGCGCTTTGAAACCCGTTTCAGAAAAATCTTTGATTCGGCCGGAAAAGTAATCTTCGGCTCCGCGGACGACGTAGAAAAGATAAACGTAATCCGCTGCTACCGCAGGCGTGAGGATACGTTGATAACTGCGCAAAAAGTCTTGAGCTGTAACGGGCGTTCCGTCGGACCATTTGGCGTCGTGACGAAGATGAAAAGTATAAACCAGGCCATCCGGAGAGATGTCCCATTTCTCGGCCACCCCAGGCGAAATCTCCTTGGGATTTTGACTCGGCATGACGAGACCTTCGAATAGCGCAAAGGCGAGCGTGTGCTCGGGGCCACCTGTCATGAGTTGCGGGTCGATAAATTGCGGTTCCGCGGCGTTCCCGTAACGTAGGATTTTTTTGGGAGCGCGGGACGCTTGAGACTCCTGTTTGTTTTTGCAGCCGCCGAGAGTGAGACCAATCAATCCCAGGAGGATGACAGCGCGACAAAACCAAACGGAGCGACGGAAGAGCATAGGTGCCCCGAATCTGTACTCATTCTGTACACCTCGCGCAAGCGCGAGCCTGTGCGTGGTTGGTCGGGCGACTGTCCTTCAGGTTGTCGAAGCATTAGTGAAACCCCTTCCGATGGGAGCAGTGCGGTGACTCGTCACCGCCTTGGACGGACGAATTTATTCGCCCGCAATGAACCGCCTAGCGGGACGTTTTCGGTGTGACGTCGACTAGTTCGATTTCACCAGCGGGATCGATGATCGAATCGGGCACCATTTCTTAGCCAGTTGCGCCGATGTTTCGATGTCTACCGAAGGCGAAATAAATTTCGCTTTTGAAGACGGCGCCCAAGTCACCGCGCTGCACATCTTTCTCCTCCACATCATTCCAGCTCCTCACTTCGCTTCTAGATAAACTGCTTTGTACGGATGATGATCCAGCAGCGTCGGGTACCAGTTCTTCACCGACGGTTGAATGGCGAAAACGTGGGTGTAATAATACAGCGGAATGATCGGCGCGTCTTTGATCAGCAGCGTCTCCGCTTGCTCGATCAGGTGCCGCCGCGCGTTCGGTTCGTTTGTACGGGTTGCTTCGAAAACGAACGCGTCGTACTGACCATTTTGCCAGTGCGTAAAATTATTTCCGTTGTTCGAGGTGAAGATCGCGAGAAAGGAAACCGGATCGAGGTAGTCGGCCGTCCACACGGACCGGAGCACTTGAAATTCCCCCCGCTGCCGAGCGGAAAGAATCATTTTGTTTTCCTGCGTGAGCAGATGGACGGTTAACCCCAGCTCGCGTCGCCACATTTCCTGCACCGCTTCCGCCACGGCACGGTGCGTTTCGGAAGTGTTGAAGAGTAACTCCACGACCGGAGCGCCTTGTCCTTTCGGATAGCCAGCATCGGAAAGCAACGCTCGCGCTTCCTCCGGATCGAATCGGGCGAGCACCGGCGCTGCTGCGCCTTCGCGCAAGTCGGGTGGAATGAGGCCAAAGGCGGGCTGCTGTCCGCCGCGCAAAATATTTTGAGCAATGGCTTTTCGATCGATCGCCAAATTCAACGCCTGCCGCACCCGCGTGTCGTCGAGAAAGGAGCGAGAGACGTTGATGCGAAAAAACTCGGTCGCCGAGAACGGATCGATCCGCAGCAACTGGGGGTCGTGCTGGCGGTAGCTGTCTACTTTGGAAATGGGCAGCGCTTCTGTGAGATGAATCTGGCCGGCACGAAAGGCGCGTTCTTCCGCTTCCTGGCTCTCGATGAAATAGAATTCGATTTCCTTCAACCTCACGTTGGCCACGTCCCAATACGTGGGCGATTTCAGCGCAGTGAGCTTTTGTCCAATCTTCCATTGATCGAGGATAAACGGCCCGTTGCCGACGAGCTGGTGCGGTCGAGCCCAATGATTGCCAGGTCGATCGACGGCGCCGAATTTTTCAATCGTGCGCAGTGGCACTGGCATGAACGCCATCTGCGTGAGCATCGAAAGGAAAGCCGGGGCCGGATGTTCCAAGCGCAACTGCAGCCGTCGTGTATCCAAGGCGTGGACACCGACTTGTTGGAAATCTTTCAGTGTCCCACTGTGAAACGCTTCCGCGTTTTGCAGCACGAACAGCATCGCGGCGTTTTCAGCACTGAACGACGGCGTGAGGATGCGGCGATACGAGTCGACAAAATCTTGCGCCACGACCGGCTGCCCGTCCGACCATTTGGCCGAAGCGCGCAAATAAAACGTGTAGGTGAGTCCATCCGGCGATTTTTCCCAAGATTCCGCGACGCCCGGTACGGGGTGCAGATCCTTCGGGTCTTCCGCGACCAAACCTTCGAACAACGCGCTCAAGACGTTATAGTCGGTCAGACCGACCGCGAGTTGGGGGTCGAGGTCGGCCAAGTCGGGACCAACACCGCGATGCAGAATTTGCTCGCGATCCCCCCGCTGCACATTCGTTTCACGCTGCCAGCAGCCCGCGAGCACGAGTGCGAGCGCACACGTGACGGCAAATCCGCCAGCCAACTTGCGTGTCCTCATGGCGTCGAGCGCTCGATCAAGCAGACCGCGTGAGCCGCGACGGCTAACCCGCGTCCGATCTCGTCAACGCCTTCGTTCGTCGTCGCTTTCACCCCAATGGCCGCGACCGCCAGGCCAGTCGTCCTCGCTAGCGCGGCTTTGATCTCGTCGAGACGCGGATATATCTTCGGTTTTTCGGCGATGACGGAGGCATCGATGTTCACGAGCGAGAACCCGCGCTGCCGCAGTGCGTCGACGACTCGGTTCAACAAAATCTGCGAATCGATATTTTTGTACGCCGGATCTGTATTCGGAAAAAAATGACCGATGTCGGGCAATCCCGCCGCGCCGAGCAACGCGTCACAGATCGCATGAGTGAGACAATCGGCATCCGAGTGACCTTCGAGCCCGTAGTCGACGGCGAATATCACGCCGCCCAGCACCATCGGACGCCCCGCGACGATGCGATGAATGTCGTAGCCGTGACCGATCCTCAGCGCACTCATGTCGTTTCCAATCGGGTCCGGAGAAATTCGAAATACGCGAGATCGTTCGGCGTCGTGAGTTTCGGATTCGGGTGCGCGTTTTCCAAAAGCGCCACGGGATGATGCAGAAATTCAACCGCCGCCGCATCGTCCGTGATGCGACGTTTTTTCGCCATCACCTGCGCGTAAGCTCGATCGATGAGTTCCCGGGAGAAAACCTGCGGCGTTTCCATCGCCCACAGACGCGAACGATCCAGACTCTTCAACTGGCCTTCGCCGGAATGGACTTTGATCGTGTCGGTCACGCGATGAGCGAGGACGACCGCGTTTTCTTTTCTTACCACTTTGAGCAACGCGACTAATTGCTCCGGTCGAACGAAGGGCCGCGCGCAGTCATGAATGAAAACGTATTCGATATCTTCCGGCATCGCTTCCAGCGCGGCGACGACCGAATCCTGCCGTTCTTTCCCACCGCGGACGAATAGCGATGGCGTCGGGGCGAAGGCGGAAAGCTCGGCCAACTGCCGTTGATCGCGACACACGATCACATAGAAATCAGCCACGCCGCTTTCGATAAAGGCGGCGGCGCAATGCGCAAAGATCGGCTTATCGCCGAGCAAAGTGAGGATCTTATCGTCGACAGCGCCTTGCATCCGTTGGCCGCTGCCGGCTGCGAGAAGAATGGCGGCCGTGCGCATAATTTGAGAAGGTGAGGTTTACGAGTTTAACTCCGCCAAAATGGTCCGTGCCGCCTGCGCTGGATCTGCGGCTTTCAGGATGGGACGACCAACAACGATGTAGCTCGATCCCGCTGTCGCGGCTTCCCGCGGAGTGAGGACGCGCTTTTGATCGTCGCCGCCAGATTCGCCGGCCGGGCGGATACCCGGTGTGATCAACTGCACATCATTCCGCAACACGCTACGCAACATCGCGACTTCGAGCGGTGAACAGACGAGACCTTTGAGACCCGAGGCGACCGCGAGTTTGGCGAGCCGCGCGACTTGATCCTCGGCGCGGCCAGGAACGCCGATTTCGTTGAGGCCATTATCGTCCATCGACGTGAGCACGGTGACGCCCAAGAGCAGCAAATCAGGTTTTTTCTGGGCCTGAGCTTGCGCGGCCAAGGTCATCATTTCGCGTCCGCCCGCGGTGTGCAGCGTAAGCATTCCGATGGGCAGCGTCGAAAGCGACTCGACGGCCTTTGCCACGGTGTTCGGGATGTCGTGCAACTTGAGATCGAGGAAAATGTTAAATCCCTCGTCGGCGATGGCGCGCACGTAATCAGGCCCGTAGGCGGTGAACATTTGCAGGCCGATTTTCAACCAGCGAAGTGACCCACGGAGCTGCTTCAAAATGGGCGCTGCTTGTTCGCGCGTTGGGACGTCGAGAGCCAGGATTAAATCGCAAGGCATGGGTCGAACCATAAGGCAGACGAATCGCGGTGATGGGAAGTGTGAAATTGGCCCTCTAGGAAGAACACTCTATCTTGGGTTGCGCGGAGCCAGTCTCGTCGCACTAGATTGTCGCGCGTGCCGTCCATCACCACCGTTTTCGCTCCCGCCAAAATTAATCTTTTCCTGTCTGTCACGGGTCGCCGCGCGGATGGGTTTCACAATCTCGTTTCTATTGTCGCCCCACTGCGTTTTGGCGACGAACTGCAGATCGAAACGCGACCAGCCGGCCTGTATTCACTCTCTTGTGACAACGCGGATGTTCCGCTCGATGAGACGAATTTGATCTTACGCGCCGCTCATCTTTTCTCTTCGGCGGTGCGCACGGCGCCGGGAGCGCATTTTCAATTGAAAAAAAGAATCCCCATGGGAGCCGGGCTGGGCGGGGGCAGCAGTGATGGCACGGCGGCGCTCATCGGTTTGAATCGATTGAGCGGCGAACCCTTGAACCTGGCGAGCTTGGGCGAGCTCGCCGCTCAGGTCGGCTCCGATTGCGCCCTTTTTCTTCACCGAAATGCCTGCGTGATGCGTGGACGTGGGGAGCACATCGAGCCACTTGAGGAAGGGAGCTTGAAGCGACTTCGTGGACGGCGCCTGCTCGTCTTTAAGCCTGACATCGGCATCAACACTGCCTGGGCCTACCGTCAGCTCGCGGACGGTGCACCGCAGACCTACTTGACGGCGGATGAGACGGAAGCGCGGCTGGCAGACTGGGTCCAATCCGACCGGCCGGCAGAAAGTCTGCTTTTCAACAATATGGAACCGCCGGCCTTCTCGAAGTTTTTAGCGCTTCCGACCTTGCTGGATGCGCTCCGCGAACGTTTTGGTTTAGCGGTGGGGATGAGTGGCAGCGGGAGTGCCTGCTTCGCGTTGCTTTCCGACCGGGACAATGGGGCGGAAATCGAGGCTTTCGTTCGGGATGCCTGGGGACCGCAAACGTTTCTCGTTCAGACGGAAACTGCGTAAAACCATGTTGACCCTCCCGGTGGGGTTATCGTTATCCTCGGGGGCTGCCGGTCGCCTTCGGAACGGCCTTATTTCGCTTAATGGAAACGCGTCAGAAAACAGAAACCACCATCACGGGCTTAGCCGCTTCGCAGGGCATCGCCTACGGACAGGTGTTTCTGTACGTGCAGAGCGACGTCGAAATCCCGTCGTACACGGTCGACGCCGACAAGCGCATCGAGGAAATCGCTCGGTTCGAGCACGCGCTGCTGGTCACACGCGGCCAGATCCAAAAAATTCAGAATGAAGTCGAGCGCGGCCTTGGCGCTGAAGAAGCGCGCATTTTCGATGCCCATCTGCTCGTACTGGAAGACCAAGCGCTGATCTCCGAAACTATCCGCGAATTCGAGCTGACCTCGAAAAATCTCGAAACCTGTTTCAACAAAGTTTCGCAGCGATATATCAAAGCGTTTGACGAAATCGACGATGAGTACCTGCGCGAACGCGCGGGTGACATCCGTGACGTCACGCAACGCGTGCTGCAGAACTTGCTCGGCCAGGCCGGCCAGAGTCTCAGCCATCTCGCCGATAAACGCATCATCGTCGCCAACGATATTTCTCCGTCGGACGCCGCGAGCATCGATCGCAATCGTGCCGTTGCACTGGTGACCGACTCGGGCAGTAAAACAAGTCATGCGGTGATCGTGGCGCGGTCGATGAAGGTGCCTGCGGTTGTAGCGGTGCGATCGCG
>Ga0207702_10001491_pt1 | contig 23131 bp, 21 predicted proteins | sample KBSCornC62_FD_184302 | JGI IMG/M metagenome (GOLD analysis project Ga0207702, IMG submission 184302) | Corn rhizosphere microbial communities from Kellogg Biological Station, Michigan, USA - KBS Corn C6-2 (SPAdes) (version 2) | ecosystem: Host-associated > Plants > Roots > Rhizosphere > Soil ...
AGCGCGCGGTCACCGTGCTCGGCTCGGATCACCACGGCTCGCTGGCGCGTGTGCGCGCCGGCTTGCAGGCGCTGGACATCGGCATACCGGAAGACTGGCCCGAATACGCGCTGTACCAGATGGTGACCGTGATGAAGGGCGGCGAGGAGGTGAAAATCTCCAAGCGCGCCGGTTCCTACGTCACGTTGCGCGACCTGATCGACATGGCCGGGCTCGACGCCACGCGTTATTTCCTGATCGCGCGCAAGAGCGATTCGCAACTGGTGTTCGACATCGACCTCGCGCGTGCGCAGACCAACGACAACCCGGTCTATTACATCCAGTACGCGCACGCGCGGGTGTGTTCGGTGCAGCGGCAGATGCACGAGCGATCCATCGTGTTCGAACAGCGCGACGCGCTGAAACACCTCGACCGGCTCGACAGCGACCACGCGCGCGACGTGATGGCGGAAGTTTCGCGCTTTCCGGAAGTCGTCGAAGCCGCGGCGGAAAACCGTGAACCGCACCTGCTGGCGCAATACCTGCGGGAACTGGCCGGCGCCTTCCACGTCTGGTACAACGCCGAGCAGTTCCTGGTGGACGACGAAGCGCAGCGCAATGCGCGCGTGGCGTTGGCGTATGCGACGCGGCAGGTGCTCGCCAACGGACTCGCTATGCTGGGCGTGTCGGCGCCGCAAACGATGTGACGTTTCGCACCATCTGATGAACGGCCGATGCGACCCTTCTCCGGGCCGCACGCAAACATGCACGAGGACTGGCAGTGGCAACTCGCAACAATCGACAGGCAGTACGCAACGGTGGCGCGGCCTTTCCGGGCTGGGCCTTGTTCCTGGCAGGCGTGGTGGTGGGCGGCATCGTCATGGCCCTTGCGTATCGCAGCATGCCCAGCCTGCGCCGCGCGGACCAGCCGCAGCCCAACCCCAACGCGGTGGCGCAACCGGGCAGCTCGCCGGGCATCGCAGCCAGCAGCGCGGCGTCCAGCGCGTCGCAATTCGATTTCTACAAGGTGCTTCCCGAGAAGGAAGTCGTGATCCCGAACGCGGAGCTGTCCGCGATGGCCAAGGCTGAGCAACAGAAGGCGGCGGCGGCCAACAATGCCAGCACTTCCACGCCGGCGGTGGCCAGTGCGGACACCGGAACCACATCCTCGCAGGGCGCTTACGTGTTGCAGGTCGGCGCGTACCCGGATTCCGGTGCCGCCGATGCGAAGAAAGCGGAGCTTGCGCTGCAGGGGTTCACCGCCCACGTGCAAACCATCTCCCTTGATGGCAAGACCTGGAACCGCGTGCGGTTGGGGCCGTTCGCGACCGCCACGGAACTGCAAGCCATGCAGAAGAAGTTGCAGGCGGCAGGTTTCCAAGCCATGCCCATGAAGGAAAAATGATGGGCACGGTGCTGGTCACCGGCGCCTCGGCCGGATTCGGCGCTGCGATCGCGGCCAAGTTCGCGGAAAACGGATGGAGGGTGATCGCCTTCGCCCGTCGCGCCGAACGCCTTGCGCAACTGACCGAACGCTTCGGCGTCGAGCGCGTGCACACCACCGCGTTCGACATCTGCGATGAAGCGGCCATGCGCGCCGCGCTGGATGCGTTGCCCGGAAACTTCCGCGCCATCGACGTGCTGGTCAACAACGCCGGCCTCGCGTTGGGTACCGCGAAAGCGCAGGACTGCGACCTCGCGCAATGGCGGCAGATGATCGACACCAACGTCACCGCGCTGGTGACGCTGACGCGCCTGTTGTTGCCGAAACTGATCGAACGCCGCGGCGCGATCGTCAACATCAGCTCGATTTCCGGGACGTATCCGTACACCGGCGGCAACGTGTACGGCGGCACCAAGGCGTTCGTGACCCAGTTTTCGCTGGGACTGCGCTGCGACCTGCACGGCACCGGCGTGCGTGTGACCTCGGTCGAGCCCGGCATGGCCGAAACCGAATTCACGCTGGTGCGCACTGGTGGCGACCAGGCTGCTTCCGACAAGCTGTACGCAGGCGCGCATCCGATCACCGGTCGCGACATCGCCGACACCGTGTGGTGGGTCGCCAGCCTGCCGCCACACCTCAATATCAACCGCCTCGAAGTGATGCCGGTCAGCCAATCGCCGGCGGGGCTGCAGATCGCGCGCGAAAGCTGAGGGCCACCACGCTGGGGCGAAGCGCCGCCGCCAGCCACCGCTTGGACTAGAATCAACCCGGATTCCGGTGCACGCGGGAAGAACGCTCGCGTGCGGGCAACACGCGTCGTTCTGGCATGGCTGGGGTCGGCGTGAACGAATTCTGGCAACGTCTGAAGCAGCGCAAGCTGGTGCAGTGGGCGATCGCCTGGGTAGCCTTCGCGTTCGCGTTGCTGCAGGGCATCGACATCATCGCGCAGCGCTTCAACTGGCCGGGCGCAGTGGAGCGCTACCTGATCCTCGCGCTGGCGATCGGCTTCTTCGTAATGCTGGTGCTGGCCTGGTATCACGGCGAGCGCGGCGCGCAACGCATCGGCGGCGCCGAGTTGCTGATCATCGCCCTGCTGCTGGCGATCGGCGGCACCCTGATCTGGCGCCTGGGACCGGCGGCGAACGGACCGCATGCCGCGCCGTTCGTGCAAGCCGGTAGCCCGGATAAAGCGAAGCGAAATCCGGGAACAAACACCGCCCCGGATTCCGCCGCTGGCGCGCCTGCATCCGGGCTACGCGTCAACGCCGCCGCGCAACCCATCCCCGCCAAATCCATCGCTGTGCTGCCGTTCGAGAATCTGTCGAACGACAAGGACAACGAATACTTCGTCGCCGGCATGCAGGACCTGATCCTGACCAAGCTGGCCGACATCGGCGATCTCAAGGTGATCGCGCGCACCTCGACCGCGAAATACGCCAGCCATCCGGATGATTTGAAAACCATCGGCAAGCAACTCGGCGTTGCAAGCATTCTGGAAGGCAGCGTGCAGAAGCAGGGCAAGCAGGTGCTGATCAACGTGCAGTTGATCGATGCCGACACCCAAAGCCATCTCTGGGCGCAGGATTACACGCGCGCGCTCGACAACGTGTTCGGCGTCGAAGGCGAGGTGGCGGAGAAGATCGCGAACGCGCTCAATGCAAAACTTTCCTCGGCGGAAACGGCGCGCCTGGCTGCCGTACCGACCCGGAACGAGGCGGCTTACGACCTGTTCCTGCGTGCCGAATACCAGACCAACCAGGCCGAACTCGGCGCCGGCAACCCGCTGATGCTCGCAACCGCGATCCCGCTTTACCGGCAAGCCATCGAAAAGGATCCCGATTTTGCCTTGGCCTATGCGCGGCTGTCCTATGCGGAAAGCTATCTCACGTACGAAGGCGCCGGTGGGCAGGACGCGGTGCAACTCGACACACGGGCACGCGCCGACGCCGAGCAGGCGCTCAAGCTGGTGCCCGATCTCGCCGCGGCGCAACTCGCCTTGGGTTACAACGCTTACTGGGGCCACCGCGACTTCGATGGTGCGATCGAGGCCTTTGCGGCAGTGCTGGCGCTTCGCCCCAACGATCCCGGCGCGCTCGAGGGGCAAGGATTGGCCCAGCGCCGCCTGGGTCGTTTCGACGCGGCGATCGCTTCTTTCCAACAGGCGTTCACGCAGAACCCGCGCAGCTCAGTGCTTGCCGCGAACATCGCCAGTACTTACATGGCGATGGGGCGTTACGCGGATGCCGAGCGCTGGTCCCAACGTGCCCTGACCTTGGAGCCCCGCAACATCGCCGCCAAGGAGAATTATGTCCAGAGCATCCTGCTCGGCAGTGGCGACATCGCACGCGCCTTGGCAGCGGCCACGGGTGACTCGAACCGGTTGAAAGTCGGAACGCGTGCGCCCCTGTTGATCTACCAGAGGCGATATCGGGAGGCCTTGGACCTGCTCGACAGTATTCCTGTGAATGTACCTGACCCGTTTCTCGCCTATGTGGTCATCGGCAAGCCGCAGACGGAAGCGCGGCTGCTCCGGTGGCTGGGTCAGCCGGAGCGTGCCAAGTCTTTGTATGAGCAGGTTCTGCCGCAGCTGCGGACGCAAGTCAAAATGCAGCAGGGTATCGATGTGGGGGCGGTCTGGAACCGCATCGCCGAGGCGGAACTGGGTTTGAGTCATGCCGCGGAAGGGCTGGATGCTCTCGCGAAATCACAGGCCATCGCTTCCAGAAGCAACGATCACCTGTCTGCGCCGAGGCTGATGCAGGTCAACGCCGCGCAATACGCCCAAGCCGGCCGCCCTGATCTTGCCGTGCCGCTGCTCGCCAAGGCGCTGGCTACGCCGGGGATCGGCGGCGACTACTCGCCCGTGATGCTGTGGCTGGATCCGCACTGGGATCCGATCCGCCCCGACGCGCGTTTTCAGGCGCTATTGCAACAGTACGCGCAATACAAGCCGGCCGTGGTTCCTGCCCCGCCGTCTGCGCATTGAACGCGCGAACGGGTTCGTCTATCAGGTTTCCTGCAGATAGGTGTAACCGGTCAGCCCCGTTTCCAGCGCGGCTTCGAGATGCCGCGCGGCATCGCCGTCGATGCCGGCTTGCGCGAGCTTTTCGCGGTACGCCGCGCGCAGGTCATCGGGCTGGTAGCCGACGTAATCGAGCAGCATGTCGGCGGAATCGCCGCGGCGCGCGCCGTCCAGCGTGAAGCCGTCGCCGTCGATGCGCACATTCACCGCGTCGGTGTCGCCAAAAAGATTGTGGATGTCGCCCAGCGTTTCCTGGTACGCGCCGACCAGGAAGATGCCGAGCCGGTACGGTTCGCCCGGTCGCAGTTCGTGCAGCGGCAGGCTGACGTCGAGGTCGCCCGATTCCACATACACGTCGACGCGCCCGTCGGAGTCGCAGGTCAGGTCGGCCAGCGTGCCGCGCCGCGTCGGTTCCTCGTCCAGGCGCGTCAGTGGCATGATCGGGAAGATCTGGTCGATCGCCCACACGTCCGGGATCGACTCGAACACCGAGAAGTTGCAAAAATATTTGTCGACCAGCTTCACGTCGAGCGCGTCGATGATCTCGCGGTGCGAACGCTCGTCGGGCTTCAGGTGCTTGCGCACGCCCAGCGCGATCGCGTGGAACAGTGCATCGAGTTTGGCGCGTTGCGCAAGGTCCAGCACGCCCTGCGCATACAACAATTGCCCTTCGTTCAAATACTGCTGCGCGTCCTGCCAGACTTCGCGCACTGGCCGCTTGCCGAGTGCCGCCAGCGTGTCGCGCAGTGATCGCAACACCGGCGATTCGTTCGCGGCTTCCGATGGGACGGCACCATCCGGCGCGGCCTCGACCTCGCTGACATTGACGATCAGCACCGCGTGGTGCGCGGTCATCGCGCGGCCGGATTCGGTCAGCACGCGCGGCGGATCGAGCTTCCATTCCGCGCACGCGGCAGCGAGCGGCGCGACGATGGCGTTGGCGTACTGGTCGAGGTCGTAATTGATCGAGCATTCGCCGCGCGAACGCGTGCCTTCGTAATCGATGCCGAGTCCGCCGCCGACATCGACGTGATCCAGCGGCAACCCAAGCCCACGAAGTTCGGCGAAATGCCGCACCGCCTCGCGCATGCCGGCCGCGATGTCGCGCAGGTTGGAAATCTGCGAACCCATGTGGAAGTGCAGGAGGCGCATCGTGTGCGTCAAATTCGCTTCGCGCAGGCGTTCGACCAGCGCGAGGAGTTGCGTCGGCGTCAGTCCGAACTTGCTCTTGTCGCCGCCGGTGTTCTGCCACTTGCCGGCGCCGATGGACGCCAGTCGCACGCGCACGCCGAGTTTCGGTTCGACACCGAGCGCCTTCGCTTCCTCGATCACGTGCTCGAGTTCGGATGGTTTTTCGATCACGACCACCACGTCGATGCCGAGCTTGCGGCCGATCAGCGCGATGCGGATGTATTCGGCGTCCTTGTAGCCGTTGCACACGACCAGCGAGCCCGGCTCGGCGAGCCCGAGCACCGCCAGCAGCTCCGGCTTGGAGCCGGCTTCCAGTCCGAACCCCGTCCCCGCCGCGCGCGGCGATTGCGGGCCCTGCGCGAGCGTGGCCGCGACCGCGCGTTGCTGGTTGACCTTGATCGGATACAACGCCGTGTAACCACCGGCGTAGTCGTGGGCGCGCATCGCACCCGCGAACGCTTCGCGCAGGCGCGCGCGGCGGTCCAGCAGGGTGTCGGGAAACCGCAGCAGCAGCGGCAGGCGCAGGCCGAGCTCGCGCGTGCGAGCGATCGCATCGTCCAAGGCGATTGCCGGGCCCTCGGCACCGCGCGGTCGCATCACCGCGCGTCCCACGTCATCGATATCGACGTAGCCGTCGCTCCAGTGCGCGACGGAATACGCAAAACGGGCGGCATCGATGTTCCAGGCGTTCGTCATCGTGGGTCTCCGGATAACGAGGGGCGGAACGTCGCAGCGGCGGGCCTTGACGCGAAGGAGTGGTCGATCGGAAGCCACCATCGCCGCGGGATCGACTTCCACCATTGTAACGCGTGGGCCGGGCCCGGCCGTTACAATTCACGGTTCTCCAACAGGATTCCCGGCATGTCGTCCAACTGGTTCACCGAAAAGCACGAGGCTTCCGGGTCGTCCATCGGCTATCGCGTGGACGACAAGCTCGCGGAGGCCTCGACGCCGTTCCAGCACATCGAGATTTACCGCACCACCGATTGGGGCAACCTGATGGTGATCGACGGTTGCGTGATGCTGACCAGCCGCGACAACTTCCTGTACCACGAGATGATGACGCACCCGGCGCTGTACACGCACGCGGCGCCACGCAACGTGGTGATCATCGGCGGCGGTGATTGCGGCACCCTGCGTGAAGTGCTGCGCCATCCGGAAGTCGAATCGGTGGTGCAGATCGACATCGACGAGCAGGTGACGCGACTGGCGGAAAAATATTTCCCGGACCTGTGCGAATCCAACGCCGACCCACGCGCGAAACTGCTGTTCGACGACGGCATCAAGTACATGGCCGAGGCCGCGCCGGATTCACTGGACGTGGTGATCGTCGATTCCACCGATCCGGTGGGCCCGGCCGAAGGCCTGTTCAACGCGAAGTTCTACGCGAGCTGTTTCCGCGCGTTGCGCGAAGGCGGCATCCTGGTGCAGCAATCGGAATCGCCGCTGGTGCTGCTGGACCTGATCCAGTCGATGCACAAGGCGATGCGCGAGGTCGGGTTCCCGGCCACCCGCACGCTGCCCTTCCCGCAGCCGTGCTATCCGACCGGCTGGTGGAGTTGCACGCTGGCGCGCAAGGGCGGCGGGCTCGACGCGTTCCGCGAACACGACGCGGCCGCGAAACCGTTCGCCACGCGTTATTACAACGCGGACATCCACCGCGCCGCGCTGGCGCAACCGGAGTTCATGCGCAGCGCGTTGGGCACCTGAGCCTGCGCCGCAGCCGGCCAGTCGGCATTCATCCATCCGTGTTTAGCTTTCCCAACCTCTCACCGGTACCCCTCCATGCGCCCTGCCGTGACCTCCGCCATCCTTGCCGCGTTGTTCGCCGCCGGCAGCCTGCCGGCCACCGCGCAACTCACCGCGCCGGCCTCCGCGGCAACCAGCAGCCCTGCCATCGTCAGCACGGCCGGACCTGCCCCGAAGCTGTCGGCCGCTGACCAGAAGCGCGTCGAGGCGATCCAGCAATATCAGCACGACTTGGTCAGCGTGGTGGCGCTGCGCGCCGACCCGGATTACCTGCTCGGTGCGGCGATCCTCGCGCGGCCGTTCAAGAACCAGACGCAAGGTCTGGATTTCGACTCGCTCAGCCAGCGCGCGGCCACCGCACCGAACGCCGGGCCAGCCGTCGAATGGGTGCGCCTGGATCTGTGCACGAACAAGGACGATTGCCCGAACGCGAAGGCCTTCGAATCCCTCAAGAAGAACGCCGCCGACAATGCCGCGGTGTGGATCGTGGCCATGGACATCGCTGCCGAGAAGAAGGACGCCAGGGCCGAGCAGGCCGCGCTGGAAAAGGCCGCCACCGCACAGACCTACGATGACTATTACGGCAAGGCGCTGGCCGGGGTTGCCAAGGCGGTCGGAGTCCTGCCGCCACTGGCCGACACGATGCAGGGCGCGCACGGCGGCCAGCCCGACAACGGCGACGGCGTGCGCGTGCTGGTCGCGGCCAACGCAACCGGAAACCATCTGCGCCCCAACCTGAAACCGGTGGTGGACGCGTGCGACAAGGATGCCGTGGCCAGGCACCACGACACGCGGCAGGCCTGCCTGAAGCTCGCGCATACGCTGACGTGGGGATCGAGCCCGATCGCGCGCGCGGTTGGCCTGCACATCCAGGCTGACCTCGAACCCGCGAAGAAGGCGGAGAACGACCAGGCGGCGCGGAATGTCGCCTGGCAGGTGCAGGCGTATTCCGGGTTGTTGCAGCGCGCGCTCACGGATCAATCGCTCGCCAAGCAATGGCTCGCGGCCGCGAGCAACGGTGGTACCGAGCTCAGCCTGATGCTCGCGACGCTGCGGGCCAACAATATTTCGACCGATGCACCCGCCGATGCGGCGCCCGCGTCGGCCGGTTCCAGCGGGCAGTGAGCGGAATCCGACATGCGCGAACTGCTGTTGCTGCGGCACGCCGAGGCCATGAATGCGGGTCCAGATGGGCGTGACATGGAGCGCCCGCTCAGCGTGCATGGCGGCGTCCAGGCGCGCGCCGTCGGTACGTGGCTGGCCGAACAAGGTGCCGAACCGGACGCGGTGTTGTGTTCGCCGGCACGCCGCGCGCAGATGACTGCGGACGCCGTGTGCGTGGCGCTGCGCACGCGCACGCCCCGGTTCCTGCCCGCGATCTACCGGGCCACGCCGGGTGAATTGCTGTCGTTGCTGGAAACCCACGCGCCGGAAGCGCGCCAAGTGCTGCTGGTCGGGCACAATCCGGGCATGGAGCAATTGTTGGCCCTGTTGACCGAAGGCCGCTCCGCCGGTGCGCGTGGCATGTCGCCCGCCGCGCTTGCGTGGATCGAACTGGCCGATGATGCGCTGGAGCCAGGACACGGGCGCTTGCGCGCCTTGTGGTCGCCTTGAAGACAGTGCTGGCACTGGCCTTGTTGCTGCTGCCAGCGTTCGGCGTCGCGCACGCTTCCGAAACCGCGCAAACCTGGACCATCGACCCCGCGCAATCGCAGGTCCAGTTCGCGGTGCGCAAATTCTGGTTCGCGCACGTGCGCGGGACCTTTCCCGCATTGTCCGGCACATTGCATCACATCGACACCCATATCGGTGCGGACCTCGCCCGGGTTGATGCCGACCTCGCGGTGGACGGCCTGCTGATGGATGACGCCGGTGACCGCGCGCGCGCACTCGGCGTGGGATTTTTCGACGCGACGCGGTTCCCATCCATCCACTTCGATTCCGACCCGTTCCCCGTGGGCGAGCTGGCAACCGGGGGCACGCTGCGCGGAATGCTGAGTCTGCACGGCGGACGCCATCCGGTGACGCTGGCGCTGCAGCCTTCGGACTGTCCGCGCCAACCCCTGCATTGCGTGATCCGCGTGCGCGGCACGATTTCCCGTTCTGGTTTCGGTATGCGCGGCTGGCGCGGGGTGCTGTCGGACAAGGTGGAACTGGACCTGAGAATTGTTTTGCGTTCGTCCATGAACGTCGGTTCGCCAGACTTGAGACCAGACGCCGGCGATCCTGCGTCATGAGCATTGCCACGGCCGTCAAAGCCGCCAGCCATGGCCTGGAGTTCCCTGGCCTGATTTCTTGCAACGGCCCGCTCCGTACGGCGCTTTCAGCCGCACGACACCCCCGTATGATGCGCCGGTGATGCGAAAGAGCGTTCGCGCAAAACTGGGGTGGTGCGTTTGCGCCTTTGCATTGGTGCTGGCGGGGTGCGCGCCGCTGCCAACGAAGCGCATTCAGCGCGCGAACAATATCGTCGCGATGTCGGCCGACAGCCGCAGCGTTTGCGACAAACCCGATCGTTGCGCCGAGCCTTCGCCGTTCATGGCGCAAGCCGACAACGCGATCGCGGCCTCGAAGCCGGACGCGCCGCGCAACACCGTCACCCTGCTGAACATTGGCCAGAACGCGCTAGCGGCCCGCATCAACCTGATCCGCGCGGCGCAGAAGTCCATCGACATCCAGACCTACATCTGGGCCAAGGACGACGCCGGCATGCTGGTGCTGGACGAACTGGTCAAGGCCGCGCGGCGCGGCGTGAAGGTGCGCATCCTCGCCGACCAGCTGGGCTCGTTGAACGATCCGCAATTGCTGTCGCGGCTGGCGCGCGCCAGCGACAACCTGCACATCAAGCTGTACAACCCGACATTCGACAGCGCCCACAGCAGTTACGTCGAATACGCCGCCAGCGTGCTGTGCTGCTTCCGCAAGTTCAACCAGCGCATGCACAACAAGCTGTTCCTGGTGGACGCCAAGGTCGGCATCGTCGGCGGCCGCAACTATGCCGACGAGTATTACGACTGGGATGCGCAACTGGATTTCCTCGACCGCGACGTGCTGGTGGCGGGTGTCGCGGGGCGGCAGATGGAGAAAAGCTTCGACATCTTCTGGCAGAACAGCCGCGCGGTGCCGCTGACCCATCTGAAGGACGTCAATGCCGAGATCCTTGCGCATCCGTTCGACGCCGAGCCATGGACAGAGCCGCGCTTCGCCGATCCGCAGCGCGTGGCCAGCACGCGCAACGAGGCGGAAGATCCCGAGTGGCTCGCGGATACCCTGCTCGATCACAGCCTGAACGTCGGGCTGGTGGATTACTTCTACGACCTGCCGTCCAAGGACGAGGCGGTGCACGGCCCGGATTCACGCGAACTGACACGCGATCTGATGAAGATGATTTCGGATGCGCGCAGCCAGATCGTGCTGCAGACGCCGTACCTGGTGCTGACGCGCCGCGCGGGGCGAATCTTCGAGGCACTGCAGAAGAAACAGCCGCCGGTGCAGGTGATCGTGTCCACCAATTCGCTGGCGTCCACCGACGCGCTGGGGGTGTATGCCTTGTCCTACAAGCACCACAAGAAATTCCTGGTCGATTTCGGATTCCAGATCCACGAATTGATGCCGCATCCGGCCGACGCCAGCGAGATGCTCGGGGACTACAACCGCCTGTCCGGCTTCGGGTCGGAAAGTTCGTCGCCGCATCACGGTGGCCGTGCGCCGATCGAATCCGGCAGCCCCGGACCGCGCATCAGCCTGCACGCGAAATCGCTGGTGGTCGATGGCCGCATCGCGATGGTCGGCTCGCACAATTTCGATCCGCGATCGGACAAGATCAACACCGAATCCGGCGTGATCATCGACGACCCGGCCTTCGCAGCGCAGGTGCGCGATTCGATCCTGCGCGATGCCGCACCGCGCAACGCGTGGCTGGTCGCGCCGCGGCATCCCATCCCCATCATCGGCGACGTCAGCCAGGCCATCGGTGACGTGTCGCGCGCCTTGCCGATCTTCGACATCTGGCCATGGGCCTATGCCACCGATTATCAGTTGAAGCCCGGTTGCCAGCCCATTCCCGCGACCGATCCGGATTTCCTGAAATGCTGGAAGCCGGTGGGGGACTTCCCCGAGGTCAACCTGTCGCTCACCGCCATCATCACGCGCTTCATCACCGCGTTCGGGGCGGGCATGCAGGGAATCTTGTGACGCTCGATGCCGATGCCCGGCGGCCGGCGAAGCCTGATTGACGCGGTCACGACCGCTCGGTAGGCTGCCGCATTCAGCCGCCCGTTTCGAGGATTCAGCCATGCCGATGGACATCAACATCCAGTTGAGTGACGACGACCTGCAGTTCTTCGTCAAGGGCATGCATGACGTGCAAGCCAGCGTCAAGGACGAAAGCGCCGAAACGATCATCGCGGCCGCGCAGAAACTGCTCGATGAAACCCATGCCGCCCACGCACCGCCGTTCATCGCCGAACGCATCGGCAGCGTGGAGTCGCTGATCGCCATGTCGCGCGACGTGGGGTTCAACCTGCCCGAAGACGATCGCAAGCGGGTGCTGGCCGCGCTGGCGTACCTGGCCGATCCCAACGACGCGATTCCCGACAACGTGCCGGTGCTGGGCTTCCTCGATGACGCCATCATGATCGAGCTGTGCCGCCGCGACCTGCACTTCGAAATCGAAGCCTACAACGACTTCTGCGAATGGCGTGCCGACGAGGCCCGCGGGCGCGGGTTGGACCCGGACAAGCTGATGGTGCAGCGCGCCGACTGGGCGGACGCGCAAGCCGCCGAAGCGATCGCGCTGATGCACCGCCGCCGCCGCGACTCCTACGCCAGCGGCGCGTGGAAGCCGACGCTGTTCAAGATCAGTTAGGGTTTCCCTTCTCCCTTCGGGAGAGCCGCCATCCATGGCCAAGAGCCCCGTGGTGGCGCGCAGCGCCGAATGAGGGTTCGGGCCTTGCGAATTGCACAAGCCTCGTGAGCGGATCCTCGCCCCAGCGCTATGCGGCCGCCTCTCCCGAGGGGAGAGGGGCGACATCACCGCTCCAGAATCGCCACGACACCCATCCCGCCCGCGGTGCAGATCGAGATCAGTCCGCGGCCGGAACCCTTCCGCGCGAGCAGCTTCGCCAATGTCGCGACGATGCGTGCGCCGGTCGCGGCGAACGGGTGCCCCGTCGCAAGGCTCGATCCGTTGACATTGATCTTTGCCGGGTCGATCGAGCCCAGCGGCGCCTCCAGCCCCAGCCGGTTGCGGCAATAGTCCGGTGATTCCCACGCCCGCAACTGGCACAGCACCTGCGCGGCGAAGGCCTCGTGGATTTCGTAGAAGTCGAAACCCTGCAGCGTCAGGCCCGCGCGCGCCAGCATGCGCGGCACCGCGATCGTGGGCGCCATCAGCAATCCTTCGCCGTGCACGTAATCGACGCCGGCGACTTCCGCGAACGTGAGGTAAGCCAGCACCGGCAGCTTGTGCGCCGCGGCCCAATCCTCGCTGGCCAGCAACACCGCCGCCGCACCGTCCGACAACGCGGATGAATTGCCGGCGGTGAGGGTGCCTTTGCCCGAGGTGCGATCGAACGCGGGTTTCAAGGCGGCGAGTTTTTCCAGCGTGGTGTCGGCGCGCAGCAGGTTGTCGCGCGCGACGCCGCGAAACGGGATCACCAGGTCATCGAAGAAGCCGGTGTCATACGCGGCTGCGAGCTTGCGGTGGCTTTCCAGTGCCCACTGGTCCTGCTCGGCGCGGCCGATTTTCCATTCGCGCGCCATCTTCTCGCAGTGCTGGCCCATCGACAGGCCGGTGCGCGGCTCGACCACGCCGGGCACTAGCGGTTTCAGTTCGCGCAGGCGGAAGCCGCGCGTGGCGGCGTGCAGCTTCTGCCCGAACGTTTTCGCGCGATTCAGATCCAGCAGGCGTTGCTGCAGGCGATTCGAATAAGTCAGCGGCACCTGGCTCGTGGTGTCCGAACCGCCGCCGATGCCGGCCTCGATCTGGCCCGTCGCGATCTTCTGCGCGATCAGGATCGCATTGTCCAGCGAGGTGCCACAGGCACGCGCGGTCGTGATGCCGGGAGTCGTCATCGCGAGCCCCGAGGATTGCAACGCTTCGCGCGCGAGATTCCAGTCGGCGGGATGTTTCATCACCGCGCCGAACGCGACTTCGTCCAGTTCCACGCCGTGCAGGCCGAACTTTTCGACCAGCGCGCCCAGCACCTCCACCGACATGCCGAAGTTGCCGAGGTCGGCGTAGGCCGTATCGCGCTTGCAGAACGGAATACGCGCGCCGCCCAGCACGGCGACGCGGCGGGTTTGGGGGATCATGATTCCGGCTCCCGTGCGATTTCCTTCATTGTAAGAGCGGACGTGCATGTGACCGCCTTCCTCCTTCGCTTGCGTAGGGCAGAGCGAAGCGAACACGCGCGAGGCGCGGCGAGGGATGGCTCTTCATCGAGCGGCGGCATCCCCCCGGTGCCAGTTGCCTGCGGCAGGTGGCATCGCCCCCCTTCGTTCCGAAGGAGGTGGAATCGCGCCGGAGCGTGCCTATACAAATTCGATGAACCCGCGCCGCAACATCTTGTACGGCTCTTCGTCCATCCCCAATGAAGCGTAGGTTTGCTGTGCGCGTTCGTTGTCGCGCTCGACGTAGAGCCGCATCCCGACTGCGCCCGCCGCACGCGCGCGACGTTCGACGTCCGCATACAGCGCGCGGAAGACCCCGGTGCGGCGTGCAGCCTTCGCCACGTACACGCTCTGGAACCACCACCAGTCGCCGTTGCGCCAGTCGCTCCATTCATAAGTGATGAGCAGGCAGCCGGCGCGTTCGCCCTCCAGTTCGGCAACCAGGTAGAAACCGCGCCGCGGATCGTCGAACACCGCTTGCGTTCCGCGCGTCAGGACATCGCGGTCGAGCGTCTTGTGCTCGGTCTCCGATGCCATCGCGGCGTTGCATTCCACCAGGAAGGGAATGTCCGCGCGTTCCGCGGCGCGAATCGAAATCGGCATGCGTGTCACTCCCCGTCTTTTTGCCGTCCACGCCGCTGGCGCGAACTGCCCAGTTTGCGTGTCAGGGTGTTGCGGCCGAGGCCCAGCGCCCTGGCTGCATTTTGGCGGTGACCCTCATGCGCGGCGAGGGCGGCATCCAGCAACGTGCGATCGAAACGCTCGCGTGCCCGCGCGTGCAGGTTGTCCGCGCCACCGGCGAGTTGTGCATCCGCCCATGCGCGCAGGGCCGATTCCCAAGGCAACACCCCGTAAACAGTCCGCGCCCGTGCCGCTCCGCTGTCGTCCAGATCCTCGCGGCGGATCGTGGTGCCCGGCGCGATCACGGCCAGCCGCCGGCACAGGTTTTCCAGTTGCCGGACATTGCCCGGAAAGTCGCGCTGCGCCAGCGCCTGCAGTGCGGACTGGGTAAAGCACTTCGCCGGCAATCCCAGTTCTGCCGCGGCATCGGCGAGGAGTTGCTTTGCCAGCAGCGGGACGTCCGTGCGGCGTTCGCGCAGTGCCGGCAGATGGATGCGCAGCACGTCCAGCCGGTGCATCAGGTCGGCACGGAATTCGCCGCGCGCAACCTTCGCATCCAGATCCTGGTGGGTCGCGGCCAGCACTCGCACGTCGCTGCGGATCAATTCGCGCCCGCCCACGCGATAGAACTCGCCACCGGCCAGCACGCGCAACAACCGCGTCTGCAAAGCCAGCGGCATGTCGCCGATCTCATCGAGGAACAACGTGCCGCCCCCGGCCTGTTCGAAGCGGCCCGTGCTGCGCCGCTGCGCGCCGGTGAACGCGCCGGCTTCGTGGCCGAACAATTCCGATTCCAGCAGTTCGGCCGGGATCGCCGCCGTATTCAGCGCAACGAACGGTCGCGCCCGCCGCGCACTTTCCTCATGCAGGGCGCGCGCGACCAGCTCCTTGCCGGTGCCGGTTTCGCCGGTGATCAACACGTTCAGATCGCTGGCCGCGACGCGTCCGATCAGGCGGAATACTTCGCGCATCGACGCACTTTCACCGAGCAAGGCGTGGCGCGGGACCGTTGTGCGCGATGGCTGCCCTGCCTGCGCCGATTCGCTGACAGCACGTTGAACCGCGGATACGGCTTGCGCGAGATCGAACGGCTTCGCCAGGTAATCCGCCGCGCCTTCACGATAGGCCGCCGCGGTGGTCGCGACATCGGTGAAGGCGCTCATCACGATCACCGGCAGATTCGGGTGTGCCGACTTCGTTTCGCGCAACAGGGCGAGGCCGTCGTCGCCGGGCAAGCGCACGTCGCTGATCAAAAGGTCCGGAATCGCGCGTTGCAGCGCGCGCTGCGTGGCTTCGGCGTCGGCGAACTCGGTGACCGCATGTCCCGCGTCGCGCAGCGCCGTCGCCAGCACGAAACGCACCGCGCGATCGTCGTCGACGATGTAGATGTCGCTCATGCGTGTTCTCCCGGGCGCGGGTGGCGGGGGAGCAACAGCACGAAGCACGACCCCGATTGCCGCCGTTGCAGCGCGAGTTCGCCGCCGTGTTCGCGTGCGATTTCGCGTGCCAGCGCAAGCCCAAGGCCGGTACCGCCCGCGCGGCCGGAGACCAGCGGCTCGAACAATGTTGTCGCGATCGCATCCGGCACGCCGTCGCCGTCATCTTCGACTTCAATGCGCAACGCAGGCACGCGCTGTCCGTGCACATCGCGCCAGCCGGCTTCGGCGCGGCTGCGCAGGACGATCCGTGTCGCGTTGGCCTGCACCGCGTTGCGCACAAGATTCAGGACCGCCTGCAGCAGGCGATCGGGATCGCCGTGCCATGCGGGCAGGCTGGGATCGTAGTCGCGCACGACGGCGACATCGCCGCGTTCGGCGACCAGCAATTCCACGGCGCGCTCCAGCATCGCGTGCACGTTGACCGCGCGCGTCGCCATCGCGTGGCGCGCACCCAGCAGGCGTTCGGCCAGCGTCGCCAGCCGTGCGGATTCGTCGCGGATCAGTTGCGCGAGTTCGCGCTGCCGGGCGTCGCCCGCGCGCTGCTCCAGCAGTTGCGCCGCGCCGGAAATCGCGGCCAACGGGTTGCGGATTTCGTGCGCGAAGCCGCGCAACGATTCCGATACGCGCGTGGCGCCATTCGCCATTAGGGCCGGACGGGTTTCGACCCAAACGCCGCTTTCGGAGGGCGCGAAGCTGAAGTCGAGCCGCATTTCGCTGCCCGGCATCGCGCAAATCGCGACGCCAGGCAGGCCGAGCGTGCCGTGTTCCGCCCGTGACCGCAGCACCACGGCGTGCAGGCGTTCACCTTCGGGTTTCAGCACTTCGAGTGTCTGCCCGAGAAGGCGCGACAAGCCGTAGCCGGTGTGCTCGATGAAAGCCGGGTTGGCGTAGGTCATGCGGCCCTCCGCGTCCAGTCCGGCCACGCCGGTCGCGAGTTCGTCGAGCGAAGCCGTTTCCAGTTTGGTGCGGATCATTGCACCAATTTAGTGCACATCACGGATCTCGGCAAGCTCAGCGCGCGACGCGAAAAGTCAGGTTGTAGCGCCGCGGGCCGGTCAACGGATGCTCGCCGTCCTTGATCGGCAGCACGCCGTGGTAGCGCATCCGCGAGGGTCCGCCCCACACCACGACATCGCCGTGCACGACCGGCACGCGTTGTTGCGGATCCTTGCGCGCAAGGCCTCCGAACAGGAACGTCGCCGGCAAGCCGAGCGACACCGACACGATGGGCGAGTGGTGGTCGCGTTCGTCCTGGTCCTGGTGCAGCGTCAGCCGCGTGCCGAGGTCGTAGCGATTGATCAGGCACACGTCCGGCGCGTAATCATCGAATCCGGCTTCGTGCGCGGCCGCGCGAGCGAGCCTGGCGAACAGCGCCGGCATCGCAGCCCACGCTGCGCCGGTTTCCGGATCGATTGCCGTGTAGCGGTAACCGCGCCGGTCGCTGAACCAGCCGAGCTTGCCGCAATTGGTCATCGCGACGGACATGGTCTTGCCGCCGGGCGTGACGAGATGACGAAACGGGGCGTGAGCCGCGATGCGTTCCATTTCGCGCAACAAGGCTTCGCCTTGATCGAACGCAAACCCGCGCAGCACCCACGCGCCGGGCGCGAGTTCCTCGCACCTGTCAGCAAACGGTGGCTGATCGAAGATTGGCAAAGTGCTAGCATGCATGAGCGATTGGGGACTGCGTGCAATGATTGGCGTTCGAATAGTCGCTTCCCGCGAAACGGCAGCACTTCGTCGACCAGCATGAATTTTAATCCAGGGCGCTCCGGGCCGGGCCATGTTCAACGACATGCGACCCGGACTGGCATGTATCAAACGGGGGAATATTCGTGTTCACTCCGAATCATCGAGGGATAATCATGCGCAGAGTCGTGCCTATGGCGTTAATCCTCGCTGCATCGATGCTGCAAGGGTGCAGCGGGTCGCCGGCGAAGGCGGATTCGGCATTGTCTTCCCTGCGCTTGTTCGGGTCCGACGGCCAGCCTCGTTTTACCATCGATTTGGCGTGCGCGGGCCTGGAATCCACCAGTGATGTGCAATGCTTGACCGTGAGCAACACATTTTCCACATGGAGTCTTGGCCGCCACATCAAGCTTCGCATGGTCAACCAGGACGATCCTGCGTTTCAGCCAGGAGCAATCAAGGCGCGACTGCAATCGATTCCGTCAACGGTGCCCTACCTGGTTACGATTCGCGTCGAGCCACAGGTCGAACCAAGCTTCCGGGAAGCTGGGAATGGGGTTCCCATGGCCGGCGGCGGCGGGCACCTTGGCTCGGTTGGTTATCGTGCCTGGATCCAGGTTTTTTCGACCGCGACAGGCGCCTTGATTCAGAAACAGGCGTTGCATCATCAGCAAACGATGCCGGACCACGCCGACGTTACGCCCGCGTTCAAGACGGAAGTTGACAGGGTGATCCGTTCCATCGACTCGGCCTACCCCGGCTGACCGGGTTGGCTACTTAGAACAATATTTGCCAGTAGCCCACATCGATCCAGCGGCCGAACTTGAACCCGTTCTCGCGAAAATGCGCGACCTGCGTGAAGCCGAGTTTTTCGTGCAGCGCGACGCTGGCGGCATTCGGCAGTGCGGCGCCACCGATCACGCAGTGGATGTTCCGCGCGCGCAGGTCGTCGAGCAGGGTTGCGTACAACGCCGAACCGAATCCACGTCCGACGTGTGTGGGTGCCAGGTAGATCGAGCTTTCCACGGCGAACCGGTAGCCGATGCGCGATTTCCACGGCGAGGCATACGCGTAGCCGGCAATGTCGCCATCGCGTTCAAGCACCAGCCACGGCAACCTTTCGAGTACTGCGGTCATGCGCGACTGCATTTCGGCTGTCGTGACCGGTTGTTCCTCGAAGGTCACGATCGTGCTGGTGACGTAGTGGTTGTAGATCGCGCAAACGGGTTCAACGTCCGCGCTGGTCGCCATTCGGATCACGCCGTCCTTGGCTCCATCGTTTCGCCACGACGCGACGGATCGTTCAAGTGCAGGAAACGCGTGAAGGTGTCCCGGGGCCGCTCCAGCCCGTGCGTGGCCAATACCCGCGCGGCCATGCCGCGATGATTGCTGCCGTGGGTGAGCAGGTGCAGCAGCATTTCATCCACACGCATGCGTCCATGGTCGCCGTCGGTGAAAACGAACGGGATCTCGCGCACGAGTTCCGCTTCGTCCGCGCGAGTGGCGTACTCGACGAGCCATCCATCCGTCTCCGCCATCGCCGCCCGCAAGGTGGCGAGGGTGGGCGTTTCCGGCGTGTTGTCCGCATCGAATCCGTGCGGCTTGCCGGTGATGTGGCCGATGAAGATGCGATCCACCACGTGCGTGTGATTGAGGATGCGCACGAAGAAACGCGCATCCTCTGCCGGCAGCGACGGCCATTGGCGCTCGCCGTGATCCAGCAGGTCCTGGTCCGCCCAGACCTTGTAGCGGAAGGCATCGGTGAACGGATGATCCATCGCTGGCGCGCCTCGTCCGTCAGATCGAGTAGTACATCTGGTACTCGAGCGGATGCGTGGACGCGCGATACGCGGTGACTTCCTTCATCTTCAGCGCGATGTAGGCGTCGATGAAGTCGTCGCTCATCACGCCGCCGGCCTTCAGGAAGTCGCGATCGCGGTCCAACGCTTCCAGCGCACCGTCGAGCGACGCGCATACCTGTGGAATGTTGCGTTCTTCTTCCGGCGGCAGGTCGTAGAGATCCTTGTCCATCGGCGCGCCGGGATCGGTCTTGTTCAATATCCCGTCGAGGCCGGCCATCATCAGCGCGGTGAAGGTCAAATAACCCGAATTCATCGGATCGGGGAAGCGCACTTCGATGCGACGGCCTTTCGGATTGGACACATACGGGATGCGGCACGATGCCGAACGGTTGCGCGCGGAGTAGGCGAGCATCACCGGCGCCTCGAAACCCGGCACCAGGCGCTTGTAGGAATTGGTCGTCGAATTGGAAAACGCGTTGATCGCGCGCGCGTGCTTGAAGATGCCGCCGATGTACCACAGCGCGAGCTGCGACAGCCCACCATACAGTTCACCCGCGAACAGGTTCTTGCCGTCCTTCGACAGCGACTGGTGCACGTGCATGCCCGAGCCGTTGTCGCCCACCACCGGCTTTGCCATGAAGGTGACCGTCTTGGCCGCTGCGTGCGCGACGTTGCGGATCACGTACTTCATGGTTTGCAGGTCGTCGGCCTTGTGCAGCAGCGTGTTGAACTTCACGCCGATTTCGCACTGGCCCGCGTTGGCAACTTCGTGGTGATGCACTTCCACGGTCTGGCCGAGCGACTCCAGTACCTTGCACATGTCCGCACGCAGGTCGTGCAGCGAATCGACCGGCGGTACCGGGAAATAGCCGCCCTTCACGCCGGGGCGATGGCCGTGGTTGCCTTCCTCGTACTTGTAGCGCGAGGCCCACGCGGCTTCTTCCGAGCCGATTTCGTAGAACACGCGACCCATGTCGTTCTGCCAGCGCACCGAATCGAAAATGAAGAATTCCGGTTCGGGGCCGAAGAATGCGGTGTCGGCGACGCCGGTGGATTTCAGGAACGCTTCCGCGCGGCGGGCGATCGAACGCGGGTCGCGACCGTAGGCCTGCATCGTGGACGGCTCCAGCACGTCGCACACGATGTCCATCTGTTTGTTTGCCGCGAATGGATCGATGAACGCCGTTGCGGGATCGGGCATCAGCACCATGTCCGATTCGTTGATGCCCTTCCAGCCCGCGATCGATGAACCGTCGAACATCTTGCCGTCCTCGAAGGTGTCGGCATCGATCGCGTGCACGGGGAAACTGACGTGATGCTCCACGCCGCGCATGTCGGCGAAGCGCAGGTCGACGAATTCGACGTTTTCGGATTTGATGGTTTCGAGGACTTTATTGGCGGTCATTGGCGGGCTCGGGCGTGGAGTGGATGGCTGGAAAGTGCAAGTGGCGTGCCAGCCATTGTAGCGTTCCAATTCAATGGTTTGGCGGCATCAATCGAAATGGTTGCACCATATGAGTTCAACGATTGCACCACGGAGGCGCGACAGATGCAGCTCAGCCCAGCTTCGCACCCAGCGGCACCGGCTTGTCGGGGACACACAGGGCGACGTCGCCATTCGCGTCGTAAAAGCCGGTGACGAGGCATTCGGACATCAACGGCCCGATCTGCTTCTTCGGGAAATTCACGACGCCCACCACCAGTTTTCCGACCAGCTCTTCGGGTGCATACAGCTTCGTGATTTGCGCGCTCGATTTCCGGATGCCGATTTCCGGGCCGAAATCGACCTGCAAGACGTAAGCGGATTTGCGCGCTTCGGCGAATACGCGTGCGTCGATGACACGCCCGACGCGCAGTTCGACCCTGGAGAAATCGTCCCAGCTTATGGTTTCCATCGTCGCTGCCTTCGAAACGGGCATACTAGCCGCCCATGCATGGCGTCGATGCTTGGGCTCGCGCATCCTTTGCCGTTTCTCGCGTGTGTCGTGTTGATTATCCCCATGGCGCGCGGCCGTCCTGATTGGAATTTGCGATGTTGACCCTGTGGCTGAAGGCCTTCCACATCATCGGCGTGGTGACCTGGTTCGCGGGACTGTTCTACCTGCCGCGCCTGTTCGTGTACCACGCGGAAGCGGCCGACGCCGCGATTCGCGATCGGCTGAAAGTCATGGAACGCCGCCTGCTGGTGATGACCCACATCGGCGGCGCGTTGGCGATCGCGTTCGGCATCGCGACGCTCGCGACGGAATCCTTTTACCTGCACGCCGGCTGGTTGCACGTGAAGCTCGCGCTGGTGCTGCTGCTGGTGATCTACCACGCCATGCTGGTCAAGCTCACCCGGGATTTCGCGCGCGATCGTTGCAACTGGTCTTCGCGCAAGTTGCGCGGGTTCAACGAAGTACCCGGCCTGCTGTTGCTTGCGATCGTGATCCTCGCGGTGGTGAAGCCCTTTTGAACAAGTGTTTGCCGCGGCCCGGCTTGATATAGTGCGCCGACGTGGGGGAGTCAGCCTGATGGCATCGCATTTGTCCCAGCAGGACCCAGGTCCGGAGCTGCAAGCGGCCTTCCGCCGGCACCTGCCGCAGCGGCTGCGCACCCTGCTGCGGCGCGCGCGCGCGCAGTGCCGCAGTGGCTGGGATTGCAACGTGCTGCGCGCCCTGCACGATGAAATCGCGGTGCTTGCCGGGGCCTGCGGCCGCTACGGCATGCTGGAAACCGGTGAACGCCTGCTGGCGCTGGAATCCGCGCTGGCGCTGCCCGCTTCGTCGCAGGGCATTCCCGATGATGCCGCGAGCGCCGAGATCGACGCCTTGCTCGACAGCTTGCGCCCGCACCTGCAGCCGCCGTCGCCCGGCCCCACGCGCTCCGACTGGATGCCGGCCGCAACCCCGCTGGCCGCGCGTGATCCGTTTCCGCGCTGCGAAGTGCCGCCCGACAAATACTGGTTGCAGATCGGCATTGCCGACGTCCATGACGTGACCGACGCGACCGTGGCGAATGACGTTCTGACCGCGCAAACGGAACCGCCTGCTTTGGCGGATCTGCCGCACGGTCCACGCGTGCTGATCGTCAACGACGACGATCCCGCGGTGAACGAACTGCTGTTGCGGCTGGAACAGCAGGGCTGCGACGTGGCGCTGGTCGATCGCCTCGACGGACTGATCGATGCGCTGCACCGCACGCCACCCGACCTTGCCATCCTGGTCGCGGATGCGCAGACGACGTTCGACGCGCTCGCCGCCGCACTGCAACAGACCCGCCGCGATCCCGCGCATCGCGTGCGCTTGCTGGTGCTGCTGCGCACGCCGGACGTGGAGGTACAATTGCGTGCGCTGCGCAGCGGGGCCGATCGCTGCGTCGCACTGCCGGCGCCGTCGGAAGAAATCGTGGGCGCCGCGGTGGAACTGGCCAGCGTCGACCAGGAAAGCGCGTACCGCATCCTGATCGTCGACGACGATGCGCCGCAGGCGCTGTTCGCCCAGGCCATCCTGCGCCGTGCAGGCATGGAAACCAAGATCCTCGGCGAATCGCTGGCGGTACTGGACGAGCTGGATCGCTTTCGGCCGGACCTGCTGCTGCTCGATCTCAACATGCCGGATTGCGACGGTTTCGAGTTGACCGCGCTGATTCGCGAGCGCGATGGCTACGTCAACACGCCGATCGTGTTCCTGTCCGGCGATCAGGACGAAGAACGCCAGTTCGCCGCGCTCGATGCCGGTGGCGATGATTTCCTGGTCAAGCCCATCCGCCCGACGCATCTGGTTGCCGCGGTGACCAACCGTGTTCGCCGCGCCCGCATGGC
>Ga0207702_10001492_pt1 | contig 23126 bp, 23 predicted proteins | sample KBSCornC62_FD_184302 | JGI IMG/M metagenome (GOLD analysis project Ga0207702, IMG submission 184302) | Corn rhizosphere microbial communities from Kellogg Biological Station, Michigan, USA - KBS Corn C6-2 (SPAdes) (version 2) | ecosystem: Host-associated > Plants > Roots > Rhizosphere > Soil ...
GAACCCGCGAGGAAGCCCGGCAGGACGTGTTCAATTACGTCGAGATGTTCTACAACCCGGTTCGAAAGCAGGTCAGGAACGGGATGCTGTCGCCTGTCGAGTTCGAACGGCAGAAGATTTTGAAAGCGGAAGGCGTCTAGAAAACTAGGGGCTATTCATGCTATCATGGCGTATTACGGCTCAAATCATCCAGACAGGCCGTGGCTGAGAGACAAGAGCGCTCCCGTTTGGTGAGGAGAGCGAAATGTCCACATCGCAAGATCATTCATCTTTGTCCTTTCGACAGCGCGCAAGACAGGCCGACGTAGAGCGACAGGGGCTTGCCCTCGGGGCAGAGCGAGAACGCGCACGTTGCGCGGCTTCGGTTTCGCAAGACCGCGAACGCCAACTGGAGGGCGCGATAGACGACTGGGAAAATGAGGGAGGCACGGCATTCGGTATGCCTCCGTCAAGGCCCCATCTCCTGCGCAAACTTACCACTCTCCAACTGTCCGCCGACCTGTTTCGCGACGACACGTTGATGCGGGCCGTCACTCTGAACGGCCTGCTGGTCCTGATCGCGGGAGGAGCGGTGATTTTGTGGCTGAACAATTGACGCCAGCGCCCTCAAGCGCCGCATTTGGATCATGGAAAGAGGCATCATGAATATATCCCAGAACAGCGTTGGCCTGGCGGTTTCACTGATACAGGCACAATCTCGCCTGCCGTCTGTGCCGGCAAGCGAACTGATAAAATTACAGCGGCTGGAATGTCTGCTCACGACTGCTCGCGACAAGCTTGCGCGCGGGGGAGCGCTGTCCCGGGCCGATATGCAACGCCTCAACGGCGCCCTCGACGACCTGCAAGCCACGTGAGCGTCGCTGGCGGGTCGCGTGGTGAAGAAGGACCGGCGGCGGCATTCCTTTCCGCCCTTTCCCGTCCGCCTCGATTAGGTGCAGCCCTGAGCCATATCTGTGCTACAATGTGCGATCACCCGGATTTTTGGCCCAGGCATGTCGTGACAGAGAGACCATCGTGTTCCCGCCTGCAAATGGGAGATAATCGATGTCAGACGCTTTGCCGCCTACATGCCCCTCTAACGAGCAGCCGTCATGATCAGCCAGACCACCCACAAATCGGTGATATTTTCCGAGCCATTCCAACTGCCGGAATTCGAAACGCCTCTTCCCGCCGGCACCTATGATGTGGAAACGGAAGAGGAGGTGCTTAAGGGCAATGTCCATACGGCCTTACGCCGGATAGCTACAACGCTGCGCATCAGAAATGGCGCGGCCATCGAGCGTCACCCGGTCAACCCTGAGCATCTGGATGCGGCCTGGGAGCGCGATCAAAGGGCAGCGCGAGTGGCCGGGGTCCCGCCCGCGAATCGGGCCTCGGTTCCTCTCTGGGTCCAAAACATACCCGCCGACGACAGCCGATAGGTCAGCCATGCTCAACAGTTCAGCCATGTGCAGGCGGCAGGCAGCGTATCATCGGCAGGTCGCGGCGGCCTCACCCCTTGAGAAGGTGCGCAGGATCGCGCTTGCGGCCGCCAACGCCTGGGAGGTCCAGGCCATGGAGGCGGAGGCACAGGAAAGCGGAGAGCGGGGCATGTTAAGCGCACAAGGCGCAGCGATCGCTCTGGAATTGCACCGGGAGGACGAGGAAAAGGAACGCGCCCTCATGAAGCGCGGCGCGGACAAGAGCGATTTCAATCGTCTGCAACGCCCTGCAGACGATTGAAAGACGCACCCGCCCAGCACGGATAACGTCATCAGCTTTTCAGCGTCACGATGCTCAATGTACCCGGCTTCTGCGAAGGGCTGGAGGCATTGTGCTTCCGGGGCTTTGCGGCCTTGGGTTTACGAACTTCGCGGTTCGATCTTTTCTGACTTTTGGCCATCGGAACGCTCCTTCAAGATCAAAATGGACGGCTCGCAGCAGGAACGGCGCAACCGGGATCAGCATTCCCGCTGAACCAGGCCGCCACCCTCATTCTCCCATTCGTCGAGGGCATCTTCGAGCTCAACCTTTCGTCCCGCAGCCCACGCCTCGTCGCCGGCTCTTCGAATATGGCCTTTCAACCAAATCCTGGCAGCGACGATTTTCTCATAGCCGTGGATCGATCCCGCATAGGCCATGCGGGCGACCGCCCCGACAAAATCATCATTCCTTTGGGGATTTTTCGTCTCATATTTACGCATCGTAATCATAGGAGGAGCTCCCATCAGGCAAGCGGGAGCGGATGTCTCTCTGTCACAGGATGCTTGCGATCAAAAGCGAGTGATGAAGCACTATACCATATATCCGGTTGGATGACGGCATCGATTCCATCCTCATGGCCAATATTTCTGCAGCCCGGAGAAAAGCTGCGAGATCACCGCATTCAGGTCGCCAGAACCGGCTGAGTAATTTCCGAGGCTTCTTTGCGAACAGTGAACCCGACATTGTCGGCGAAGCGCGCTCGGAAGTGCGGATGGTTGCAGCAATACGGGGCGAGTGAAGCGGAAACATGGGGGAATTGCCATGACAAATGTGGGTCTGCACCGAAAGGGATCGCGTTCGGGAAGGAACTCGGCTTCCGATATCCTGACCAGACAGGATTTTCATCCATCCGGCAGTCCCAATTCGATCCGTCTGCGTTATTTCGCCCCGCCAGCCGATCTGCGATTGCACATCGGCTGCATATATCTGGTCACGACGGATACAGATCATGCCACTGGCATGATGGGCGCAGACTTTCCCCAATTGCGCTTCATGCTGTCGGGCAGCGGCCACTATATCTTTGCCGATTCCGCCACCTTCGCGACGCCGATGGTCTGCATGCTCGGCCCGACCATGGGGGCGACCCGCTTTCTGTTGGCTGGGCCTCTGCAAATGTTGGGGGTCGCATTGCTGCCGTTGGGCTGGCTTGCGCTTACCGGCCGTGATGCATCGGCGCATATTGACCGCCTTTATGACATGACGGCGAGTGCTGGTGGCGCCGCCCATGAGGAGATTCTCAGTCGACTCAAGGCAGCTGATGAGCCGGAAGAAGCGGTGATCTTGCTCTGGGATTATCTGCGAGCGAATATGGCCGAGGTGCGTCCGACGATAAGGGCATTTGTCGCTACGGTGGACGACTGGCTGGCCAGCGAGACATCGCCGCAAGTGCGCGAACTTCGGGCCGCCACCGGCCTCTCGGAACGGCAAGTCGGCAGGCTGACCAATCGCCTCTATGGTGCGCCCCCTCAATATCTGGCTCGCAAATATAGGGCGCTCCGCTTTGCCGTGCAGATCGCGCGCGGTGGTCAGGACCGGCACGGGCTTTGCTACGACAGTTTTTATGACCAGTCTCATTCCATCAGGGAAATCAAGCAGTTCCTTGGCCGCACGCCCGGTCAGATCAGGAAACTGCCGATGGCCACGCAAATACCAGACGCGCCAGTTCAGGAAGCGACCTTGCCCCCATTTTACGCATGATCGATGCCCGGTGATTTTCTACGGTACGCTGGCTGATGCCCAAATCCGCAGCGATATTCTTGCTGGGATGCCCCAAAAGCACCATGTCCATTATTTGATGCTGCCGCTTCGTCAATGCAGCGATCCGGCGTGAGGCGGCTTCCTGGACCCCGGACGATTTACCGGCATCATGAGATTGTTCGAGCGCACCGCCAATGCTGGCGAGCAGTGCCGCGCGTCCGACCGGCTTTTCGATGAAATCGCAGGCACCCGCTTTCATCGCCTGAACCGCCAGCCCGATTTCGCCGCTGCCCGTGATGATGATCGCCGGCAATCGGTCGCCCCTGTCCCGAAGCGCTTCCAAAAGTGCGATGCCGCTCATGCCGGGCAGGTTGGCGTCGATCAGCAGGCATCCCTCGCCCCCCGGCAGATATCCGGCGAGAAACGCCTCCGGGCTTCCAAAAGCCTCGACATGGCTGCCGTCGGCTTCCAGTACGTCGCGAAGGGACGCACAAATTTCCGGGTCGTCATCCACGACGAACACGGTGGGCACCGGACCGGCGCCCGACGCCCCATCCATCGGGGCGCCATGCGGCGCACTGTCCGGCAAGAGCCGCTCCATCGCCGCGGCAAGTTCGCGGGGCTGTACCGGCTTGCTCAGTTGCACACAATCCTGAAGCGCGATCTCCGCAAGGGAAGCCGTCGATATGTCGCCGGTCAGGATGATGCCGGGCACGGGATGATTAAGCAGATTGCGGAGCTTCGCCAGCAGTTGCAGGCCGTTCATGCCGCCCGGAAGATTATAGTCGGCCAGGATGATATCCGGCCGGATCGCTCCACCCGATACGAGCTTCACGGCAGTCTTTCCGTCCGGCGCGATCCTGACGATATGCCCTTCAGCCTTGAGCAGTTGCGCGAGCAGGTCAAGGACGTCGGGATCATCTTCAACAAGGATGATCTCGCAACCTGAGCGGGCCGTTTTTCCGGCATCATGCTCGCCCCGTTCGGCAACGAGCGCCGGGCGGGAGCCGCCGCTGCCTCGCCTGACGCCGATGGAAAAAACCGACCCTCTGCCGGGGGCCGACCGGACGCGCACTTCATGATCCAGCAATGCCCCGAGGCGCTGGACGATCGACAGGCCGAGGCCAAGACCAAGGCTGCGTTCGCGCGCGGCGTTGTCGACCTGATGAAATTCATCGAAGATCGCATGAAGCTGGTCTTCCGGGATACCGATCCCGCTGTCCCAGACTTCGATGCGCAGCCCGTCGCCGCTGCGTCGGCAGCCCAGCACTATGCGGCCCCGCTTGGTATATTTTATGGCGTTGGCAAGCAGATTACGCAGCATCTGTTCCAGCAGGCGCGGATCGCTTTCGACTATCGCAGAGCTTGGCCGGACATGCAGAGACAAATGCCTCGCCTGGGCCAGATAGGTGAATTCATTCTGCAGCCGGTCGAGCAAATCCCTGATCGGGAAGGCCACGGGCCGCGCCGTGATCACACCCGCTTCGATCTGGTTGATGTCGAGCAAAGCGTTGAGCATGCCCGACATCGCGCCGACCGTCTGATCGAACCGGGCGATCAGTTTCTGAGCATCCTCGCCTTCGACCAGCTGCGCCAGAAGCGCCTGTAGCAGCGTCAGCGATTGCAGCGGCTGCCGCAGGTCGTGGCTTGCCGCCGCCAGAAAGCTCGATTTGGCCAGGTTCGCCCGTTCAGCTTCCTGCCTCGCCGCGTCCACGGCCGATACGGCCAGCTTGCGCTCGGTGATATCGACGAAGGTAATGACGACGCCTTCGACCCGATTGTCATGGGCAAGATAGGGAAGAATGCGCCGCACGAACCAGACACCGTTCTTCGCGCCGATTTCGCGTTCAACGGCATCCTTGCCCGCCAGGACCGCCTGGGCATCGGTGAGCAGATCTTCATCCGTCGCGAGCGAATGGAGGTCGGCGAGCGGCCGGCCAATGTCGCCAGGTATGACGTTGAAAATGGATCTGGTTGCGGGCGTGAAAAAGCGGATGCTGAGTTCACGGTCAAGGAACAGCGTCGCCACATTCGTGCTGTAGAGCACGTTCTGCAAATCGTCGGCGGTCGTCCGCTGGCGATCAAGTGTTTCCTGGAGCTGCGAGTTCAGTGCCGTCAACTCCTCGTTGAGGGATTGCAACTCTTCCTTGGATGTCAGCAATTCTTCGTTGGTCGACTGGAACTCCTCGTTGACGGACAAGGCCTCCTCATTGATGGCTTTCTGTTCCTGGGTCGACATTTCCAGATTCTGCAGCGCATTCTGCAATTCGGCCTGGGTTTCTTCCAGTTCGCGTTCCAGATCGGCGATCCGGGACCGGTCGACACGCGCCAGGATGGAACCCGGCATGCGTTCCCGGCCAGTCTCTTCGATGAAGCAGACGAGCAACAGCTCCTCTCCCTCATGCGTCAGAAACCGGACATCGATGTCAAACCAGATCGTCGCGCCATCGCGGTTCAGCCGGCTGCGTCCGGCGCTGACCTGCGGCCTGTCCTTCCCGGCCTGTTCGATCGCGAGCCTCAGCTTCGTCCGCAAGGCAGGGGTCGCCATCGCGAGCAGGTCGTGCGAGGGGTAACCGGGCGCTACGCGCAGATATCGGTCCGTGGGGCCAAGCGAATAGAGGCACTGGCGCTGACGATTGACCAGCACGGCGGCCGGCGCATGCGTTCTGAGCACGGCCTGACGACACAGATCGGCAAGCGTCGCCTGACGCGCCGGCGGTTGCGTTCCGGTTGACGCGGCCAATGTGGGAATGCTCTCGTCGAAACTCAACGGAAAGCCCGGATCGCCGGGCCGGCTCCGCGTGATATGCCGATAGATTTTCTCGGTCTTCACGATCAGTTCGAAGCGGTCGTCGATATTACCGGCGGCATCCGAAGGGCCGAGGAGCAATATCCCCTGTTCGCGCAGGGCGAAATGAAACTGCGCGACGGCCTTCGACTGCGCTTCGGGGTTCAGATAGATCAGCAGGTTCCGGCACGATATCAGGTCGATCCGCGAAAAAGGCGGGTCCGCCAGCAGATTCTGGACCGTGAATATGACGTCGCCCCGCAGGTCGGCAACGACGCGATAGCCGCCGCCATCCTCCTTCCTGAAAAATCGGGCCAAACGGTCGGGCGAAACATCCTCCGAAATGGTTCCGGGATAAAGGGCTTCGCGGGCGGCAGCGATGGCATCGGGCTCAACGTCGGACGCAAATAGCTGGAGCTTGATATCGCGCCTGGCGGCCGTGATGGCGTCACGGCAAACCATCGCAATGGAATAGGCTTCCTCGCCCGTGCTGCAACCCGGCACCCATATCCGCAGCGCCCGATGCTCTTTCAATCCCCCAATGAGGTCTGGAATGATCGTTTTGCCCAGGGTCGTGAAGACCTGCGGATCCCGAAAGAAGCGGGTGACGTTGATGAGCAGGTCCTTGGCGAGCTGATCGCGCTCCCGCGGGTCATTCCGCAACAGCTGCAAATAGCTGTGCATATTCTTCGCCTCGATCGGGGCAAGGCCGATCCGTCTTTCGATCCGCCTTTCCAGCGTGCCACGCTTGTACAGCCGGAAATCATGCGCGGTCGTCTGCCGGAGAAAGTCGATGACATCGGGCAAGCCGGTCGATTCAGGCCGATCGGGCAAAGCAGCGACATGCTGACCGAATTTCGCAAGTGCTTCCGGCATCCGGCCCACAGGAAGCACCGCGTCGACCTTGCCGGTGAGAATGGCGCTGCGCGGCATACCGTCATAGTCCGCTTCGTCAGGGTCCTGCGCGATGATGAAGCCGCCCTTTTCCTTGAGTGCAGGCACGCCGAGGCTTCCGTCCGCGCCTGTGCCGGAAAGGATCAGGCAGGCAGTGCGTGAACCGCAATCCTGCGCCAGCGATTTGATCAGGAAATCGAAGGGAAGACGCGCGCCGTGCCGAGCCTGGGGCAAAGACAGATGCAGCGCGCCGGAGCGTACCGACAGATAGCGCCCGGGCGGAATGACATAGAGGCAATCGGGCTCAAGCAGCGCACCGTCGCTCGCCTGGACGACGTTCATGGCGCTATGTTCGGCGAGCAGTTCTACCATCATGCTCTCATGCGTCGGGGCTAGATGCTGGACCAGAATGAAGGCCATGCCGGAATGGGCGGGTAATCCGGCGACGAGTTTGGTGGCGGCTTCGAGCCCACCGGCCGAAGCCCCTATGGCGATGATGGGAAAAGAGGGGCTCCGCTGCATCATGTGCGCTGGCAAGGTCGTTCGGCGGCTGACGGAGTCGCATGCCCTTCGACCGAGATGCCGCGGTGTCGTTGGCCGACACCCGACTCGGGAGTAAATGCTGCCATGGATCGGATTATAGCATGTCGGCCAGCGCAACCCATTACGCCCAAACGATATGGCATATGCGAGATTTGAGTAATTTCCGACCCTGATCGGTCTGGTGACGGCTCTGCTATGGTCATGGGCAAGCCCCTCGCCGGACCGCTCTTGGGCGCACAGCGCCGGTCAGAATCGAAGATCGTCCAGAGGTGCACGCTTGGAAAAGGCGACGCATGGGAGTATGCCGCATCATGAAGCCGCTTCAGATATTGCTCGTGGAAGACGATGCGGTCATCGCAATGTCCCTTGCAGATCTGCTAAGCGGCCTGGGACACACCGTCTGCGCATTTGCCGAGACCGAAGCGGAAGCGGTGGCCGCCGCCGTTCGATGCAGGCCCGATCTGATGATCGTCGATGCCAACCTGTATGAAAGCAGCGGCATCTCAGCTGTCGCTCAAATCCTCCTCGGGGGCTTCGTGCCGCATATATTCATGACGGGCGATCCCTATCAGGTGCAGGAATTGGCGCCAGGTGCGGTCATCCTGCGCAAGCCATTCAAACTTCATGAACTCATCAGTGCCATCGAACTTTCCAGCCAGTCATCGGACTGATCCTTCACTCGACCAAATGAGTAGTTTCCGATCCTCAAAATACATCCTTAAGCCGTATATGATCATCCCTAATGATTAATAGCAATCATGGCTGGAGAGAAACTATGCGTATCTTCATAGCAGGTGCAATGGCCGCGGCCATGCTTACGGGCTGTATGAACGACGGCAATAATCGTCGTCCGTACGCACAATGGCGACAATATGACTATAACCGGCCAGACCCGAATTATAGCGGATATTATGCCGATCGATATTATCGTGAGGACCGTCGCTACGGCGAGCGCCGCCTGACGCAAAATGACCGCATCTATCGCGGTCAGGACGGGCGCTATTATTGCCGCCGTTCGGACGGCAGCACAGGCCTGGTCATCGGCGCCATTGCGGGCGGCGTGCTCGGTAACATGATCGCGCCCGGCGGATCGGAAACGCTCGGTACAATCTTTGGCGCCGGCGCGGGGGCGCTTGCGGGCCGCGAGATTGATCGCGATACCCGTTGCCGCTGAAGCAGCAACGGCATGGGATCGAACATTGCCGATCCATCCGCAGTGAGGGGATGGATCGGCAGGAGATAGGTTATGTCCATCGGTATCATCCTCATCATCATCCTCGTCATCCTATTGCTGGGCGGTTTCAGTGGCCGCTTTGGCGGCTATGGCTATGGCTATGGTCACGGCGGAGTTGGGGTGATCGGCGTTATTCTGATCATCGTTGCGCTGCTGTTTCTGACCGGTCGGCTGTGAATATAGTTCCCGGCGCGCTCGCAAGCGCGAGGGGGCTTCAGCTTCATTGATGATAATAGAACAGCATCAAAGGATATTTTTCATGCGCGCATTCATTCTCATGGCGTCAGTAGCCGCACTGACCATACCGCTGGTGTCGCTCGCTCCTGCGGCCCAAGCCCAATCAGGATGGTCGCGGCATGATCGGACATCGGCCGGCTATACCTTGAGGCAGGTCAGTATGTGGGCCGGGCCGGACACCGATTATCCTGCCATACGCTCCATCCCCGGTAACCGCCGGGTCGATATTTACGGCTGCCTGAACAACTGGAGCTGGTGCGATGTGGGCTACCGTTCGGATCGCGGCTGGGTTGCCGGCCGCTTTCTGGGTGCCGATTACCGGGGGAGACGGCAGTCGTTTGTCACGGTTGCGCCCTATATGAGCATCCTTGTGTTGTCGTTCCGGTTCGACGACTATTGGGACAATCATTATCGCAGCCGTCCATTCTATTCCGATCGCTCTCGTTGGGAGAGTCACTATTACGACAATTACAGGCCTGAATGGGGACCCCGTCCCACCACCCCGGATCGGTATCGGCGCGGGAGCGACTGGCAGCGTCCGCAGATGGCGCCGGACAGGCGTGGGTCTGGGTACAGGGATCAGCCGGTAAATCCTTACCGCCGCGACGCGACCCCCCAGGCAGTACCGACGCCCGACCACCCCAGCGTTAGCCCCGGTGCGATGCGGCATCGTGATCAGCGGCCTTGGGAAGCCACGCCCCCTGCGCAAGGAAGGAATGACTCCGCTGCCGGGAAGCAAGACGATGCCCAGGAGCACGCCAGGAGGAAGGCCGAGGGCGACAATATGCACAATGACCGGCAATAACGATCCGCGTCGTCGAAGGGCATATACCCTCATGAATGAATATGGAGCCTTATTGTGAGAATTTCACATTATATTCGATTTGCAATTTTGCTGGGCGGCTTCGCCGTTGCGAGTTGCAACACTGTCGAAGGCGCCGGAAAGGATGTGCAATCGGCGGGTAGAGCTGTTGAGCAAACGGCGCAGGATGCAAAATGACGGCGCGTAACAGGAATTTATGAAATCAGCCCGCTGGAACAGCGGAGGGATTAAGGGTCTGAAGTGCGGCCTGACCTCCGCGATAAGCGATGAAAAAAGCTGCCGTCTTGCCGCTTCACCCGAAAAATCGCGAAACGTTTCCTATGAATTGCAACAGGATTTGGTTGCGCTGGCTGATGAACAGGGTGGCATAGGATGAGTGAAATTCAGGTTCAACCGGCTCGCAGCATGGCTGAAGGCAAACCAGCCGCACGCGTTGCAGATCTTGCCCAGCGATTACTGGAGGGAGGGCTGTCCGAACTTTCGGTGCGCGAACAGCGGGTCATTTCCACAATTGTCGACCGGCATCATGTCACGCGCAGCGTCAATCGTGCGGTAGACGACGACCAGACCATTGGCGACCATATCGCGGACCGGGTCGCGCGCTTTGGGGGTTCCTGGACCTTCATCATCATTTTCGTGGTGGCGCTGGTTGCATGGGTCGGACTCAACACGCTGGTGCTGATATATTTCGGTCCAGCGCTCGACCCATATCCTTTCATTTTCCTGAACCTGATTCTCTCGATGATCGCCGCGCTGCAGGCACCTATCATCCTGATGTCGCAGAACCGCCAGGCTGCACGCGATCGGATTTCGGCCGGCCTCGATTATGAAATCAATCTTAAGGCTGAACTGGAGATCATGGCCTTGCACGAAAAGCTCGATGCTCTGCGGATCGACCGATTGGAAATGTTGCTAAGGAGCCAGGGTGAATTGCTTGAACAGCTTGTTCAATTCAGGCCAATGGAGCGCGCTCCAGTCGTCTCATGAAGCTCGACAGCCTTCCGACGTTGATGACGTCAACCCCAGGAGTATGAGGATGCCTATCCTACGTCTGGATGGGATATCTGATCGAACGATTGCCCCGGCTTTACCAATCCCCGTGTTACACCGAATTTGACCCCGGCATCTTCGTGTGGCCGGATATAGACACGATAGATGCTGGGAAAGTCTGTTCGCAATATCTGCTCGATCTCCCTGATGATACGCTCGACATCTCCCGCCGAAATTCGATTATCGAAATCGACATTTACAGTGGCAATGATTTCGGTCGGTCCGTTGTGGACGGTGACGATCTCGCCGATACCCATCACGCCTTCCCGGGTCGCGGCGCGGCGAATGCCGGCGATAAGTTCAGGATCGGCCGCTTCACCGATAAGTAGGCCTTTCGCTTCCCTGGCCAAAAAGATAGCCACGGCCCCGAGCAGGAGGCCGATCAGGATCGACGCAACACCGTCAAACCGTGGTTCACCGGTCGCCTGGGAAAGGCCAAGCCCAATCGCGGCGATAACAACACCGACCATTGCTGCACCATTTTCCAACAAAATGATGACGGTCGCCGCATCCTTGGTAGAAGTAAGCGCCTGCCACCAACGCTTGTCGCCCCGAGCCGCGTCGAACCGGCGAAACGCTGCTGCGGTCGAGGCTCCTTCCAGAAAAAAGGCTATTGCCAAAACTGTGTAAGCTATCAGCGGTGAGACAGCTGGTTCGGGGGCCAGTAGGTGAACGATTCCTTCATAGATCGCCACACCCGCGCCGAGCGCAAAGACAAGGAGCGCCACGACAAAGCTCCAGAAATAAAATTCGCGGCCGTAGCCTCCAGGATGAGCAGCGTCCGGAGGCTTGGCTGCCTGCTTCTGGCCATAGATCAATAATAACTCATTGCCCGAATCGACGAGGCTATGCACACCCTCGGTCAACATCGCGGACGATCCCGTAATCGCTGCCGCTGTGAACTTGGCGATTGAGATTCCTCCGTTCGCAACGAGTGCGATTACGAGAATCTTTGTTTCTGAATTCATCCCACCTGCCATAGCGGTCATTCTCAGAATATTGCTCATTCTTGTTACCATATACGGCCTTGCACGTCGTGATTCTCAGCGCGTGTACCTTCAGACCAGTACCTGCCTCAAAGAGAGAACAGGCGTGAAGGCAGACCCGGCGTTGGCAAATTGTATAACCGGCCTGCGCACAAGCGAACGGCAAATTCTTGCGGCCTAGTTCCGTAACCGTCATTCCGAAATGTCCGACATCCCTGCCGTGAGCGCTTACCCTCGACAATGACATTTGAAGCATGATTCGGTAGAAATAGGGCCGACGAATCGGCCTTATTTTTGGTCTGTGTTTCCGCGTTTGAGAATCGAACCCATTTTGATTCCAGCGATGATGGACCGATTGATGGATTCATTTGTCATACAAGTGAAATTTTGTTTATTTTTCATTATCTTATTTAAGTAATTCGATTCCGGCTCGGCCTCCAGATTGCTGTCAGCCAATGCTCGCTGATAATTGAAAAAACCCATGATTTCCGCTAGTTTACAGGTAATCGCTGATTGGCAGCGACTGCCTCTATTTGCCTGTGACCGCAGACGATGGGGGCCTACCTTGGGGGCCTCGCGAGGCCCGCTGACATCCAAAGCGGTTGCCGAGACCCTTTTGAACATGGCCATCGCAGCCTGCCTCATTCCGCTGATCATGGCGTGGCTCTGGCGTCGTTTCCAATACGGGACCGACAGGCTGCGGAAGCCACGAGAGCCAATCTACGCGAACGCCACCGACGAGACGCGGGAAGCGCTTGAAAAGCTCTTTGCCTATCTCCAGCGCGAAAGCGCACCAAGGGCCTACTACCGCAACTGGAGTGGCACCCCGATCTATCTGGGGCGCCGTTATTTCTTCGGAAATTTACGAGTCCTGCTTCTGTCGGAATTTGCCGCCGTCCGGGCGCTTTGCGTCTCGCTGGGCGGGAACCGGATTTCCGGCGCGATCAAGATCGAGAAAGACCCCGACGAGGTTATCAAGGAACTCGGCATCAAACCCAAGCGGGCCGGTGGTCCAGGCCGGAACGCGAAATATGCCTATAGCGACGCTCTTATATCTCTGATCGGCGACGCTCGACTGAGCGCGCTGGACATGAGCAACCGGACAGCGGCGATCAGGGCAATCAAGAAATGGCTGTCGGAATGGTTTGAGGAACATGCAGACGAGACCGGGGACGTGCCACGTGGCGACCTTCTCGCTCCCTATGCAGAAAAAATTTGCGTGCATTCAGACAGGGCGAGAAGCGGCACCGCGCCCATCGGCAGCCAGACTGGGCTGGAATTCATTCACACATCTATTCAAGTTCGAATGTTTCAAACAGCAATTATGCACCTTTGCACTGCACATAAAGGATGACCGCTAATCAGCTAACGCCTTCCGTGTCAGACGCGCTTCAAAAAGCCACGAATATCTCGGATCGGTTCCTGCCACGAAGTTATATCAAGCCTGTGGCATTTGCGTAACAGTTTGTTTAAAAATTTCTTAAATCACAATAGTTTATACTTTACAGCTTTGCTCGGGGAATTAACCTGACCATCGCATTCCGCGAGGGTTCGGTTGGGGCGAGATAGTGGGCGGGGGGCGCCTACTTCCAGAGCAAGGGGACTGGAGCATGAACAGAATTTTGAAAACCGCGCGCCTGCGCGCGGGTGCAGCCATGGCTCTAGCCGGGGTCGCTTTGATGCAGGCGTCACTGCATGCGCAGGAACAGGGGCCTAAAAATGAGCAAGACACCGTGGAAGCCGGAGAAACGATTATCGTGACGGGTTCCCGCATCGTGCGGCCCGAACTCGATGTCGCCAATCCCATTGTCGCCGTCACCGCAGAGCAGATTGAGCAGACCGGCCGCACCAACATCACCGACGTCCTGCTACGCAATCCGGCCTTGTCGGCGTCGACCGGCAGTTCGCTTGCAGGCGGCGCGGATGCGGGCTTCGGCGAGACAGGCGTAAACTTGCTCAACCTGCGCAACCTGGGCACTGATCGCACGCTCGTCTTGGTGAACGGCAAGCGTCATGTCGCCGGAATCGCAAATTCCGCGGCGGTTGACATAAACTCCATTCCACAAGATCTGATCGACAGGGTCGACGTGCTCACGGGCGGCGCCTCCGCAATATACGGGGCAGACGGCGTGTCGGGCGTGGTCAACTTTATCCTTAAGCGCAACTTCGAAGGGCTTTCCGTCCGGGGCCAGTCGGGCATCTCCTCGAAGGGGGATGCTGCGAACCGCTATTTCAGCCTGACGGCTGGTAAGAATTTCAGCGAAGATCGCGGCAACATCGCTTTCGCTTACGAATATAACAAGTCAGACCGCCTCAGCCCCTTCAAGCGGAGCTTTTCGGGCGATCCCGCCCGCTATGGCGAAATCCTCCAGAATCAGGACGATCTGGGCGACGATCCGAGCGTCCCTGATCGCATTCTCTACCGCAATCTCACATGGGCAGACAGCGCACCTGATGGCGCCGTCGATATCGATCTCGACGGCATTCCCGACTTCACGGGCAGCGGTTTGCCTTATGATCGCGGCATCCCGTTGATCGGCGGCAACGCTCGCGCCGTTGGCGGATCCAACACGCCGGTCGCAGGCTATTTCGGCGACCTGCAGCCCAAAACCGAGCGGCATGTTTTCAACATGTTGACCAGCTATGAATTCTCGTCGGCCATCCGCTTCTACGCGGAAGGCAAATATGCCGCGACGCAGGCCTATTCGGTCGGACAGCCCAGCTTTGACTTTTTCACTTATCTCCAGCCCGACAACGCTTATCTTGTCGATCGCTTTGGCGCCGGCGCAGCGCCAGACGGCGCCTATGTCTCGCGCGACAATTTCGATTTCGGCATTCGCGGTGAAACCGTAAAGCGCAAGACGATGCGCTTCGTTGCCGGCTTCGACGGGGATCTGGGCAGCAACCTCAAATATGATATTTCCTACATTTACGGCCAGACGAAAGTACGGAACCGCCAGACGGCAAATCTGATCGGTGATCGCTACTATGCCGCACTGGACGCGGTCCGCGATCCGACGACGGGTCAGATCGTCTGCCGGTCGACGCTCGAATATGACGGCGTGATCGATCCCGACAATTTCGGCGGGCCGGCCACCACCTTCTCGCCGGGCGCCGGCAGCGCCTGCCGTCCCCTCAACATCCTGGGTAACGGCGTGGCGTCGCAGGAGGCGCTCGATTTCGTGCTGGCGGACAATCTTAGCCGATCGAAGATCACTCAGGAGGTCGTTACCGGTTCGATTTCGGGCAATCTCGACTCTGCCTTCACCTTCCCCGGCGGCGGCTCCTTCGGCTTTGCCCTGGGCGGGGAATATCGGCGCGAGAAAAGCTCCGATACGCCCGACCTGCTGATCCAGAATGGCGATTTCCGCGACACGGCGGCCTTGTCCCCTAGCAGCGGCAAGTTCAATGTGAAGGAGTTCTTCGCCGAAGTGAACGCTCCGATCCTGTCCAACATGCGCTTTGCCGAACTGCTCTCGGTTGGCGGAGCCATCCGCTTTTCCGACTACAGCACGGTCGGCAAAACGACGACATGGAAGGTCGACGGCATCTATGCCCCGATACGCGACATCCGTTTCCGGGGTTCCTACTCGCAGGCGGTGCGTGCGCCCAACATCGGCGAACTGTTCCAACCTGCTACCGGAACATTCGATTTTGTCGTTGATCCCTGCGATTTTCGCCGCATAAATGACGGCACACAATATCGGCAGGCCAATTGCACTACCATCCTGTCGGGGTTGGGGTTGTCACCAGCAGAAATCGCCGCCTTCAGTCCGACAACCGATCCGCAGGCCACCACATCACGGCGCGGCACGACCGGTGGCAATCCCGACCTGACGGAAGAAACGGCCAAGTCCTGGACTGCGGGCGTCGTTCTCCAGCCGCGCTTCATTCCAGGGCTGACGCTGACGTTCGACTGGTACGACATCAAGATCAAGGATGCGGTCAACACACCGACGGCTACCGAGCTCGCCGAACTGTGCGTCGATCAGCCAACGGTCGACAATGTGTTCTGCGAGAACATCTTCCGCGACACGGGCACCGGCTTCGTCCTGGGCGATGGCGACGATATCCAGCGGCGGATCGGCTTCAATGTCCGGCCGCAAAACGTCGCAGCGATCAGAACGGCGGGCGCCGATTTCTCCGTTCGCTATGCCTTCACTCCAGCGGGCAATCTGGGCTCCTTCGCCGTCAGCCTTGTCGGCGGCTATCTCGACAAGAAAACCGAGGTGCCTTCTATCGGCGCTGATGTGGATGACGATATTCTCGAATCCTACAACCCGCGCTGGCGCGGAACGCTGGACCTCGTCTGGAAGCTCAAGGGGTTCACGGCCAATTATTCGTTCAACTATTTCAGCAAGACACGCCGCTACACGACCGAGCAACTGGCGGCCAATCCGGACCTCGTGGACCCCAAATATGTCTGGTACAAGGAACTCAAGCAACACGACCTTCGCCTTGCCTATGACGTCAACGACCGGTTTCAGTTCTACGCAGGCGTCAACAATTTGACCGACCAGACGCCGGATATCGGTCAACTGAGCTACCCGATTTCGGGTGTCGGACGGTTCGTCTACGCAGGCTTTAAGGTGCAGACCGACCGGCTGTTCTGACCGAGGACGGGCAGCGGTCTGGCCTTTAGCGTTCTTCAGATTTTCAGGATCGGACGCCATGGCGCCACCTTAGGGCCGGAACAGGAGATGACCGATGGTTCGATAGGTCGGCCGGCGACCCGTGAAGCGTGATGCACGTCACGCGCAAACTCGAAAGAGACGCTTATTGTCCGGGCCGCGACCCGAGGAATTCAGGCTTGCCTGATTTCCAAACTTTTGGGCCCGGCAGCCTTCGCGCTGCTGGGCCTTTTTTTGAGAGCCATCAGCCGGTAGGTTCGACCGCGCTGGCCCACAGGGTTTTGGGGGAAAAGCTTGCTTGAGGCGGAACGGCTGGCCGTTATCAGAAGCGTGTTCTCGTGCGGACAGGCGGGTGCCGAGGCTCTGGCATCTGCCGTTCGCGACGCGGTCTTTCCACATAAGGCCTTCGTCGCGCATCAGGGCGACCTGGCCCATCATTGCTGGGTCGTCGTGGAAGGGGCTGCGCAAGCCCAGATCAACTCGGCTGACGGTCAACGGACGTTGCTCGCTTCCCATGGTCCCGGCGAAATCTTCGGCAGCTACCCTGTGCCAGCAGTGTTGCGTAGCGACATCGTCGCCCAAGGTTCGCTCCATCTACTCTGTATTGAAACGGCGACGCTGGTGGACCTTGCCCGATATAGCGCGGAGATTGCCCATGGCCTGAGCATGTTGTTCGCCCGGCAGCTGGATGTGATGCTTGACCGTATGGCTGCACGAACCACTTTGACCGCCTATGGCCGGGTCTATGCCGAACTGCTGCGCCTGGCCGGCCCCTCTAACCGGATTGAGCCGCCACCCGTGCTGTCGGCGCTTGCATTGTCAGTTCATACCACGCGCGAAACGACATCCCGGGCGATCGCACACCTGTTGCGGCGTGGTATCGTTAGCAGGACCGATGAGGCGCTCAACATATTGGCGCCGCGCCTGCTGGCCGACTTGGTAGCCTGAGAACACCAACCAAGACTTTGCTTAAAAAGCAATCGGTCCGCTCGCACCATTCCATGCGTTGCGGGCTGAAAGTCAGCGACTCTGCCCTAATTAAGGAAACAGGCCATACAGCGTCAGATCGCCCAGCGCCGTCCTGATGTCGCCCATCGGTTGGACATTTGCCTCCGGCGCATGCAAGGCAAGGGCCAGGGCGGCGGCTTCGCTGAGAACCACCGCCCCCCTGAGATCTGCCACGGCAACCATGAGCACGCGATCCCAGCGCCCCGCCCGCGCATCTGAGACGGCCCGGTAATCCAGTCCCAGCCGGGCATCAGGATATTCACTCCGCAAGTCGGAAGCCCGACGAGCAGCTTCGCCGAGAGAAGGCAGACGATAGGCGCGCTGTCCCTCCTGCCTCGCCAGATCCACGCCGTCCCCATTCAAGCAGAAATGCAAAGATTCGGGTATCGCGATCAGGGCAGCAGCCTCAGCCTCTGTCGACAGGGTGACCCGTCGACTGTCGCTCCGTTCGAGTTCCAGACGATCCAGCCGAAGCCCGAGGGCCTCCCAGCGGGCCATGCACTTCCCGCGCTCTTCGCCCCGTCCGACGATCTGCAAGGCGCGGGCCGAAGATTGCAGGCGCTTTGCCTCGCACAAGGCAAGTCCCATGGCGGCCTGCCTCGACACCTCGACGGACGCATCGCTGAGCGGCTGCCAATCATCCATTTCCTTCACCGCGACTGCCTGCTCCAGCAGCGCATCGAACCGATCGGCCCAGCTAGGTCCGAAGGGCTCGACCGAGGTGGTCCGGAACAGTTCAGCCGGACAGGGCAGAACGACATGCAGTTGTCGGCCCGCGACGATGGCGGCTTCTGCCACCAATATGTCGGCCCCGGCCGCCAGCGCACCGACCACCATGGAAGGTGCCAATGCATCCACCGCCCCGGCAACCGCCTCGGCCGCCCGGTCATCATCCGTGGCAAGGCCCAATATGCCTTCGAAATAGAGCGGCGAGGCCGGGCGATGACGGTCCAGCCAGTCGACGGGCTGCCCCGCCTCGGCCAGGATCATGGCGAACTGCCGCAGCGTAGAGGCATGATCTTCCCATGCTTCGGGCTGATGTCCGATCGCTCGCCTCAGCATCCGTTCGGCATCCCGAGTCCGGCCCAGCAGCAACAGCGCTTCGGCGCGCGTCGCATCAATCCAATAAGGCGTCTCGGCGGCGCGCAGCGGATCATCGAGCAGCGCCATTACGGCATGAGCCAACGTTGTCGCCGCCTCGCCTCGTCCGGCAAGAAAAGCGAGCGTCGCCGCATTGATTAATGGATAGGTCGCGCGCGAAAGAGCCGAAGCACGCTCATAAGCAGTGATCGCGCGGTTCAGCAGATCTTCCCGCACGGGGCCGCTTTCCGCCGCCGCGCGATCCTTGAGAAGGCGCCCGTAGACCGTCAGGACATCCGGATCGTCGGACTGTGGCGACAGGCCGGCGGCATGAAACGTTGCCCAGGCTTGTTCCAGCGCGCCCGCCCGCGCCAGTCGCGTAATGCTGTTAAGCTGCGGCCTGATCATTGCCAGCCTTGTCCCATAAGCGCCTGTTCGCCGCCACCGAATTCGCCCGCTGCGCTATTTGCGCGGCCCTTTGCTGACGCCGTCCGGATCGATTGCCAGGACAACGCCGCCATCGCCGCCATGTTCATAGCGACCGCGAATATACAGGTTGAAGATGAAGCCCTGCTCCTCCCCTTCCTTCAGCGGTTCGCCCGTATAGCCGTTGCACATATAGTTACGGCACCGCAGCGCCGGATAGCCGCCAATCTCAATCATCTCCAGGTCGAAGAAGCTGCGGTTGGGCGCCACCGGGGCGGGCGGCGGAGCCAGCGAGCTATTCTCCTTCTTCTCCAGGAACCAGAGCGGATCGGTATCCTTCCCATCATGGAAGCTGTAGCCGGGCGCATCCAGGATGATGGTGAAGAAGCACATATATTCGATGAACTCGATATTCTCGAATCCGTAGCCCCTGAATTCGGCATGGTGCGCGGGATCGCTCGACTGCGCCAGCTTCAGCAGGCGCGCCTCGGTGGCCTGTAGCCCCCGTTCGCAAATCGTGGCGAACCAGCGACTCACATTCCATACGCCTTCCCGCACGCGAATGTAGAGCAAGGTGACATGGTCGATCTCGTCGCCGGGTCCAACGGTCCTGACACTGTTTCCGTAAGGCATCATTCAATCCCCCTTTGCCAAAGCCCTGTTATCGGCCTGCGCTATAGCATCCAGACGCTTGATCGACGTAATCCGAAATGCCGGATCTGCCGCGGCATTCGGGCTTGCGTCGTGCATGATCCGACGGGCCTGGCCGACGAGGCGATGGACCTCTGCTCCCTGGTGGCGCGCCCTCGCCACCTCTGCCGCATCCATCAGCAGCCGCAGATGCTGTTCGAACCAGTTCTGGTTTTGCGGGTCGCGCCGGCGGAGCGCCGAAGACTGGATTTGCGCATCCTGAATCAGCCTGACCGCCTTGGCCGTCTCTCCGGTTTCGAACGCAATTCGCGCGAGGGAACGAGTCGCCACCAGAGTATCATAGGCAATGTCGCCATTTTGCGGGTCTTCCCGCCGCAGCGGCTCGAGCAGCCTTAATTGCTCCAGCCGATGCTGGGCCGCGGCCTGGAAATCACGACGGTCATACTGCACGTCGGCCAGCCGCGCGTGGCGTTCGGCCACCTCCTTGCGAATGGTGAGAGATCGTGGGTCGGCCTGCTGCGCTCGCTGGAACCAGTAAAGCGACTTTTCATAATTCCGGATCGCATCGGCATGGTCGTTCTTCGCCTCCGATTGGACTGAGGCGATATTGCTGAGCGCATAACCCACTTCCGTAAAGCTGCGCGCAGCATGGGGTTGATGCTGCAAAAGCTGACGGGCCCAATGCAGATAGGCCCAATAATGGTTGAGCGCCCTATCGGGCTGCCCGGACAGCTGATCGACCTGCCCGATCCAGAATTCGCTCTGCGCGTGGACGAAGATCCATTCGGGCCGTTCCGGATCGTCGTTCAGCAGTGCGGTTGTCGTGCGATGCGCTTCTTCGAACTTGCGCCGTGCAGCAGGCAGGCTGCCGCGGGCAATGTCATCCTCCCCCATGGCCTGAAGGATACGCGCACGCCTTTCCAGACTGTCGTCCGGCAGATCGTCGAGATTTCCCTGATCGCGATAATAGTTCATTGCCCGGTCGTTGACGACAAAGAGGGCATCCAGGCGACCGACGCTACGCAGACGTTCCCGCAAATCGGTCAGCATGAATTCGATGATCCCTTCTGCTTCGGCGCGTTGCCGCTCGGCTTCTCGCTGCGCCTGCAAAGCCGCAACCGACAGCGCGACGAAAGCTAGCATGATCAGCAACAGAGCCAGCGTGACAGCCATCACGCGCCGGATGCGCCTTTGCGCGTCGCGCTGCACCAGCCGGTCCAGACCGATCCCAGCCAGCCCGGCAATGATCTTCAAGGTGCCGAGCCGGACGCCATCGCCCTCCCGCCGAAGATCGGCCGCAAGCGGTTCGACCCCATCCCTCAGCGCCGGCGGGAAGGCATCCGTTGGTTCGCCATCAATGATCGCCGCCAGGATCGGTCGATCGGGATGGAGGGCCCGGAACAGGCGAATTTCCTTGTCCACCCATGGCGACGCCGCTGAATTGGGTGAGCACAGGACCAGCAATGCCGCGGACTTTGACAGCGCCTGCTTGACGGCCTCCGACAGGTCGGCCGTTGCGGGCAATTCATCGCGGTCGCGAAAGATCGGCCCCAATTTGCGTTTACCGTCCGAACGGACCGTCCTGCCTGGAAAGCGATAGGATTCCAGTCGCCGCTGCAACGGACGCGCCCACGCAACGTCCCTATGATTATAGCTCAGAAAGGCGGCATAGGTCGCCTTCGTTCCGTTGTCCTCCATCACAAGGATTGACCCTGTTCCTCTCTTTAGCGGGCGGTGCACCACATCGTCGTCCAGTGCCATAATTTGCACGCTCGCCCAATGGAGCCGAGGGGTTTGGCTATCGAAAAAGCCGCCGTGGGGGAAGGTTGCCCGCAAAGTTCGCATGGCGCTGATGCAAAAGGCGCGACGTCGGTCCTTCAAATGATTTCCCGCCTCTTCGCGGGAGGGAGGCACGAAGAGGCGGGATTGCGACCCGTGGCTTCTTGGCTCGGGATGGCACCAGAATAGCGCCTAACTTCAGCAATGTCTTAACGGGAATCAACGGCTTGCCATAAAAATGGGTCCATAATGGTGTTTGTTGCCCGCTCTGTACTCATCACGGCCGCCAACGACCAACAGCCGAAGTCACGAATCCTTGAGCGAAACTCGTCCACCAACGCGATATGCTGTTCCCCGTCAGCACCAATGGGACAGATTTGAGGTTGTGATTTAAGGAGGATTTGGGCTTCGTCGCAGTGACCACCCGCCCGAACGAGATGTGGCAAACCGACTTCACCTACTTCAAGATCATCGGCTGGGGCTGGATGTACCTGTCGACCGTGATCGACGACTTCTCGCGCTACATCATCGCCTGGAAGCTGTGCACCCACATGCGCGCCGAGGACGTCACCGACACGCTGGACCACGCCCTGGCGGCTTCCGGCTGCGACAGCGCCACGGTGCTGCACAAGCCGCGGCTGCTCAGCGACAACGGCGAGCTACATCGCAGGTGAACTGGCCGAATACATCGAGGCCAACAAGATGAGCCACGTGCGGGGCGCCCCATGCCATCCACAGACCCAAGGCAAAATCGAGCGCTGGCACCAGACCCTGAAGAACCGCATCCTGCTGGAGAACTACTTTCTGCCCGGCGATCTCGAAGCCCAGATCGAGGCCTTCGTCGAACACCATAATCATCAGCGATACCACGAGAGCCTGGCCAATGTGACGCCCGCCGACGCCTATTTCGGCAGGGCACCGGCCATCATCAAACAGCGCGAAAGGATCAAGCGACAGACCATCGAACATCGGCGCTTGCAGCATCGCAAGCTCGCCGCCTCGATAGGCGCGCGAAAGCCCGCAACCCCTTGAGGCAGATGGCGAATGATGAGGGGTTTTCCTCGCGTTGCCAGCGGCGCGCCATATCCGGCGCCCTCCTTCCCCTGACCAGACGGGAGTCTGAGGCAATCCGGCAGCTCGACGCGTAGTCCGCCGAGACGATGCCTCTGCTGCATTTTCCGACGATCCATTTTCTGAAAATCGACAGGAAGAGGATTCACGATGCTTAATCAGGCGGATCTCTACCACATCGGTGTCGTTGTTGATGACTTCGAAGCCGCGATGGATCGCTACGGTCGGCAAATGGGGGTGACCTGGTCGCCGCTCATCAACGTCACGGTGCAGATCTGGACGCGCGACCACGGGGAGATGGAGCTGCATTCCCATGCAATCTATTCCCAGCAGGAGCCGTGCATCGAGCTGGTGAAAACGCTGCCCGGCACCTTCTGGGTGCCGACCGAGGGACGGCCACTCCATCATCTGGGATATTGGGTCGATGATCTCCCCGCCGCTTCAGCCGATCTCGAAGCGCGGGGCTGCCCGAAGATCGCCTGCG
>Ga0207702_10001498_pt1 | contig 23085 bp, 16 predicted proteins | sample KBSCornC62_FD_184302 | JGI IMG/M metagenome (GOLD analysis project Ga0207702, IMG submission 184302) | Corn rhizosphere microbial communities from Kellogg Biological Station, Michigan, USA - KBS Corn C6-2 (SPAdes) (version 2) | ecosystem: Host-associated > Plants > Roots > Rhizosphere > Soil ...
GGGCGATTCTTCGCAGCTCGTGCAGGACACGATCGAGCGCGCTCAGGCCCGAGTGATCGATCGCCAGACCGTGAACGGGCGAAAGGTGCTGACCGTGGAGGGGCATCCCGATCCGCGGCTGCTACGATCGAAATTCACGTTCGACAATGATGCTCTCGTGGAAATCGAGCTGCAATACGGTGACCGCTCGTGGGACAGCCAGAAATTCAACGAAATCTTCGAGCAGACGCGCCGTAACCTGGACCGGAAATATGGTGCAGGCCGGAATATCGCCCGCGAGACATCGAAGGTGGGAGATGTGACGCAGACCATCGTCGGCTACCAGTGGACGCAGTCCTATACATCACTGCGGCTCGTCTATTTCACAGCCGAGCGCGGTGCGGATACTTTCCGCATGCTCAGCTATCATTACCGCGGATATTGAGTGGCAGCCTGACGGGGGCGCGATATTCCGTGAAAACCGCCATGTAACTGTTCTTCGGAATGGCTCGAGGGGCGGCAGGCTCGCCGGATTATATTCCCATCAAGATCCCGGCAGTTCCGAGCGAAGTTCAATGTAGCCGCTTCGCTGTGCAAAGCGCATCGAAGTTCGGAAACCTTCGTCGTCGCAAGAATGTAATGCGTCGCCCATAAGGCGACAGCTACAGGAATAGCCAAGTGAACTCCGGAGGCGGTAGGACTTGGCTTCAAAAGCGCCAGTGAGGAGTTTCCCGGCCGGGTATCCGGAGCCGGGGGCGTTCCTCTCTGGTACTTCGGTATGTACGTCGCCCTAGCCGGGGATGCTCTTGAGCATCTCGGAGTTGGTCGGGTACTTGCGGATGAAGAAGAGCAGACGCTCGATCGCCTCGATCGGCTTGTGGCCAGCCAGGCCGCGGCGGATCACATTGATCTTGTGCAGATCATCGGCCGACATGAGGAGTTCCTCGCGTCGGGTTCCCGACTGGAAGATATCCACTGCCGGATAGATGCGCTGTTCTGCGATGAGGCGTCCAAGCACAAGCTCCATGTTGCCGGTGCCCTTGAACTCCTGGAAGATCAGCTCGTCCATGCGGCTGTTCGTCTCGATCAGCGCCGTGGCCATGATCGTGAGCGAGCCGGCTTCTTCCGTATTGCGCGCCGCCGCGAAAAGCTTGCGGGGAATTTCCAGTGCACGGGAATCCACGCCACCGCTCATGGTGCGGCCGCCGCCGCCCTGGGCGTTGTTGAAGGCGCGACCAATACGGGTGAGAGAGTCCATGAGCACGAACACATCCTTGCCCATCTCGACGAGCCGCTTCGCTCGCTCGATCGCGAGCTGTGCGATGCGGGTGTGCGTCTTTACATCGCAATCGTTCGAGCTGGCCATGACTTCGGCGCTCGGGCACGTGCGGCGGATCTCGGTGACCTCCTCAGGCCGCTCGTCTACGAGCAGAATGATGAGCTTGATATCCGGATGGTTCTTCGTCACCGCTCCTGCGATGTGCTGGAGGAGGGTGGTCTTGCCGGTGCGCGGCGGAGCGACGATGAGGCCGCGGGTGCCGCGACCGATCGGAGAGACGAGATCGATCACACGGGTCGTATAGAGCTCCGGGACGGTCTCCAGCTTGATCCGCTTGTTCGGGCTCACCGTGGTGAGCTCTTCGAAGACAGGGAACGTTCCGAAATTCGAGGGATCCTCGCCTTCCAGCTCGGTGAGCTTGAAGAGCTGCGGGCCACGGGGGCCGCGCCGCGTCTCTCCACGGATCCACATGCCGTCGCGCAGGTTGTGCTTGCGGATGACTTCCGGAGTCACAAACACGTCGTTGTTCGACTGTGTGAAATTACGCTTGGGCTCACGCAGGAAGCCAAATCCCTTGCCGGATACTTCGACGATGCCTTCCGCATACGTCGGTGGCGGCGGCGGCTGCGGCGGGGCCTTGGGGGCCTCCGGAGCACGCTCCACTGCGGGAGCTTCTTCTGCGGCGGTAGCCGGAGCGGTCGACGGGTCGACGGATGCTTCCGTCGCCGACTGTTCGCCTGCGGTTTCTGCAGACTCTGCGGCAGGAGCCTCGGTCTCCGAGCCGGCCTTATTTCGGCGCGGGCGCCGGGTGTACCGGCGGCGGCGGGGCTTTTCCTGCGACTGCTCGTTCGAAGCGGGTTCTGCGGCAGCCGGATTGGGAGTCTGTGTTTCGGTTTCCTCTGTCATGGGAAAATGTCTCTATGGGCGGCCTGCAAAAAATCGCGGCCGCGGATTAACTGCCCTGCAATCGGGCAAGGGTTTCTTCGGGAATGTCAAAGTTGGCGTGGACATTCATCACGTCGTCGAGATCGTCGAGCGCGTCGCAGAGTTTGAGGACCTGGGCGGCGGTCTGCTCGTCGGTGACGGTGACGGTATTTTCGGGAATGAACGTCAATTTAGGCGACTCGGGATCGATACCCGCAGTCTTGAGCGCCTCCGCGACGGAATACAACTGGTCCGGCGGCGTCGTGATCACAAACTGATCTTCCTCGCGTGTCAACTCTTCTGCGCCGGCATCGAGAATTATCTCGAGGAGGCGCTCCTCATCGGTGGTCGAGGCAGGTACGCCCATCTGGCCCTTGCGGTGGAACATGAATGCCACACTGCCCGGGCCGCCGAGATTGCCATGGTTCTTCGACATGACATTTCGGAGATCGGCTGCCGTACGATTTCTATTATCCGTAGCAGCTTCGATCATAAGAGCGACGCCGCCTGGAGCGTAGCCTTCATAGACCATCTCCTCGACTGCGTTGGCTTCGAGTTCTCCGGTGCCTTTCTTGATGGCGCGGTCGATATTGTCATTCGGCATCGATTCTGCCCGCGCCGTGGCGACGGCGGCGCGCAGGCGCGGGTTGAACGAGGGATTGCCCCCGCCAAGCCGTGCGGCAACGGTGATCTCTTTCGAGAGGCGGGAAAACAATTTCCCCCGCTTGACGTCGAGAGCGCCTTTGATGCGTTTAATCTTCGACCATTTGCTGTGGCCGGCCATGAATTTGTATTCCTGATTTACGGATGGACGACTGCTTTCCCGGTCCTTGATCGGGCTGCGGATCGCCGTGGGATTGGAACTTTTCCCGGCGCCCCTGCTGGGATGGAACTTGAGCGCCCTCCGGAACGATGCCGGAGATGGAGTGGTGTCCTACACGGAGGAAGAAAAGCCGACTGTGCCTGCTTGTCAACGTAAAATCAGATGAAATTCTATTTAACGGGCAGGTGGGTATTGAAATGCCGCCTCACTCTGTGCATCGTGTCCGCTACTCAACTCTCTGCACCAGTGTCGTCCGCGTGTGTTTCAGTCGTTATTCCGCTCTACAATGAAGCGGCAACCATAGCTCAAGTCCTTCGTGTTGTTCTCTCGCAACCGTGCGTGGAGCAGGTCGTCGTGGTCGATGACGCCTCGAAGGATGGGTCCGCCGATGCCGTGGCGGCTTTCGCGGTGAACGAGCCGCGTGTCACGCTGCTTCGCCACGAGCAGAATGCGGGCAAGGGCGCTGCCGTGCGCACCGGAATGGCGCGGGCCACGTCCGAGATCGTGATCATCCAGGATGCGGACATGGAGTACGATCCCGCGGACTACGCCCGGCTGATCACACCGATTATCGAAGGGCATGCGGATGTGGTATTCGGCTCGCGTTTCATCGGGTCGGAGGCGCACCGAGTCTTGTATTTCTGGCACTCGCTCGGCAACGGGCTGCTCACCCTGCTCTCGAACATGGTGACCAATCTGAACCTCACCGACATGGAGTGTTGCTACAAGGTCTTCCGCCGCTCGGTGGCGCAGCGCATCCAGATCGAGGAGAATCGATTTGGCATCGAGCCGGAGATCACGGCGAAGGTATCTCGCATGGGCGTGCGCATCTACGAGGTGAGCGTGAGCTACCGTGGCCGCACCTACGCGGAGGGCAAGAAGATCGGTTGGAAGGACGGTGTCCGCGCCTTGGTTGCGATCATGAAATACGGGTTCAGACGTTGAACCCTTGCCGGACGACGGCGGATTGCTGCGCAGCATGGCAAATATATTCAGCCGTTTCAGTTCGCGCCTGACGGCTTTTTTCAGTCGGCATCCATTGGTTCGGGATGCCCTCATCTGGGCGGTTCCGGCCGTCGCAGTCGGCATTGCGCTGCGATTAGTTCTCCTAAGCTATTCGCCCTATGCATATTGGGGAGACGATTCCCGGTCCTACTTCGGCTTTACGAGCGGGGTGCTGAACGACTTCTACTTCAGCATCAACGAAAAGCGGCGGTATCTGTATCCGGTCTTCCTGCTGCCGCTCTCTCTCCTTCCCGGCGGCACACTGCGGATTCTTCCCTGGGTGCAGGCGGCGGGAGGAGTGCTTACGATCCTGCCATTCGCCTATCTGGTGCGCAGGATTTTCATGGCATGGCGATGGCTCGTCATTCCGCTTACCATGCTGCTTGCCGGGTTACCTATCTTCCTTTGGCACGAGCACGAACTCATCGCGGATACCGTGCTCTTCAATGGAATAGTCTGGGCGATGGCGGGCTGGGCGGCTTGGGTAAGCCAGCGTGACGCCGCCCGGGCACGGGCCTTGTGGTGGACGTTTCTCGTTCCCCTGGCGATCATTTTGCTCACCAAGCCTTCATCGAAGCTCTACTGGCCCGGTCTCTTGATCGCTCTCGTGGTAGTCGGTGCATGGCGCACGCTACGGTGGCGGGAATGGCTGGGGCTTGGACTGGTTTTCATCGCGAGCCTTACGGTGGGCGAAGGCAAGCAGGCCTCCTGGCTGTTGTTCAATACGGCCTTCCCGCTTACCCGTCTGGACACGCCGATGCATGCCGAATACAAGGCCGGCATCCAGAATTGGGTGAAGGAAAAGCGCGCGCGCATCGACGCATACAGTGCGGAGGACTACGAGGTGCAGTATTTCCTGCGTGGCTCGGATCCGGATCGGGACCTGCCGCTCTGGGAGAAGCTCAAGGAGGACTCGCGCATGGAGCAGCGGGTCTATCGCGATCTCGCTCTCGAGGGTATCCGGTCGAGGCCCGATCTATTCCTTTATATTGGCCTGCAGCGCCTGCTTCGTTCCGCGAATCCCGGGGATTTCAAGGCAAGTCGCTTCGGGGCGACGTATATAGCGGATAACTTCTGCGATCAGATCAACCGGCACAGCGTTCCGGATAAAATGGTTCGCATCGCATTTGGTCTGCATAAGAACGAGCCTCTGCCGGATGCAGAGCAGTTTCATGCGTGGCTGGCGCCCGATCCGCAGTCCGCAGCCGCGAAATGGCTGGTCGGGTACGTGCGTACATACGAGCGATCTGGCGAACTCGTCGCGAGGCCGCAGGGGGATGAAACTCCGATTTTCAACTGCCGCCCGACGCTTCTGGGCTGGCTATTGATTGTCGGGCTATGTCTTTCCTTTATCCCGCCCTACCTGCGCACGCTCGGCGTTTGGAATGTCGCGACCGCTGGATATCTGGCGGCTGTGTATCTGATCGGCATCCAGCAGGTTCGATACATCGCCCCTGCCTGGCCGCTCTTCATGCTCTGCCTCGGCGTGACGATCGACGCCGTGGCGAGGCTCGTAAAAAGACTGGCTGCCGGGCGGCGGACGCCGGGCAGCGCCCAAGCGACTCAGCTTCCGTAGCTCTTCGAGAAGCGCTTTTTGCCATCGGCGTCGGCCGCGTCGGGCGAGGTCTCGCCATCGCTCTTCTCCGCCGCGGCCGCGGGCGGGTTCGAGGCCTGGACGTATCCAAGCTGAAGATCGGAAATGATGCTGCCGAGGATTTCGGACTCCTCATGGGTGAGATTCCCACGGGTTTTCTCGCGAATCATCTCGAGCTGGTCGATGAACATGCGGGCGATCTCGAGATTGGGCTCCGGTTTTCCGCTCTGCGGATTCGGGAGACGACCGAGAAAGAGCGCGGCTTGCTGCGCCTGCATCATGATGAACTCGATGAAGCGCTGCGTCATTTCGCCGCTGAGTTGGGAGCGTTGGATTTCGGCCATGGTCTTAAGATTTAATTTTTAGGAGATTTGGAGAAGATGACTCTCTTGCGGTAGGATTTCAATTCTGGCTCTTCTTTGGAGGGGCCACGATGACTTCGACACTGCCGGGCTGACCGAAATACTTCGCAGCCACTCGCTTGGTATCATCGAGCGTGACGGCTTCGATCTCGGCCTTGCGCTTGGCATGGTGGTCGGAACCCAGGCCGAAGAGCGTGTCGAGCGCGATTGATTGCGCCATGGCCGCATCACTTTGGTTGCGGATGGCTTCGGCTCCGAGGAGCTTCATTTTGGCGCGGGAGAGTTCCTCGGGTGTGAGGCCGCCAGCGGCCAGGCGGGAAATCTCATCGCGGAACGCTGCCTGGACTTTGTCCACCTTGTCGGGATCCGTCCCGAGATAGAAGACGAAGGCGCCGGGCGACGGGCCCAGGAGCTGGGTGGTGCCCACGAAATAGGCGAGTCCCATCTGCTCGCGGATCCTGTCGAAGAACCGCGAACCGAGATCGCTGCAGGCTGTATCGATGAGCTCGAGTGCGGGACGATCCGGGCTGGAAAGGGCAGCGCCGGGATATCCCACCATTACGATGGCCTGGCTCTTCGGGCGCTCGGCGGTGGCGAGTTCCGGGCTGGTTGGCTTTTCTGCAGGCGGCGGAGTCTGTAGCTCGCCGGAGCCGGCCGGCAAGTCTGCAAACGCCTGCTTAGCCAGGGCATAAACTTCATCCGCCTGGACGTCGCCGAATACGGCAAGTACGCCATTTTTTCCCACAGCGAGCTTCTTGTAGAAGTCCCGGAGCATGTCTGGTGTAAGCTTGCTGACGCTCTCGATGGAGCCGCTGGCGCGCATCCCATAGGGATGGGTGCCAAAAAGTTTGGAGCGAAGCAGATTGCGAGCGACGTTCCTGGGCTCGTCGTCGTCGGCCTTGATCGAGGCGATCTGGGCGGACTGCTCGATCTTGACCTCATCGGCCGGGAAGGTCGGGTGCTCGACGACATCCGCGAGCAGGTCGAGGCCTGTCTTGAGATCGGGGCTCATCACGCCTACGGAGACGCTGAAGCTATTATTGCCAGAGTCGCTGCCGATCGAGCCTCCAAGGGACTCGAGCTGGTCGGCAATCTGTTGAGCCGAGCGGGTCGTGGTGCCCTTGAGCATGCAGGTGGCCATGAGCTGGGAAGCTCCATTCGTATCAGGAGTCTCGGCAAGCAGCCCGCCTTTGAAAATGGCCGTCATGCTCACGAGCGGGGTCTTGTGATTCTCGCGGACAATCAGGCGCAGTCCGTTCGGCAATTCGAATTTCCGGACCGGGGAGCGGTGGGCAGCCTCCTTTTTCTCCGCGATTTTGGCGAGCGAACCGACGGGATTCAGCGACGTGCAGTTGAGATGGTCCTCGATGAGATATCGATTCGCGACGCGCTGGATGTCGGCGGGAGTGACCCGGTCGATGGCATTGAGGTAGTCGGAAGTGAAATTCAGGTTGCGCGTCTGGAGCCAATTCGACCCGAGGTCGCCTGCACGGCCGCGGACCGTGGTCAGGGCACGGAGCTGGCCGGCGAGGAGCTGTTTGCGGGCCTTTTCCAGATCCGCCTGTGTAATGCCATGCTCCTGCACCTGCCGCACGAGAGAGAGGGACTCCTTCTCGACGGCCTCGCGATTCTCTGGCGTGCAGATCGCCTGGATTGCGAAAATGCCGCCATCCTCCAGGGCGTAAGACCCCGCATCAATGCTGAAGGCGAGCTGCTTCTTTTCCCGGATCTCCTGGTTGAGAGGGCTGCTTGCACCTCCACCGAGTACGGTGCCGAGCACGTCGAGAGCAGGCATGTCGGCATCCGTCGCAGGAGGGATCGGCCATGCCATGCTCAGGCGGGTCAGCTCGGTGGGAAACTCCTCGTGCACATCGCGACGGCCGGCTTGCTCGGGCTCGCGAGCGACATAAACCGGTTCGAGTGCCTTGCGGGGATAGTTCGCGAAATAGTTTGAGATGCGTTCCTTGAGCTTCTTCCCATCCACATCCCCGACGATGACGAAGAAAATGTTATTCGGAACATATCGGCGCTTGTAGTACTCGAGGACATCCTCCCGCGTGAGGCGGTTATAGATATCGAGATAACCGATGACCGGATGGCGGAAGGGGCTTTGCGAAAAAACCGTCTCGAACATCAGGCGGGAGCTCATGCGATCGGGATCGTCGAATCCCATGGCGAACTCGCGACGGATGACGCTTTGTTCCTTCGTATATTCGTCCGGTGGCAGCGAGGCGTTCATCGTGGCATCGCAAAGGATGTCCACGGCCTCCTGCACCCCATCTGCCGGGGTGTCGATATAGAAGACGGTCCGATCGAAGGAGGTGTACGCATTGATGTACCCACCTCGATCCTGGACTGCCTTCGCAATCGAGCCGGGCGGTCGTGTCGTGGTCCCCTTGAAGAGCATGTGCTCGAGAATGTGAGACAGGCCGGCCCCCATCCATTTCCCCTCGTCGATACTGCCGGTCTGGCACCAGGCCTGTATGCTGGCTACAGGTGCGCTGTGATCCTCATCGATGATGACCGTGAGTCCATCGGGTAGAGTAAATGCCTGCGCCGTGGTGGGCGGCACAGTGGGTGACGGCGCGGAGGACGCTGCAGACGTTTCGGCGCGGACGAGGCCGGATGTTGGAATGAGAGACATGCTGATGAGCAGAGAGAGTACGGACGACCTCATGAGTGGGGTTCGACAATAGAAGAGGGGGCTGCGCTCGAATTTTTTTGAGCAGGGCGGAACGGAGAAAGAAAAGCCTCCGTAAAATTGAATCCATCGCGGAAGGAATCGATCGTATCCGCGTCGGTCTTACTGAAGACATTTGCCTCCACCAGGTTGAAGACGAGATTTCCAATATCCTCGCAGGAGCGCACGCCCCAGTAATCCAGCACCATGCACGCCATCGGACCATATTCCTTGAGAGCGTAGGTGCGGAAGCCGTCGAGCAATTCCGCGGCGGGCACGTCGAGCGACTCGTCCTTGTGGACTTTGCGGCGCTTCTTGAGCGTAAACTCCAGCGCATCACGAAGGAAAACGTAGGCCTCACGGTCGTAGCGAGAGTCACGGGTGATCACGGCATCGAGTGCTTCTGTAAAACTAACGCTTTGCATTCCCTTGGTTCGTGGATGGTGTCGTGGGGAGTCCGCCGGAATCTCGATAATGCTTCACGGTCAACCCGGTGAGAAACGCCAGAAGCAGGCCGGCTATGAGCAGGCGCTCCCGCCGAGTGAGATGAAACATGGCTGCGAAATGATAAGCGGCTATTCGGTTCGCGCAATGAGGAAGGATGGAACGACAATCAGCTCCCCCGCTCCGGTCGGATCAGTGGAGAAGTATCGATCAGGGCGGGAATTACTCGTTTCGCGCTGCCACGGTATCGAGATAGCGAGAAATTTCATCGGTACGAGGTGGAGGATTCGCGAGATCGTCCACGCTTTGGACGGCCTTTTGAAGGTCGTCGTTGTTGGTCTGGATCTTGGTGGCTTGCACCCAGTCCATGTAGTCGCGGATTTCGTCGGACTGCCGCCGGAGTCCGGCACGGACGTCCTCTGCTGTGGAGATGGCTTTTTCTTCGTGGCGCTTGGGCTTTTGAACCAGCTCCCGCGTAATACGAAGGTACTCGTCCACCAGCGACTTATACAGCGGGTGCGCACGCAGCGAGAGCTTGAGGAGGTCCTCCTGCGTCTGGGAAAGGATGAAGCGGCCATTGCGGCTCCGGGCGATGGTAGGCAGAGCATACGGTCCGGACATGGCGGCCACCTCGGGATGCTTGGGGTCGGGCAAGGCTTTGACGTTCAGGATGCGGTCGAGCTCGTCGCCGGTATCCCGCGCCGTCAGGAGGTCCACTCGATCCGCCGCGGAGGAGCGAGCCATCGAGAGGACCCATTTGCGGCTAAGCTCCTCGCTTTTCTTCCCGAGCGATGGGAGGCAGGCGATGATTTCGTCCAGACTCGGCGGAGACTTCCGCGGGGCGGAGAGATAGCTTCTAAGGCCCGCCCGACCATCTGGTAACGACAGGATGGCATCGATAAAAGCTGCGGCCTGAGCCTGATAAATGGCCAACAGTGTGGAGTCCATCCGGTCCAGACGGGAATCGAGGAAATCATTCAGCCTCGGAGGCTCGCCCGTGGAAAGGAGGCTGGCGTAGAGGCTGGCTGGCAGACCCTGATCCTGGCTGCGAATACGCTGTGCGAGTCCTTGGACGAACCATGTCGGCGGTTCCTGAAACGGTCGGCCAGCTTTCACCGGGGTATTGCGATAGTTGTATTCGAGTACCAGCGTGCTCAGGAGGAGAGTCTGGAGGTCCGGGCTATCGAGCAGGGCGCGGTCGAAGATATCGAGCTGGACCTTGTTCTGCCGATCGTCTCCCTCGTAGATCCGAATCTGCCACGGCGGAGGGCGTCGTACGAGCGGGGGAGTGGCATCGAGATTGAGGATGATAGGGAGCTTCCAGTTGTCGGTCGTTCGCAGCAATTCCAGGAATTCCCGTTTCTGGTCCTCCGCATGGACGACCGCCAGCGATCGCGCCTTGGGATCGTTCGAGTAAACAATGAACTGCCCGGACGAGCTGGTCGAATGGGGGATGACCTCGAGTGGGCCGCCGAAGGCAGCCGCAACCGGCAGAAGAAAGATCAAGGCGCGTAGGAGACTCACTGGGCTGGGAGGGAGAATTCGATATGGGCCTGTTGCGGGCTGATCTGGATGCTCCGAGCCCCTTGCAGAATGGCCAGCTCGGAGGAGAGCGCCTCGGCGAGGTTGCCGTTCATCGCTTCGACCGCAAATGTGAACCATGCAGGAAGGGAGATGCGGCCGATCGCGGCATTTTGAGCGTCGAGCGCCATGCCCGTGCTGCGGGCTGCGACATGGTAGCGGATCGTGGTCCAGAGATCGACGCCGAGTACACCGCGCTCCACATAGAGAGTGAAGCCGTCCGGCGCCGGTGCGAGGAGGGCTCTCTCGAACGAGGTCTTGAACAATCCGCTCGATGGGGCTGCCTTGAGAAGCCCGGCGAGGTAGGAGTTCAGGTTGAGCCAGGGGGCATTCATGCTGCTGCCAGCCTGCGCGGCCTGGCGCATGGCGAGACGCACATTGCTGATGACCTCCAGTGGCATCGGTGCCGCGATCGGAGGAATGGAGATCGGTGGGCGAAATAGCTGGATGATGATCGCTGCGATGCCTGCCGCGACGATGGTGCGCAGAGTGATGCCCAGGAAAATACGGAAAAGATGCGGAGGGATCCTGGAAGATGCCGGCCGAATCTTGGGACGGGTGCGAGCTGGAGGAATCGTGCGCCCGGTGGGAGAGAGCGGTTGGGCGCTCGGAGCTGCTGCCGCCGGAACCGCGGCAACATGACCTGCCGGGGGAGAGAAAGTCTCCTGCGTGACAAGACGGGTGCCGCAATCCTGGCAATAGACCGAGGTCGTGGCATTCTCGAATCCGCACGCCGGGCAGCGTAGCGTCGTCGGAGGGGAATCTGGGCCGGTCTCAGCCATCGGCCTTCTTGGATTTCGTCGGTTTGGAAGCCGGTTTCGATTCGGTCTTGGGAGCAGAGGCACCGCTCTCTTTTTTCGCAGCCGCCTTGTATCCCTCGCTCCGATAGTCGGTAATGTAGAAACCGGAGCCCTTGAAAATCAGACCGGCTCCTGTTCCGAGCAGGCGCTTCACCGGTCCCTTGCCCCACGTTTTCATGCGGCATTTATCCTTGGGACACGTCTTGAGAGCCTCGTCTTTCATGGATTGGAAAATCTCGAAAGTCTTGCGGCACTTGGAGCACTGGTATTCGTAAGTCGGCATGATCTTGCGCGCGAAACAGTAGCAATGTCGCGCTTTCAGAGCAAACGGAACTCCTTTCTCATAAGAGAGACTGTTTGAAAACTTCGGAAAGCCGCGTTCGGAGGCCAAAAGGAATAAGGCAAAAGGAATGCATAAGGGGCTCGACCCCTGCGGGCGAAAGGAGGAAGGAGTGTCTGGCGGCGTTGTGCCTCGTTTACAGCCCACAGGGGGATGTGCGCTCGGCTCGCCTTGCCATCCACCCCTTCCTCCTTTCGCGCGGCCTCCCGCACTTTTCAAACAGCCTCTCACTGCAAGACTTGACGCGGCGGGGGTTTCATTTATTGCTGCCGCCTGCATACAAGGATGAAAGCACTGACCTTGCTCACCATTTTGACGACCGTGGCGCTCATGGGGTGCGCCGATTACGACACCCGGCTCACGAGCACGAATACGTCATATCTGGGAGGGGGGCAATCTGTGGTCAGCCGCGGCAAGGCCTCGACCCTGGCCGAATCGAATTCCTACTGGGACGGCGACGGCGTGCCCGGCTCGCCCTCGGTGGTGATCAATCTCACGCAGCAGACGGCATCGTTCTATAAAGACGGCAAGCTCGTGGGTGTCTCGGCGATCTCGAGTGGCCGCGAGGGCCACGAAACGCCGACGGGTCATTTCAAGATCATCGCCAAGGACCTCAACCACGCCTCGAACCTGTACGGTGACTATGTGGATCCCACGACGGGCGCGGTCGTGAAGAAGAACGTCGCGATCAAGGTGGACCCGATTCCGCCAGGGGCCGTCTTCAAGGGAGCTCCGATGCCTTACTTCATGCAATTTGCTCCGGGCGTGGGTATGCACCAGGGCTTCCTGCCGGGAGTGCCGGACTCGCACGGCTGCATCCGCATGCCGGAATTCATGGCGAAGATTTATTTCGCGAATGTCCAGAAGGGCACTCCTGTGGAGGTCGTCAAATGAGTTCCTGCCGCGCCGGCTTCCGTGCATTTGCTCTGCTGGCCGCGGCTGCGGCCCTTGTTGGCTGCACGACATCCGGACCGCGCACGGTTCACTTCCCGACGCACTCATACAGTGAGGCCACTCTCATCCTGGGTGCGAACGGGCAGGTCGTCACCATCCAGTCCACCCGCGCAAAGGCGCGGGCTGCCGAGGCGGAAGCTTATTGGCACGGAGACGGAGTCGCTGGGTCTCCCTCCATCACGATCGATCTGGGTGCCCAGAAGGCTTATTTCTATAAAGGTGGCAAGCAGGTCGGTGAGACCCCGATCTGCAGCGGCAATTCCACGCACCCCACACCCTGCGGCAGATTCAGCGTCATCCAGAAAGACAAGAACCATCGCTCGACTCTCTATGGAGCATATGTGGACGCCTCGGATAACATCGTCGTCAACAATGTCGATGTAACAAAGGATCCCAGGCCCGCGGGTACCAGCTTCAAGGGGGCGCCAATGCCCTGGTTCCTACGCTTCCACGACGGCGCCGGATTGCATGCCGGATTTCTGCCGGGATTTCCCGACTCGCACGGATGCGTGCGCTTGCCTGACCACATGGCGGAGTTGTTCTACGAGAACGCCTCCGTCGGCACGCCCGTGCGGGTCGTGAACTAACTCGATAATCCTAGCAGAAGAAGGGCCATCCGCGTCGGGCAAGAATCCACGGAACCCGACGGTGCCGCGCTCGCAGTGGCTTCGCGCAGTCCCGCGGCTGCGTGACAGATGTGCGGCTTCTCTACCGCAGAAAACGATCCCGGAAACGCCGGGCATCATCCGGCGCGAGCTTTTCTTTGGGTGGCAGGGCGCGTCGCGCCGTGACCGCCGTAGCTTTTCATTTTCATAGAGCCGGGTCTTCGAGATTGTTTGGTTCGTAGTCGGAGCCAATTTTACTCGCTCTCGAAGGCCATCCTACGCCGCTTCGTCTCCTTCTTTTTTGGCGCTCCATCGGGCAGGCGCGATTGATTTGCGTTGGCCTGAAATTTGATCGGGCGGGAGAGCGAGGTTCCGTTCGAGTGGCTAATTCGCAAACGCCGCCAGACGGATGGGACGCTCCGCGGCCCGCCGGCGGAGGGCGACAGGTAGGTCGATCTCTGCGGGCTGAGCGCTGGCATGAGACTGGAGACACGCGGCTGCTGCGGTTTGGAGTTCCTGCCAGCGTGGGGCATTTGCATCCGGGGCATGGACGATATGGCGAAGCAGGCTCTTCCATTCCAGGATGGCTCGCTCCACGTCGCCGCTGCGCAGATCGGCCATATCGAGGGCGCGTGCGCCGGACGCCAGATATCTCTCGATCACCTCCCATGCGCCCTCTCCGTATGCTTCCGGGAGTCCGGCGCGCAGATATCCCTCGTAATCGAGGTGCCCATAGATGCGGCGGGTCGCGATTGCCAGTCGGTCGCTCGCGCCGCCACTGTCGTGGAATCGGTGGCCGCCGCGCAGATTGGCAAGGTGGTGGACGACGTCGTTGAGGTCGTATTCGGCATCCTCGAGGGCGGCGGCAATTGTGAGGCCCTCGCCGGCCTGGAAGCGACTGAAGATACGCCCGCGGGCGGTGGGCCGGGCATCCGCGTCGACGAGACCGAGCTTGCGCCACGCATGCGCAGGTGTGCCCGGCCGGGGGCGGAACGAGGCGTAGCCTGTCTCGGTCCCCATGGCAACCCGCCGTTGTGGCGGAGCGAGAAGGGCGCGCTGCCGGGAGTCGTAAATGGCGGATGCTGTGAGCCGGCCAAGATCGAGCTGCAGGGCCACCGATGAGCCACGGGTGACCAGCTGCAGCGGATGCGCTCCTCCGAGGTCTGCGGCAAGCAGGGGGACGGCCGATTCGAAAAACTCCTGCTCCGTGAACGACTCGTTACGAGAGAGGTGCAGGCGCTTTCTTATCCAGTCCAGCGGATCCAGTCGGCCATCCTCGCGGCGAAGCGCGACCGCCACTTCCTTCCCATAGCGGAAGCCATGCGCCTCGCGCAGCTTGCAGAGCCGCCCGCGGCCGAAGCGCTCTGCCACTGCGGCTACGCGCAAGGCCGGAGTCCAGCGGTCTCCGCGAAGGGCAAGGCACTCTGCCAGAGGAGCCATCTCCTGGCGGGTTCCCCTCAGCGGCTGCCATTCGTTGCCAGAGTCGAGGTATTCCTCCCGAGTCGGGCCATAGCGTTGCGGCGTCTCCTCGCCCGGCTCGGCGGACTCATGGAATCCCAGAACTACCGCCTGCCGGCTGAATAGACGCGTACCGATGGCCTCGGCCGCCTCGATCGGAGATTCCCCGCGGATCGAGGCCTCCTCCATCACGCGCAGGAGCGTCGGCCAGTCGAGTTCGTTTACCCTACGGAGCTGTCGGGGCGCGGCATCGAAGAGCCGCGGACTGTTCCGGGCGGCGAGCACGCATCCTTTCGGATCGAGACCTCTGCGCCCCGCTCGGCCAAACATCTGGAGCAGCTCATCCGGGCGAAGCTCACGCTGGTATGGGCCGTCCTGATAGGTGGTATCCGAGACCAGGACGGATCGGACGGAGAAATTGATCCCGGCGGCCAGCCCAGTAGTGGCGACGATAACCCGTAGATGTCCATTTTTCGCGAGAGTTTCGATCCAGCCTGCGCGCGCGGCATAGGAAAGGCCGCTGTGGTGATAAGCCACGCGGCGCGGCAGGAGCCGGGCCAGATCGCGGCCGAGGAGCCGCTCGTCCTCAGGCCGCAGGGGAATGGGATCATCCGGAGGCAGGGCGTCCGCGATCTTGCGCGCGATTCGCTCCGCATCGGCACGCCGCGGCGCAAAGACCAGGAGCGGTGTGAGCCCGGCGAGAAGAGCGCCGGCGGCGAGGCGGGGCCAGAAACCGGTGACAGAATCCGGCACACGCGGGAGATTTTCTATCGGGAGTTCATCGAGCGGCACTGGACGCACTCGCTCGCGAATGAGTCGCGGCGAGCGGCCGAGACGCTCGAGCCATTCGAGGATGTCCTCGGGATTTCGCACGCTGCCGCTCAGCAGGAGGAGCTGGCTATCCCTGGGCAGCATGGCGACGGCCAACTCGTAATTCAGCCCCCGGCGGGGATCGGCCACCATCTGGTACTCGTCGATCACGAGCATGGCGGGTGGACGCCGGGCCAGGATGCGCTCGCGCTGGGTCTCGAGCGTGGCGACGATTACCGGAGCGTTGAGATTCTCCGCGCGATCGCCCGTTGCGATCCCGACATTCCATCCCCGCTCGCGCCACTCTCGCCATTTGTCATTTGCCAGGGCGCGGGTCGGTACCGTGTACACCGCCTGGCCGCGCCGAGAGGGGTCCCCGCTTTCGACGTAGAGTTCGAATACGCGTGTCTTCCCGGCGCCTGTCGGCGCATCGACCACGACATCGTGCCCCTCTCGAAGCGAGCGCACGGCATCCTGCTGCCAGAGATCGGGAAGATTGAGCGGGATGTGCAGCATCGGTACGCTTGCACGTTACCCATGGATTCCTGCGAGCGCACGTCCAGGCTTGTGCTACGTCAGTTCAAGAATCGTGATTTCCGGGCGGCAATTGATCCGGCAGGGGATATGAATTGTCCCGATGCCGCGATTTACGTAAAGCGCGCGCCCATTGCGCTGGAAGAGTCCTTCGTCGTACCGCTTGCCCATCTTGGGTAGCTCGATCGCTCCAAGCATCGGGAGGCGAATCTGTCCGCCGTGGGTATGGCCGGAGACTTGCAGCCGAAATCTCGGATCCGAAGCCAGATCCCATGCGTCGGGTTCGTGAACGATATTGATGAGGCGTGCGTCCGCTGGCAACAGTCCGAGGAAGGCGGTTGATGGCCGGCCGGACCAGAAGCTATCGAGCCCGGAGAGATACCAGCCTGGATTGCGCGGCAGAGGCACCGCTTCGTTGCATAGGATGCGCACGCCGGCGCGATCCAGCACGCCGGCAATGTATTCGATGCCTGACCAGCGATCATGATTGCCGATGCCGGCGTATGCTCCGAGAGGCGGCTGCAGAGCCGCCATGATTTTGCCGAAGTCTTCGAATCGTTTCGTCGTATGCGTGACGTAGTCTCCTGCATACAGGACCAGGTCGGGCTGCTGCGCGCCCGCATGCTGGAAGACAGCTTCCAGCCAGTCGATTTCATAGAGCGGGTCGAAATGGAAATCCGCCATCAGGGCCACCCGTAGCGGCGACTCGAGGCCGAGCTTCACCTGGACATGCTTGACAGACAGATCGTGCCGCCCGGCGACACCCTGGTACACGACAGTCCCGCAGCCGAGAAAAGCGGCCGTTCCGAGTCCCGTCTTGATGAAATCCCTCCGAAGCATGGCTCGCGAACATTCGGCGCTCTCCCTTGGGAGATCAATCGAAGATATCGTCACCTGAGGAGTCAGTCATCTCCAGGGAGACATTTACTCCAGGGTGCTGGGTAAAGGTCGAAAATGGAGAAACCATTTGTGAGGGAAGAGTAAAGATTTTGGCGAAGTGGCACGGCGAAAGTCGCCTACGGAAACAAGAGGTCTGAAGATGGTGATGATTTCACCACGATCTTCAGGTCACCTCTAATCCCCCCAGAAAAATAAAGCCGTTCGTCTCATCCACGGCGTGGTGCCGCAAGGGTACACCCGCATGGATAGGCGATCGCATCTCCCCCCCAAAAAATGAAGAAAATAGCCGTAATCACGGCCGTCGCTCTGCTTTGTGGCGCGATGGTGTCCCCTGCGCGTGCCTACACGCATCCCAGCATTCCATTCAGCAGTGACGATTTGGCCTTCCTCAAGGCCAGCCTCAATCAGCAACCTTGGGCAGAGGGCTACGCCATACTCGCAGCCGACAGCAAGTCCCAGCTCACCTATGTCATGAATGGCCCGTTCGCGCAGGTTGGTCGCAATCCTGACGTAAACCGTAGCGCATGGGATAATGACATGAATGCCGTGTATAATCTGGCGCGCATGTGGTATTTCACGGGCAACAGCGCCTACGCCCAGAAAGCGCACGACATTCTCCTGGCGTGGGTGAATACACAGACGAGTTTCACCGGTCAGGAAATCGACCTCGAACTGGGCGATTACGCCATCGCTTATGCTGGCGGGGCTGACATTTTGCGCGGCACCTGGCCCGGATGGACGGCCGCCGACACGACTGCGGTCCAAAACTATTTCCGGAATCTCGTATGGCCCGCCAGTCTGGCCGGGTCCAACGTTACCGGTCCGGCTAACAAAGGCGCCCTCTATTCCGAGTCCGGCATTGCTGTTGCCGTTTTCCTGGACGATACGGCCAAGTTCAACCATGTCATCGACAATTTCCGCACGCTCCCGGCCTCCGGCTTGGTCAATACCCTGCCTACTGGCGAGATGGGCGAAACGGGCCGGGACCAAGGCCACGCCTACGGCACTCTTCTGGGCTTGGCCTTCACTGCCGAAGTTGCCTGGAAACAAGGTGTAGACCTCTATTCCGAATTGGACAACCGGCTGCTGGCCTGCGGCGAATACGAAGCCAGCAATACCTTGGTCACTACTAATCCTTTCGTTCCTTTCGGCACGGTTGATGCCACTTATTATACCGACCAGAACCCGGCTTATACCGCCAATCGCGGCGCTCTTTACCTCATCCAAAACGCCTACAGAAACCGACTTCATCTAGCGACTCCCTGGATTGATCGGAAACTCCAACAACAGAATGTTGATGGGGGCAACTTCATGTATGCAAGGACGGCCGACTATTCGACCGCCACTCCGATGACACCCATTGTTCGCCCGGCGGTTTCAGTGGCATCAAGCGGATTGACGCTAACCACGCTCGGCAGCAATTCGGCAGGACGCAGCTCTTCTTACGCCAACGGTATATGGACTGTGACCGGACTTGGCACCAACGTCTGGAACGATACGGGCGCGGCTGACGACTGCCAGTTTGTTTATCAAGCAATGACCGGCGATTGCGCTATTATCGCAAGGCTCACCTCTGCTCAATTTCCCGCCACTCAAGCCAAGGCGGGGGTGATGATCCGCGATAATCTGTCGGCCACCGTTTCGCAGCGCGCATGGGTCGGGATCCGGCCCGAATCGGGTAACATCCGGCTCGAGTCTTACCAGGCTGGCTGGACGGACAACTGGGGAGGAAGCAATCGGCAAACACGTTCGGATATTCTTCCTCCCGGGATGCCTTACTGGATCAAGATTGAGCGCCGGGGCACTATGCTCAACACCTACAGTTCGCAGGATGGCACCAGTTGGGCAGCCATCACCAGCTCCTATTACAGCAATCTTCCGTCCACCGTATATATCGGCCTGTTCGTCAACAGCGGTTCCGCCACGACGACCAGCACCGCCACGTTTGACAACGTGGCATTCACCGGTGGAAGTGGCGGCCTTGTGACAATTCCGCCCGCTCCGGCAGCCGTATTTGCTGTCGGCTCCGGCAAATCCATCACTGTGCGCTGGCTGCCGTCCTATGGCGCGACCAGCTACAATGTGCTGCGTTCCACGACTTCCGGCGGCGGCTACGCAGCCATTGCCAGCGGTCTCTCCGCGGCAACGACCAGTTATGTGGACGCAACAGCGGCTGCAGGCACGACCTATTACTACGTGGTTCAAGCGGCAAATTCCGCTGGTGCCAGTGGCAATTCGCCGCAGTTCGGCGATTCTCGGCTTCCCGCGGCGATGGTCAACATCGCCTTCAGCGGCACGGCGACGGCAAACATCCAAAATTCCAGCACAGAAACTCCTGATAAAGCCTTCGACGGAGATCCTGGCTCCAAGTGGTTGGGCTGGTCGCCGACTGGCTCACTCCAATATGATTTCGGCGCCAACAATGCCCAGGTCATCAAGCGTTACACCATCAGCAGCGCCGACGTTGCGACGCGCGATCCGAAAAACTGGAATCTCCTTGGCTCTCAAGACGGCTCCAATTGGACGACCCTTGATTCTCAAAGTAATCAAGTCTTCGCCAATCGGATGCAACAGAACACGTACAACTTGAGCAACACGACCGCTTACCGGTATTACCAGCTTCAAATCACTGCAAACAACGGAGACGGTGGTGTGGCAGTCGCCGAGCTCGGGTTGTGGAGCGACAGCGGACGCACCATTCCGGACGGGCGTTACCACATCGTCAACCGCAAGAGCAACAAGATGACGGGCAACGCCGGAGGCGCCACCGCTAATGGTACACTCGTCGACCAGTGGCACTGGCTTACCGGCAATGACGGTCAGAAGTGGGACGTCACCTCGCAGGGTAACGGTCAGTATCGACTCACCAATGTTGCCAGCGGCCGGGTGATGGAGGTTGCCGGCGCCAGCACAGCCAATGGCGCATCAGTCGATATCTGGGATTGGCTCAACGGCAACAATCAGAAATGGATCATTACCCCTGCCGACGATGGTTACTTCAAGCTGACCGCCGTCCATAGCGGCAAGGTGGCTGATGTCAGCGGCGGCAGCACCGCCGATGGCGCCAAGGTCATCCAGTGGCCCTACAGCGGTGCCGACAACCAGCAATGGATGCCCAGTTTGTCTCAATAAGCTTCCTCTCGATTCCGCCGTCGTTTCGATAAAAGCGCGGTGGGTTGTTACCTTGCAAGGAGCGTCGCGGTAGGCCCGCGACGCTCCTTCATTCTTTCTTGAGTGACTCGATAAACGCGATCGATTCGCTTTGCGAAGGCCGCAACGAGGAGAGGGATAAGCAGTAACGTCTGGCGGCGGTCGTCCGGGCGAGTGGCGCAGGACGGCGTTTACTTCGCCTTTACGCATCGGCCCATGTGAGCTGCGCGCGTCGCCATCTGGGTGGCGACGGAAAATTTTTTTTCCAATTTCGAAAAAGTTTGGCGGGTTTTTGGGCTGAACGTCACAGGACGCCTGGAGGGGATTTACATATTCACCTCCGCGACAACCTTCCAGCAGCAATCAAACCGCACTCACAATGTCTAAAAACTTCCTTCTGCCGGCACTGAGCATCGCTCTGGCCGCCGGCTCCGTCGCACACGCGGCGAGCGACACCTGGACCGGCACCACAGATAACACCTGGGCCACCACGACCAACTGGAATCCTTCAGTTGCGGTGCCTGGCACCGGCGATACGGCGACCTTCAATGGCACCGGTAACAGCAATACGACGATCAATCTCGGGGCGGGAGTCACGCTCGGAACCCTTCTGTTCGATACATCGAGTGCGGCGGCCTATACGATTGGCTCGGGTGCGGTTGGTAGCCAGACACTCACGCTTGGTACACTGATTGGTGGCGTTCAGATGAACTCCACGGTGGCGAACAATCAGCTCATCAACTCGAATCTGGCGCTGTCGACGACCGGCACCTACACGATCGGCCTCACCAACAACAGTACGACAAACACGCTGACGGTCGCGGGTGGCATCAGCACCTCGACGACTGGCGCGAAACTTCTGACGGTTACTGGCGCGGGGAACACAGCGATCAGCGGAAACCTCACCAATGGCACGGGCACCCTGGGTTTGATCAAAACCGGCGCGGGAACTTTGACCCTCTCCGGAACGAACCTGATGAACGAGAACCTCACTGTTGGTGCCGGACGCATCAACGTGACGACGGGCTCGACTTCCGTTGGCGCGAAGAGCGGCGGATTTAACAGCATCGGTAACGTGGCGAGTTCCACGGGCATCGTGAATGTCTCCAATGGAGCGACATTCAGCTTCGCGGCGACAGCCGGCAATAACGGCGGCAATTTCGGCACTGCCGCAAGCGCGAGCGGTGTGATTTACAACAATGGCACCTTCACGGTGACGGGCAATACACTGAATAACTCGGGCATTTACATTGGTAATGCCAACAACGCATACGGCTATCTCTACAATGCCGGCACCACCTCCGTGACTGGTCGCGTATGGGTCAGTCAGAACGATAGCGGCACCGTAACGAACGGCGCGGTCGGTGTACTCGATATCGCGAGCGGGACCCTTACTGCGACCGGCACCAACCAGGCCGCTGCATTCCAACTGAATGCCCCGAATAAGACCTATTCGTCCACGGCTGGTTTCGGTGGGGTAAACGCCACTGGTGGCACTCTGGCGCTCACGCCATCTCAGACCTATCAGATCAACACGGGTGTCAGGCTGTATTCGTCGGTTAACGTGTTCGGAGCCGGTGGCAAGATCACCACAGGCGCCACGGGCGGTTTCAACCTGAACAACACGAGCAACGCTCTCAATTCCACCACATTTACAATCGGCAACGGCGGCGAGGTGGATACCTCGTTCATTAGCAACACGGGGTCGGCGCTTTCCACCGGTATCCTGGCCTTCAATAACGGCACGCTCAAGGCGACTGCCGCGGATGCGACGGCTCTCATTCGCAGCGGCGTGACGACCTATATCCAGTCCGGTGGGGCTACCATCGATACCAACGGGTTCAACACGACGATTGCCACGCCTCTCCAGGCTCCTTCGGGCAGCGGGGTGACGAGTATTACGCTCGGCGGCACGGCTACCGGCTACGTTGGCGCGCCTGTGGTGCAAATCTCCGGCGGCGGCGGCACGGGTGCAGCGGCGATCGCCAACTTCGACCCGACGACGGGCACGGTGACCGGTATCACCGTCACAAGTCCGGGCACGGGCTATACGTCCGCTCCGACTATTACCCTCGTGGGCGGCAACGGTGGATCGACGGGTGCGGGAGCTGGTACGGCGACTGGTACGGCGGCGATTGGAGCGGTCACAAGCGGCGGCCTCACCAAGACTGGCGCGGGCACGCTCACGCTCTCGGCTGCCAATACCTACTCGGGTGGTACGACGATCAATGCTGGCACGCTCCTGGCTTCCAACGCGAGCGGTCTCGGCACCGGAACTGTGACCGTAAGCGGTGGCGCACTGCAGTCGTCGGTTGCCAATGTCAATACGGGCAATGTGGCGCTTTCGAGCGGAAGTCTTACGATCAATACAAGTGGAGTGGGTACACTGACCTTGGCGACAGGCGCCACCTTCACGATGTCCGGGGGTACCTGGAACATTGATGCCACGGCGCTCGACTCGATCGTGGGTAATGGCACGGGAAGCTTCGCGATTACTGGAGGCACGCTCGATCTGGGTAACACCGTTACGAACTACGCAACGACCTACACGATCCTCAGCAGCTTTGGCTCGGGTTCCGTAAGCGGTCTGTCGATCGTCAACTACGATACCACGAACTTCACCGCCAGCTTGAGCTCCAGTGGCGTGTTGAGCTTCACGGCGGTGCCGGAGTCGCACGAGTTCGCCATCGCAATCATCGGTTTCCTCTGCGCGGTAGTGGTGATTCGCCGCCGCCGGGCCATCGATCTCGAGTAACCGCTAAATCTTAAGCTATTCGGCAAATCAACGCCTTCCCTCTATGAAATCCCCAAAGGCAACTTCAGAGTCGATCGCAACCAAGTGTGGTTTGCCGACAGCAACTGC
>Ga0207702_10001500_pt1 | contig 23073 bp, 21 predicted proteins | sample KBSCornC62_FD_184302 | JGI IMG/M metagenome (GOLD analysis project Ga0207702, IMG submission 184302) | Corn rhizosphere microbial communities from Kellogg Biological Station, Michigan, USA - KBS Corn C6-2 (SPAdes) (version 2) | ecosystem: Host-associated > Plants > Roots > Rhizosphere > Soil ...
TGACGGCCTGTACCTGTGTTCGCCCGATCGGTTGAGAGGGTGGACGCGCAGGCAACGTCTTGGCGGACGATACGTCGGTGTCTCAGTGATGAAACCCGCCGCGGGAGGGCATCACTTCGGCGCGGGGGGTTCGTCGGGTGCGGCGGGTGGGGGACATGTTCGGCGGGGGCTGTCGGGTGACCGGTCGGGGTTGCCGAAGACGGCGGGTACGGAGGTGGCATGGACGATGCTGGTCGCGATGCGCTCGAACTGGTGCCGATCGTCGGCCGACAGATGGGCGACGACCTCCAGGAGGCGGTCGGACACCTCGGCGTAGAAGGCCTCGGCGATCTGTTGACCGCGGGCGGTCGGGGTCAGCGTCACCACCCGCCGGTCATGCTCGGCGGTGCTTCGCGATAGCAGGCCACGCCGTTCGATTCGGTCGACCAGTCCGGACAGGCCCGGTCGCTCCAGCCTCAGCATGCGGGCGAGCTCAGTCATGCCGCGCGCCTGATCCTTGATCATGCACAGAAGCTGAGCCTGGGCCGGGCTGAGGTCATGCTTGGCGCACATCTCGGCATAGACCGACTGCACCAGAAACGACAGCCGCACCAGGGCCACGTCAGCGCGCAGCGGCTCCGCCAAGGCAGTCTCCTTTCCGAAACGACAGCTAGCGTACCTTGCAGAACTTCGCGTCACGAACTAGTTTCCTTCGCGGCGCGAAGTATGTGAACGCGGAAGGGTGAGCGATGTTCACCGACAAAGAGATCGAGTATCTGACCGGGCAGCGACTCGGCAGGCTGGCGACCGTCACGCCGAGCGGCCACGCCCACGTCGTGCCGACCGGGTTCCGCCTGGATGACACAAGCACGGCGATCGAGGTCGGTGGACACAACCTGGCCGCCCGACGACCCGCCTACCTCCGCAACATCGAAACAAACCCCTGGGTGGCGTTCGTGGTCGACGACCTCGCGACGGTCCAACCGTGGACCCCACGCGGGGTGACCATCCGTGGCCGGGCCGAGATCCACACGGAGGGCGGCCAACGGCTGGGGCCGGGCTTCGACACCATGCTCATTCGGATCATCCCGACCCGGATCACATCCTGGGGAATCGACGGCGCCGCCTTCGGGCCGCCACACGGCCGACCCGTTGCCCGAACCAACGACGAGTGATCCGGACCAGCTCCGGAACCCAACACGGAGGAGATGTCGTGACCTTCGAGGCGTCCAACGGCACCCGCGGAGCCCGGCAACCCCGCAGCGGCCCGGTGATGCGGTGGATGACCAAGCTGATGACGAGGCGAGTCCGTCGGACCGGCCGGGGCCCTGGGTTCAACGCCCTGGTCCTGACCACCATCGGGCGCAAGACCGGAGCCACCCGCGAAACGCCAGTGGGCTGGTTCCCCGGCCCTGACGGCAGTTACTTGATCGTGGCGTCGGCGGCCGGCGCGCCCAAGAATCCGGCGTGGTTTCTCAACCTCGCCGCACACCCGGACCAGGTCCAGATCGAAACCGGGGACGGTCGGAAGACACCCGTGACCGCACAGCAACTCCACGGCGCCGAGCGGGACGAGGCGTGGAAGCAGATCACCACCACGGCACCCCGCTTCGCCGGCTACGAACGCAAGACCGACCGTCAGATGCCTGTCATCCGCCTGGTACCCAAACCGAACTGAACCCACTGCGCTTGGCGCGGTGCGCGACCGCTGGCCCGGCTCCCGGGCGCCGCCGGTGTGGAGGGGCGGCGCCCGGCGCGGTGGTCAGGCGACCGTGACGGAACGGGTGGTGGTGTTGGCGGCGCCCCAGCCGTCGGTCACGGTCAGGGTCACCGTGTAGGTACCGGCTGTCGCGAAGGTGTGCGACAGCGAGGTGGACGTCGCCGTGGCCGTGCCGTCACCGAAGTCCCACAGCCGGACGATGGCGTCGCCCGTGTTCGGGTCGGCCGAGGAGGCGCTGGAGAAGTTGCAGACCAGGCCGGCGCACGACGGCGGGCTGATGACGGCGGTCGGAGCGGTGTTGCCCGGCGGCGTGGCGATCGTGACCGTCTGGGTGGCGGTGCCGGTGACGTTCCACTCGTCCTTCGCGGTCAGCGTGACCGTGAAGGTGCCCGGACCGGTGTAGGTCCTGGTCACGACGGCGCCGGTTCCGGTGCCCTGGCCGAAGTTCCACGAGTACGTCAGGGCGGCCGGGTTCTCGTCCGTCGACGATCGGGCGTCGAACGTGCAGACGTTCGGGTGGCCGCCCGCGGTGTCGCACGAGTACGAGAAGCTCGCCACCGGCGGGTTCGTCGCCGGCACCTGCACCGTCACGGTCACGTCGGTGGACGGCGTGGTGACCAGGTCGTGCTGGTCGACGCCGCGGACGCGGACCGTGTAGTTCCCGGCCGGGAGCACCGGCGAGGTGAAGGAGAAGTTCGACCCCGGCGACCCGGGCGAGTTGAGGAACGCGGTCCGCCACTGCTCGGTCGTGCTGGTGAACGTGCCGCTGGCGCTCATGTACTGCCCGGCGCTGTTCACGATCGCCACCTGCGCCGACGCCATCTGTTGGTCGTCCTCGTACCGGCCGCTGGTGAAGATCCGGCCGTCGGTGAAGACGGTGCCGGACGACGGCGCGAACAGGTTGGCCGTCAGAACCGGCGGGGTGTCACCGGGATAGATCGGATACCGCGCGGTCGCCCCGGTCGTGGACGTGTCCTGCTGGCCGACCGTGTCGAACGCGTACGCCGTCAGGTTCCAGTCGCCCTGCTCCGGCAGGTCGATCGGCAAGGTCCACGTGGTGCTGGTGCCGTTCGGGGTGGCCAGCGTCGCGGTCCGGGTGGCGAAGCTCGACGCCAGCGAGCCGTTCGGCTGGAGGTAGCGGTTGCTGCTCCGCTCGAGGAACCCGACCTCCACCCGGGCGACGCCGACGTCGTCCGTGGCCGTGCCGGTCAGATCGAGGTGAAGCGACTGGAGGCCGTTCACCGTGCCGGTGACGTCGAGCAGGCCATTGGGCGGCGCGTCCCCGGCGACCTGTGCGGTGATCGACAGCCGACCCTGGTTGGTCGAGGAGGTCGTCAGGCCCTCGTCGTCGGTCGCCATCACCGAGAACGAGTACGCCCCCGGCTTCAGGTTGAACGGCGTCGTGTACGACCAGTTGTAGCTGGCCGCGTTCAGGTTGGCCGGGGAGATCCGGAACGAGCCGGCCTGCACGTCGGTGCCCCAGGTGCCGTCGGAGGCGAGGTTCTCCCGCGTCGTGGAGTTGCGCAGCTGGATCGCGACCGAGTCGAGGTTCTTGTCGTCGTTCGCCGTCCCGGAGAACGTCATCGGGCTGCCCGGCGTGACCGTCAGCGGCTGCGCCGCCGTCGGCGGGTTCATCACCGCCGGCGACGTGATCGCCACCGACGGCGCGATCCCGCTCGAGCTGACGATGAACGTCCGGTCGGTGGAGTCAAGCGACGACTGGCCCGCGGTGTCGACCGGGGTCACCTGCACCATCCACTGCCCCTCCGTCGGCACCGTGACCTCGACCGACCAGGTGGTCGACGTGCCGTCGGGGACGTCCGGGACCAGCCGGAAGGAGTTGTACGTCGCCGCGCTGGAGCCGTCGTCCTGCAGGTAGCGGTTGTTGGAGTCCTTGAGGACCCAGTTCACCGCGCTGACGCCCTTGTCGTCCGATGCCGTACCGCTGATGGTGAATGTGGTCGACGACACGACGGCAGCGGGGCTCGAGATGGACGCGGTCGGCGTCTTGTCGTCGGTGCTGAACGTCTCGATCTTCTTGATGGCCTTGGTGGCGTCGCTGCTGCCGTCCAGCGCGAACGTCTTCGCCCGCAGCGTCATCGCGTGGTTGCCCGGGATGGTCAGCGGCAACGACCAGCTCGACGTGGTGGCGCCCGGGTTGGCCAGCGAGACGTCGATCGTGTTCGCCGCGCCCCAGGTGGTCAGGTCGTCCTGCAGGTATCGGTTGTTCTCGATGACCTCCAGCTGCACCCGGCGGATGCCGCTGGCGGCCCGCGCGGTGCCCTCGACCGTGAACGGCGTGCCCGCAGGGACCACCCGGCCCTCGATCGGCGTGGTGATCGTCGTGTCGTTCGCGGCGTTCGTCGGGTCGCTGGCGAAGGAGTAGAAGGCGATGCGGCCGACGTTGAAGCCGCCCTGGGTGTTCCCGTCGCCGCCGGTGATCACGCCCTGCGGGATCGCGATCATGGCCTTGTTGCCCTCGAACGAGTTGGAACCGGGGTTCCACTCCAGGGCCTTGCCGTCGGCCGGGTTGAGCGCCCCGACGTGGTCACGGCGGACGACCTGGTCCCCGAGGCCGTAGCCGGACAGGCCCTGGCCGGTGCCGTAGCCGACGTCGTCGAGGCCGGGCCACGGGTCGTCCGCGGTGGGCGACTCGTTCCAGCTGAAGTGACCGCCGATGTAGACGGCCCGCTCGGTGGCGGCGACGGAATAGACGCTGTCGAACGCCCGGGACACCCACTTCGGCTGGACGTCGGCGCCGCCGGTCAGCGGGAACGACACCACCGTGTCGTTGATCGGCGGCCGGTCGCCGCCGGAGCCACTGGAGACGACGAAGTAAGAGTCGTCCGGGGCGATGTCGGAAGCGAAGGCACGCTGGATGCCGCCGACGAAACCGAGGTTGTCCTGCCACAACCTCGTGCTCCACGGCAGCAGTTGGTTGGTGCGGGTGTCGATCAAGGCGACGCCGTAGCGGTCCTGGCCGTTCACCTGCCGGCCGGTGTGCACCACCAAGAGGGTGTTGCCGTCGTGGCTGAGCTTGAGCGACTGGACGGTCAGCGCGCCGTTGACGCCGATGCCGCCGCTGATGTTGTTGGTGAACGTGCCGGCCGGGTTGGCGGCGGTGCGACCGATCAGTGTGCCGGTGTTGGCGTCCACCGCCGCCAGCCCGCTCTTCGGCGTCCCGTTGATGGAGGTGAACTGGCCGCCGAGGTAGACGGTGGTGTTCGAGACCTCCAGCTCGGTGCCGGCGCTGTCGGCGTTGGCCGTGAAGCCGGCGACCGGAGCACCGGTGGTCGGGCTGATCGAGGCGAACTTCCGCTTGGTCACGCCGTTGATCGTGTTGAACCGGCCGGCGACGAACAGCTTGGTCCCGTCCGGCGACGCCTCGACGTCGTTCACCCCGCCGCCGCCGAAGGTCGGCCGGAAGGTGGTGTCGATCAGGCCGGTGGTCAGGTCGAACTTCAGCAGGACGGCCTGGTTGACCGTGGTGGTGTTGCCGGGCGCAGCGTTGGTCGCCGACGTGAAGCCGCCCGCGACGTACACCTTGGTGCCCACGACCTCGAGGTCGTAGATCTCGCCGCCGGTGATCCGCGGCATCGTCGTCACCGGCTGCGCCGGGGCGATCCGGGTGTGCCCCGGCACCGGCTGCCGGCCCGGGCTCGGGGCGGCGACCGGCGACACCGACTGGGACGCGGTCGCGGTCAGGCTGCCGTCGGACACGGTCAGCGTGACCGTCCGGGTGCCGGCGGACGCGTAGGTGTGGGAGGGCGAGACCCCGGTGCCGGTCTGGCCGTCGCCGAAGTTCCAGGCGTAGGTGAGCGGGTCGCCGTCAGGGTCGGACGCGCCCGCGGCGTTGAAGGTGCAGGCCAGGCCCGAGCAGGCGGAGGTGAAGGAGGCGGTGGGAGGCCTGTTGGTGGGCGCGCTGACCAGGCCGGGGCTGAGCGCGACCGAGAACAGCATGTCCCGGTTGACCGCCGCGCTGGTGGTCGCGGTCCGACCGGACGCGGTGCCGGTGGGGACGACGCCGTTGGAGTCGCCGAGAACGGAGCTGACCTTGCCCGAGCCCGTTCCCTGTGCGGTGGTCCGGGAGGCCGTGCCGCCGGGCAGCGTCCACGTGACCGCCGTGGAGGACTTCTCGCTCCAGAGGTTCACCAGCCACGACCCGGTGGCCGAGACCGGTACCGACGGCGCGACGTGGGTGGCCGACGAGCCCTGGGCAATGCTCGCCGACGCGGTCACCGCCGGCGCGCCGGTGCTGTGGTAGGCGGCGACGGTGATCGTCGACTTCGCCAGGTCGCTGGTGGTCACGGTCACGTTGGCGTTCGCGTCGGTGGCCGTGGCCGTCTTCGTCCAGGCCCGGCCGCGGGTGCCGTCGCCGTCCCTCGACTCCAGCAGCGTCCAGCCGGCCGGGTTCGCCACTGTCGGAGTCGTCGTGTTCGTCGTCAGGAACAGCAGGAGGCTGTCGCCAGACTGCACCGTGGCTGGGATCTGGACGGTGTGCGACGTCCGGTTCCCGGCGGTGCTGGCCGCCCCCGCGAACGACAACTGTCCGTCCGCTGCCTGCGCCGTGGCGGCGTACGTGAGCGCGGCCCCCGTCGCGACCACAACCCCTACCGCGCCCATGGCGATGCCACGACGAAGACGCCCCACCGCAATGCCCCCCTGCCAAGTGGCCTGTCACCGGCCACACAGATCCGAAGGGGGAAGATTAGAGGTAAAGGAACACCAACGCGGTTCACATCTCCGAAAAGACGCGCACTGACTACCCAAGGTGATCAGCTGAGCGAGCACTGCCGTCGCCGCCGGCCGGGAAGCGGACGGCGCCGGTCCGACGTCAAATCGGCTCGACCTGACCGTCCTCGACGATCGACTGTAGGCGTGTGATGGATGCGGACCGGGTGCGGGCGGCATTTCTCGCGTTCCAGCGGGAGCGGGGGCATGTCGTGGTGGCGCGGGCGCCGCTCGTGTTGTGGGGGGATCCGTCGACGCTCTTCACCGGGAGCGGGATGCAGGGGCTGCTGCCGTACCTGCTCGGCGCGGAGCATCCGGCCGGGCGGCGGCTGGCGGACAGCCAGCCGTGCCTGCGGGCGCAGGACATCGAGGACGTAGGGGACAGCCGGCACACCACGTTCTTCGAGATGCTCGGGAACTGGAGCCTCGGCGACTACTTCAAGGACGAGCAGCTTCCCGCGGTGTGGGAGTTCTTCACCGGGACGATCGGGCTTGACCCGCGGCGGATCTACGTCAGCTGCTTCGGCGGCGATCCCGAGCGCGGCATCCCGCGGGACACCGAGAGCGCGCGGATCTGGCTGGAGCTGTTCACGGCGGCCGGGCTCGACGCCGACGATGTCGACCTCGGCACCGACGAGCGTGGCGCTGAGGTCGGCAGCGGCGGCGCGCGGATCGTCTTCTACCGCGAGGACAACTGGTGGTCCCGCGGCGACACGATCGACGCGATGCCGGTCGGCGACCCGGGTGGCCCGGACTCCGAGGTCTTCTACCTCTTCCCGGACGTCGCCCACGACCCCGCGTACGGGGCGCGGTGCCATCCCAACTGCGACTGCGGGCGCTACTTGGAGATCGGCAACTCGGTGTTCATGGAGTACCGGAAGACGCCGCACGGGTTCGTCCCGCTGCCCCGGCGCAACGTCGACTTCGGCGGCGGGCTGGAGCGGATCGCCGCCGCCGCGATCGACAGCCCCGACGTCTACCGGATCAGCCTCGTCCGGCCGGTCGTCGACCGGCTCGCCGCGCTGGCCGGCACCACCTATGAGGACAGCACGTACGGGCTGAGGGTCGTCGCCGACCACCTGCGCGGGGCCGCGTTCCTCGTCGCGGACGGCGTGCGACCGTCGAACAAGGAGCAGGGGTACGTGCTGCGCCGGCTGATCCGGAGGGCGGTCCGGGTCGCGCACTCGATCGGGCTGACCGAGGACTTCCTCGCCGACGTGGTCCCGACCGTCACCGACCTCTACCGGGACGCCTACCCCGAGGTCGCAGGGCACGCCGACACGACGGTCACCGTGCTCGTGGCCGAGGAGCAGCGGTTCCGCCGGACGCTCGCCCGCGGCCTGCGTCAGCTCGAGTCGTACCGGGTGCTCACCGGCGACGACCTGTTCACCCTGTACGACACGGCCGGATTCCCGGTCGAGCTGAGCACCGAGGAGGCCCGCTCCCGCGGGATCGAGCTCAGCCCGGACTGGCGGGCCGGGTTCGACGCGCGGATGGCCGAGCAGCGGGCCCGATCGCAGGCGGCTCGCAAGCGCTGACGTCCGATCCGTACAAGCCGGGGCGGGCGGTCCAGGCGCAGACTGCCTGCGAACCGACCGAGGGAGGACCAGTGCAGATCCAGTTCATCTCGAGCTTCGCCGTGATCACCCAGGATCCGTCCGCGAGCCGCCGGCTGTACATCGACACGCTCGGGTTGCCGCTGGCCGCCGCCGAGGGGGACGACTACGTGCACAGCGAGGACATCGGGGGCTCCAAGCACTTCGGCGTCTGGCCGCTGGCCCAGGCCGCCCAGGCCTGCTTCGGCGCGCCCGAGTGGCCGTCGGATCGTCCGGTCCCGCAGGCGAGCGTCGAGTTCGAGGTCGAGGACGCGGCCGCGGTCGAGGCGGCGGCGAAGGAAATGGAGGAGCAGGGATACCCGCTCCTCCATCCCGCCCGCCAGGAGCCGTGGGGCCAGACCGTGGCCCGCCTCATCAGCCCCGAGAACCTGATCGTCGGGATCTCGTACGCGCCCTGGCAGCACTGAGACCCGGCGGCAGTAGGCGCTAGGCGAGCGCCTTCTGCTTGATGGCGTCGTACTCGGCCTGGGTGATCGCGCCGCTGCTCAGCAGCTGGTTGGCTTTCTCGATCTCGCTGGCCGCACCGGCACCGTTGCTGCCGGCGACCGTCCTGATGCGGTCGTCGAACTGCGCCTGGGCCGCCTGGGCCTCACGGCTCTGGCGCTCGGCCATGTGCCGGCCGTTGACGATGAGGTAGATGAACACGCCGATGAACGGAAGCACGATCAACAGAATGGCCCAGGCAGCCTTCGCCCAGCCGGACATGTCGTCGCGCCGGAACAGGTCGACGAAGACGGTGATGAGCAGCCAGAACCACAGCACCCAGAGGAAGAAGATCATCATCGACCAGAACACGTTCAGAAGCGGGTAGTCCGCCGCGAGCACCATGCCCGTGCACCTCCTGTACAGGACCGTCCCGCCGCGGGAGCGATCTGGTGGGTCTGCCGCGTGAACCGGCCGGACCGGGCGTACGAGTCGGATTTGCCCTCACCGGCGGCCGATGCTGACGGTGCTCCCGGGACCGACCCGGATTCCTCATCCACAACGGATGATCCAGAGGTCGGCTCAGTCACCCGGGATGAGGCAACCCGGCACGACGGCGGCGAGGCTCGTCGCGGCAGCTCGACCCGCGGCCGGAAGGGGCCTGGCGATGACGAGTGGCAGCGAGCCGACCCTGTCACGGAGCGCGGCCAGGCAGTTGCTGTTGCCGCTCGCCCTCGCCCAGTTCATCTGCAGCTTCGCCGGCTCCAACATGAACGTGATGATCAACGACATGAGCCGGGACCTGGACACGACCGTCCAGGGCATCCAGATCGCGATCACGCTCTTTCTGCTGGTCATGGCCGCGCTGATGATCCCGGGCGGCAAGCTCACCGACCTGTACGGCCGCAAGCGCTGCTTCACCGTCGGCCTGATCGTGTACGGCGTCGGCGCGCTGGTCAGCGCCGCCTCGCCCGGTCTCGGCGTGCTGATCCTCGGCAACTCGATCCTGGAAGGCGTCGGCACCGCGCTGCTGATCCCGCCCGTCTACATCCTGACGACGCTGCTGTTCACCCAGGTGACGTCCCGGGCCAGAGCGTTCGGCGCGATCAGCGCGGCCGGCGGGATCGGCGCGGCGGCCGGGCCGCTGATCGGCGGCGTCATCACGGCCGCGCTGAGCTGGCGGTTCGCGTTCGTGTTCCAGGCCGTGATCATCGCGCTGATCGTGCTGCTCACCCGGCGGCTGCACGACCCGCTCCCGGCCGACCCGAGCCGCCCGTTCGACGTCGCCGGCGCCGTCCTGTCGGCGCTCGGTCTGATCCTGCTCGTGCTCGGCATCCTCGCCGCCGACAACAGCGGCTGGCTGGCGCTCGGCCTGATCGTCGCCGGCGCGCTCGTGCTCCTCTGGTTCTTCCGGTGGATCCGGCACGAGGAGCGGACCGGAAAGGAGCCGCTGATCGCGACCTCGCTGTTCCGCAACCGCACCTCGAACCTCGGCCTGGTCACCCAGAACGTCCAGTGGCTGATTCTGCTGGGCACCTCGTTCACGGTCTCGGCGTACCTCCAGGTGGTCCGCGGCTACGACGCGATCCAGACCGGCGTGATCTTCACCGCGACGACGGTCGGCCTGCTGCTGTCCTCCCTCGCGGCCGAGCGGTTCGCCCGGCGGCGGGCGCAGCGCACGCTGATCGTCATCGGGTTCGTCGTGACGATGGTCGGCATCGGCGTGCTCATCGCGCTGGCCGGCACCAACGACAGCCCGTGGGCGTTCGCGCCGGGGCTCTTCCTCATCGGGTTCGGCCTCGGCGGCATGCTGACCCCGTCGGTCAACGTGGTGCAGTCCAGCTTCCCGGAGGACGAGCAGGGCGAGATCTCCGGCGTTTCCAGGAGCGTGTCGAACCTCGGGTCGTCGCTGGGCACCGCGATCGCCGGCACCATCCTCGTCGCCGGCCTCACCAGCGGCGCGTACGCCGTGGCGCTGGGCGCGCTGGCCGCCCTCGGCCTGATCGGGCTCGTGGCCGCGGCGATGCTGCCGTCCCGGCTGGAGCCGGCCGGCACGCCGGCGGCACCCCCACGCGACCTGCCCGGATGATGCCGCCGGAGCGGTACTGCTAGTCGCGGTCGCGGGCGGTCAGCCGGCGCGGCCGGCAGCGTACCGGGCGGGGGTGGTGCCGAGCATGCGCGCGAAATGCCGGGTGAGGTGGGACTGGTCGTAGAAGCCGGCCTCGGTGGCGACCGCCGCCGGCGGGTGGCCGTCGAGAAGCAGCCGGCGGGCCAGGTCGACCCGGCGGCCAGTCAGGTAGCGGTGCGGCGGCAGGCCGTACTCGCGGGTGAACGCGCGGACCAGGTATGCCGGCGAGTGGCCGAGCCGCGCCGCCGCGTCCACCAGCGACAGTCCACTGGGGACGGACGCGTCGAGCAGCTGGCGCAGCCGGTCGGCCTGGCCGGTGTCCCGCACCTCAGTCGCCTGTGGACGGTCGGCGAGGTGCTGCCGGAGCCGGTCGGAGACGAGCGCCAGCCGGGACTCGGACTGCAGCGCCTCCCCGCGGGAGCGCAGCGCCTCGTGCAACCGGCAGATCCGGTCCCGCAGCGCGGCGTCCCGCAGCCCCGGCGCGTCCACCGCCCGGCCCACCAGCGAGGCGTCGAGCACCCCGGCCTCGAGGTAGAGCACCCGCTTGCGGAACCCGTGCGGGGTGGCGGCCCGCCCGTCGTGCGGCACGTTCGGCGGCAGCAGCGTGACCAGCGTCGGCATCGCCCCGTGCGTCTGCCGGTGCAGGTCGAACGTGACCACGCCCTCGTCGACGAGCAACAGCGTCCAGGTGTCGTGGGTGTGGGCCGGATAGGCGTGATCGGTGAACCGGGCGTGGAACACCTCCGCCACACCCGGGACGTCCGGTCGCCACGCGACGGTGTCCGCGGCCACGTCAAGAACGTACAAGACCGCGGACGGGGAGGCCGGCGATCGTGGGCCGGTGCGCTTCGACACCAAGATCGCCGTGCTGCTCCGGGACGACCTGCTGAGCTGGCAGCGGCTCAACGTCACCGCCTTCCTGGTCTCCGGCCTGGCCGTGACCCGGCCGGAGCTCATCGGCGAGCCGTACGAGGACGCGGACGGCACGGCGTACCTGCCGATGTTCCGGCAGCCCGTGCTGGTGCTGGAGGGGTCGAAGGAGGTGCTCACCGCGGCGCACCAGCGGGCGGTCGCCCGCGAGCTGCCGCTGTCAGTCTTCACCGCCGACCTGTTCGAGACCGGATTCGACGCGGCCAACCGGGCCGCCGTCAAGGCGGTGCCACGGGACGCCCTCGACCTGGTCGGCCTGGCCGTGCACGGTCCCAGGAACGCGGTGGACAAGGTGGTCAAGGGATCCTGGATGCACCGCTGACCCGACCGCGGCGAGCGGGCCCAGCGGGGGCGGCGGCGGAACCATAGCGGCGGGATGGCGGCGCGACGGCCGCGCGACGACCGCACCGAGGTGCGAAGCTCGGGTCATGACCGAACGGAACGTCCTCGGCGGTGAGCTGGAGGAGTGCGGGGCCGACCCGCTGACCGGCTTCTACCGCGACGGCTGCTGCACTTCCGGGCCTGAGGACCTCGGCAGCCACACGGTCTGCGCGGTGATGACCGGCGACTTCCTGGACTTCCAGCGCCAGGTCGGCAACGACCTGGTCACCGCGCGCCGGGAGTACGGCTTCCCCGGCCTGAGCCCGGGCGACCGCTGGTGCGTCGTCGCGGTCCGCTGGCTGCAGGCCTACCGGGCCGGTGTGGCGGCGCCGGTCGTGCTGGCCGCGACGAACGCGAGGGCGATGGAGGTCGTCCCGCTCGCGGCGCTGCGGGAGCACGCCGTGGACGTGCCGGCCGATCCGGGTTCGCTCACCGGCGACTGAGCCGTCCGATCCGACCGTCGCGTCAGCAGGTCCCGAGCAGGACCCGTGGAGGAAGATCACGGTCCAGGTAACGTCACCCAGTGGAGGAACGCCCCATGACCGCACCCGCCACTCCCGTCGTCTTCGTGCACGGTCTGTGGATGCACCACACCAGCTGGAACCCGTGGCTGGAGCTGTTCACCGAGCGCGGCTACGCGCCGGTCGCCCCGCCGTGGCCGGGCGAGGCGGCCACCGTCGAGGAGACCAGGGCGAACCCCGCCCCGATGGCCGGGTACGGGGTCGTGGAGGTCACCAACAGTTTCGCCGACGTGATCACGGCGCTTGACCGCAAGCCGATCGTGATCGGCCACTCGTTCGGTGGGCTGATCGCGCAGATCCTGCTCGGCCGCGGGCTGGCCGACGCCGCCGTGGCGATCGACCCGGCGCCGGTCAAGGGCGTGCTGCCGGTGCCGCTGTCGTCGGTCAGGGTCAGCTCCGTGGCCTGGCGCAACCCGGCCAACCTCAAGGGGACCGTCGCCCTGACCCTGGAGCAGTTCACGTACGGCTTCGCCAACAACCGCAGCCCCCAGGAAGCCGCGCAGCTGTACGAGAAGTACGCGATGCCGTCGCCGGGCCGGCCACTGTTCCAGGCCCTGACGGCCAACTTCGAGTTCCACGCGGCGACCACTGCCGACGTGCACAACTCGCACCGCGGCCCGTTGCTGATCACGCTCGGCGGCAAGGACCACACGGTCGCACCGGCGATCTCGAGGGCCACTCGGAAGCTGCACAGCCGCAAGTCCTCGGCGGTGACCGAGCTGATCGAGTTCCCCCAGGCCGACCACTCGCTGGTGATCGACTCCGACTGGCGCACGGTGGCCGACCCGGTCCTGGCCTGGCTGGCGAAGCAGGGCCGCTAGGGCCGCTAGGGCCGTAGCCCGTAGGTCGGGTCAGCTCGGTTGTGGCGCATGGGGCGTCGGCTCGGCATCCCGCGCCGGTCGTTCGCCGACGACGTCCCAGAGCAACCTGCGGTAACGGGCGCCGAACCCGGCAACGGAGAACTCCTCGGCCCGGGACCAGGCCGCCGCACCGAGCTTGGCCCGGCGGTCCGGGTCGGCCAGCAACGCCTCCAGCGCGGCGGCCAGCGCCTCGACGTCCCCGGGCGGCACCAGCAGCCCGCTCTCGCCGTCGACGACGGCCTCGTCGATGCCGGAGATCCGGGACGCGACCACCGCGCAGCCGAGGGCCATCCCCTCCAGCAGCGTGACCGGCAGGCCGTCCTGGTCCCCGGACGCCGCCGGGACCGAGGGGACCACCGCGATCTCGGCTCGCGCGTACGACCGGGCCAGCTCGGCCCGGGACAACTGACCGCGGAAGGTGACCGGCAGGCCGTCGGCCAGCTGGGTCAGCTCGGCCCGGAGGTGTCCGTCGCCGACGACTTCGAGCGTCCAGCCGGTGGCGGGCAGCCGGCGCAGCGCGTCCAGCAGGACGGCAACGCCCTTCTTCTCGACCAGCCGGCCCGCGAACATGATCCGGCCAGGCACCTGCTGCACGCCGGCCGCGGCCACGCGGATGGCCTCGACGTCGGCGCCCATCGGCAGCACGTGGGTCGCCCCGGGCGGGGCGCCCTGGTCGATCAGCCGGACGGTCATGTCGGAGTTCATCGCGGTGACCGCCCGGGCCCGGCGCAGGACGGCCCGCTTGAGCCGGTCGCTGATCGTGCCGGACAGCGCGTACACGTCCCCGCCGAGGGTGGTGACCAGCCACGGGACCTTCCGGGCGGCCAGCAGCGCGGCCAGCCCCTGCGGCAGGATCCAGTGCACGTGCAGCACGTCCGGCCGGTGCCTGCGGATTGCCCGGCGAAGGGCAACGGCCTCGGCGATCACGAACGGCAGCACCTGCAGCCAGCGCGACTTCCGACCGCGCAGGTTCTCCAGGATCGCGCCGTCGGCGAGATCCTCCCAGCGCCGGGGGAAGTAGCGGAACCGCCGCACGGTCAGGTTGCCGCTGCGCTCCTGCCCGCGTGCCGCGCCGGGCACCCTCGGCACCAGCACGAGCGTGTCGAACTCCTCGGCCTCGACCAGCGCGATGTCGCGCACGAAGCCCGGGGTGCCGTCGTCCGCGGCAGCCGGGTACGTAGAGGCGACCACCAGCAGCCGCGGGCGCTGCGCCCGCTGAGGGTCAGGGTCGGTGGACATCGGCCGCGAATCATAAGGGAAGGTGACTACCATGCCGCGACCGGCCATGACACCCCGCCGGTGAACCGGGCGGTCCGGGCACTGCTCTACCCTCGTCGGGTGGCTGCTCACCCGCAGCGGCGCAGCGACCACCCGGTTGCCGGGCCGGTCGTCGAGTCCGCGCCGGGGGCGGCAGCCGGTGGGGACCGGTCGTCGCCGGTGCGCACGCGGCCGTCCCGCCTGCGCAGGCTGGCCCGCGTCGCGCTGGTCCTGCTCGCGCTCGTCTTCGTCGTGCTGGCGCTGCGCGGTCAGACCCACGAGATCGCCGACGGCCTCGCCCGCCTGTCAATCGGCACGATCCTGCTCGCGTTCCTCGCCGTGGTCGCTGGTCTGCTGGCCGCCGCGCTGTCCTGGCGGGCGGTGCTGACCGGGCTCGGCTCGCATCTGCCGTTGGCCGTCTCCGGCCGGGTGTACCTGCTCGCCCAGCTCGGCAAGTATCTGCCCGGCAGCCTGTGGCCGGTGCTCGCCCAGACCGAGCTCGGCCGCGAGCAGAACGTGCCGCGGGCGCGCAGCGCGGTCGCCGCGGTGGCGGTGCTGATGGTCAGCCTGGTGACGGGCACCATCGTCGGCGTCGGCTGCCTGGCGCTGTCGGCCACCGGCGCCGTGCGCACCTACTGGTACGTCGCGCTGGTCCCGCTGCTCGGCGTGGTCGTGCTGTCCCCGCCCGTGCTGAGCCGGCTGCTGCAGCTGATGCTCCGGGTCACCCGGCGACCGCCGACCGACACCACCGTCTCCGGCCGGGCGATGCTGGTCAGTGCCGCCTGGGGGTTCCTGCAGTGGGTCTGTTTCGGGCTGCAGGCCTGGCTGCTGGCCCGCGGCCTCGGCGACGGTAAGGACCCGCTGCTGGTCCTGCTGCTCGCCCTCGGGGCGTTCGCGCTGGCCTGGGTCGTCGGCTTCCTCGTCGTCTTCGTGCCGGCCGGCGCCGGCGCCCGGGAGGCCGCGCTCGTGCTGGTGCTTGGCCCGACCCTGGGCCGGGGCAACGCGCTCGCCCTCGCGCTGGTCAGCCGGGTGCTCATGATCGTCGGAGACTTCGTCGTAGTGGGGCTCGCGGTCCTGTCCGCCCGCGCGCACGCCCGGCGGGCCGCCACCGGGACGCCGCCCGAGGCCTGACCCGCACCTAACCGCCCAGTGCCCGCTTCCCGGCGTCCGCCGGCAGTTGGTCGAACACGACCACGAAGTCGAACCTCCGGGCCCGGTACGGCACCCCGGCACGGTCGAGCGCGGCCCGGAACCTGTCCGCGGTCCCGTCCAGACCGCTGCCGACGTACACGAAGCCCGGCGCCCGCTCGACCGTGTGCTGCGCGTCCGGGAACCGTCGCACGCCGACTCCGGTGGCCACCGTGATCCGGTCGCCCGCCGCGTACTGCAACGGGGTCGCGGTCCAGTAGCCGGCCCAGACCCTGTCCTCCCCGTCGGCGGCCAGTTGGTTCGCGACCTGGCGCAGCGTCGCGTACTGGGCCGACGTGCCGCGGTACTGGATGGTCGGGAAGAACGCGAGGCTGAGCGCGGCAGTGGCGGCGACCACGGCCGCCGGCACCGGCCACGGGCGCGCTGGCACCAGCGCGGCCAAGCCGATTGCCAGCAGCGGGAACGTGCCGACCAGGTAGCGGGGGGTGCCGGTGTACCAGGTGGCGTTCGAGGCCGTGTAGAGCACGACGACCACCGGCGGGACGGCCAGCAGCAGGTCGCCCGGCCGCCGCCGGTCGACCCGCCCGCGCAGGAAGTCGACCAGCCCGCGCCGCCGCACCAGCGCCACCACGTACGCGACGACCAGGCCGATCGCGATCAGCACCTGCAGCGGCGCCGGCAGGCCGCCATCGCTGTGGCTGTAGGTGACCCCGACGTACTGGCGCAGCACCGGGCCGAACAGGTGGCCGAACCGCTCGAGCACGGTCGACGGCTCGGCCGGGTGCGGCGGCAGCGGCAGCACCGGGTGCACGAGCAGCGAACCGAGCAACGGGAGCCCGCCGAGCAGGCAGCCCCCGGCCAGCGCCGCCCACCGGCGCAGGTCGCGGCCGAGCAGCGGCAGCAGCCAGACCAGCACCGGGAGCAGCAGGTAGAGCGCGGTGGCCGCGGTCCAGGTGGCGAGCCCGGCGGCCAGGCCGGTGCCGAACAGCCACCACCGGCCGCGCTCGGCGCGCAGCGCGCACCACAGCGCGAGCATCCCGAGCACCTGCCCGGCGGCGTAGAAGCCGAGCGAGGTGACCGTGCCGATCACGTTGAACCAGGGGCCGACCGCGTAGAGCGCCGCGGCGACCAGCGCGCGGGTCGGGTCGCCGAACACGTCCCGACCCACCCGGTAGACGAGCACGCAGGTCAGGCAGCACAGGGCGACCAGCGGCAGGCGCAGCGTCAGCGGGTTCTGCGGGAGCCGGATGACCGCGTAGACGGCCGCCTCCAGGTACTGCTCCAGCGTGCCGCCGTACTGCTGGCCGGCGTAGAAGACGTACCCCTGACCGGCCAGGATGCGCCGGACCATGATCCCGGTGGTCGCCTCGTCGGCGTTGAACTGCATCACCGGGCTGACCAGGTACGCGAGCCGCGCGGCCGCGGTGACGAGCACCGCCCCGGCCACCAGCCAGGGCAGCAGGGTGCGGCGGCGCGGCGGCGCCGGAGTGGCCGTCGTCGTCATCGGACCGGCAGCACCAGCGCCTGCAGCAGCCGCTCGGCGTCCGCGTCCGGGTCCTCGGTGAGCCCGGTGTGCACCGGACCCGGCTGCACGACGGTGCTGCGCGGCGCGGTCAGCCAGCGGAACCGCTTGCCACGGTCCTCCCGGGCGGGCGGGCCGGCGTACGGATCGCCGCCGCAGATGTCGGCCGCCGCCTGCAGCGCCCGGCGGACCGCCGCCACGTCGGCGTCCGGGTCGAGCGCCAGCAGCCGGTCCTCGTCCAGCCAGACCCGCGAGCCGAGGTAGTCCAGCGGGCGGCAGTAGAGCAGCACGCCGGCGTTCATGATCTCGCCGCGGTCCACTCGGGGGACCACCCGCAGCACCGCGTACTCGAACAGTTGCCTGGTCACGGTGCGCCACCGCCGCCCAGCCACCGCGGCCGCGAGCTGCGGGCCGGTGTCCGCTCGCCGGCACCGGCGGCGGCCGCCTCGACCAGCGGCGGTACCCACGACTCGCGGGCGGCCACCCGGGCCAGCAGCCGGTCCGCGTACGCCGCCGGCCCGGTTGCCAGCCAGTCCGCCGGCACGTCCGCCAGCGCGGCGTCGACCAGGTCGGCGGTTACCAGCGGAGCCAGCGCCGCGTCCGCGCCGGCAACGTCCGGACGGCAGCCGAGCAGCACGTGGTCGCGCGCGTCGTACGGCCGGGGCGGCCAGCGGTCCGCCGTCGGCCAGTTGTGCTGGAACGTCAGCGTCGCCCCGTGGTCGATCAAGTACGGCGCTCCGTGCCAGTGCAGCAGGTTGGGGTTGCGCCAGGACCGGTCGACGTTGCCGACGAGCGCGTCGAACCACAGCACGCGCCCGGCGAAGCCGGGATCCACCGCGAACGCCACCGGGTCCAGGTCGAACGCGCCGGGCAGGTAGTCGATCCCGAGGTTGCGGCCGCCGCTCGCGCGCAGCAGGTCCTGCACCTCCTGGTCCGGCTCGCCCGCGGCCAGGCCGGGGTCGACCAGCACGGTGACCAGCTCCGGCACCGGCAGCCCGAGCGATCGGGCCAGCTGGCCGCTGACGACCTCGGCGACCAGCGTGCCCGGGCCCTGTCCGGCGCCGCGGAATTTCACCACGTACGTCCCGAGGTCGTCGGCCTCCATCAGGCCCGGCAGCGAGCCGCCCTCGCGCAGCGGCACCACGTACCGTGTCGCGGCGACCTCGAGCAGCACCCTCGGAGGGTACGGCTCAGTCGTCCTCCGGCGCCGCGTGGTCGGGCTTGCCCGGGGTCGGGTCGCGGCTCAGGTCGATCAGCGGCCGCTCGCCGGCGTCGTCCGGGGCGAGATGGCGCGGCTCGGAGTCGTCGATCGAGCCGGTCGTGCTGTTGGGCATGGTCTCCTCGGGGTCGGTCACAAATCCTCCAGCCGGGGTCGGGGTCGGGTGACCGGCAGGCACCTTACAAGCTCACCGGTTCACCATCGCAGCGAGGAAGACCTTGCCGATGTCGGCCGGGTTCTTCGCCCAGTACGTCCGGCCGCGCACTGCCGCCGCCGCCTTACCCAATGAGACGACGTCGGCGTCCGATCCATACGCGATAAGGATGACCGTCACCGGCCGCTTGCGGTGGACGTGCGCCTTCAGCGAGGAGGCCAGCTGCGGCAGCGAGAGCCCGGAGACGTCCTCGTTCTTGCCGTCGGTCATCACGACCAGGATGTTCTGCTGGTCGGGCCGCCAGACCCGCAGCACCTCGCGGTAGCCGGCGTCGATCGTGTCGTAGAGGCCGGTGTTGCCGGCCGCGCGCATCCGGGCGGTGGTGCCGATGATCAGCGCTCGCTGATCGACCGGGCCGACCCGGGCGCCCAGCGGCCGGGCCGGCACCAGCTGCTTGTAGTCCCGCGGCCCGTCCAGCAGCGAGGAGAATTCCCACAGCCCGAGCCGGGACCGCGCGTTGAACAGGCTCACCGCCTGGGCCGCCGCCTTCTGGAACACGGCCAGCTTGGTGACCGGCAGCCCGGGCGCGCGCTCAGCCATTGAGCCGGACGTGTCGATCGCGGCCAGCACGTTGGCGGGGCGGAGCAGCGCGCGCCACCGCACCAGCGCCTGCGCGGTCTGGGCCGCGGCCGGCAGGATCCTGGTCCGGTACGCCGCGGCGACCGTTGCGGTGCCGGCGGTCGCGGCCGGAATGGCCCGCGCCGACCGGTCGGGGCCGCGGAACCCGGCCCGCCCGTACCCGGCCCGGCCGGCGGGACCGCGGGCGAAGTCCGCGAACGCCTGCGCGACCTGCCGTTTCTGTGCCGTCACCCAGGACCCGTGCAGCACGAGGAACGGGTGGTCGGCCTCGGCGATCCCGTCGGTCGGGTACACCGGCACCAGTTGGTTGGCCTCACCGCTCGCGTTGTGCGCGAGCACGGCCTGCTCGGTCGCCGGGAACGCGGAGACCGGGCCCTTGCCGCCGGTCCGCTCGGCGAGCTGGGCGTCGGTGCCGTACAGCCCGACCGAGCGCTCCAGCACCAGCTCGTTGGTGACCTCGGCCGGACTGACCGCCCCGTCGTGGTTGGCGTCGGCGACCGCGAGCAGTGTGTGCAGCGCGGCGGTCGACCGGGCCGGGTCGGCCATCCCGATCACGAACCGGCCCCAGGTCGGGTGCCCGTACGCCCGCCAGGTCGGGTCCTTGGTCATCGCGCCGAGCACGGTCCGCCAGGACAGTCGCTGCCGCGGCCAGCCCAGCGCGGCGGCCCGCTCACGCGGGACGGCGATGACGACCGGCGTGGCCGCCAGCGACGGGCCGGTCCTCGGCAATGCGGCACCCGCCTCGGGACCGCTCGCGGCCAGCCCGGCCCAGACGCTGGACTCCGGCGCCCACACGTCCGGCCGGCCGCCAGGGGCCGCGGTGCCGAGCGTGGACGCGACCGTCGCCGACTCGGCGCTGACCACGGTGACCGACGCACAGGCGCCGCCGGCCCTCGGCTCGGTCAGCGACCACTCGGCGGCGAGCCGGTGCAGCACCTCGGCCTGGTCCGGGTCGGCCGCGACGGTCGCGCTCGCCCGCGGGCCGGTGCAGCCGGTGTGGCCGGCGAGCCTGGCCGGGAAGAACGACACGCCGACCAGCACGGCGCCGACCACGAGGACGATCGCGCCGGTGCCGAGGACGGCGGGGGCCAGCAACGGCGGCCGGCGGCGGACCACCCGACGCGACTCGTACCAGGGAACCTCTTCCTCGGCCGCGTCCCGGCGGTGGCGGCCCGACGTGACCAACGCTGACAGCTCCCTCCGGTCCGGATACCCGCGTTCCCCGGGGAGTCGGCGGTCCGAACCGGGTGGAACTCAGCGCTCATGATCGCTGCCGGGCCGTGAGATCGTACATCGAGCGCTGATCGGGCACAGCTCCATAAGAGGGGCAAATCGTCACCCGTTAGGGTGGAGTTTGATACGACCCGCGTCATGACGACGCGAGTCTGTGACAGATCGGGTCAGCGGACGGCGTTCAGGATCGTCCGGGACACCGCCCGGTCGACCAGCCCGAGCACCTCGTCGCGGTTCCGGATCGACTCGTCGTTCCACCGGGCCAGCTCCCGGACCCTGGCCGCGCGGGCGGCCGGGTGCACCGCGTCGTAGGGCGCCGTCGGCACCCGCTCGTACGACGGGTCCTCGGCCAGCGTCTGCCAGAGCGTGTCGACCGCCAGCGCGGCCTGGCCCCGGCGATCCCGCCGGTCCACCGAGCCGGAGGCGTGCGCGACGGCGCCGACCAGGCAGGCTCCGACCACGTCGGTGCGGGTCAGCAGGAGCAGGCCGAACGGGCTGACGGGCCGGGTCTCGCCGTTGCGGCCGCGCACGACGTAGAACGCGTCCTGCACCCAGCCCTGGGCGATCAGCGCGCGGGCCCGCTCGAGCACGATCCGGGCCCCCTCCAACTGGCGGAGGCGCTCGAGCTCCGCGTCGTGGCGGGGCGGCAACAACCCGCCCCAGCGCCGCTTCGGCTCCGCCTGCCTCGCCGGCGCCTGGATCTCCGGTGCCTGCGTGTCGGGCCGGATCTCAGTCCGATCGAGCCCGTCGACGAGTCCCACGGCCATGGTGGCCTCCCCGGGTGCGCTGCGGTTCCAGCAGGCAGCGTACGCCCACTGCGTGTCGATAGGGTTTCCCTGACACCCATCATCCACGGAGGTACGCGATGCCGCCGTCCGACCGTGCCGGCCAGCCGGCCACTCCCGCCGACCTCGTCGACGTACCGAAGCTGGTCACCGCCTATTACGCCGACCATCCGGACGTCCGCGTCGTCGAGCAGCGGGTGTCGTTCGGGACCTCGGGCCACCGCGGATCGTCGCTGAGCCTGTCGTTCAACTCGGACCACATCGTGGCGACCAGCCAGGCGATCTGCGACTACCGCGCGCGGGCCGGCACCGACGGGCCGCTGTTCCTCGGCCGGGACACACACGCTCTGTCCGAGCCGGCGTTCGTCGACGCGCTGGAGGTCTTCGCCGCCAACGGGGTGCGGGTGCTGGTCGACGCCCGGGACACCTACACGCCGACGCCGGCGGTCTCGCACGCGATCCTCACCTACAACCGGGGCCGGACCGGGGGGCTGGCCGACGGCGTGGTGGTGACGCCGTCGCACAACCCGCCCTCGGACGGCGGCTTCAAGTACAACCCGCCGAACGGCGGGCCGGCCGACACCGACGTGACCCGGTGGATCCAGGAGCGGGCCAACAAGCTGCTCGGTGCCCGCCTGCAGGGCGTCCGCCGGATGACCTACGCCAAGGCAAGGGCCGCCGACACCACCGGCAGGTACGACTACATCGACGGGTACGTCTCCGACCTGGGCGCGGCGGTCGACCTCGACCCGGTGCGCTCGGCCGGGATCCGGATCGGTGCCGACCCGCTCGGCGGCGCCTCGGTGCCCTACTGGGGCGAGATCGGCGCCCGCTACGGCCTCGACCTCACGGTGGTCAACCCGCTCGTCGACCCGACCTGGCGGTTCATGACGCTGGACTGGGACGGCAAGATCCGGATGGACTGCTCCTCGCCGTACGCGATGGCGTCGCTGATCAAGAACAAGGACGACTACCGGATCGCGACCGGCAACGACGCGGACGCCGACCGGCACGGGATCGTCACCCCGGACGCCGGCCTGCTCAACCCGAACCACTACCTCGCAGTCGCGATCCGCTACCTGTTCGCGCACCGGGACGGCTGGCCGGCCGGGACCGCGATCGGCAAGACGATCGTGTCCTCGCGGATGATCGACCGGGTGGCCGCCGACCTCGACCGGCGGCTGATCGAGGTACCGGTCGGGTTCAAGTGGTTCGTGCCCGGGCTGCTCGACTCCTCGGTCGGCTTCGGCGGTGAGGAGAGCGCGGGCGCGTCGTTCCTGCGCCGGGACGGCGGGACGTGGACCACCGACAAGGACGGCATCCTGCTGGCGCTGCTCGCCTCGGAGATCACCGCGGTGACGGGGAAGACGCCGGGCGAGCACTACGCGGAGCTGACCGCGGCGTTCGGCGACCCGGCGTACGCGCGGGTGGACGAGCCGGCGACCCGCGCGCAGAAGGCCGCACTGGCCAAGCTCTCCCCGGAACAGGTCAGCGCGACCGAGCTGGCAGGTGACCCGATCGTCGAGAAGCTCACGACGGCGCCCGGCAACGGCGCGGCCATCGGCGGCCTGGTCGTACGGACCGAGCAGGCATGGTTCGCGGCCCGCCCGTCCGGCACCGAGGACGTCTACAAGGTCTACGCCGAGTCCTTCCGCGGCCCCGACCACCTGGCCAAGGTCCAGGAAGAAGCCCGCGAAGTAGTCTCCGCCGCCCTCGGCTGACCCCGCCGGACCGGCACGGGCGGGTCGTGAACGTGATGGGGCCCTCCGCCCTCGGCGGGGCTCGCTGGAAGAGGTCGGTCCAAAGCCCCATCTGGCACCCGGGCG
>Ga0207702_10001501_pt1 | contig 23062 bp, 1 predicted proteins | sample KBSCornC62_FD_184302 | JGI IMG/M metagenome (GOLD analysis project Ga0207702, IMG submission 184302) | Corn rhizosphere microbial communities from Kellogg Biological Station, Michigan, USA - KBS Corn C6-2 (SPAdes) (version 2) | ecosystem: Host-associated > Plants > Roots > Rhizosphere > Soil ...
GCTCCAGCCCCAGGATGAGATGAGCCGACATCGAGGTGCCAAACAGCGCCGTCTATGTGAACTATTGGGCGCTATAAGCCTGTTATCCCCGGGGTAACTTTTATCCGAAAGCGCTGCCGATACCACATTCTTGTACAAATGTACTGACAGCGGAAAACTTGCTCCGACTTTCGTCCCTGCTTGGGTTGTCGCCCTCACAGTCAAGCTGGCTTCTGCGCATGCACTATCGATTCGATTTCCATCCGAACCTAGCCAACCTTTGAACGCCTCCGATACTCTTTAGGAGGCAACCGCCCCAGTTAAACTACCCATCAGACACGGTCCCGGAACCAGAAACTAATAACGAGATACTCAAAACTATCAACTCATCGCTGGCTCAGATTCCTGAATTAGGAAAAAGAGCAGCCCGAGACAAAATGTATTCCATTTTGCCCGGCGCGATGAGAAAAAACGTAGTTTTGTCTCATTATCACTTTGTGGTCCCGGTAAGAATAAGAAGTATATAAGAGTGGTATTTCACTGGTGACTCCACCTAGACTAGCGTCTAGGCTTCAAAGTCTCCCACCTATGCTACACATATATACTCCCGATCCAATGTCAAACTGTAGTAAAGCTCCACGGGGTCTTTTCGTCCTGCTGCGGACAGACGGCATCTTTACCGTCAATGCACTTTCACCGAGCTCTTCGTTGAGACAGTACCCATATCATTACGCCATTCGTGCGGGTCAGAACTTACCTGACAAGGAATTTCGCTACCTTAGGACGGTTATAGTTACCGCCGCCGTTCACTGGGGCTTCAGTTCACTGCGTAAACAGATTCCCTTAACCTTCCAGCACCGGGCAGGCGTCAGCCCCTATACATCCACTTTCGTGTTAGCAGAGACCTATGTTTTTGGTAAACAGTTGCATGGGTTCCTTAGCTGCGGCCCCCTCACTGTAGGTACCAAACCTATATGTGAGTAATTGGGGACAGCTTTCTTTGTACATCTCAATTAATCTCGTAATCACCGTATGTAAGAAGTTAAAAACTTACATAGATGATCATCTAAAATTCTCAGTTTTCCAAAGAAAACTGGCAAATTACCTACTGTGATACACACAGTGAGGGGGCAGGCCTTATTCCGAAGTTACGGCCGCTTGTTTGCCGAGTTCCTTAACGAAGAATCACTCGTACACCTTGGTCTTCTCGACCTGAGCACCTGTGTCGGTTTGCGGTACGGATGATGTTATTCACACGTTTCAATGCTTTTCTAGTCAGTACTTTCAGTAGAATTCAGCCTAAAGGCCGTTTCATTCGTAGCCATTTCTACTACTTAGACGGATATAACCATGAATCCGCTCTACCTAATATCCCGCGCACATGAAACAAAATAACACCAGTACGGGAATATTAACCCGTTGTCCATCGCCTACGCTACGCGCCTCGGCTTAGGACCGACTAACCCTGGGACGATTACCGTGGCCCAGGAAACCTTGCTCTTTCGGTGGGCAGGATTCTCACCTGCCTTGTGGTTACTCATTCCAGCATTCTCACTTCGTACCGCTCCACCAAACCTCACAGTTCAGCTTCGATGCAATACGAACGCTCCTCTACCACGCCATGTAAACATGACATCCATATCTTCGGTGCAATGCTTAGCCCCGTTACATTTTCCGCGCAAGATCTCTTGACTAGTGAGCTGTTACGCACTCTTTAAATGAATGGCTGCTTCTAAGCCAACATCCTAGTTGTTTAAGAAATCTCACCTCGTTTCCCACTTAGCATTGACTTAGGGACCTTAGATGATGGTCTGGGCTGTTTCCCTTTTGAGCGACGAGCTTAGCCCCGCCGTTCTAACTGCAACGATTCCACAGATAGTATTCGTAGTTTGTCAAGGGTGGGTACGATCACTCGCCCCAGTCCGAAACAGAGCTCTACCCCTATCTGCTACCACGTCACGCTAGCCCTAAAGCTATTTCGAGGAGAACCAGCTATCTCCGAGTTCGATTAGCATTTCACCACTAACCACAGGTCATCCGGGAGTTTTGCAATTCTCTACGGTTCGGCCCTCCACGCAGTTTTACCTGCGCTTCAGCCTGCCCATGGTTAGGTCACTCGGTTTCGGGTCTATTCATTAGTACAAGTCGCCCTATTCAGGCTCGCTTTCACTGCGCTTACGACAAATGTCTTAAGCAAGCACTAACAAATAACTCGCTGGATCGTTCTACAAAAAGCACGCTGTCACAGAATAAATCTGCTCCAACTCCTTGTACGCACACAATTTCAGGATCTATTTCACTCCCCTTCCGGGGTTCTTTTCGCCTTTCCCTCACGGTACTAGTTCTCTATCGATCATAAGATATATTTAGCCTTGGGGGGTGGACCCCCCAGCTTCAGACAGGATTTCACGTGCCCCGTCCTACTCGACAACACATGGGATGAAAACCTACCGAAGTAGATACTCATCTCATGATTTGCAAATATAAGGTTTGCTGCACTTTACATACCCGGCTTTCACGGTCTTTGGCCAGCCTTTCCAGACTGTTCTGCTCGCTTAGCAATTTTCTAAAACCTTATGCAGGCTGGTGATAGCACCTGCTTCCAAAACGGAAACTTGGATAAATCCAGATCTCCGTCTTGGTTGTTTGCAATGTCACAACCCTTTAATGGCATTCGTCTATCAACTTATTTACCTGAATTAACAGGCAAAAGTCATTAAAGTTTGGGCTCTTCCGCGTTCGCTCGCCACTACTTACGGAATCATTGGTTATTTTCTATTCCTCGAGGTACTAAGATGTTTCAGTTCCCCCGGTTACCACATTCTCGTCCTATATATTCAGACAAGTGTTACTAGACATAACTCTAGTAGGGTTTCCCCATTCGGAAATCTCCGGTTCAAAGCTTAGTTAGCAGCTCCCCGGAGCTTATCGCAGCTCCATACGTCCTTCATCGGTATCTTATGTCAAGGCATTCTTTGTGTGCGCTTGAGTAACTTTTTACGTTTTGAGATAAACCCGAAGGTTCATCTCAGTGCAATTGACTAGTTATTGGTAATTATCACGATTATCCATTTGGATTGTCGTTGACAATACACAATAGCCGTTTGTCTTGTTCGATAGATTTACTTTCGTAGCAAATCTATCTATTGCTTCTCATTTCTTGTGACCAAATTTTTAAGTTGCTCGTAAACGTCATAAGTCAAACGCCCAAAATAATATGAGGAGAGTGACTTATTGCTTGAGTTTACGCTGGATACTGCTGGTACATTACGTATTGTAGGTGGTACACACAGGCTCATTGCCTAAACTCAAGCGTGCATAAAATTGTAGCAAGAAAAACAGAGGCGGTCAAGCCTTAGGTGATGCAAAATTTGCTACAGTCCGTCCCCTGTTATATCTGTTAAAGTTCCGCCAAAAACATAAAAAGTACGTATAGTGCTGGTAATCGGATCTATAAAGACGTTTATCTGGAGCGGCTTTAGCGGTATACTCAGGAGTAATTACCGCAAGCGTAAGTTTCTGCCGCTGAGCGGCATGAGGGTGAGACACATGGTGACAGTGACAATCCGACGCGTCTGGACAGGCATCATACTGGTGCTTACTATCTGTTGGCTGACGCTAGGGTCGGCGGCGGCCAACAGCGGTATCTCGCAAGGCTACACCACTACCGAGACCAACCTTACCCCCGGCACTCTCATGGGGCTTTCGGACAATAACACTGCAACACCTGCTACTAGTGGCCGCAGCTATCAACTCCTTGGTTTGGTGGCCAATGCCCCGCTTCTGGCCCTTAACGATGGTAATCATCAGGTGCAAATCATCATCAATGGTACGGCGGTAGCCCTTGTGAGTGACATTAACGGCACGGTTAAGGCTGGCGACCGCATAACAGCCTCCCCGGTACGCGGCGTGGGCATGAAAGCTACCGAGGCGGGCCAGATTGTGGGAACGGCGCAAACCCCCCTGTCTAAGAACGAGTTGCGAACCCAAACAATTACTGATAAAAACGGCAAGGCGCAAACCATCAAGCTTGGGTATGTAACGCTGCAGGTGAGCGTCAGTTACTTTACAGGGGTGGAACAAGGTGGACTGGCCAACGTTTTACCCCCGTTTATCATGCGTACCGCCACAAACCTGGCTGGCCAGCAAGTTTCGCCGCTGCGCGTCTTAGTTGCCCTGCTTGTTTTGATATTCGGCTTTGTGATTGTAGGTGTAATGCTGCAGGCCGCGATACGGTCCACCATTACTGCCATGGGTCGCAACCCACTGGCTAAACGATCGCTGTTCCGGGAGCTAATGGATGTTTCCCTCACCGCTCTGGGGGTACTGATAGTTACGACACTTGTGGTCTACATGGTAATTAAACTCTAAAGTACTGCTGTATTCCTGTGGATAAGTCTGTCCAAAATGACCCCTTAATCGTAGTTTTATAGTCAACAGTATTTTGCGCCTCTGTTAAATTGAGCAAATTTAGTACTCAAGTCTCGCGCGTATATTGTATATTTTTCTTGAATTCCATCAGGGGTGGGACTACAATAGGAGCTGTAAGATTCAAATCAAAACTCAACAAAAGTAGACGTGAACCCTTTCAAAAAGAGACCAGCAGACGATATTGCTCAAGCTACACCGGCCATGTCAGGTGACAGCTTAGAGCGTACTGAGCTTAATTCCACCTTGGAAAACCCCGGCGGTGTTGAGGTAGGAGCGATCGCTGCACAGCAAACAGCAGACAATCCCTACCACCAAATGCTGGCTCAGCGTAAGCGCCGTCAGCGCATTATTCGCTTTGCAGTGCTGGGGAGCGTGCTCTTGGTGGGCACAGTGCTGGCTCTCTTGCTTTCGGCCCACCACAAGCAGGATAAAACCAATCTGGCGAACAGTGTAAGCCAGCGCTACGGCACCATTGACGTTCCCCTTAGTAGCCTGCAGACAGGGGCTGCCGACAGCGTCTCCAGTGGCGGGAGCGTGAGCATCAATGGCGCCCTTAATGTGAACCGGGCGCTGATCCTTACCCCCTCTAGCAAACCCAGCAGTGCGACTGCCGGACAGCTCTACTACGACAAATCTAGCAATCAGTTAGAGTTTTATAACGGTAATAACTTCGATGCGTTAGCAGTGAACACCAATGTCGTGGCTGATATTGCCGGTCTAAAAGGTTCGATACAGCTTGGCAATGGACTCGCGGTCGTCAACGGCAAGTTGTCGTACACCGGTGCTGCGGGTGGAGTTACGAACATTGCTGGGAACACCGGTGCAATCAGCCTGGGGAACAGCCTTGGATTTGTAAATGGCAAGCTGTCATACACTGGTGCCGCCGGTGTGCTGAGCTTGCAGGGGCAAAGCGGCAATGTGACTTTGACCCCCGGCAATGGTATAGCCATAGATGGCACGACCATCAGCAACGCCGGTGTGCTGGCTCTGGGTGGTCAGACGGGCAACATCGGTCTGGGTGCCGGACTGACAATCACTGGCGGGAATTTGCGTAACACTGGCTTGATCAGCGCAACAGCCGGGACAAACATCACCATCACGAACGATGGCAACGGCAACATCACCATTAACGCCGTGACTGGCAGCGGCGGGGGTAATGTATCCACTACCGGCGGTACGAGTGGCACGCTTGCCCTATTCAACGGTGCACAGACTATTGCCGATTCCCTACTGAGCCAAGCCGGCGGCTTGCTGACCGCTAGCGGTAATTTGTCAGTTACTGGCAACCTTACACTCGGTTCAGCACTGGCAGTCAACCAGGGTGGTACCGGCTCAACTACTGCCGCCGGAGCACGTACCAATTTGGGTGCGGCTGGCAGCGGCGCTAACAGTGATATTACGAGCTTAAGTGGTTTGACCACTGCCCTTTCGGTTAACCAGGGCGGTACGGGGGCGACAACTGGTTCTGGTGCACGCAGTAACTTGGGAGCCGCTGCTGCCGGTGCAAACAACGACATTACCAGCATCTCGGGTTTGACTACTGCCCTGTCAGTAAACCAAGGTGGTACCGGCTTAAACAGCCTGACTGCCAATCAACTTCTCTTTGCCGGCAGTAGTAGTAGCATCAACCAACTAAGCAACGGTTCGAGCGGGCAATGTTTGGTCTCCAATGGCGCTGGGGCTGCTCCATCCTTCCAAACCTGTACGGGCGCCGGTGGCGTAACCAGTGTGAATGGTTTGAACGGCGCAGTTACCATTGCCAATGCGACTCCAAGTGGTAGCACTATTACACTTAACGATGCTAAGGCCGATGGCCTCACCAAGGGTATTGCCACGTTCTCGAGTAGCTTCTTTACCGACAATGGCAGTGGCTTGGTAGCCATCAAGACTGGTGGCATTACCTCTAATGAAATTGCTAACGGCACAGTGACCGGCACCGACATTGCCAACGGCACTGTGGCTAATAGTAACCTGGCAAATAGCTCGGTGACTGTAACAGCTGGGACAGGTTTGACCGGTGGTGGTGCAATTTCACTTGGTAGTTCAGCGACTTTGAATGTGGCGTATGGGGCGATCGCTGGCACAGCCGTCCAAGGTAACACTTCCCTGGTTTGTCCATCTGGCACTGGAAACTTAAGTGGCGGAGGTAATTCCATCACGCTTGGGTCCGGCGGTACCTGTAACAGCATAACCATCACTAACAGCCCGACGTTCAGCGGAACGTTGGCCGTCCAGGGAGCGGGCGGTATTACGATAGGCACGAACACTGTCGCTGGCTTACTCAAGCTGGGCGACGGCAGTAGTCACTATGCCTCGCTCAATCTCAGTGCTGCGCTCGCAGCCGACCAAACCTACGCCTTACCCACCACCGGTGGGACTGTTTGTATATTGGAGGCTGGGAACTGTACTGGCAGCGGCAGCGGGGCGATTACACCGAGTGGCACGCACACCCAGAACTTTGTACCGAAGTTTAGCAACGCTGGCGGCACAACCGTTAGTAACTCTCTTATATATGACAACGGCTCCGCCATTGGGATTGGCAACTCGTCACCGGCCGGTCTCTTCAGCGTCGGTGCGACCAACCAGTTCCAGGTTGGTGCAACCGGTGCGGTGACCGCGACTGCCTTAGATGCAGGCGCTGGGTTGGTGCAAGGCACCGGCGGCTTAACCATTGGTGGCACTGTCACCTTCTCAAGCATTACCGGCAGCGCTGGCCAGTGTTTGACCACGAATGGTTCTGGCGTGCTTTCGCTCGTGAGCTGTCTGAGCGGTGGTAGTGGCGGTAGCGGCGGTGTGGCTAGCTTGAACGGTCTGAGCGGTACGCTGTCTATTAATAATGCAACGGGCAGCGGCAGCGCTATTACTATTAATGACGCCAAAGCCGACGGGACTACCAAGGGTATTGCAGCTTTCAACAGCTCTAACTTCACCGCTACGAGCGGCGTAATCAACACTGTACAAAATATTGGAACGGGTGCTTCTCCCACCTTTAACAGCTTGACCCTGACAAATCCACTGTCTGTTGGCAACGGCGGTACCGGTGCCAATACCGCTGGTGGCGCCCGTACTAATCTCGGGGCCGCAGCATCTGGCGCTAACAGCGATATTACCAGTCTCTCTGGCCTGACCACTGCTCTGTCGGTGAGCCAAGGTGGTACCGGCCTGGCTTCGGTGAGTGCCAATCAATTGCTAGTTGCTAACGCGGCGGCGACAGCAGTTACTCAGCTGGCTAACGGCTCATCGGGCGACTGTTTGGTGAGCAATGGCGCCGGCGCAGCCCCTTCATTCCAGACTTGTACCGGTGCTGGCGGCGTGAGCAGCGTGAACACATTAACAGGTGCGATCAGTATTGCTAATGCCTCCACGGCCGGCAGTACGATCACCATTAATAATGCCGCAGCTGACGGCGCTACAAAAGGTATCGCGGCATTTAATAGCACGAACTTCACGGCTAGCAGTGGCATTATCAACACTATCCAGGGCATCGCCACGACGTCTAGCCCAACCTTTGCCGGTTTGACACTCAGCTCGGCTCTCACCGTAGCTAATGGTGGTACGGGCGCCGCATCGTTTGCTAACACCAATGGTGCCGTGTATTACGACGGCTCTAAACTGGTCACCACAACAGCCGGATCGAACGGCCAATGTTTGCTCGGTAACACCGGTGGCGCCCCAACCTTCGGCACATGTACTGGTGCTGGCGGCGTAAGCAGCTTAGATACTTTGAGCGGTTCGTTGACTATCTCCAACACCACTGGCGTGGGCAGCACTATCACCATCGACAACGCTAAGGCAGATGGCAGCACCAAGGGTATCGCCGCCTTCAACAGCACCAACTTCACTGCCAGCAGCGGCGTCATTAATACTGCCCAAGACATTAACACCACCGCCAGCCCAACCTTTGGTTCCTTAACCTTAGGCGCCGCCCTGACCGTTGGCAACGGTGGTACCGGGCTGCAAAGTTTGACCGCCAACCAGCTTGTCTACGCCAACACCACTAGTAGTCTGAGCCAGCTCGCCAACGGCAGCTCTGGCCAATGTTTGCTCAGCAACGGCGCTGGTTCGGCTCCATCGTTCCAGACATGCACTGGTGCGGGTGGCGTGAGCAGCGTTACGGCTAATAACACTGCGCAGACCGGTGCTTTACAATTTAATGGCACTACCAATCAAGTCAGCGTAACCAACAGCGGCACAACCTTCACCTTCGCTACTCCCCAGGACATTGGGACAGGTTCTGATGTAAGCTTTAACTCGGTCAACGCTGCTACCTTATTAAAGACAAACGGTACTACCCGCATCGACGCAAGTGGTAACCTCAGCAACATTGGCACCATCAACACGAGCGGACTCATCACCGGCGGCAGCGGTTTGACCATTAGTGCCGGCACGATTACGTTTAACAACCTTACTGGCGGTGCTAGTAAGTGTTTGACCCTCAATGGTTCAAATCAAGTCGGTGTAGCTACCTGTGCCACTGGCAGCGGCAGCAACCCTACCCTGCAAGATACCTATGACAACTCTGGCAGTTCACCAATCATCAACCTGAATACCACTGGCAACGGTGTACGGATCCAAGACGCCAGCACACCAATCGGCGCTGACTTGTTTGCCGTTACCGACAATGCTGGCACTACTAAGTACCTCCAAGTTACGGTCGCCGGCGTTAACGTCACCGGCACCCTAGCCGCCACTAACCTTTCAGGTAATGGCAGCGCTGTAACTAATGTAGATGCGATCACACTGCAAGGTCAGAACGGTGCTTATTATAGGAATGCTTCAAACATCAACGCCGGTACCCTGGGCGACAGCTTCTTAAGCAGCAACGTTGCCCTCTACAACCGCGCAACCAGCAACTTCACTGGCGCCCTGCAACACAATGGCAACACGGTCTGTGACACCAGCAACAACTGTGTGGGCGTTGGTGGCGGTGGTGCCATTGGTGGCAGCGGTACAGCGAACAAGATCGCCCTCTTCACCGGTAGTGGCTTCACTATTGGCGATTCCATCTTGAGCCAAGACGGCGGTGCTACCACTGTCACCGTCAGCGGCAACCTGGCTGTAGCTGCTGGCAAATACATCAGCCTCGCTGGTGGCAACACGGCCAGTCGCCCAGCCAGCCCAACCGCTGGTATGCTCTACTTCGACACCAGCACGAACCAACTTATCCAGTACAACGGGAGCAAGTGGGTCAGCGATGCTCGCACCGCTACCAAGATTGTGGCGGCTAGTAACAGCACCCAAGCCGAGAAGGACGCAGCAGATTATGTGGCCACTGGCAGCGATGACGCCACGACTATTAACAGCGCCCTCACTGCCCTGCCAGCCAGCGGTGGCACGGTCTACCTCATGGAAGGCACATACACCCTTGGCGCTACCAGTATAAGTATCCCGAACAATACTACCCTCGCAGGTACCGGTGCGGCTACCAAGTTAACCTGGCCAAACGCTATGGCTAACAGCACCTACAACGCCATTACCAACACCGATACCAGCACTGCAACCCACGTCAATGTTCGTGACTTGCTGATTGATGGCAATAAGGCAGGCCAAACTACCGGTATATTTACTGGTATTTACTTCAATAATGTGGGCTTCAGCAACACTCGTGACGGGGGAAAGATTACAAATGTCATCATCAAGAATCTCTTTTCTCCAAGCGGGTTCGGTATTTACTTAAGCAACGCCTTCAACAACAGCATTACGAACAACAATATTAATACCAACGCCGGCTACGGCATCGGCCTAAGCAGCTCCCAGAACAACACAGTTACCAGTAACAACATTTCGGACAACGTCATCGGGTTGTACATGACCGACTCGCTCAACAATGCCAACTACAACACTATCTCGCAAAACATCTTCCAGCGTAACAGTACCTACGGCCTCTATTTACACTCCGGCGCTAGCTACAACACCATTAGTAACAACCAATTTACCGACTCCGGTGGTAGCACAAGTAACAATAGTATTTATCTGGACAGTGGGGCGAGCGATCCGTCATATAACAAGATTACCGACAACCTTATTACCGATAGCGTCTGTACGACTACTTGCTCGGCTATTAACCTCGCCGGTGGTGTTCAGAACTATCTCTCTAACAACTTACTCACTGGCGATGGCACAAACCCTGCAACGATCCTTGATGGGGCTTCGGGCACTGTTTATGCTAATCAGTCTAGGACTGATTACGGTGGACAACTTGCCTTCCGTACGGCCAATAGTACTGCTGCCTTCCAGATTCAGAATGCTGGCGGCACGCCACTCTTCAATGCCGATACTACCAATGCTACAGTCTCTATTAAGAGTGGTGGCACAACTGCCTTGGCTATCCAAAATGGCTTGGGTCAACAGATATTTGGCTTTAATGTTTCAAGTAAGCAGTTTGTCGTTGGATCTGCCCTGAATGCTACCGGTGCTATTGGCTTCCAGAATGGCACCAACAGCTTCCAGATCACGCTTAATGCCGCCACCCCAACCGGCAACTTTACTATTAGCCTGCCTGCCGTAACTGCTAACGACACTATCTGTACTGTGGCCCTCAACAACTGTACTGGTGCCGGCGCAACCTCTGTGGGCGCCCTGGACGGTGGCACTGCCAACGCCAATGGGGCAACTATCTCCGCTGGGACATTGTTCTTGCAGAGTGCTAGTGCCAGCTTCGCCGGCCTAGTGAACACCACCACCCAGACCTTTGCAGGTGATAAGACATATAATGGTAATGTCATTCTCGCTGCCGGCAAGACCATTACTATCACCGGAGATGTAACCGGTAACCGCCCTGCTGGTACTAAAGGCCAGCTGTACTTCGACACCACCACTAACCAGCTGCTTCAGTACAACGGCAGCAAGTGGGTGGCCGACCGCAGCGAGTCAACCAAGATTGTCGCTGCTAGCAACTCTTCACAGGCCGAGAAAGATGCTGCCGATTACGTAGCAACTGGCACCGGTGACCAAGCCACCATTAACAGCGCATTGACTGCAGCTGCTGGCGGCAAGGTTTACCTCATGGAAGGTACCTACACCATTAGTGGGTCCATTAACATCCCGAATAACACGACCCTTGCCGGCGCTGGTACAGGCACTCTTATTACCTTACCTAACAGCTTCAATGCCAGCATTAACGCCATTACCAACACCGACACTACCACCGGTACCAACGTAACCATTCAGGACTTACGCCTGGATGGCAATAAGTCTAACCAGAGTGGCGGAGCTATCAGCATGGTTGGTATCTACATGAATGGTATGGGCGGTGGTAGTGGTGGCACAGCACGCCAAGGTGCAAGGATCACGAATGTCCGCACCTACAACTGGTACTCTAGCGGCATAGTGAATGCTGGTATTTACCTGTCTAGCAGTAACAATAACACCCTGAGCGGTAACACTGGACAGGGCAACAGCTTCTACGGCATTCTCCTGTCTAGCAGTAACAATAACACCATAAATGGCAACAATGTCCGCAGCAACTCCGCCGTCGGTATCGAACTAAGCGCTAGTGATAACAACACCATTACCGGCAACAATGCGCAGACTAACAGCACGGACGGAATCGATATTGATAGCGGTTCCGACTACAACACGGTGAGCGGCAACACAGCCCAAGGTAACAGCGGCAGCGGTATAGACGTTAGTGGCACTAGTACGAACAACACGATTACTGGCAACACGGCGCAGGGCAACAGCCTGAACGGTATTCTTGTAACGGTCTTCTCCTCTAACAATACTATTACTGGCAATACCATTCAGGGCAATACCAACAACGGTATCCGCGTGTACAACTTGGTACAATATGTGACCATTTCCGGCAACGCGATTAGCGGCAACAGCGTCGGTATCTCCTTTGACTCCAACATCTCCACCTCAAACGTTTCTGGAAACACCTTTACCAGTAACACTAGTAACGGTATCGTCCTTACCTCTGGCAATGATGACGACAACACTATTTCAGGCAACAAGTTCTACGATTCTGGCGGCGTAACAACTAACAACGCCATTACTATTTCAGCTGGCGCCAGAACTACTGTCATGAACAATGATATTACCGATAGCAGTTGTAGCACCAACTGTTATGCAATTTCTATTGCCTCCGGTCTTAGCAACACCTACTTGTCGAACAACCACTTTACTAGCCCGGCTACCATCAATGACCTGGGCACTGCCACCGTGTACTCTAACCAGCAGGATGCGAATGGCACACTTATTAACAAGAGTGCCAGCGGCAGCTTTAACATTGGGGGCAGCAGTGCTTCATCATCTCTGAGCATTCAGGGTGGAACCGTTAGTACTGCCCTGCCCAGTCCGGCACAGCCAACGGTCACTCGCACCGGTGCCTCTGGTGCGGCTACGTACACTTACGCAATTACCGCACTAGATGGCACAGGTGAGACGCTCATTTCTACCACAAGAAGCGACTCGGCTGGATTTGCCACCTTGGACGGATCTCACTTCGAGACAATCACCTGGACTCCAGTAGGTGGCGCAGTACAGTACAAGGTCTACCGTACTGCGGTTAGCGGCGGGAGCCCAAGCACCACAGGACTCATTGGTACCGTGAACGGCACAAGCACCCTAAGCTTAGTAGATAACGGTCTGGCCGCCTCCGGTTCTACACCCACCAGTAACACCACTGGCGGTGCCACTTTTGTGGGTGCTTTGCAAAGCGCCAATGGATCTCTAACACTTGGTACTGCTAGCACCAATAGTGGCAGCATCAAGCTTTACAGCAGCACCAACAGCGGTAGCGTTACCCTCAGTCTTAACAACCCAGGTACCAATAACTTCACACTGAGTGTTCCTACCCTGACGAACAATGACACTATTTGTACTGTTATTCTTAACAACTGTACGGGGAGTGGTGTAAGTTCGATTGGTGCACTCGACTCACAGACACCAAACGCTAACGGCGCGGTCATTAGCGCCAGCACACTGTACCTCCAGAGTGCCAGTTACACGAACCCTGGTCTCGTCAACACGACTACTCAGACCTTCACCGGCGACAAAACATTTAAGAGTACCGCCAACAGCCTGGCTGCCTTGCAAGTTCAGAACTCTAGCAGTAACGCTTTGCTCACCGCCGACACTATCAACAGCCGTGTAGGCGTAAACGTCACCTTCGCTGCCATGAGTACACCTACCGGTCTCGCAGTAGGAGCTCCTACATCCGGTGGTAGCCTGACTGGTACCTCGACCTATCGCTACAAAGTTACTGCCCTTGACTCTTTGGGCGGCGAAACGGCTGCTTCTACCGAAGCTTCGGGCACGACGACCACTAACCTCACCCTGCCTGTCACCTGGACCGCCGTCACCGGCGCCAGCAGCTACAAGGTGTACCGCACAGCTGCCGGCGGCGCCAGCAACAGCGAAGTCTACCTGACCACCGTATTTACCAACAGCTTTACCGATGCTGGCGCCATCACCGCCGGATCAGCTACCCCACCAGCCTCAAACACGGCGTATGTAAGCACTAATGTAAGCAATGCCTACGGACAAATTAGCGTTGGCGGCAATGGTACGCCGACCGGTCAGGTATACGTAAGCGGTATTGTCCCGAGCAGTGCCGTAGGCAGCACCACAACCACTCGACAGGCAGGCGATATGACCATTAGCGGCAAGTATGGGTATGCCGTTAGCAGTAACGCTCTAGAGATTTACAACTTCGATAATCCAGCTGCTCCGTTCATCGTCGGAAGCGTCACTGGCTTTAGTGACCTGGGATCCCAAGTTGCCGTATCTGGGCACTACGCCTACGTAACCACCTTTAACCAAGGTAAGTTAATTGTCATCGATGTCAGTAACCCGGCATCACCTTCGATTGTCACTACGTTCGCTGGCACCGGTGCAGGCTTTGGTACTGGCATTGCCATCCAAGGTCACTATCTCTACTACGGTGGTTTTGGATCAGTTGCCGTTATTGATATCACCAACCCTGCATCCCCTACGCTTGCCGGTAGTGTAAGTACTGGTGCCGGGCACAGCACTCAGATGGTAGTCAGCGGTCGCTACTTGTATGTCGCTGAAACTACCAGTAACCGATTCCAGATCTTCGACATCTCTAACCCGACTTCGCCTACTTCAGTTAGTACGCCAGCCCGTGCCAACATTAGCAATATTGCGTTGCAGGGCCGCTACCTCTATGTAACTGCTGGGTCACAACTATTTGCCTACGACGTCACGAATGTCTCTTCCCCAACCAGTACCGGTAGTCTTACATTTGCCAACAGTGCAATGGACCTATCGGTCCAGGGCCGCTATGCGTACGTAAACATCGTAGACGGAACCATGAAGACTGTGGATGTAAGCAACCCCAGTAGTCCGTTCATCGTAGGTTCTACGACTCTCTCTGGACTCTCCCTCGGCCCCGTTGTACAGGGGCGTTACGCGTATGTTCTTAACGATAATTCTACTCCGTACACGTTCCAGGCCTTCGACATTGGTGGCACCTACAGCCAAGCCATCGAAGCTGGCTCGCTTGAGGTCGGCAGTGCCAACATCAACCAGACCTTGAATGTCGGTCAAAGCGCCAACATATCAGGCGGTCTTACTGTAAGCCAAGGGGCAGACATTACCGGTAGCTTGGGCGTCAATGGCAACTTTGTGAACCAAGGTAATGCTACGCTGCAAAGTACTACTAACTCAGCGCAGGCCTTGCAAGTCCTTAGCAGTTCGGGCTTGGGCGCACTATCCGTCAACACCAGCACGAACAGCGTAAATATTGGCGGAATCGCTGCACCAGGCACACTTACTTTGAACGCTATTGCCGGCGGTTCTCTCACGGCTACCACCAGCTACTACTACAAGGTGACTGCCCTGGACGGAACCGGAGGCGAATCGCTCCCATCTCCAGAAAACAGCGCCAGCACGACCGGTACTAATAAGACGATTACCGTCAGCTGGACCGCCATACCCGGTGCAGCAACCTACCGCGTCTACCGGGGTACAACTGCCGGTGCCGAAAACGTGTACTACACCACAGCCACCAACAGCTTCACCGACACGGGTGCCGCCAACACGGCCGGCTCAGTGCCAACGACCAGTGCTGCGTACGCTTTCCACGCCTCCACCAGTGTCCTCACCTTCCAGAACACTACAAACTCCACAGCCGCCTTCCAAGTTCAGAATGCTGGTGGCAGCACAATCCTCAATGTCGATACCACCAATCAGCAGGTGGCCGTTAGCAACAGCAATCAGACCACGGGTAATGTCTTTGCAGTCTCATCTACTTCCGGAACTCAAACGACTGGTAGCGTTGCCAGCGTTAGCCAGACCGGTACGTATGCAGCACCTGCAACAGTGAGCGGTAACGCATTAAATGTAAACCGAGCACCTACAGTCAATGCTTCACCGGGCGCATCTAGCTACGACGCCACCGGTCAGTATCTCAACACTGCGGGTCTCTCTGGCAACCCTATAAGTAGCACGATTACGGTGGGTAGTGGTAGTAACCGTTACTTGGTGCTCTTCGTTGCCGTGGCTACGACAACAGGTACTGCCAGCTTGTCTTCGGTGACTGCTAATGGTGTAGCCATGACCCAAATTGGGACTTTTGCCAGCGCCAATGGCTTAGGAAAGGGCTTTATCTACGGCCTTGCTAATCCATCAACCGGCACGAATACCGTGTTATTCACCCCGACCTATACTGGTAGTATTACAAGCGGCATATGGTACGGAACCGATTCCTGGAACAATATCGACCAAGCCAACCCTGTCTCTAACTACATCACTGCAAATGGCAACTCTGCAAGTCCTTCTGTGAGTGTCACAAGTACCAGCGGAAATACCATCATTGACTGGATGTTCCCGAGTACCGGCGGTGGCACTACTACTCCCGGCGGTGGCCAGACAGTGCGCCTAGGAGGCAACAACATCCCGAATTCAAGTAGTAAATCCGCTGGAGCCGGTAGTACCACTATGTCCTACACTATAACCTCCGGTGACTGGGGCATGGGAGCTTTCCAACTTAACCAAGCACTAAACGTGAACCTGACCGGTGCGGCAGCAAATATTAGCTCTAACTGTAACGTTATTGGCGGCACCTGTGCCGATACCTCTAATGTTCTCAGCATCAACCAGCTCTACGGTGGTGCAACCGGGGCTGTACTTAATGTAAATAGTCTCGGTAGCGGTAACTTACTTAACCTCCAAAACAGCAGCGTCAATAAATTCACTATAGATGTAAATGGTAACGCTACAGCCGCCGGCACGCTCAGCCTCGGTACAACTAGCAGCACCACAGGCTCCATTAAGCTCTACAGCTCAGCCAACACCGGCAGCGTAACGCTAAGTCTCAACAACCCCGGCACCAACAACTTTGCCCTCAGCGTTCCTACCCTGACGAACAACGACACTATTTGTACGGTTATTTTGAATAACTGTACCGGTTCGGGTGCAACCACTGTTGGTGCATTGGATGGAGGTACCGCAAATGCTAACGGTGCAACCATAAGTGCCAGCACACTATACCTACAAAGCGCTTCCGCTGCGTTTGCTGGACTTGTAAACACCACCACCCAGACCCTTGCCGGTGACAAGTCGCTGACCGGTCAGACGACTCTTGGGGGCAACAGTAACCAAACGCAAGTTATTGTTAAGGCAAATGCATCGCAGACAAATGCTAACCCACTTATTCTGCTCCAAACTTCTGGCGGTTCTGAACTAGCACGCATTAATTCCGATACTGCCAGCAACTTCTTTGCCGGTCAGAACTCTGGTGCTGCCAGTAATTCGGGTGGTGGTAGTGCAAGTAATACAGGGGTTGGACAAGCTACACTCTCCAACCTCACTACCGGTAATGGTAACAGCGCATTTGGTGCTTCAGCTCTCACCAGCAATATAACCGGCAACGCTAACACCGCTATAGGAGTGGCTTCGCTCAACAATGCCACAGGTAGCTTCAACACAGCAGTCGGTCGTACAAGCCTGTACAGCCTAACCGGTGGCACATACGACACTGCACTCGGTTACTTTGCCGGATACCAGGACGCAAACGGGTTCTTTAGTACCGGCGCTAACCAGACACGGTCCACTGCCATTGGAGCCTACGCCCAGGTACAATCAGACAATTCGATCGTCCTCGGAAGCGTCGACAATGCCACTAAGGTAGGCATCGGCATCACAGTACCAAGCAATACGTTCAGCGTTTCTCCACTTGATTACCAGACTGGTACAGCGACTAGAACAAACAGCTCAGCAACGCTCGTTGGTACCGGCACTACCTGGACAGCGGCCATGGTGGGCGACATTATCGTCTTCGCCGATGGCACAACCAACACCGTAAGTGCCTTTACCGATGCCACGCACATTACTCTGGGAACAACTTACGCCGGCACAACCGATGCTAGCCCAGTCCACTACCGCTTCCACCGCCCCGGCTTCCAGGTCACCAGCGCTGGCAACGCCTACGTCCAAAACACCAGCACCACCGCCTTCCAGATCCAAAGTTCCAGCGGTACTGCCCTGCTCAACGCCGATACTACTAACGGCCGTGTCAGTGTAGGCACTGGCGGTACTGCCACTGGACAGCTGTACGTCAGCGGTACACTACCAACCAGCACACTGAGCACTATGGCTACCGGTACTGGTACCACTGGTGTGGCTGTACAAGGTAAGTACGCCTACGCTACCAACTTTAGCGGTTCACCAAACTTCCAGATCTTCGACATTAGTAACCCCGCCTCACCCATCACTGTTAAAACACTATTCATGGGTGGCACAGTGGGCATTCCAGTAGTTCAAGGCAAATACCTCTACATGCCGAACAATGGCAACCTCAATATCTACGATATAAGTAACGTTAACTCTCCGACATTCCTTGGTAGCGTTACCGTTGGTACCGTTTCTGGCAGAGTTGTAGTCCAGGGTAGGTACGCCTACATGCTCACAAACAATAACTTGGCTATTATTGATGTAAGCAACCCCGCTGTTCCGGTGACTCTAAGCCTGCTTGCAGTTGGTACTTCTCCGACAAGCTTAGCCGTTAGTGGCAAGTACGTATATGTCACTAATATTGGCTCAGCCACTCCACTGCAGATCATTAATGTGGCCAATCCATCAGCACCATCAATTGTGAGCTCAAGCGCAGTCAGCGGGGCCGCCTATGACATCGTCGTGCAAGGTCACTACGCGTTCATGAGCGAGGCTACAAACAACCTATTCCGTGTTGTAGATGTGGCCAATCCAGCTTCACCTGTGAACGTAACAACCCTTGCAGTCGCTGGCGCAAATAATGTTACGGTACAGGGTCGCTATGCGTACGTATCATCTGGTGTTAGTGTCGCCGTCATTAACATCTCTAATCCTGCTTCTGTGAGTTCAGTCGGTTTCATCTCCAACACCAATAACACAGGCAATATTGCAATCCAGGGACGCTACCTTTTCACTCCAATTTCTGCTCAAAATGTTGTGGCCGTTTACGATCTTGGAGGTACCTACAGTCAGTCCCTAGAAGCCGGCTCGTTTGAAGCTTCTAGTGCGAACGTCAACCAAAACTTAAGTGTTGGACAGAACGTAATCATCGGCGGCGGTCTGAAAGTGAGCCAAAGTGCAAACATTAGTGGCGATTTGGGCGCGACTGGTAACGTTGTGTTCCAGAGTGCTACTAACTCAGCCGCTGCCCTACAGGTTCAGAATGCATCAGGTAAGGTAGAGCTCAGCGTTAATACCAGCACTGACACCGTGAACCTCGGTGGCTTTGCTGCCCCTGGCGCGCTTACCATGGGTACGGCTACCACCGGTGGCACCTTAGCAGCAGGTACTTACTACTACCGTGTGACAGCGCTAGACGCATACGGTAATGAGACTGCTCCATCGCCAGAAAACAGCCAGGTAACTACCGGCTCTACAAGCACCGTTAGTGTCAACTGGACCGCTGTGCCAGGTGCTACCAGTTATCGCATCTACCGCGGTACGAGCAGCTACGGCGAAAATGTGTACTACACTTCTGCCACCAATAGCTTTACCGATACTGGGGCTGCTAACACCGGTGGAAGTGTACCCGTGGCTGGTTCAGCCTCTGCTGTGCACGTTAGCAGTACAGCCCTGACACTGCAGCCTTCTACTAACTCGCTCAGCACTTTCCAGATCGCCAACGCGAGCGGTACTGCCCTGCTCAACGCCGACACTACCAACAGCCGTGTTAGTGTCAACGCTAGCTTCACGGCCATGACCACACCTACTGGCTTGAGCGTTGGTGCACCTACATCTGGTGGTAGCCTGACAGCTAGTTCAACCTACCGCTACAAGGTTACTGCCATCGATTCATTAGGTGGTGAAACCGCTGCTTCCACTGAGGCTTCTGGTGCCACCACCACTAACCTCACCTTGCCTGTTACCTGGACTGCCGTAACTGGTGCCAGTGGTTACAAGGTCTACCGCACGGCCGCTGGTGGTGCTGCAAACAGTGAGGTTTACCTCGCTAGCGTTACCAAGAACAGCTTTACTGACAGCGGCGCTCTGTCGGGCAACTCAGCCACACCACCAGCCAGCAACAACGCTTACACCAGCACTAACTTAAGCAACGCCAGTGGTCAGATTATTGTCGGCGGCAACGGCACACCAACCGGACAATTATATGTAGGTGGCACGATACCGAGTGGCCCATTAGCATCTATAAAGTCAGCTGTAGCATGTAGTAGCTCCGGCTGTGGTCTAGCTATTCAAGGTCGCTATGCCTACATTGGTACTAACACCACCCTGCAAATTATGGACATTTCGAACCCTGCAGCCCCAGCACAGATGGGTTCGGTGGCTACAGGCAATTCAAGTCTGGACGTAGCAGTCCAGGGTACATATGCGTATGTCATCAGCTTCAGCAGCGACACGCTTAAAGTCATCGACGTATCAAACCCCGCTTCACCAAGTGTTAAAAGTACTACTACCATTAGTCACTTGCCCACGAGTTTTGCTGTGTCAGGTCGCTATGCCTACATCTCCAGCGGCTCTGGCGTTGACGCGTACGACATTTCTAACCCAGCCAAACCAGTAAAAATTGGGAATATTGCCGGTGGCGGTAGTGTGTACGACACCACTGTCCAAGGTCGATATGTTTACACCCTAAATCAGGGCGATAATACCCTTAAAATTTACGACTTCTCTAACCCCGCCGCTCCAAGCCTGGTCAGCTCCACTGCGACAGCCTCACTACCGCAAAGTATTGTGGTTCAAGGCCGTTACGCATACGTTGCTGTGTACGGCGGCAACAAGCTACAAGTATATGACGTCTCTAATCCAGCAAGTGTCGTCACAATGGGCTCGGTTGCTATTACTTCCGCGTACAGTCTATCTGTACAGGGTCGTTACGCCTATGTGAGTGATGCCGGCACAAACCTGCGGACAGTTGATATCTCCAACCCAAGCGCTCCATTTATAGTTGGAGCGACTACTACTGGAGCTTCAGCTTACACGATTGCAACCCAAGGCCGTTACGCATACGTGGCCCTCTACGGTACCGGCATCTTGGAAACTTACGACTTGGGCGGTATTTATAGCCAAAGTCTGGAGGCTGGCAGCCTTGAGGCAGCGACGATTACGGCCAATCAAGGTCTGACCGTCAATCAAAGTGCTTCGATTGGCGGCAGCTTAAATGTCAGCCAGTCAACGGAGCTCGATGGAGATCTCGGCGTTGGTGGAAGTGTCTTATTCCAAAACGCTTCTAACTCTGCCGGTGCCTTCCAGGTTCAGAATGCATCAGGCTCGAACATCTTGGGGGTAAATACAAGTAATAGTAGTGTTGTAATTGGTGGCTTTGGTGCACCTGGCACGCTAACGATGGGTAACGTGGCCGGTGGCTCACTCACCGCTTCATCTATCTATTACTACAAAGTTACTGCCATAGATGCTGCTGGTGGCGAATCACTGCCTTCGTCAGAAGGTACCGGTGTTACCACAGTGAGTAACCTATCTATTACGGTAAGTTGGTCGGCCGTTCCTGGTGCAGTCAGCTACCGCGTGTACCGTAGTTCAGCTAATACCGCCCCAGGCAGTGAAAACACCTACTTCACCACAGCTAACACCAGCTACACCGACACTGGTACGGCAGGTACAGCCGGGACAGTGCCCATATTCAGTACTGCAGCTGCTTTGCATGCCTCCTCAACCAACTTTAACTTCCAGAATGTCACTAACTCCACCACTGCCTTCCTGGTCCAGAATGCCAGCGGTTCAACGATTCTCGGCGTCGACACCACCAACCAACAAGTTGCTGTCAGTAACAACAATCAGACTACTGGGAATGTCTTTGCAGTAACTGGTAGTTCGGCTAGCCAGACTTCTGGTAATACGGCAGCAATCTCCCAAACTGGCACGCACACCTCTAATGATTTTGTGAGTGGCAATGCCCTAAATGTCAGCCGCACACCTACCGTTAACGCCAGCACTGGGTCGCTAGCATATGACGCTACCGGCTTTACGCAAACCTGGAATGGTGGATCTGGCGGCGGCACAAGCGTACCAATAACAGTCGGTAACGGTAATAACCGCTACCTGGTGTTGTTCCAGACTATCAACTGGTCTACAGCTTCTCCGGGCACTCCACAGTATGCTGGTGTAAGCATGACACTCCTTGGTTCCTTCACTTCAGCTAGTGGTAATATGCATAATTACGTATGGGGATTGGCTAACCCTGCTTCCGGATCAAACAGTATTTCTTGTGGCGGTTCATTCTCTGGCAGTACCAGTGGTGGAAACAATATTGTTTGTAGCGCTTCATCCTGGACTAATGTTGACCAGACCACCCCAGTGTCTGGCTTTACCTCCGCAACCGGTAACTCTTCGTCTCAGTCAGTAGTAGTTTCAAGCGCTGCTGGCAATACTGTGGTAGATTACCTCAACATTCCTTCTGGTTCCAGCGCAACCCCCGCCGGTGGTCAAACACTGCGTGTCAGTGGAAATGGTGCGTACTCAAGTAGCAAGGCTGGTGCTGCAAGCGTAACTATGTCTTACACCAGTAGCCTGAGTGCCGACTGGGGTATCGGTGGCTTCTCATTGAATCAAGCAGCCAATACTACCCTTACTCTCACGGGCGCCGCTGCGAACATCTCCTCCAACTGTACTATCACCGCTGGCCTCTGTGCTGATACCTCTAATGTCTTAAGTGTAAACCAGCTCTATGCCAGCGCTAGCGGTGCTGTACTTAATGTGAACAGTGTGGGCACGGGTAATCTCCTAAACCTCCAAAGTAGCAGCGTCAATAAACTCACCGTCGATACGAGCGGCAACTTGAGCACTGCTAGCAGCATTAGTGTTGGTACTACTGGTTCCACTACTGGCAACATCGCTCTTAAGGGCAGCACCGCCGCTTCTGGCACCGTAAACATTACCCTTGCCTCCAACAACCCGAACAACATTACCCTGCAGATTCCAAACAGCTCTGCCGGCACCTATACTATTTGTACCACCGACGCCAGCTCTTGCGGCGGCACAACTGGCGCATATGTTGCCCTACAAGGTTCAACTCCTGGCACTGCTCAGACCGGGCATATTAATGTCAGTGGTACTATCATCGGTAACACTCTAACCGTTGCCAACAACCAAGGCCTAGACACTGCCTCGGGTGGTACCCTCAACCTTGGTACGTCGGCAGCTACCAGTGTGACCATCGGTAACAGTGGAGTAATTACCCTGCAAGGTAGCACGTACTTGGGTGCCAACGGAACCCTCA